>Ga0153980_1000031_pt1 | contig 181706 bp, 145 predicted proteins | sample TSGA064MetaG_FD_104722 | JGI IMG/M metagenome (GOLD analysis project Ga0153980, IMG submission 104722) | Attine ant fungus gardens microbial communities from Georgia, USA - TSGA064 MetaG | ecosystem: Host-associated > Fungi > Mycelium > Unclassified | place: USA: Georgia, Magnolia Springs... | reverse complement strand
CTCGAATACCTGAGCGAGGTAACCCTCCGGACAACACGTTTTACCCCTGACATTATTCGCACCATAATATTTAATCTACTGCTCGAAATAGCTGATGTTCTGGCTGTGGAGGATCAAGATGCTGTTGAGACAATTCAGGAAGCAAACAGTCTTTTTTTTAAGTTCACAGAACTGGTACAGTTGCATTGCAGTCAATACAAAGATGTTAAATATTACGCTGACCGGTTATTTATTTCAAACAAATACTTGATTAGTATTGTTAAGAAAGCATCTGGGAAGACCCCGCATGAAATCATAGACGAAAATTTACTCAAAGAAGCCTATGCACTACTTGGAAATCCTGAAAAGACCATTTCCGATATTGCCTACACAATAGGTTTCAATTCGATCTCTGCTTTTGGCCGGTTTTTCAAGAAATACTCCATGTTATCGCCTTCTGAATATCGGAAAAGACAAAATATGTAAAAAAAGGAAATTCGGTAGAACAATGGCGAATTTGAGGGCATAAATGATCTAAGGAGTATGACTAACTTTACTCAAGAATTAAAAACAATAAGAATCATGAAAGAAATCACCTCAAAATTCGACAAAGTATTAAATGCATCTGCTGAATATGGAAATGTAAATCATGAACCCGATTCAAGTACAGAACAACAACGCAATACCCCCAAAAAGGCTATGCCTTTTTCAGATCAAATAGGAAACTATCAACGTAACAAGGGAATCCCGACCAAATCCTATAAGGACAGTAAAATCTACATAGTCGGTAGTGGGATCGCCGGCATGTCAGCTGCATACTATTTCATCCGTGACGGACATGTGCCAGCTGAAAATATCACCTTTTTGGAGCAATTACATGTTGAAGGTGGATCCCTGGATGGCGCTGGCAATGCTAAAGATGGCTATGTCATTCGGGGTGGACGTGAAATGGACATGACCTATGAAAATCTATGGGATATGTTTCAGGATATTCCAGCCTTGGAAATGCCCGCTCCTTATACTGTACTCGACGAATATAGATTGATCAACGACAACGATTCCAACTATTCAAAAGCACGGCTTATCCACAATCTTGGTGAAATAAAAGATTTCAGCAAATTTGGACTGGCCAAAAAAGATCAACTGGCGATCATCAAGCTCCTACTGAAAAAGAAAGAAGAATTGGATGACCTGACGATTGAAGATTATTTCAGTGAATCTTTCTTAAGCAGTAATTTCTGGACTTTTTGGCGCACCATGTTTGCTTTTGAAAACTGGCATAGCTTACTGGAATTGAAACTATACATGCATCGTTTCCTTCATGCGATCGATGGATTAAATGACCTTTCATCCCTTGTATTTCCAAAATACAATCAATATGATACTTTCGTCACCCCATTGCGTCGCGTGTTACAAGATAAAGGCGTTAAAATTCAGTTCAATGTGCTGGTAAAGGATCTCGACATACAGAGCAATACTGAGGGAAAAACCGTTGAAGGTATCATTACCGAACAAGATGGCAAGGAAGTACGCATTCCCCTCAGTTCAAATGACTTTGTAATTGTCACAACCGGCTCAATGACCGAAGATACCTTCTATGGTGATAATGTCAAAGCACCGATCATTGGTATCGACAATAGCACAAGCGGACAAAGTGCCGGCTGGAAACTTTGGAAAAATCTGGCCGCCAAGTCAGCTATTTTCGGTAAGCCAGAAAAATTCTGTAGCAATATTGAAAAATCAGCATGGGAATCTGCTACGCTGACTTGTAAACCTTCAGCATTAATCGAAAAATTGAAAGGATATTCGGTCAATGACCCTTACTCTGGAAAAACAGTCACTGGTGGTATTATCACAATTACAGATTCCAATTGGCTAATGAGTTTCACCTGCAACAGACAACCCCACTTCCCCGGTCAGCCCGACGATGTTCTTGTACTTTGGGTCTATGCACTATTTATGGACAAGCAAGGAAATTATGTTAAAAAGACCATGCCCCAATGTACCGGAAATGAAATTTTAGCGGAACTATGTCATCACCTTGGAATAATAGACCAATTGGATGATGTCATCAAAAACACGATTGTTCGTACCACTTTTATGCCTTATATCACCTCCATGTTTATGCCGCGTGCGAAAGGTGACCGCCCAAGAGTAGTGCCTGAAGGCTGTAAAAATCTTGGTCTCGTTGGACAGTTCGTCGAAACCAACAACGACGTCGTCTTCACCATGGAAAGCTCCGTCAGAACCGCACGCATTGCCGTGTACGAACTCTTGAATCTCAACAAACAAGTACCAGATATCAATCCTTTACAATATGATATCCGTCACTTGCTAAAAGCAGCACGGACATTGAACGACGACAAACCATTCATAGGAGAAGGTTTATTGCGTAAAATCCTGAAAGGATCTTATTTTGAACATATTCTTCCCGGAGCGGACGAAGAAAATGAAGATCATGAATCTTTTATCGCTGAGCAGGTTGGCAAATTTAGAGATTGGTTAAAAGGGATTAAAGGATAGTTAGCCTCCTGGACAGTAAACAATTAAGTTTTATAAAAAAGAATAACATGAATTTTAAAAATATAACGATTGCAGGAAGTGGGGTGTTAGGCTATCAGATTGCTTTTCAGACCGCCTTCCATGGATATCAGGTGACTGTGTACGATATCAATGAGGAAGTGCTCGAAAAGGCTAAATCCAAATTTGGGATGCTGGAGAAAGCTTTCCGACAAGATCTCCATGCAACAGATGAACAGCTGGAAGCGACTTTCAAACGTTTATCCTATACATCGGATTTAGCGCAAGCAGTACAAGACAGTGACTTATTGATTGAAGCTGTCCCCGAAAATCCGGCCATTAAAATTGCTTTCTATAAGGAGCTCGCGAAGGTCGCCCCCGAGAAGACCATTTTTGCGACCAACTCTTCGACCCTGCTGCCCAGTCAGTTTGCGCAGGATACTGAAAGACCATCAAAATTTCTGGCCCTGCATTTTGCAAATGAAATCTGGAAACATAATACAGCAGAGATCATGGGGCATCCCGGCACAGATCCCCAGATATTCGATGCAGTAGTTGATTTTGCGAAGTCAATCGGCATGGTGGCCCTTCCATTGAATAAAGAACAACCGGGTTATATCGTCAACTCCTTGTTGGTCCCTTTACTTTCGGCCGCTACAGACCTCTTGGTCAATGAAGTGGCAGACGTGGAGACGATAGATAAAACTTGGATGGTGGCCACAGGAGCACCTACAGGACCATTCGGCATCTTAGATATCGTCGGGATCACCACCGCATACAACATCAACAAGATGTCCGCCGAGGCCACAGAAGACCCTCTAAAAATAAAGACTGTAGCGTACCTCAAGGAACATTTTATTGATAAGAATAAATTGGGGGTTGCGACCGGAGAAGGGTTTTATACTTACCCCAATCCAGCCTATCAAGCTCCGGACTTTTTGAAATAGCAGGCACTTTAACAGCCTTAATAGCAGATCGCCTATTCCTTCAAAAAGGATAGGCGGTCTTGCTTTTTCAGCAAGAAGATAGGTTAATTCGCATATACCGCATTGAGCCAGCCAAAAACCGGTTCATTTTGTCCACTTTCATCCATTGGTTTACGCAGTTTCATCTCCTCCAACAGGGCGTCAAATGCTTCTGCAATCCGAAGATCATCACGATTGCTAAATAAGGTGACAACAAGCTCTTTTCGTTTGTCTAAATAAACGATATTATGGAAGCCCGTTGATTCACCAGAATGGAAGAATACCGTATTTTGATCGAAAGGATAGATAAACCAGCCCAAATTGTAGGAAACACCATCTTTTACCTGAAAGCGCTCTTTTTCCAACAAATCCCGTATACCGGCCTGCTGAAAACGCTTATGAAGTAAAAAATTGGCCCATTGATGATATTCGATTGCCGATAAGTAGGCACCTCCATCGCCTTGCGTGGCACTGGTCACACTCTGATCTGCAAACACAAAGGTATCCTCCTTAGGATGATAGCCCAAAGCCCGATTGGGGATGTCCGCATCAGCCGTATAGATGGTTCCTTCCACAATACCATTCGGCTGAAATAAATTCTTTTTCACAAAAGTTGTAAATGATTCCTTCGCCACCTGTTCCACAATCAATGCCAGTAGGCAATAACCTGTATTGCTATATCTGAATTGGCTCCCTATTGGGAAATAGAGCGTATCTGTCTGCCGGATATACTCCAGTACATCCTGATCTGACACTTGTGCTGTTCGATCTTCGGGTATCAATGCCTCATAGTCCATGATCCCAGATCGGTGCTGGAGTAATTGAGCAACGGTTATACCCCGCAGAGCCATCGGTAAATTATTAAAAAAAAGTCCTAATTGATCCGTTGGATGTAATTTCCCCTGGTCAAATAGGCTACAAATCGCCTGCGCTGTCACCTGCTTACTGACAGAAGCCATCCGAAAATGGGTCTTTTCCGTGATCTTTTGATTCCTTTTCAAATCTGCCATTCCTACTGCATATTTGTAACGGATCTCTCCGTGCTGACTGATTGCGACAACGATTCCCGGTTCATTTCCATTGGGATAATAGTTGGACAGGGTTTTATCCAATAAGGACTTATTGATTTTTTGTCCCATCGCACCGCTTGTTACACACATAAAAAATAAGACGAGTTTTAGGTTCTTGATGTTAAAGTGCTGCATTTCTATTTGTTTTTATGTCAAAAACATCGTTTTAAAAGGTTTCAATTTACCCATTTTTTAGGCAATACTCAAATCTCCGTTTTAAGTTCCTACTTTTTCCAGTTTTCTATTTTTTCTTTTAAATTTGCCATCCACCTTTATCTCAAAAGGTTTTTGTTAGGACAGCAGCCTATCCTGCTGTTTCATTTGCTTAAATCACAACAACTATGTTATTTATTTACAGTATCTACGACTTTGTACTAGCCGAAAAGACGGTGACAACGACCTTAAAGAATGAAAGTTCAGTCCGAACTTTTACTTTACAGATTATTACGCCTGCACGTAAATTCCTTGGCCTTCCCTTTGGTGGTGGTCTTGTCAAGATCTCACGGTTATATGATGAACGCGGCCAACTCATTCATGCCCGCAATTACTCCGACGAACTAAAAGCAGAGATCAAGACTTATAAAAAGGGATATCCGATCCCTTATTTTCAGTTATGGAAAGGTTTTATTTTCGTATTTGCGGCTATCTTGATCTGGGCCGCCATTTATGGCGTAAAAAACAAAATCGCTGGCCAACAACGTGAAAATGAAAAGGAAAAATTATTCAGTAATCTACAGCATCTGGAAGCCGGCCAACTGTATGGTGTAACGTTTTTTACCAACAGCAGCGGTGGGAATATTAACGGATTACCTTCGGGCTGGATAAAAATTAATAAGATTGTCGCTGACACAATATTTATTCAACGTTCCAAACAACTTGAAACAAGTAAAGCGCTTTTTGAGATGGACAATATCAGTTCCATCAAACCGAAATCCGAAACAGATTGGGAAGAAAAAATAGAGCGGATGAACTATAAACTATTTCTGGAACAACTCAAAGAACCGAATAAAAAAAGTGTCGACCTGCTTTATATAGGTTCTGATCACGATAACTATTCCGGCGTGATCTTCACCATCAAAGGCAGTGAATAACGCAGCCATTCATCCAGTCTTCTGAGCAACATCTATTTTCAGAAGACTGGATGGATCTTTTCCCATAATTACAGTAATTTCTTGAGCTCCCTATTGAGGCTTCTGACTGAAATACCTAGATAAGCAGCCATATCCTCTTTCTGAATTGCAATATTCTGTCGTGATTGTATTTCCAATAAACGGCGCAAACTATATTCCAGGCTGTATAACTGCTGGTAAGACGCACGGCTCGAGGTATGCACAATACGTTGTGCCATAACATCCAGTAACATATTGCTCCATGTAATATCGCTTTCCAATAGTATCCTAAAATATGCTTTGGAAAATGCATACACAGTCAGATCGGTCATCGCCTGTATACTGCACAGGCTGGGTATAGGACGAATGCATTCGATCTCACCAATAATTTCTCCGGCTGAAAGAAACTCAACGATATATTCCTTGTCGTTGGCTTCGGTAAAATAACACTTCGTTATCCCTTCACTGATGACCATGACTTTGGTAGATACGATCCCTTGATGATATACGTTTTGCCCCTTGATATATTTTCTGATCACAATATCTTCCTGCCGCTGTTGCTGCCTGTAAAGCGCTGTCGTACGATCCAAAAACGATTGATTTGTTCTTAACATAACGATCTGGGACAAATGTCCTTTTAATAGTGATTTGCTTTTGAGAAATTAGCTTCATAAAAATACAAAAGTATGGCTGAATCCAGCATGATTTATTCAGGCTGAGACGTGTATACGAATGGATGCCACGAATAACAAGCAGAAAAAGAAGTCCATCAGTGGATAAGCTAGCGCACAGAATCAGGGATACCGTTTAAAAAAAAGATGACAAACAAATAGCTATACAGTTAAATGAACCGATTTCGAAGTGTTCAAATGAATATTTCGAAATTGACAAATAATTACACAAATGAAAAATAAGATAACAACCATCGCTTTTGATGCAGACGATACCCTCAAATCTGATATCCTTCCCGTGCTCGAACTCGGCGGTTTTGGGGTACACATTCCCTATCACGTCACATGGACACATGAACAGCATGAGATTAATTTAGAACACGAGCGGTTTATTGCCCTCCAACGTATGGATGAGATTCTGACACATCTCAGCTAAAAAACGGTTAACAGCCTAAGCGAAGCACAGTCTTCACGAAACGTTCACTTAGGCTGTTTCATTCCTAATAGGTCATATTTTCATTCATCTCGTATTTCATGCCCGGATAATTGAGTATACGCCGCATCAATGCCATCTGGCCGCAGAGATAATCCTGCCGTCCAATGCACATCCCCACAAAGTTGAGCTTATTCTCCTCGACAAAAGGAATGTTCATGTCAATTTTAAAAATTTCTGCCAATTCCGCATCGTCCACTTCTAATAGACGCTGGTAAACTTTGGGTGAAATGGCATAAAAACTATCTTTCAATTCTTGTAAACTTGGATAATTAAACTTTTCGTCCAAAGTTTTTCCCATAAAAAATAAGTCGTGGTAGGGATCTTCATCCTGAAGCCCCAAGACGTATCCCATCCCATAACGTACATTGACAAAATTACCGGCCATCCACACCATGTGGTTGGTCTGCCCGTTGATACGTTGACGTGCATGCTCCTCCGTGATACCATCCAGAACATTGATAAAATTCTGACTGTGCATCCGATACGCAGGAATAATGACTTCTAATTTTGCTGATTTTGGTTTATCCATCGCTCATTGATCTATAGGTGCTGGGCACCTGGTTATATTTCAAAGTTAGCTGATTTAGCGTATGTTAGGCTTGCCTTATGACAAGAATATGAAAAGTGATGGATTTCCCCTATCATTGCATATAAAGTTGAATTTATGTAGGTTTAAAGGATAAATTCTAAATTTCTTCAAATTTCAACGCTTATCTTAGCATCATGAAGATACTGATCATCGAAGACGAGGAAGAACTGGCCGAAGGTATAGCAACATACCTCTGTGAGCAACAGTATTTATGTGAGTTTGCCAGCACCCTGCACGATGCATTGGATAAAATCCAGCTGTTTCAGTACGACTGCATCCTACTCGATATCGGCCTACCCGATGGCAATGGTTTGCGCCTGTTGGAAGAACTGAAAAAAGACAACAAGCAAGATGGTGTCATTATTATCTCGGCAAAAAATGCCTTAGATGATAAAATTGCCGGACTCCAGCTCGGCGCTGACGATTATCTTACCAAACCATTTCACCTTTCAGAACTTGCCGCAAGGATCTATTCCTTGATGCGACGGAAACAATTCAACAACTCCAATATTGTCAATATCAATGAAATACAGATTAACCTGCTAGCGAAAACAGTACTTGCAAACAACCATCCTGTGATCTTGACAAAAAAAGAGTTTGATCTGCTGATGTTTTTTATCGGAAACAAAAACCGGGTCATCTCCAAAAGCACCTTGGCCGAACACTTATCGGGCGATATTGCCGATATGCTGGATAATCACGACTTCGTCTATGCCCATGTCAAAAACCTCAAAAAAAAACTGCAGGATGCCGGAACCTATCCGTATATAAAAACGGTATACGGTACAGGGTACAAATGGGAACATCAAAGTGATACCAGCATATGAAGCCACTGCTCAGGAAAATAACCAATCCCTTTCTAATCTATGTGTTGATCGTACTTGGCATTAGCGTCCCCGTTTACTATGTTGTTATCGACGGCATCTGGAAAAGCGAGCTAGATGAACACAATAAAATTATTGTTGAAAAGACGGCATTCGAACTAAACAGCCTACGGCTTTCCGACGAAAAATTGCAGCATAGCATCACCATCTGGAATAGCATACAGCCCAGCACAGATATCCGTAAGCCCGGGGCAAACGATTCAGGCAAAGACAGTATTTACACGATAGAAAAACAAAAATCTTATGTTTCGCATGAAAATATAGATCGTTTCCGATGTCTCTCCACGGTGGTGCAGATCAATGGTGCCCCCTATCGTTTTACTGTCGAAACCAATATTGAAGAGTCCATAGAGACGATCGCCGCAATTGCAGCGACCACACTCTTTTTCTTTATTATGCTTGTTTTGGGGCTACTGATCCTTTCAAGAAGGATATCGACAAAAGTTTGGGCCCCCTTTCGGGATACTGTCGAAAAATTAAAATCGTTTAACCTCAACAGTCAACATCATATAACCTTTCAACAGACCGATACCATCGAGTTCCATGAGCTGAATCAATCTTTGGAAAAATTGCTCAAAAAAAATGTAGCTGTTTACCGCTCCCAAAAAGAATTTACGGAAAACGCCTCCCATGAATTGCAGACTCCTCTGGCTATCCTCAAAAATAAACTTGATATCCTACTACAGTCACCCAACCTAACTACAGAACAATACCTACAAATTGAAGATATGCACAAGGCACTGAGCCGGAGTGCACGTATTAACCGAAATCTCCTTTTGCTGGCAAAAATCGACAATAGTCAATTTGAGCATTCAGAGATACTGCGGCTGGACAGCCTGTTATTACAGTCCATTGCGACCATGCTCGAACATTTTGAACAAAAACAGCTTACAGTTGAAAAACAGATTCAGCCGGATGTACTCTCTACCGGCAATAGCAGCCTGACCGAGATCCTGATCAACAATTTATTGTTGAATGCCATTCGTTATAGCCCATCAAATAACTTGATCGCCATCCAACTGAACAAAACCCATTTAGAAATCAGCAATCCGGGAGAAGTCGCCCTCGACTCGGACATGCTATTCAAACGCTTCTCCAAGCTTTCAAAAAACAAACTGGGAAGCGGACTGGGACTGGCGATTGTGCTGGAAATCGCTCAATATCAAGGATGGACGGTCCAATATCGTTTCGACAACAAAAGACACATTTTTTCTGTCCAATTCTAAAAATTCCAAATATCTTCTAAATTGCTTCGCAGCTTTACGCCGTACTATTTAAGAAGAAAGCTATGAAATCCACTACGCGCACAAGACCGCAACTTTGTTTATTTCTCTTCATATTACTGTGTTTGGTAGGATCCCTGCCGACGACAGCACAGGTGAACAAAGCCACGATTTCGGGCATCGTCAAAAGCCAAGTAGCCAACAGCCCGCTACCTTATGTCAACCTTGTCCTCAAACAGACAGCAGACAGCAGCTTCGTGACCGGAACAGTTAGCGACGATGCAGGGCGGTATAAACTTAGTAGTGTCGCCAGTGGCCATTATACGCTGGAAGTTTCCTATACAGGATTCAAAACCGTCAAACAGTCCGTTTTTGTCGGAACACTTTCTCCTTTTCTTGAACTGCCCACAATCGTTTTATCGGAGACTGCTACACAATTGGAAACCGTCGAAGTAAATGCACCACGCAGTGGAATTAGCCAACAATTGGATAAAAAAACCTACACTGTCGCTGACAACATCAGTCAAAGTGGTGGTTCGGCGCTGCAACAGATGCAAGCGCTGCCCGGAGTCACTGTTCAGGACGGCAAAGTACTGTTACGCGGAAATGAAAAAGTCGCTATTTTAATTGACGGCAGACAGACTGCCATGACTGGGTTTGGTAGTCAGACAGGGCTCGACAATTTACCTTCCTCCGCTATCGAAAAAATTGAAATTATCAATAACCCCTCAGCAAAATACGATGCCAATGGAAATGCCGGAATTATCAATATTATTTTGAAGAAAAACAAACAGCTGGGATTCAATGGTAAGGTAGGCTTCACTACCGGGCTGGGCTCCCTCTGGGAGAGAAAGGAAAACCTGCCAACCATCCGGCCACAGTATACCCTGACTCCAAAAATCAACCCCACTCTTTCCCTGAATTATCGAAAAGATAAAGTCAACATCTTTGTCCAGGCGGACAACCTGTATACACATACGTTAAACAAGAATGAATACGTGACACGTACCTACGATGATGGCACCCTGATCAAATCGCAGTTAAAACGTAACAGAAATACCAATTTTCTGACCACAAAAGCCGGAGTAGACTGGACCATAGATGCGCAAAATAGCCTAACCATCTCAGGCATGTATGGTAGCGAAAAAATTATAGATCGTGGTGATCAACCTTTTTTTAATGGTGATTTATCCCAGCGCAACCGCCTTTGGCAGTTTTTGGAAGACGAGCTAAAAACGACAGCAATGGCGACAGCCTCTTTCCAGCATAAATTTAAAGAAGCGGGCCATCTGCTCAATGCAGGTTTTAATTATACCTTCCATCGCGAAGACGAAAAGTATTTCTACGATAACTACCTCCCCAATAGTACCGGAAAAGACGCATTCAAGCTGCTCTCTGACGAACAAGTATATGATTTTAACCTCGATTACATCAAACCTCTGAAATATGGACGGATAGAGACCGGAATCAAATTGCGTGACAGAAAAATACCTACCAATATGCAGTTTATTCCCGGCACAAATTCCGTATTGGATAGCAATGCAGGTGGTTGGGCCACTTATAAAGAGTTGATCCCTGCCTGGTACGGAAACTACATTTATGAAAATGAGAAATGGGAAGCCGAATTGGGCATAAGGCTTGAATACGTGCGGATCCAATATGATGTCAATCCCAACCATCCTACGTATAAAAGCGATGGATACAATTACACACAGCCCTTTCCGAATGTACGTCTGGCATACAAAATGGATGACAACAATAAGCTTTCCATCTTCTATAACCGTCGTGTAGACAGGCCCAATGAGGTCGATATCCGTATATTCCCAAAGTATGATGATGCCGAAATTATCAAGGTCGGAAACCCAGCCTTAAGGCCTCAGTTTACCAATTCCATCGAACTTGGATACAAACGCAACTGGACCAAAGGCTACCTATACACAGCGCTTTTCCACCGCTTTGCCGATGGAACAATCAGTAGAATCTCCACGACAAGTCCAGGTAGCAATTGGATTTACGCCGTATTCCAAAATGCCGGTCGCAGCTACAATACCGGTATGGAAGCAATCTGGAACCAAAAGGTCAGTGATAGCTATTCTTTTAATATCAACGGTAATCTCTACCGCAATCAGATCAATGCCTTTACGGTGGAAAACCTATATCCCCAACCCAGTCTATTTTCGGCAGAGAAACAGACCCTGATTTCCGGTAACCTAAAGTGGAACAATACCTTTCACCTCAAATCCGGCTGGGATGCCCAATTGACAGCGATCTACCTTGCCCCCGACCTGATCCCACAAGGCAAGTTGCTTGCACGGTTTTCCATCGATGCCGGAGTCAAAAAAAGTATACAGCACAACAAAGGAGAAATATTCCTAAATGCCACAGACCTTCTCAATACGATGGTCAACAAACGCGAAATACAGGGAATGGGCTTCCGCTATACCAGTGCCGACTATTACGAAACTCAGGTTATCCGCATCGGTTACAATTACAAATTTTAGGATCAATTAAACACTTTATCTATGATCAAACCGGCCTTATTGTTGCTTGTGGCAGCATTCTTCCCATTTAACAGTGCTATCACTCAAATATTAAAAGAGCCCAAAACGACGATTATCGAACAACCTGGAGATACGTTGGCATTGGTCAAAGCCCCCCGTTACGTAAATACGGTCAACGATTTTCACCCCTATGTCCCCTTCCGGAAAAATAAATCAAACGCGAATTTATGGCCAAGACAGGGCGATAGCATAGTCAATAATGCGTCAAAGATGCCTACGAATTCGTTCTATCAACCCCGATACACGAATTTTATTGTCCCGGCCGTCTTCATCGGGTTTGGTGTAGCCAGTTTAGGCAGCGATGCCCTTAAAAAGCTAAATTCGTCCACCAAAGATGAGATTGCCGAACATCGATTGAGCCATCTGACCTTGGATAATTATAGCCAATATGTCCCGGCACTTATGGTCTACGGACTCAATGCATTTGGTGTAAAAGGTAAAAACAATTTTAAAGACAGAACGGTAATTTACCTCACCTCACAATTGATTTCCGGAGCGATGGTGATTCCGTTAAAACACCTGGTAAAAGAAGTTCGTCCAGACAGTTCCGATGCACTATCTTTTCCCTCGGGACATACAGCTACAGCATTCTCTTCCGCTCAATTTATGTATCACGAATATCGAGACACAAACTTTTGGCTGAGTATATCGGGCTATCCTTTCGCTTTATTTACAGGTATTTACCGAACCATCAATAACCGTCACTGGGTAGGTGACGTTGTCGCTGGGGCCGGCTTCGGCATATTATCGACCGAACTCGCCTATTGGCTCCATCCCAAAATCAATCAGCTGCTGTTCAAAGATAAAACGAACTCCTCTTCCATGGTCATGCCTTTTTATCAGAACCGGCAATTTGGGTTAAGTTATACGCGGCAATTTTAAAGAATTCTACTCCGGGGTAACAAAAGAGTAGTCGTCAAATAACGAAACCAAGGTAAATTTGATAACTTTGTCTTGCACGGCCCATATCTTGTGGTCGAAGTCACTACTGAGGTTGAGGTATTAACGAATAATCTTTCGCTTTGTATGAAAATTCTTTTAGTCGAAGATGATGTCCGTGTCGCAGGACTAATAAAACGCGGCCTGGATGAGAATGAATTTAAGACCGAAATTGCCTATGATGGGATTTCCGGGAAGAAAATGGCCTTACAGCACCACTTCGACCTGATCATTACCGACATTGTATTACCCAAGATGGATGGCCTCGATCTCTGCAAGGAAATCCGCCATATCAAACCCGACCTGCCCATTATCATGCTTACCGCACTCGGTACCACAGATGATAAAATCGAGGGTTTTGATGCCGGAGCGGACGATTATCTGGTCAAACCTTTTGAAATGCGTGAGCTATTGGCCCGAATACGGGTGCTGCTCAAACGCTATCAGAAACAAGAAAGCACCACGGGAACCATACTGCGTTATGCAGATCTTGAAATGAATCTGCATACCAAAGATGTAAGGCGTAATAAGACTGAAATCAGTCTGACCCCCAAAGAATTCAAACTACTCCACTACCTGTTACTGCACCCCGAACGTGTACTGTCAAGAATGGAGATTGCCGAAAAAGTTTGGGAGACCCATTTTGATACCGGTACCAATTTTATTGATGTCTATATCAATTACCTCCGAAAAAAAATAGATAGAGATTTTGATAAAAAATATATCCATACCAAATCTGGAATGGGCTTTATTTTAAAACAGGACTAATGCAAATCAGAACGCGAATTACCATACTGTTTACAGTCGTCACGGCGACCATCCTGATGGTATTTGCCTGCACGGTCTATTTTTCTGCCGTAGAGAATAGGGAAAACGAATTTTATGCCCTGCTAAAAAAAGAAGCCTATACCAAAGCAAATCTTTTTTTAAATGCACGGGTCGACAAAAAAACACTAGAAGATATTTACCACAACAACCGAAAAATCCTCAATGAGGTCGAAGTAGCAATCTATGACACCAGTTTTAAGCTATTGTATCACGATGCTGTAGACATTGATTTTGTCAAGGAGACACCTACCATGCTGCGGGATATTGTTAAAAAAAAGGAAATTGGATTTTATCAGGACAAATGGCAAGTGATCGGCATCACCTATGCGTACAACAACACGAATTTTATCATCACCGCAGCTGCTTATGATCAATATGGGTATAACAAACTTCAAAACTTGTTATCGACCATCATTATTGTTTTTATTTTTGCGGTCTTTTTAAGCTATGCCGCCGGAATATTTTTCTCAAAAAAAGTATTTCGCCCCATTCAGGAAATGACACGAAAAGTCAAAAATATATCGGCCAACAGCCTAGATGCAAGACTTCACAGCACAGGCAATAAAGATGAACTATCCGAGCTGGCCAACACCTTTAACGATATGCTGAACCGCCTTGAAAACTCCTTCGACGCGCAAAAGCATTTTGTCTCCAATATTTCACATGAACTGCGTACCCCCTTGGCCGCAATGATAACCGAACTCGAAATTTCCACGAATAAAGACCGCAGCACAGCTGAATATAAAGCCATCATTGACAACATTTTAAACGACGCCCAAAAACTCAAAAAACTATTCAACAGCTTACTGGATTTTGCCAAGGCAAGTTACGATAGCTCAGAAATTTCCTTCAAGCCCCTACGTGTGGATGAAATTCTGCTCGACGCCTGTCAACAAATATTGCAGGCCAATCCAAATTATAAGCTCGATATTTTTGTTGATCCGGTATTGGAGGACGAGCACATGATTTCGACTGTCGGTAATGAATACCTGCTCCAGGTCGCTTTTGTGAATTTAATTGAAAATGCCTGTAAATTTTCCGACAACCAAAAATGTTCCATAGCGATTAAATCCAGTGGAACGTCCATACAGCTGGAATTTAAAGATGACGGCATAGGCATCGAACCTGACGATCTTGAACGTATATTCACCCCCTTCTATCGGGGCAACAACAAAGCGTACAGCGAAGGAAACGGGATCGGCCTCTCGCTGACCAAAAAGATTATTCTACTTCATCAAGGCGAAGTCCTTGTCCGTTCAACAAAACATATCGGTAGCGTCTTTCGGATCAACCTCCCCCATTCATCAGCACGCTAATAAAATTCTAATATTTTTCTAAAGCCTCTCTAACGGCCTTCCAGCAAAGGCATGAATAGCTTTGCACCATATTTTTTTAGAAACAGAAACGCCGGTCATCTACTACCCTTCCGAATGAACGACTCGTAAGCAGGTAGACGATGGCCTTTAGAAAAAAAACAATGGTTAACCGTGCTATCAAAATTCCTATCCGCCCCCTTAGATCTATGGGTTGGATCACTGTCCTCATGATCATGCAAGCATGCAATCCACAGTCAACAGTGCCTGCAGAAGATTCTGCTGCCCTGCATTTTGCGGGAGATACCCTGACAATCAATGCGCAAGCGCCACTACTGTCTAAGATTAAGTGTACTGCTGTCGTCCAGCAAGCACATCAATTGAAGTTTAAAACTGCTGCCATGGTCAAAATCATTCCCAACAGTTATGTTGAAATCCCCATGCCTTTTGCGGGGCGGGTTGTCAAATCCTATGTCAATCTTGGACAGGAGGTAGCTGTCAATACAGCGTTATTTTCGATCAGTTCTTCCGATTATTTCGAAGCACAACGGGCCTACCTCGATGCCAAGCAGACCTATACTCTGGCGGCAAGTGTCTTAAAACGACAAAAAGATTTGCTCAGTCATGGTGTCGGTATTCAAAAGGAACTTGAGGAAGCGGAAACCAATTTTGCCATCAGCAACACAACGCTCAATAATGCAGCTGCTGCCTTAAGAATATATGACAACAACCCTGCACAGGCTATACTTGGCCAGCCCTTACTTGTCCGTTCACCCATTCGGGGGGAAATCTTAAGCAATACGATCGTGCTAGGCCAATACAATAAAGAAGATGCCCCCGCTTTACTCCGAATTGCAGAGCTTTCAAAAGTATGGGTTTCAGCCTACATCAAAGAAAAAGATCTGAGTGCCATAGATCAGATCCGCACTGTGGAAGTCCACATTGACAGTCAACCCGCCAAAAAGCGGCAAGGAAAAATTGTCCATATCAATCAGTTTGTAGACGAAGCAAACCGCAATATCGAAGTGCTGGTTGAATGTGACAATAAAGACCGGCTACTCAAACCCGGGATGTATGTCAATACACAATTTGAGCAGGCAGCAAGAGCCAGTATATTTATTCCCGCCAAAGCCGTACTCCAATATAACGACAAAAGCTTCGTCTGGGTACGCCTGGCACCCCATAGATTTATAAAGCGTTATGTACAGACCGGTGTGACCGAAAATGAGCAGATTCAGATTGTACAGGGATTGTCCGAAGACGAACAGATCATCAGTGAGGGTGCATTTTATCTGCTGGCAAACAACTAAATCCTTATCCAAAAATCGTATCATAATGAAACAACTTGTAAGCCAGATCATCGCCAAGAGATGGATTATCGCCGCCGCTTTTCTCCTTATTGCATTTTTCGGCTATTATGCATGGAAACAGCTTTCAGTTGAGGCCTATCCCGATATTGCAGACGTGTCCTCACAAATCGTCACCCAGGTGCCGGGCCTGGCCGCCGAAGAAATGGAACAACAGATAACAATTCCCATTGAGCAGGCCATCAATGGTCTGCCCGGAATGGAAGTCATGCGCAGCAAAACTACATTTGGACTATCCATGGTCACCATTGTATTTAAAGACGGGGTTGACGACTATTGGGCCAGGGCCCGCATACAGGAGCGCCTTGCGGATCTGAGCCTCCCCTGCGGTGCGGCACCGGGCCTAGATCCCCTTACCTCGCCGACGGGTGAAATCTTTCGGTACATTCTTGAAAGCAATACCCAAGATCTTCGGAAATTGACCGAACTTCAAAACTTTGTCATTATCCCCAAAATCAAACAGGTGGCAGGGGTTGCCGATGTAACCAATTTTGGGGGTATCACAACACAGTTTCAGGTCGAACTGGATCCTAAAAAACTCGATCAATATGAAGTTTCTCTAAGCGAAGTAACCGCAAAAATAGAAGCCAATAATGCCAATGCCGGCGGAAGCATGATGAACCGGGGCGACCAATCGTATGTGATCCGGGGCATCGGCCTTGTCAAATCATTGGATGACCTCGCTAATATTGTTGTCAAATCGGTCAATGGAAATCGCATTTACATGCGGGATCTGGGTCGGGTAAAACTCGGCAATCTTGCCCGCAAAGGAGCCTTAGGCTACAGCGACAAACGGGGAGCTAATTATTCCGATAATATTGAAGGGATTGTCCTGCTGTTAAAGCATGAAAATCCCTCCACCGTACTCGCAGGTGTAAATACTGCCGTCGATGAGCTTAACAGTAAAATCCTCCCCAAAGATGTCAAAATACACGTCGTCTTAGATCGTACGAGCTTGGTCGATAATACCCTGCATACGGTATCCAAAACACTGCTCGAAGGTATGGTACTGGTTATTCTTGTACTGATCCTTTTTCTGGGCAGTTGGCGCGGAGCCCTATTGGTTGCCATTACCATCCCACTTTCACTGCTGATCGCCTTTATACTGATGCATTTCACAGATATACCTGCCAATCTGCTGTCTCTGGGTGCTATCGATTTCGGAATTATCGTGGATGGGGCCATTGTTATGCTCGAAACGATCCTAAAAAAAAGGGAAGAAAAACCAGGTGTACAGCTGGCCGAGCTTAGCCTGGTAGCCAGAATTGCCGAAGTTGCCAAACCGATTTTCTTTGCCACCATCATTATTATCACGGCCTACCTTCCCCTTTTTGCCTTTGAACGGGTAGAAAAGAAACTGTTTACACCCATGGCTTATACCGTCGGCTATGCGCTATTAGGGGCTCTAGCAGTATCCTTGTTATTGATTCCCGGACTGGCTTACCTCATCTATCGCAAGCCACAAAAAGTTTATCACAATAAATGGCTGGAAAAATTAACGGCGCTTTACCATAAGCAGATCAAAAAAATAATGCTGCGCCCCAAACAGGTATTTGTCCCCCTTGTCCTTGTTCTTTTAGCGACAGGATTGCTGACAGTAACTGTGGGTAAAGATTTCTTGCCTACACTTGACGAAGGATCCATCTGGTTACAGGTTTCCCTCCCACCGGGGATCACTGTAGAGAAATCCAAAGAAATGAGCGACAGTCTGCGGGCGCGTACCCTGAAATACGAGGAGATTTCCTATGTCATGGTACAGGCCGGACGCAATGACGATGGTACCGACGCCTGGACTCCCTCACATTTTGAAGTCAGTGTGGGACTAAAACCCTACAACCGATGGAAATGGGGAAAAACAAAAGCGGACCTCATTAATGAACTCGCAGCGGAATATACCGCGATGCCCGGATACAATGTAGCATTCTCCCAACCGATGATCGACGGTGTCATGGATAAAATCGCTGGCGCACACAGCGAACTCGTCGTCAAACTTTTTGGCGATGATCTGAAAGAAACCCGACGTACCGCCGAAGACCTCATCACCACACTAAAAGGGGTCGCCGGTGCTGTTGACCTGGCCATTGACCAAGAGCCACCACTTCCACAGTTACAGATCATTGTTGACCGGGATAAAATTGCCCAATATGGATTGAATATTTCGGACGTCACCGATCTGATTCAAATTGCCATTGGTGGTAAACCAGTATCTCAGGTTTATCAGGGGATTAAAGTATACGACATTACCTGTCAGTATCCTGAGCATGAGCGTAATTCACCTGAAACAATCGGAAACCTAATGTTGTATCCCGATAACGGCTCGCGCATCCCCTTATCGCAGGTTGCCACCATCAGACTCAACAGCGGGGAAAGCACCATTTCACGCGAACGCAATAGCCGTCAGCTCACCGTCAGACTGAACGTACGAGGACGAGATTTAGGTGCTTTCCTGAACGAAGCCCAGCAAGCCATCGGGCAAAAGCTGAAATACGATCCACAAAAAATCAAGCTGCAATGGGGTGGACAATTCGAAAACCAGCATCGCGCCTACAGCCGACTGGCGGTCATCGTCCCCCTGACGCTGGCAATTATTTTTATCCTACTATACAGTACCTTCGGTTCTTTCGGGCAGGCCGGACTGCTTATCGGTATCGTACCATTGGCGCTCTTTGGGGGGATGCTTGCGCTCAACCTACGCGGTATGACGTTAAACGTATCTTCTGCAGTGGGTTTTATAGCGCTTTTTGGTGTCGCCATACAAAATGGTGTATTGATGCTTTCCCAGTTCAATGGGCTGCGAAAAAATGGAATGACATTAGACAAAGCTGTCATCGAAGGCGCATTTAGCAGATTCCGTCCTGTACTGATGACTGCAACGGTGGCCATACTTGGTTTACTTCCCGCCTCACTGGCTACTGGTATCGGATCAGATGTTCAACGGCCCTTAGCCACCGTGATCGTCTATGGTCTGCTCTTTTCGACCCTGCTGACACTGTTTATGCTTCCACCTTTGTATTATCTGATGGAGCGGAGACAGCAAAAAGGTGGGGGCGGACCATCAACCGATCAAACACAACCGGAGACAAATTCCTGAAATCACATACCGAATTCCGTTGAAAGCAGCTGTGCTGTTTTCAACGGAATTACAAGAAAAAACTTCCATGAAAACACAGATCAGACTTCTTCTTTGCTTTATGCTGCTCGTTGGAAATGCAGTTGCGCAACCAATGGATTCAATTTTCGTACAAAAAAAATTGGACTACAGCAGCTTTATTGCCCAAGTTGGAAAAAACAACCTCAATTATGCTGCTGAGAAATTCAATCTTTCGATTGCCGAAGCCAATATTATCAGTGCCGGTATCTTCCCGGATCCGGAATTCACCCTTGGGTTATTCGATAACAGTGAAAGCAGCAAACAACTGGGCCGCGGTTATACCGCCGGATTGAGCTGGACATTAGAATTGGGTGCAAAACGGCGGGCACGTCGCCGGGTCGCCAGCGATGAGGCCGAAACGACCCGTCTGCTGCTTGAGGATTATTTCCGAAATTTACGTGCCGATGCCACCCTCGCTTTTTTGTCTGCCAGACAAAATCAGCTTTTGGTAGCAACCTACCGCCGAGCTTATCAACAACTCTCCCGACTTGCCGCATCAGACAGCATACGCTATCAACTGGGGGTAATTCCACAGATTGACTACCGCCAGTCAAAATTGGAAGCCGCCCATATTCAAAATATACTATCAGCCGCTGAAGCGACGGCCAATTCCGCCCTTACCGGACTAGCACTGCTTATGGGAGATACCAGCGCAGTACTTTGGCAGCCACAAGAGTCCGATGTTTCTTTAGCGCGCAATTTCCTATTACCGTCGCTGCTCGCTACAGCATTGCAGCAACGTAGTGATCTCAGGGCTTCGCTACAGAACAAACAGCTCTCCCATAGTTTGCTCCAGCTGGCAAAGGCAAACCGTGTGTTAGATCTCGGCATTTCCCTCGGTTTCACCTATAATGGGGAGGCCAGAAATGAAACCGCACCAACACCGCAGTTTAATGCCATCAATGCCGGCATTGCCATGCCGTTGAAATTTTCAAATTTCAATAAAGGCGAAATAAAGTCGTTACAATTCAAGATTCAACAGGATGAACTTGCCTATAAAGAAGCGGAGCTACATATCCAGAATGAGGTAAATCAAGCCTATATACAATACAAAGCCACACAAAAACAAGTGCAGCAATTTAACGGCACCATGCTGCAGGAAGCCAAGGCTATCCTGGAAGGAAAGATCTACAGTTACAATCGGGGCGAAACCGCCCTGCTGGAAGTGATCAACGCGCAACGCTCCTACAATGAAACCCAGCTGGCCTACGATGAAGCACGCTACAATTACGCAGTTGCATTGGTTGAATTGCAGCGTGCAGCAGCCATTTGGGATATTGACCAGCTGTAAGTTCTAAGCCGTCAGACGGGTGAAATCTGATTATTTTTAAGCTTCTTATACATGCTTTTCAAGGAAGGAGAAATCAGTATCAGCAGTAAGATGCTGATACTGATCATGGACATCAGTTCATAGTAGTCCATGCCATACCGGACAAAAGACTGTATATTGACCCGTTCACTGATGAGTTTTAATGCCGCAGTATGTTCCCTAAAGAGCAGTCCCTGATGCATTAGCCGGTGTGACTCCTGCTGAACATAATCTTCAAATATCGGATTGCTCGACTGGAGCTGATCCCGAAAGACCTCGCCGTGCTGCGCATGTTCAAATAATCTGAAGAAATTCTGCAGCCCAATACTGCTGGTATAGCCCAGATAACGGACCGCCAGACAGGCCGCCGCCGCCGAGGCCCCCAATTGGGGCCGTACGCTGGCGATCACGAATAAAATTGTTGGAACCATGATCAGGCCGACACCCAGCCCATGCAATATCAACGGCAACCAGAAATGATCTTCATTGCCCTCATTTTCAAATGAAAAAAACATATATTGATGAAAGCCCAACAGGCAACAGTAGCCCACAATCCAGACCCATTTCACTGTACGCCGTTTTAATAACCAATAGAGGGAGAGCATCACACCACATACAATTCCAAGGATATTGAACCATTGAATATAGGAGAGGTGAATGGGATCCAGATGAATAACCTGAAGAAAATATTGATTAGAAATCGTCAGGGAAAAACGTTCAATATACATCATATACAGGACAAGGATTCCAAGTAGGAATTTTTTATTTCCGAAGATGGACAGCTCGATATAGACACGTTTGATCGCTTTCTGCCTAATTATAAACAGCCCCAGCGCTAAAATTCCACCGATCAATACGTTCAACATGAAAGTATCCGAAAACCAGTAGCGCTCCTGACCATACACCATCAGATAGCCGAAACTCACGACGATCACACTGTAGAGGATGAAACTGGCCCAGTCCAGGGAAAACAAAGGGTAAGGCCTGTTATGTCGAATAGGCTTCATTGTAATCATAATCAGCAGAAGTCCGGGGACAAAAGAGAGGGCAGCATAGAGATAAAGTTCATCAAAGTTGAATGAGTCAATAAATTCTGCTGTCACAAAGGTGTTGAAAGGCGAACTGCAAAGCAGCATACCAAAAAAAATTGCATAACTTCCCTCCTTTGCACGTTCGGTTTTCAACCTGGAAAATATCATGGAGATGGAGAGATTAACAGCCGATGCGAACAACATACCCTGAAAAAAACGTAAACCAAATATCCAATCAATCTCCCTGATACGGTACATCAGGTAGCAATTGAGCAATTGCAGGAGGTTAAAAATGATATAGTATTGTTTGACCGGAAAATATTGAAAGAAGCGGCGTTCCAGCACATAGAAGCCCACAAATCCCGCGTAGAATAAAATAATGAGAAATTGGACATCAGTAGGTTGCGCACCGTAAAAACCTGCAGTGACATTGACATTGGCCCCGGGCAGAAAAAACAAGACCATACTCGGCATCAATCCACTAAATAAAATCAGCTTAATTAGCCATTCGGGCACCCAGTCTTTGAAAATTCCTTTCACTGCTATTGATTTTTTAAGACTGAAACATTGACGTTCATTCCCGAGAGTAATTTTGCGCCCTCCTTGCCTTTATCCAGTTCAATACGGACAGGTACACGCTGTACGATCTTCACAAAGTTGCCAGTTGCATTGTCCGGTGGGAGTAGTGAAAAAGAAGATCCTGTCGCCGGGGAAATAGAGATTATCTTCCCATAAAATGTATCATCTGGATAAGCGTCCGCGACAACCTCTACACGCCCACCGAGATTGAGATAGCGCAATTGTGTTTCCTTAAAGTTGGCCGTTACCCATATCGGTGTCTCCCTATTGACGATAAATCCCAGCACCTCCCCCGGATTTACCATTTGTCCCTTTTCAATGGTACGCTTACCTACCCGGCCATTATAAGGTGCACGGATTACGGTGTAGCCCACATCAAGGTGCCTTCGGTTTGCTGCAGCCGACAAGCGTGCTTTCTCCGCATTGATCACCCCTTTTTTCACATCAACATCTTTCACCCGATCCCGCGAGGCCTCCAACTTATGCTGTAATGCGGCGAGCTCACTTTTGTACACCTCCAGCGTTGCTTTTATATCTTCCAGCTGCTGTGCGGTAGCAGATCTTTCGTCAAATAGAAACTTGTAGCGGTCGTATTCCAACTGCTGTTTCGTCACCCGTGCTTCGGCAGCAGCAATGGATTTTTCCAATGCTTCATGTTCGGCCTGCAATATTTCCTTTTGGCTGCCCAGCACACTGATTTCTGCATTTTCTTTGTTTATTGAAGCCGAAGCCTGATCAGCTTCATATTTATACTCCCGGTTGTCGATCAGTAGTAAGGTGTCGCCACGCTTGACCGATTGGTGATCTTTATAGTGAACCGAAATGATGTAACCGCCTACACGGGAGATGATGGGATTAATGTACTGGGTCACTTGGGCATCATTGGTATATGTATAGCGTATGCGCAACCAGAGTACCCTTCCACCCCATAGTAAAAGTGCCAACAAAGCAATCCCAGCAAACCAATTGGTGATGCGGGTCAATTGTACATCGGTCATTGACCGGCCTGATTTAGGTTTCATTAGATAGTACCCTTCAAAAATTCAATAAAATAATAGTGTTTCTGTAGTGCGATCCGAGCGGATTCCAGATCAAAGTTTGTCTTGAGGCATTGCATATCTGCATCCAATAGATCCGTAATCAGTGCCGAAGACTTGAAATACCTATTTTTTATAATACGGGCATTTTCCTTGGCAAGCGCCAGATTTTTTTGACAGACCGCCCGTTGCTCCAATGCAAGATTATAATCCAAATAAGCCTGCAACAGTTCATTTTCCACCTCTTCCTCTTCATGATGGTGTCTGACCTCTTCCCGTTTCAAAGCAATCTGAGCTCCCCGAACAATATTTTTATTGAGGTACAAGGCGGATATCGGGATGTTCAATTTAAGACCTACTATATTTAAGTTGTACCAGCTCGCATTATATGGATATAAAAACACCTGCGGATTGGCAAAAGTAAATGTATTGGTCAGCCCTAATTCAGGCAGATAATTTGATTTAGCATGTTTGATGCCTAGTTTTTTTAACGCAACTTCCTGTTCGGATTTTAACAGTACAAAAGCCTGCTTTCTCGCAATGGCCGCAAGCTCCGCATAGTTCAGCGGATGACTTTCCATCGGGATACACATCGGAACAATTTCCTGTCGTATATCGGTGATCAGCTGCAATTTTTGGTTAATGGCCCTGATATCATTTGTGATCTGTACCAAAAGCAGTTCGCGCTTGGACAATTCAAGAGAAATCCGTAATACATCACTATGTAATACAACCCCTGCGGTATAACGATGTTCGATCTCTTTCAATTGCGTCCGCTGATCTTCGATATCCTGTTCGATCAGGGACCTGTTGCGATAGGCTAAATCCAAATCCAAAAATAAGTTGGAGATTTCCAGCTTGATCGCTGCGGTGGCACTCTTCCAGTCAATGTTTGCCAGTTCAAGTTCCAGCTTTTTTGATTCAATCTTCATTAGGTCCCGATGACCATTGTAGAGATTCAGGTAAAAATCAAGTCCTGTGTCATATAAATAATGGATAACATCATGCTGTGATGGTTTGGCGAATATCCCGCGATCATAAACAGGCATGTTGCTCGCATAACTTACAGCAGCCCTGACACTGATTTTAGGCAATAATTCCATCCGTTGTTGCTGTAAGGCGATCCCTTTTTCCTGTAACAGCAAATGTGACTGTTCAATATACTTACTGTTTTGCAGCGATTTACTGATCAAATCAGCGAGCGAGATGCGTAGCGAGTCCTGGGCCTGTGTTTCTAAAACCGAGCATGAGAGCACTGCGATAGTGCTTATTGCTTTTGCCCAATACGGCGAAAAAAAGTTCAATGTCTTTCTGTTATTTTGCGTTGCAAACTTAGATACTAATTGGAATATGCATTTCTTCACAAACGCCAATATGTTATGGAAAAGAGACATTTTTCAATCAATTTTAAACAAAAGAGTAAAATCAGCCAAAAAACAGAAGCAAATTAAAACATTACGACGGCTTTGTTTATTATATTAATATGGTATGCACAGCAGCCATTTAGATGATATCGTTTACATGCTAAATTAATCATGAAAAAAGCCATCTTATTACTTCCATTACTCCTCATACACATGAGCAAGGCACAAGAATTTCCATCCGCGGCAGATTCCGATCCGGGTAAACTGGGGTGGATGACAGGATTTCCGCCGCCACAGGATCGAATTATTTCAGCATTGGACGGTACATTTTTTAAGTTTCCGGCATTACGTTATAGTGTTTGCCATATGCGTGAATTCTTTCCTTCGAAAGCTGTCGCTTCGGATCCGATCAGCCGTTATACTTTTTCCAAAGTCGAAGATCCGGCTATCGATGCCCTGAGTTTTCAACCCCTTGGAGATGAAAAACCAATGAGCTGGGCGGCCTCATTGCAAAAAAATTATACCGATGGCATTGTCATCCTACATCGGGGCCGTATTATTTATGAAAAATATTTTGGTGCATTAACCCAGGACGCTGTGCATGCTGCTATGTCCGTCAGTAAAACTTTAACCGGCACACTAGGAGCACAACTCATTGCCGAAGGTGTTTTGGATGAAAACAAATACTGTCGGGATTACATTCCCGAGCTTGCACATTCTGCCTTTGGCGATGCTACGGTACGTCAGGTACTGGACATGACCACAGGCCTGGAGTTCAGTGAGGACTATGCTGATCCGAATGCAGAAATATGGGCTTTTTCCAAAGCGGGAGATCCCTTCCACTTCCAACGAAGCCCTGATGAACCCGCAAACTATTTTGATTATTTAAAGACAGTAAAGAAAAAAGGTCAGCATGGTGAAGCATTCGGCTATAAAACAGTCAATACAGATGTGATGGGCTGGATTATTTCGCGGGTATTAAATAAACCCCTGTCGCAAGTACTTTCCGAAAAAATCTGGCAGCCATTGGGAACCAATTTTGATGCCTATTACCTGATCGACGGTGCGGGTATATGCTTTGCAGGCGGAGGACTTAGCGCCAACCTTCGTGATATGGCCATGTTTGGTGAGATGATGCGCAATAAGGGTTATTTTAACGGCAAGCAGATCCTCGCAAAAGAAGTCGTTGAATCCGTCCGATCTGGTGGCAGTCAGACTGCTTTTGCAAAAGCTGGCTACACCAATCTCAAACAGTGGAGTTATAAAAACATGTGGTGGATAAGCCATAATGCTGATGGAGCCTTCTGTGCACGTGGTGTCCATGGACAAACCATCTATATAGACCCGAAAGCAGAAATGGTGATTGTCCGGTTTGCCTCTCATCCCATAGCGTCCAATTCAGCCAACGATGGGTATTCCCTACCTGCTTATCAGGCGGTGGCAGACTATTTGACGTTGCCCCACAGACAGGCCAAGCAAAAATAGAAGACTCCCTATAGGGAATCTTCTATGGCATTCCAGAGCTCAATACGTTTTTGAAGCGCCTCTTTACTCACGATTTTCATTTCTTCCCATTTTTCCGCATCTTCCTTGGCTAAATCGGTAATCATCTGCATTGCCAAAGGCCCATGCTCATCGCCATCCAGATCAATATGACGCTGGAAATAGTAGATAAAATTATCCAGACCGGATTCGGGGAAGTTGGTTTTCAGTTCCTGTAAAATAGAAGTAAACATACCCGGGATAAGATCCTCACGACCAAATGTAAAAGCTGCGGCAATTTTATGTACCTGTCCCTCTTCGATCACTTCAAATGTAAAATTCAGAAAATCTTTAATCCGTTTGTCCAAAGTTGTCAAAGCAATGGCATCGAAAATACTTTTGGATTTCTTGGCATGGGCAATAAATTTATTGATCAGGTGCAGATCTGCTCCCATTTCACTCATCGCGTCCAAATACATTTCAAAATGGCTTAAACGGCGGCCATCAATATATTCATCCGACTCCTCAGCTAATACAATTTCGTTGATCAGATAGCGTGTCGATGGATGCTCGCTCGCAAACCAAGGTAAAGTCGTACAGGTCAACTTAATCTGTAAAGCTTTTAGTAAAGACATAAAATCCCATACAGCGTACACATGCCCTTCTGTAAAAGAACGTAGATTCTTAATCGTTTTGATCTTACGATACAAAGGGTGTTGCAATAATACCTCGCGTTCGGCAGCAATGTATTCGTTAATTTCCGCAATTCTATTCATGGCGCAAAAGTATTGTCTTCTCGCTGTTTTTTAAAGTATTTTCAATGAGATTACAGTAACATGATAAATTTTCGGTCCAGCGATCCGCTTCATAACCAAATCACAGACAACAGCTAACTAAATCACAGGCAACAGTCAGCCTCTAATTTTGATCTCCCCTAGTCTTCTTATCAATGTTCATTTACCGTTAAAAACAAAAATATTTTTTATATAAAAAATAATCTACTATATTTGTAGAGTATTCAGAATTGCATGATGCAATACCAACCGAGTGTAGGCACCGCGGTGGTAAATTAATACGGGTTTCGACCAAAATAAACGTTGCACAACGCTTATTTTCCCAACAAGATCTGGATACAGTTTATGGTTTAATCCTTTAAATTTTTAAATTGTATGGCTACAACAACAAATCTTTACCAACACTTACTGGAAAAATTCAGTTATTACTCAACAGATGAACTGATACAGCTCAACAACGACACTATCTTAGGACAAGGCTGGGGTTCGGCCAAGGCAACCTTTCGAACTGCTTTGATCAGTACGTTCTCCAAAAGAGGACTGGATCTTTCCAACATCATTTCCAAGGAAGACGGTTTTACCTCGGTGAAGCATGTCCCTGTACGCTTGGAACAGAATGTCCTGATTCCTTTACAGTAATCTTTATCGGCAAAAAAAGCGCGCATCGAAAGGACTCCGTGCGCGCTGCTGTGGTTGGTTTAGGAAATTGCCGATTTAAAAGAAGGCAATAATCTTATTATTTATAGTTTGGATTCTGAATTAACACACCTGCGCTTTTCTCAATTTCTGTTTGTGGTAATGGCCAGCGGTAAAATTTGTCTTCAAAATGATAGGGCACTTTACTGTCTTTGACCGCATTGAGTACTTCGCCTGCGATATGCCAACGAATCAGGTCGTAATGCCGTAGTCCTTCGAAAGCAAGTTCAACCCTTCTTTCGTGGCGGATACGGTCGCGCATTTTTTCCTTGGTATAACCGGCAGGAAATGCAGGCATCTGGACCCGGCTCCGTAGGGTTTTCATGGCATCGTAGACCGATGGATCTGGCCCGGCGATTTCATTTTGTGCTTCGGCATACATCAGCAATACCTCCCCGAACCGCAGTACCACCGCGTCCTGTTGGCTCAATGTTGAAAAGCCAAAAGGTAGGTTGGCCGGATCCAGAAATTTCAACACGCCATAACCTGTAGGCCGCGGATTGGACGGAGTATGGATCTTACCGCCGCCAAAGTCAGGATGATCCACAAAAATTGTTTTGCTCAAGCGCGGATCCCTATCTTTGAAGGGATTGGCTCGGTCAGTCAAGGGTGATTCACCATAAGGCAGACCATCTTTGCATTCATAGGTATCTACGAGATTTTGCAAAGGTGAAGCAGCGATCCAATCGCCTAGGTACATGTCCCAGGGGGCGGTATTATTCGGTGCTAGGAAATTGACCGAAAAGATAATCTCGGTATTGTTCTTCTGTGTTGCATCGCGAAAGACATTTTCAAAAGCCGGACTCAGGGTATATTCTTTCATGACATCGCTGCATAAGTCTTTTACCTCTTTCAAGATTGCTAAATCGGGCACCCCTTTATCACCATAAGCCGCAAACAATAAAACCCGTGCTTTCAAGGCTTTTGCTGAACTTGCGGTCGCATGTCCCCCATTATTGAAATAAGGTTTAGCCGCTAAGTTGGCGATCCCAAAATCCAAATCAGCTCGAATCTGTTTTAGAATATTCTCCGCACTTTCCTTTGGCTGACGCTGATTCTCCAGACTGAGCGGAGTCAGCACAAGCGGCACCTCACCATAGATACTGTACAATTGGAAATAAACAAAAGCACGGATAAAACGGGCCTCGGCTTCCATGTTCTTTTTCTCCGCATCGTTCATATCGGAGCCGTTATAGCCCTGAAGCTTCTCGATCAGGCGATTGGCACGTCCTATTCCCACATAAGCATCGTTATAGATACCAGTTTCGTAGCCACCTGTGGTCGGATTTAAATTACCACCTACGATTTCATTAACGCTACCCGAGTTGAACTGATTGTAGCCATTGTCGGTCAGACAGTCCCGAAAAGGCATCCCATAGGAGAAAGTCTCGCTCTGCAACGAGGCATATACACCGGCCAATGCATTATCAAAATCAGATTTTTTGCTAAAATAGTTGTCCGAAGCGATCTGATCCAAAGGATTGAGGTCCAAGGCACTGTTACAGGAACCCAAAAATAGACCGGATAGCATCAACGCTGTTATAAATTTCTTTTTCATAGCACTTAAAAATTAACTTGTACACCAAATGAATAAATCTTGTTTTGCGGATACTGTACCAGATCACCATTTCCATAGCGCTCAGGATCCAAGCCCTTAAATTTGGTCGCAGTAAAGAGGTTATCACCCGAAAAGTAAACCCGCAGGCGGTCAATTTTATATTTTTTCAATAGCCCATCAGGTAAAGTATATCCTAACACAAGATTTTTCAACCTGAAATATGAAGCATCCTGTATAAAATAGCTGGAAGAGCGACTGAATTTATCCGGAGCACTCCAGCCCCAATAGATACGCGGCATAGTTGTCGAAGGATTTTCAGGGGTCCAACGGTCTAACCAATCTTTTGTCGGTGGGCTTCCTTGTACAAATGGAGTTACACCCCAGCCCGAAACATAGGATTTGACACCATATACCCCTTGTAATAGGGCCGAAAAGTCAAAGCCCTTAAAACTTGCACTTAGATTAAAACTATAGTTCAGCTTTGGATCCACACCTGCAATAATTGTTCTGTCGTTCGCATCTATTTTTCCGTCTCCATTGACATCCCGATACTTGAGGTCTCCTGGCAGTGTATTATCATTAAACTGCTTCGGCGAACCCGCTACTTCAGCATCCGATTGAAATATACCGATGACTTCGTAGGTATAAAAGCTGTCCATTGCATAGCCATTTTTCTTGATCGTATAGCCGCCGATTTCCGGCTCGCCAAATTTCACCAGCTTGTTTTTGAAGCGATCGAGGTTTGCACCCAGCTGATAGCTTAAACCTTCCAATGCCCCCGTGGTAATTTGATTCCGATAAGTAATGCCCAATTCAATACCTTTATTCTCGACAATGCCATCATTTACGTAAGGAGCACCCAAACCAACGATTGCAGTAATCTGTGACTGTCTTAGAATATCGGTCGTTCTCTTTTTATACCAGTCAAAGGTGATATCTAAATTTCTAAACAGACTTAAGTCCAATCCCACATCGGTCATCGTTGTTGTTTCCCATTTAATAATCGGGTTGTTTAATGCCTGTTGAGCAACACCGGAATTTAGCGTACTATTGTCAAAAGAATAATTTCCGGTAAGTCCCAATACGGGTTGATACGGATAGTTGCCGGTATTCTGATTTCCGAGTTGGCCCCAGGATCCACGGATCTTCAAATTATCCAGCCAACCGGAAGCGAATTCCTTGACAAAAGATTCTTCAGATACACGCCAGCCTGCAGAGAAAGAAGGAAACGCTGCCCAACGGTTTTTACCGTAAAACTTGGAACTACCGTCGTAACGCATATTGGCTTCCAAGAGGTATTTCCCTTGATAATCATAGTTCAATCGACCAAAATACGAGATCAGCGCCCATTGGTTGGCGGTTCCGTTTGCCCGTTGAATATCCGATCCACCGGCATTTAATTCTGTTAGTGTATCGTCGACAAAATTCTGTCTGAAGCCCTGCAGGTAGGTATACTTGCTTTTTTCAATGCTATATCCGGCCTGAGCCTTGAGGTGATGTGCGCCAAACGCGCGATCATAGTTCAGGTAAGTAAATAAATTGGTGTATATCGTTTGCTGATCCTGATCCGTAAGGCCCTTTCCAAGATCCAATGTTGTTCCGAGCGTGCCCGTATGGTAGTAATATTCATCCAACGTTGATTTATAATCCTTGTACTTGTCCATATTGAAATTATAGGCCCCTTTGGTGTACCAGGAAAGACCTTTAAACAGCTGTACCTCCATCCAGGCCTGTAAATTAGCCGCATAGTCATCGGTATTGTACGTGAATTTCCGATCCAATACCGCCATTGGGTTTTTATTGTTGTACTCCCAGTCGTAAGCTTTGTAAGTATATCGCCCGCTACCATCCGGCAAAAATGGGCCATAGGTTGGCGCCTGTGACATGGCCGACAGGAATAGGTCTTTGGATCCCCCCGGAATAGATTCGGTATGTCCTGTCTTGAGCAAGATATTTGTTCCGAATTTAATACCTTCCGAGATTTTGGTCGTCAGGTTGAGTCGGGCGGAATACCGGTCGTAGTTAAAACCTTTGATCATTCCGTCCTGATTGACGTAGCCCAAGCCAACATTAAAGGTTGTCCTCTCGTTTCCGCCCTGGATACCGAGATTATGGGTATAAGTCGGTTTAGTTTGAAAAATAAGTCCCAACCAGTCCGTATTTGGATATTTCACACGATCATTGCTATTGCGATAGGCTGCGATCACATCCGCTGGATATAGGCCATCGTTGAGATTGGAATTCTTACGCGCTTCGTTGTATAATTCCATATACTGCGCCGAATTGGTGATCAGATCAAACATTTTCGTAGGCTTATAGATACCCACATTACCATCATACTGAACAGTTGTATTTCCTGATTTCCCTTGTTTCGTTGTGATCAGAATAACACCATTGGCTGCACGCGAACCGTAGATTGCTGCGGAGGCTGCATCTTTCAGCACGCTGACATTTTCGATATCATTGGGATTGACGTCGGAGAATTTGCCCTGCACACCATCGATGAGCACCAGGGGATCCGATCCGGCACCACTAAAAGTACCCTTACCGCGGATACGGATGGATACGCCTTCATTGCCGGGTTCACCCGAGCCCTGGTTGATCTGAACACCGGGTACCTTCCCCTGTAGCATGGATGCTGTGTTGACAACCGGACGTTTTACCATATCGCTACCGGTCACTGTGGCTACGGAACCGGTTAGGTTTACTTTCTTTTGTGTACCATAACCGACCACAACGACCTCTTCCAAACTTGACGAAGCGTCATTCAACTGCACATTCACGGTTCCCGCATTGGCAGCAACGGACATTTCCCTGGTTTCAAATCCCAGCGAAGAGAACGTCAGTACAGCAGTTCCACCCGTCAGGCTGAGCTCGAATTGCCCCTGCTGATCCGTTTGTGTTTCCTGTGTTGTATTTTTGACCCGTACTGTCACACCGGATAGCGGGCGCCCTGTATTGTCCAGCACTTTTCCTTTTATTGTACGCTGTTGACGGGTGGCAATGCCCCTGACTGCAATAGTCGCCTCTTCTGTTGGGCCAAAACGACGATCTGTTGCCCTCAGTGATGCTGATGATGCTGTAGAGGGTACAGCCATCGAAAGACAGAGTGCCATTATACTGGCCTCAGGACCGAAGGACAGGCCCTTGATCAAAGGCCATTGTCTTGTCTTTTCTGTTTTCATATTTACTTGTAGTTGTTTATAAAGTGTTTCTTCTCCTGAAATTTTTGACAAAAAGCATCCCCATCATGCAAAAAATTGCATGATCCAATTCAGTTGAGGACGCTATGTTTTGTTATTTTTCTTTTGTACGATAGGCAATCCAGTTATGATCTAGATATACCATAAGTTGTTGCGATTTGGGTGAATAAATCTGATAGTTCAGTATTTTACCGTCTTTCCATTCCATATCTAACGTGTGATTTCCCTTGATGCGCATACCCGTCACCCGGCCTTCTTTTTTCCAGGCTTCAGGGACCGCTGGCAGGAGATATACACTGTCTTTATGCGACTGCACCAGCATCTCGGCGATACCCGCTGCTCCGCCAAAATTACCATCAATCTGAAATGGGGGGCCTGCTGTTAGCAAATTGGCGTAAACACCACCACCGGCGCCATAATTGATATGTGTATCCACACGTGGAGTCATCAGCTGCCGAAATAATTTATAAGCCCGTTCGCCTTCATGCAATCTGGTCCAAAACAGCAGTTTATGGGCAATGGCCCAACTCGGTCCATCATCCCCCCGCACATCCAGGCTTTTTTTAGCGGCAAGCTGCCAGTCTGGATGTTCATCATAACGGATCAGATAGCCCGGATACAAGCCATACAAATGCGAGATATGCCGATGCTGCGGATCAACCTCTTCATAATCTTCAATCCATTCCATGATACGGCCATCTTTGGCTAGCTGCACCACTGGTGCTAAACGTTTCAGTTGTGCCGCAACCTGCGTTAAAAAAGGATCCGATTGTTTGCCCAATAATCCAGCCGCATGGATGATATTTTCAAATAATTCGCGTACGATCTGATTATCTATCGTTGGTCCCATCGTGACATTTGCCTGCTGCCCATTCGGGAGCTTGAAGGAATTTTCGGGAGATACAGAGGGCGAAGTCAACAGCCAGCCCTTGGTTGGGTGTTCGGTCAGGGCACTGGAGTAAAACTGTGCTGCTCCATAGAGAATCGGGTATATCCGCCTTAGATAGTCCATGTCTTCGGTATAGAGGTAATGTTCCCAGAGGTTATTGCAGAGCCAGCCTGAGCCCGCATTGGCAATGCCCCAGGAAGCAGACTCTCCCGGTTCGGTATAGCCCCATACATTGGTGATCACATGGGCCACCCAGCCCGGTGCGTTATAGTACGCTTTCGCGGTTTTTGCTCCCGGGGCCATAAGGCCTTCCACAAGACCCACCAAGGGTTCATTGAGCTCCCCAAGATTGGCCGCCCCGAGGTGCCAATGGTTCATCTGCACATTGATATCCAGATGGTAGTCCCCATTCCAGGGCGTCTGGATCTGATTTGCCCATAAGCCTTGTAAATTCGGAGGCAGCAGGCCTAAACGCGTACTGCTGATACTCAGGTAGCGACCATACTGATAAAATAAGGCTGCCAGCCCTGGATCCTGATCCGGTTCTTTACCGAAAGCCACCAAACGCTCGTCGGTCGGTAAGTCATCTTTCGCGTGCCCCAATCGGAGCGACAAACGGTTGAACTTTGTCGAATAGTTTTGCAGATGTTCACCATACTGCTTGGTATAGGATTTTTTCAAAGCCTTTGCTAGCGTTTCCGCTGTCGTACGCTCAAAATCCTTACCTTTAAAATCAGTATCTGTCGCCACGTAAATCAGTACTTCGTCAGCCTGTTGAATAACAATAGATTGTCCCTGTACAAGCTGTTTTCCGCCTTTAACTTGCGCACGGACACGTGTTTTGAACCGCATCCCTTTGCCGTCAACACCATTGTCCAATTGTCCTACCAAAACAAGCTCACCATCCTCGGTCTTGGCAGTTGCCCTTTCAGGACGGTCAATCTTGATTTCCAGGCTAAGCTGTCCTTTTTTACTGCTCTGTAGGCGAATAACGCCTAGGTCATCAGCAAAGCTTGTCCAATATTCACGACTATACTTGACTCCTTTGAGCTCATAACTTGTTTTTGCCATCGCCTTATCGAGATCCAGTTCCCGGCGATAATTCTGCACTGCGGTGAGATCCGTTTGTCCGTCAAAGGCAAGCATCAGATTGCCGAGTATTTGATAACAGCCCCATTGCTTGCCGCCCGATCCGGGACCTTTGCAAATAAAATGCTGGTCAATCAAGCCCTGTGCAAGATCGTTTTTCCCGCTTTTGATCAGATTTCGAATACTATCCAAATACCTGCTGGCCTCATAATTATTGGCATCCTGAGGACTTCCCGACCATAATGTAATATCATTGAGCACAATATGGTCATTCTTCAATCCACCATCGGGCATCATGCCAATTTTTCCATTGCCCAGGGGCAAAGTCTCCTCCCATTGTTTTGCGGGCTGCCGATACCAAAGTTTGCCCCCCGGCACTTGCCCAAATAAGTTGCCCGAAAAAAAGAAAACCACAAGCGTGCAAAGTAACTGACCTTTCCTACTGTTTATTTTTGATGATCTATTCATGTGGTTTTAGTTTTTTGTCCAGTCATCGGTTCGGAAGGGAGAACCGGGTATCCCGGCTTCGTTGTATAAGGTCAGGTCCGGGTTATCCGCCCAGCCGTAACGTACCGCGACAGGTGATGGTACTTCTTTGGCAGATACGATCAGCTTATTTCCGACCTGTTTGACTTCTGCACGATAAAAGACCTGATCGGCACCAGCAATTGTAAAACTACCGTTGCGTTTATCCGTTTCTTTCAGCACCAGCTTTTTGCCCATGGGGTTGAAGCTGAGTTGTATTGCTGTTCCCTCTGTCGTCCAATGCTCAAGAACAGGGCCCGAATAAGGGATCTTCTTACCATACAGCTGCGCTGTTGCGATCCAGCCAAGCCTTCTACCGACATCCTGCTTGTTTTTCGGATGGATATCCTGTGCATCGCCGATATCTGCAATAACTGCCATACCTGTATAAGGCAATTTGAGTGTTTGGCGCTGCGCTTCCCGTAATCTCGCCCAAGAAGAAGGCTGCGGTGTTAAGCTTTTCGCTTTAAAGTTGGCCAGTTGAACAAAATAAAAAGGCATCTTTTCATTGTTCCACTGCTTGCGCCAGTCCTGAATCAGTGCGGGCAACAGTTGCTGATAGGGAGCGTCTTTTGAATCCGCGTTACTTTCTCCCTGGTACCAAATCGCGCCTTTTATTTTAAAATCCACAAAAGGCTTAACCATCGCATTGTAGAGCACTGTCGGCCTATTGGGGCCCTCCATCGCATTAGGTTTTGCGGGCAGCTTCGCAAGATCATAACCGACTTTACATTTCCAGTCTCCGGCCAGGGAAATCTGTTCACCATTTGGTCCTTCCAGTCGTGGCTGTTCTGTTCCGCCATATATTCCACCATCGCCGGCTCCATCAAATACGCGAACGGCGATATGCAATAGGCTGCCTTTGTTTGCCGTTGCAGGAACAGCATACTTCCGAATCTGATCGTAACCGACAGTTTCGCCCACTTTTGTGCCATTGACATAGGTGATGTCGTTGTCATCAATCGCTCCCAAAATCAACTTGAGGGGTTTACCTTGCCAATGTGCCGGTAGTTCAACGTCTTTGCCAAAATAAACGACGCCATCCATTCCAGGAAACAGGTTTTTGTCAAAAAAGCTCGGAATAGTAATCGTAGACCAGCTGCTTTTATCCAATTGTGGCGCAAACCAGTCGCCCTGCGTTGCTGTCTTCACCTGATCCTGCTGTTCGGCGACGCGATTCCATTCGGCCAGATCTTTCGCATAGATTTCCTGTGCATCCGGACGTTGGATTTTCTCAATGGCCGCCGTATAGGTTGAAAAAGGTGAAAGTGCCTCCCGGCTCATCCAGGCTTCAATGATTGTTCCGCCCCAGGAGGAATGGATCAGGCCAATGGGAATGCCTGTTTTCTCGTAGATCTCACGTGCAAAAAAATAGGCTGTCGCCGAAAACTCCGGAATACTTTGTGGCGTCACCAGATTCCATCCACCAGACTCCACCTTCACTGCTGTGGTAGGTTGATTGGCGGTTGCTTTTGGAATCTGCAAAATACGAATATTGGGAAAGTTAGCTGCTTTGATTTCCTGCTCAAAGTTATTGATCTTACCCCAGCCCGCCAGGGGCATCTCCATATTTGACTGTCCTGAACAAAACCAGACTTCACCGATCAGAATATTTTTCAGGATTAATTGATCACCGTCGTTGATGGTAATTTGGTAGGGTCCACCGTATTTCGGCGTCTCTAGATAGACTTGCCAGCCTCCTTGCTGATCGACCTCAACCTGATAGCTCTTGTTGTTCCAGCTGCTGTTTACGCTAAGTTCCTTGCCGACTGCGGTACTGGTTCCCCATATCTTGACCTTTTCTTTCTGCTGCAGCACCATATTGTCGCCAATAAAAGCCGGCAACTGTACTTTGGCCTGTAGGGCAGAAAATCCACTGGCAACGCTGAGTAGCAGGGCCAACAAAGTCTGTTTATATTGTTTAGGTTTTATCATGATTTTTGAGTTTGTTGCTCAATTGGGTTTATACATTTGGCGCATCCGAAGTCCGGGCTGTTAGAGTCGGAGCTTCGGATGTGCCACAGTTATTTTTTAGAGTGCCGATATTTTTAGTAAAACACTGGTACGGTTGCTATTCAGGTCTGGATTTACGCCAACTTTCATCAGGTAGTCGCCCGAATAGGTTTGTCCCTGGCCTAAGCTCGACTTGGCTCCCGGATACAAGTTGATCTCCTCCACCCGATATTGCTTTTGGGCTTCCAGTCCTTTTAAACGGACAGGATCGGTTGTTCCGATACCATAGCGGTTATTGACCAGGTAGTTGAAGATGACAGCCTCGGTTTTTTGGCTATTCACGTAGCTGAGGGCGGCAAAGTCACCTTCACGTGGATCGGCCAAACGATACTGCTCCCCATGCCAGATTGTCCCTTTAAGCGCGTCGTAATTCTTTACCGCCTGCTGGCAGAATAACAGATCCTGTTCTTTCAGATGGCTCACCACAATATCAAAACCCAGTTTGCCCATCATGGCTACATCCGTACGGAATTTGAGGGGCTGTTTTCCCCAGTCTGTCACATGGTTTGAGGTGCTGATTGCCGGAAAAAAGTACGAATACTCGTACTGCATAAAAATACGTTCCAGCGGATCAGTATTATCCGAAGGCCAAAATTCGGTAAAGTACCGAAGTGCCGCATAGTCCACACGTCCACCACCGCCCGAACATAACATCATCGGCACTTTCGGATACTTCGAACGAATGCGCTCCAGCACTTTATAAAGACCTTCCACATAAGACACATAGAAAGCCCCCTGATCTTTTAGAAATGCGGAATGCGCATTGTAAATGACCGCATTACAGTCCCACTTGATATAGGCCAATTCCGGATTTTTGGTAAACAGATCGTCCAGAATCTGAAAAACAAAATCCTGCACCTTGGGATTTGTCAGATCCAGGATCAACTGATTGCGGAAGTAATGTTCTTCCCGCTGCGGCTGTTTGACGACCCAGTCCGGATGTTGCTCGTAGAGTTCGGACTTGGGGCTAACCATTTCGGGTTCTACCCAGATTCCAAATTTAACGCCCTGCTTGGTCGCTTCTTCGACAAGTGTTGCGATACCATTGGGCAGTTTTGTCCGGTTCGGTTGCCAATCTCCTAGACTGGAGTGATCGCTGTTACGCGGATATTTATTTCCAAACCAGCCGTCATCCAATAAAAATAGATCTACGCCTAGTTTCTTGGTATCCTGGAGCAAACCTTTTAATTTTTGTTCATTAAAATCAAAATAAGTCGCCTCCCAATTGTTGAGTAAAGTCAGGCGTTCGCCATTTCCATCCAGCAGCTGATATTTACGGGCCCAATTGTGCAAATTTCGGGAGGCGGTGCCTTTTCCCTTTGTTGACAAGGTATAGATCAATTTGGGTGTTGTAAATTCCTGGTTGCTGGCTAATTTTACATTGGAAGCATAGTTATTTATGCCGGCAATGATACGTAGGTTATTGAGGTAATCCACTTCAAAATCCACCTTAAAATTCCCACTATACCCAAGGCTTGCCATCAGTACCGTTCCTTCATCTTCGGATGCCGCCTTGCCCAGTGACACCATAAAGGAAGATGGCTGGAATAAATTCGCGCGTGTTCCGAGCTTACTGTCCAGCACTTTAATGCCATGTGTTAACGGAGCCTCGTCCACCTGCATTTCTTTTGCCCAGTCGCCATGGTACTGCCGTAGCCAATACGCGTTGGAGCGCAGGGTCAGATTGGCCGAAGCAAATTTTTCCAGCGTGACGACTTTCTTTTCCTTATTCTGGATCGTTGCCCACTGCTCAATGATATCCTCATTCAAAAACGATTTGTAGTGTAAAACGACATAAATATCGTATACCGGATCTTTTAGGGTGATATCAAGCTGTTTGACATTAGCATCCAGGTTTTTCACCGCATGCTTTTCATAGCGCAGGTCCAGGGAACGGTTACCATCGGCATGAACAACACTGATGGCTGGTTCCAGTAGGTTTTTCGAACCTGAGGGGGTATACGCCGCATTGGAGAGGCCACTATAATCGGTCAATTGCTTATAACCACTTGCAATAGTCGAGTACTCTTTAGAATCACTCAATTTTTCACCGTAATAGAGCATTTTCAGTGTTTTCGTGGAATCGTACTCCAACACTAGGGCATTCGATCTAGTTTCAATAGGAATCTGTTTGGACTGCGCCTGTGCCTCCAGATGGACAAGCCCCTGGGTCATCAAAAGCCCGAGTACAACATGTTTAAAATGATGGGTTGGCATATATAAATAGATTTAGGATTTGTTAACGAACTTGACTATTTTGTTTGCTTTCAATTGAATCTTATAAAGGTATTTACCATTGATTTCCTGCTGTGGACTTAGACCTGCCAATGGGGAAGGACTTAACATCTGAATCGTTTGATCCTGCGGCGATGAAAGAATAAGCTGCCTAATGCTGCTGTTGTTCCATTCCATTTTTTCGATGTGTACATTGCCACGGGCTTTGAGCCCCTTGACTGTTCCGGCCGACCAGCGATCAGGCAGTGCAGGAAGTAATTCCAGCACATCCGTTTGCGACTGCAGCAACATTTCACTCACCGCAGCCACATAACCCAGGTTGCCATCAATCTGAAAGGGTGGATGCGCGCAGAGCAAGTTGGCGTAAACGCCACCCCCATTGTTGTAGTCAATACCATCGCCGCCAACGAGGTTAATGAAATTAGTCAGGATTTTATAGGCGTGATTCCCATCCTGCAAGCGGGCCCAAAAAGCCACCTTCCAGGCCATGGACCAACCGGTCGATTCGTCGCCACGCGCGGTCAGCGTAACTCGTGCAGCTTTGGCCAGTTCCGGTGTTTTTAAAACAGAGAATTGGTTACCGGGGTACAGACCAAACAGATGCGAGACATGGCGATGCTTGTCCTGTGGATCATCACGATCCGTTTCCCACTCCTGCAACTGTCCCCATTTACCGATCTTGGGTTTGAGCAGCGCATCGCGAAGTGCCGTGATATGCTTACGGTAATCGGCGTCCAACTTTAAAATTGTGCTCGCCTGCATGTAGTTGCTAAAAAGATCGTAAATAATCTGATGGTCATAGCTCACGGCATCCTCTGTGGGGCCGTGTTCCGGCGACCAGCCCTTTGGCGCCACCACAGTTCCGTCTGCTCTTCGAACCAGACGATCATCCCAAAACTCACTTATTTCTTTTAAAATCGGATACGCAAATTCGCGTAGGTATTTCTCGTCCTTGTTAAAGGCATAATGCTCCCAGAGCGCCTGTGCATACCAGGCACTTCCGGGGGTATTCCAAAGGAAGCTCTCCCCACCGAAGATATTATTTTCCGTCTTTACGGTCCAGCCCCTTACGCCCGGAAATTCCTTTTGTGTATTTATTTTTTTCACCTCACGCATGCTATTGATATAATCGAGGTAAGGCCAGGCCGATTCACGCAGATTAGCGACTTCCGCAGGCCAATAGTTCATCTGTACATTGATATTGGAATGGTAATCTGAGCGCCATGGTGGATTGTTGCTGTTGTTCCAGAGTCCCTGTAGATTTGCAGGCAAACCGCCTTTCCGTGAGGAACTGATCAGCAGATAACGTCCATATTGATATACCAATGCTTCCAAAGCCGGGATCGGCTGTTTTTTATACGCCTCCAACAGCGCTTTTGTTGTTTGCTTGGCGTCCAGCTGGCTATGGTCGAGATCAAGCTCCACCCGGCTGAACAGCGCTGTATAATCTGCAACGTGACGTGCCAATAGTTTATTTACGCCATAGTTTTCCGCTTGCTGCAGATAACGTTCATTGACCTTCATCGGTTCTTCGGCCGACTTCCATTTGGTAGCCCGTGTATTGGCATAATCTGTTGCGGCACTCAGCAGCAGAACAATTCGATCGGCAGATTTTACGGTAAGGACAGCCTGTCCTTTTTCATCTGTCGTTTTGGAAAGTGAACCACCGACGACCTGCACGCGTACCTGTGCGGCATACCGCATGCCATTGTCGAGCGTCCCCTGAAACCACAGGTGACCATCTTCTGCCTGCACCGCCTGCCCATGTGCATCCTGAAGTGCGATCTGGGCATTGAGTTTCCCTTTTTTACTGTTCGCATACTCAAATACCATGACCTGATCGGGCTGACTCGCAAAATACCGGCGGTTGATTTGCTGTCCATCCTGCTGATAGGCTATTTCATGTAAGCCCTTATCCAAATTCAATTTCCGGCTATAGGCGGTAAAGGATTTATTAATATCGGAGTCAAAACGAACAAAAAGATCACCAAAAGCCTGATAGGCACCTGTTTCCTGTTCATCACCTGTCCAGAGGCTATTTTCATTAAATTGAATATGTTCCTGATTTACGCCCGCGAAGATCATCGCGCCAATTCGTCCATTTCCGATGGGGTATGCTTCAGTCATCCAATCCGTTGCGGGCTTATTATCCCAGAGGTAATAGCGTTGTGCATACGATGTGGCCGAACAGAGGGTCAAGCATATAAAGATGAGGCATTTAATTTTTCTGTGCATTAACATAGCGACTTATACAATTTATTGGGCGATGCCCAATGGTGAAAAAACAAAATAGATGACAATCATCAACAGGATGAGAAAGGCGCCGATCCGGTATCTTCCCTTCCAATAGGTGCCTTTGTCCTGGCCCGAAAATTCAAATTGATACTCCGATAGATAGTCGGGCCGGCTCAGTTTACTTCCTCCCAAGATGACCAGTGCCACAGCGATAAACAACAGCGCGAACAAGTGCAGATAGTGTAGCTCTGTTTTCCAGACAAACACCAGAATGAAATAGCTGAACATATACAGGAACAGGCCGATTTGTGCCATCCTTGGCGTCACACGACGTGATAGAATCCCCAAGATCATAATGGTGAAGATCGGCATGTTGAACAGCCCCGATACGGTTTGCAGGTACGTATAAAACCCGTCGTGGGCAAATAGGATAAAAGGTGCAATAAACATGGCCGAGATAGAGATGATCAATTCGAACAGTTTCCCTTTTCTGACCAGTTCCCTTTCACTGAGCGCTCTTTCTTTACGTTCCAGGTAAGGTTTATAAATATTAAAAATAAATAAGCTGCCACAGCTCTGAAGGCCAGCAGTATAGGTCGTCATTGCGGCACCAAAGACCAGTGCCAAGGAAAAACCAATCAGCACATCCGGAAAGATAAGTACAATAAGTTTTGGAAAAACAGAAGCTGTAGGCTGCACATGCGGCAATAAGTGTACGGCCAGAAGACCCGGTAAATTGATCAGCAGCGGCATCAGGAGTTTGCCCCCCGCAGCCAAAGTCATTCCTTTCTGTGCTTCTTTTAAGTTTTTGGCGCTTAATGCCTGCTGTGCGATATAGGGTTCCATTCCCCAATAGTAAAAGTTGATCAGGAGCATCCCGGTAAACAAGGTCGAAAAGGGTACAGCATCCTGTTTGGATCCCACGGCATTGAGATGTTCTTTTTTGTCGTGAAATAACTGGAGCACCCCCGTCCAGATATCGCCATTGCCCAGCTGCCAAAAGGCGAAAATCGGAATCAGCAGTGCGAGCAAAAATAGACAGAGGCCCAAGCCCAGGTCAGACAGGGAAATCAACTTCAATCCCCCCAATATGCTGTATAAGCTCCCGATTATCCCCAGGGCCCAGACCAGTATCCAGATACTCTGCCAATAACCGATGTGAAGCAGTCCAGGCACATCAAACATCGTGGCCAGACTTAGCGCACCACCGTATAATACCGGTGGCAATAAGTTAACGATGTATCCGATCAGAATCAGGATAGATACCAACATTTTAGTTTTCGGATCAAACCGCAGCGCAAGGAAGTCAGGTACTGTCCGAAAACCATGTTTAAAATAGATAGGCAGCAGAAATTCCGAAACCAGGAGCATGGCGACCACCGAGCTCACGCCCCAGCCGATGACCGATAGGTTGTTGATATAGACCGATTCATTTTCACCAATAAACTGGTTGGCGCTCAGGTTGGTCAACAGCAAAGCCGAGCCCACCATCCAAAAACTATTGCTCTTTCCTGCAAGAAAAAAGCCGTTTAAGGTATTGGAATAGTTGGTTTTAAACTTCCATAAGGATCCCAAAGCAACCAAACCGGTAAAAAGACAAAAACTAAAAACTATCATCTTCAAAACTTCCTATTTTAGACAGAATTGCGGTCTGCCAATGTCGTTGGCACCACTTCCTTGATCAATGTTCTTTCGAGCACAAACTTGGCTGCCTGCGATCCTATCCGTGCAAAACTTGTCGAAAAGGTGGTAATACCACCGCTGATAATCTCTTTGATAACATCATCATTATGCGATAGAATTCCCAGATCCTCTCCCAGGGTCCAGCCTTTTTGCAAAACCTCTTTCAGCATCTGATAGAGCTCCGGATTATGAATGGTAAAATACAGTTTTCCCTTTTTTAGGTCACCCACATGGTATTGCTTTTCGATATGCCCTTTTACCTTATAGTCTTTCAGAAAGCGCAAGAACGCATCTTTGATTTCATTGGGTTCGGCTGTATTTTCCCTAAAATAGAAGATTACTTCTTTATACTTTTTGATCTTTGGATAAAGCTCCTGAAACACGGCATAGGTGGCTGCTTCAAATTCCTGGGATACATAAGAATAATCTTCTCCGAGATCCATCAAGCGATCAATAATCAATAATTTGGAAGCCGGGATGGAACGAAGCAGCATCTCGGAATCTTTATTTTCAATGGGGGCGACAATATATACGGTATATCGCCCCTGAATACGGTTGAAAATATCTTCAAAGGTTTCCATATTGTTGTGATGGAAAAAGAGGTCCACGGTTACTTCCTCCGGAAGATTGGTCCGCAGTTCATTCACCAAGGTATCCTGAAAGGTATCATAAGCATACAGCAGGACCGCAACTTTCTGTTTCATCTGCGTATTGTTGCTCACCACAAAATATCCTTTCCTGTTTTTCGATTCCACGACTCCATGGGCAATCAGATCACGGTAAGCCTTAGCGAAGGTTTCGCGTGCATAGCCGAGGTATTGGATCAAGTTATTGACAGAAGGTAAACTGGCGTGCACCTCCAGTTCGTTGGCATCGATGGCATCCAACACGCCCTGCACAATACATTCATGTTTAGAGAGTGTGTTCAATGCTTCCAGCCGTTTGATCCGGTCGATCAATACTTTAAAATGTTCTTCTTTGCTTATCTTCATATGTTGTGATTAAAACAGGGCAATCTTAAATAATTTTGCTCCTGCTTGCTCAAAGGCAATGGGATTTTTAGCAGTAAATTCCTGCGCTGTTTTTTCAAACAGTTCCACCGCCTTATAGGTTGTATTTGGCGCCAGGCCAATCTGTATAAAATCTATGTTTATTGCTGCCGGGGCTGTATTGTAATTAAATACGGCCACATACAGCTCGGTTCCAATCTTTTTGTAATAATACGTATTTGCTGCTTTTCCTTCTACAAATCCTGCCGGCCGGAAGCTTTTACCGTCGGCTATAATTTTTAGAATTTCGGGATCCTGTAGATATTGATTCATTTTAGGCTGCCAGTTTTCTTTTTTCGACAGGTCGTCACCAAGGATAATGGTACCCGTTACCACACCTGAAAGCAATCGTGCCTTATTGACATCAGGACTTTCATCATGAAAGACCAGGTGGTCGGCATCGATAAAATCGTAGAGGTAGGTCTGCCACCAACCGTAGCTGACACTATTTAAGGTATACTGTGTTTGGTCGATCGTCTTCCAGGCGTCGCAGGCTATTCTGCGCATGTGTGCAAATTGGGCTGTCGCCAGGGAAGGAGAAATTGCGGCATAGATCAACATTTTACCCTGCAGCACGTCGACGAGATGTTTCATCCCCACAGCATAAGCCTGCATACCTGTCTGAATTTTCTTGTCGTAAAAACCTGTGGATTCGATTGCCGCATGCGAAAGGAAGTCAACCTTGATCATTCGGAAGCCACAGTCGACCAATTTCCCCAAGATCACATCCATACGGGCCAAGGTACCGGGATGTGTCGGATCCAAGGCACGTCCACCATCTAAATTATGGTAGCCTTTTTGGGTTTTGGTCCACAGTTGGCCAAAGGTAAACTGGCTTCCCTCCGCCTTGCGGTCGGGTCCACTTCCATGCCCCCAGTCTGTAAAAGGAGCCCAATACACACCGGGCTTGAGGCCCAAAGAATCACAATAGCGAACAAATTGCTTCAGCTGCGTGTAGTCGCCTGACATACCTCCCGGCGTCATATTATCCCAAAAAGAGTCAAGATCTATAAAAGCCTCGCCATCTGCGTTCCGGAAATAAGGAATATCTTTTGCGAAATAGTCTGCTGTGCCTGTGGCATTCTGAAAATTAAGTTTCTCCTGTATCACGCCCCAGCTGTTCCAGCCGACAGGTGTAGCTCCTTGCCACGATTTCACATAGGCCGGCGATAGCTTCCGGTGGATTTTAGCATAGTTTTCGAGCCCAGTACGCCAATCCTTGTCGTAAGACACGAGGTATTTAGGGGAGCGAATGACATCCCCCTTCACCGTCCCGTGCGCCATGGAATCACGTGTGATAGTTACATCTGTAAATCCGGCCTGTGCTGCTAAGTGGGTATATTGGCCCTGATCTCCTTTGATCGCAATACCCGATTTCCAAACGGATTGATCCAATGAACCAATCAGCAGACCTTTTCCGCTGTCCTTATCGTATACAACTCCGACTTCGGCGCTGCGCTTACTATTTATTGCAAGGACATTGTTTTCATACGAAATAAAGGTATCGTTATCAAAAGGAACAGCCAGCTGGTACAAGGATTTTCCCAGGCCGGTAATTGAGGCATTTGACCAGATCGGCACAAGTTCATTACTGGCGATATTTTTACCTCTAACTTCCAGTTCAAGGATGACACCATCTATTGTGTCGTAGAAATAAAAATGCTGCAGCAATGTGATGCCCTGCTGGGTTTTAACAGAAATGGTATACTGTATACCTTTGCCCAAATTGTCCTGAATGGTTTTTTCTGTAACGCTGCGGGTTCCTGTCAGTTTAGCTGTACTAATTTTTTGTCCATTAGCAAGTGCCAGATAGGCACTTGCTTGTTGGATATAGGCGACTTGATCTTTACTTAGTGAATATGTTCCATCTTGTTTGTTATAGGTCAACGTTAGGCCATTTTTCTTGACCTGAAAAGGCTGCGCATATAACATGAAGGTACATAGCATAAAACTTAGCGCGAAAATAATTGTCTTCATTCTGCTTGATATTATTGTATATTGATTTGAAAAGCGTTGATCTTCATGTAATGATCAGGTTGAAAATTGACCAGCATTCCCATATTGACAGTAACCTTTTCTTTGATTTCAAAATAAACACCATCTGATTTAACATCAGCATGGGCCATTGCCTGTTGAATCTGCTCAAGATCTGGAATTCCACTGTTTGCCTTGCTAACAACCAGTTTTGCTGGCGGTTGATCATAATTTGTCCAGGATAAGTTACAAAAAAAACGATACTTACCGGGCAATAAGGTTACTTTTTGCTCTATTTTACCATTTACGATAGCCGGAGCTCCCCAGCCTGCTTCAATGTTGACCACACCGCCATCGTCCGATCCAAAACCGCCATAACCGTTATGGTTTTTCATGGCGGTATTTGTAATCCAGTTGTCCAAAACTCCCCAACGGTTGCCATCGTATACAGTCGCTGTAAATGGTGTTTTGTAATTCTGGAGGTACCAAGGCGTGATATTATCCTTTTTTATCGCCAATTTGGTCGATTTGACCATAAAGGTATCGATGGCCGAACTATCGGGTCTGAACACGGTACGATAGGAAACTTCGGCACCAGGAAGATAGCGTTGAAGACCAATCTTTTCATCCTGATTTTTAGTACGCACTACGGTATCCGTGGTGCCACCATCCCAATTTCTATACGCGATACGCAGTCCATCAAAACCCATGGTTTCCGATACATTTTGCAAACCCAATTGCAGCTGCTGTCCAGCGATAAAATTCTGTTCGAGTACCGCACGTTGGTAAAGCCCTTCGCGGTAACGATCGCCATACACATTCCCCACCACATAGGTCGGAACAGAAAAGCGCCCTGCGGCATCCACACTGCGAATTTCAAGATTCATTCGGCCTTCGGGCAGTTTATCGATTAAATAACGTACGGTATCCACCTTACCAGTCAGTTTGACTGGTATTTTTATCGAATCTTGCTTGCTGTTCCAATAGATCCGTAGCTCGGACACACCCGAGGAAGCTCTATAGACACCTTCTACTTGTATACGGTATTTTCCAGAACGAACTCTAATCGAGTCGAGCTTTGCCGGATAGATAATTGCTTTCCCATCCGTATGCTCAGTAAACTCGTCCATTTTGGAACAAGCCGCCAACAGCGCCACAATAAACAAAGACAGCAATACGATATATCTTTTCATAACTTTGCTTTTTAAATTGATTAATAAACGCCCCATACCTGAATCTGGTTAATCTGCATAAAATAACTACCCCGCCAATTGCGCAGATTGCGAATGCGCAGGTATTTGTATTTCGGAGCATCTTCCGGTAGATCAAATGACCAGCCAGAGGTACCATACACTTCGTCTGCATTGGTATTTGTTCCCGACGGTGTTCCCGATGGTTTACGTACCGTGCAGGTAGCCAATTTCGTCCATGATTCCCAAGAGCCATCCAAATTCGGCGTATTGCTTCCCCAGATCTCAAAATCACGTAAATTGCCCTTATCGTAGAAGCCATTTTCCCGTCTCGGAAAGATCACCACGCGGCTTAGTTTTGCTTCTCTACCGATCGAGAAAGTCACCGATTGCGGTACACCTGCGTTCTCCACCGTATAAAAGCTTGGCCATTTGGACGTATTGAGATTGCCATCCCATAGATTGTCCATAGAACCGTAGAGGATTTGTGCATCCCCTGGCAAGCGCAATGGCGTAAACAATTGCCGGTTAAACAGATTTTCCTCCAATGGCGTAATCGAAGTGTACAGCGTATCGGATTTATTTAACCAGCGATCACGGACATAAAATGCGAACTTCATTTCCTTGGATTTCAATCCACGGACATTATATAGGATGATGGAATCCTGTCCATAGTAGTTATCTAAGGGCAGGTACTCCCCATTGTTGAGCGAGTCTACCATCGGTACAATCACCACATTTCCTTTTTCCTTATTGGTTGAGGTAATGCGGATACCACCAAAGGCAGCTGTTACTTTCATCTCCCCAAACACCAGATTAAAGATCGGCGTCTTCGGTTCAACAATTACATCTACGGGATCCGACACAACCTCAGCCTTGCTTACCGCGTATAGTTTAACGGTTTGCGGCTTGGTATCGGGGAATCCATCGATTAAGATTTCATTGGTGTACGTCGATGATTTGACGACACGGGTGGCTCCACTCGCCATCACATATTCGGCTTTGACGTACAGTATATTGTCATTCTCCGGAAGGCTATAATGTATGATTGCCTGTCCATAACCATTCACGACGGAGGGATGCTGTACCAGTCCCGGTTTGGTCTGGTCGTCCTCCATTAAGGTCCAGCCTTTTTCCTCTTTACAGCCGAGCAGCAGAAACAGCAAACCAGCCATGACATAGATACTATTGCGATATATTCGTTTTTTCATGATTTTCTTCAATTTAATACGCTAATTACCAACCCGGATTTTGTACCAAATTCGGGTTGACCAATAGATCACTTTCTTTAATCGGCCAAAAATAGTCCCTTGGTGCTACGAATCGTTGTTGATAGAAGGTCTGTTCCTGATAGAAAAGCTCCGGATGGTCCTTATCCTGATTGCGATCCCAGCCCGTGATATTTTTGTTGAGTTCTTGCGCGGCAAGCTTCCAGCGTCTCAAATCCCAAAAGCGGGAACCTTCAAAGCTCATCTCAATATTACGTTCACGTTGTATGATTGCACGGAGTCCTTCTTTTGTCGTCGGCTTGGCGCTATTAAAAGCATACTTTGCCCAGGATTCTTTCACCCCTTCCAAACCGGCGCGCTTGCGAATTTTATCGAGATAGAGGAATACATCGGCTATCGGTCCTTCACTCTCGTTTAGCGCCTCGGCATACATCAGATACAGGTCGGCAAGCCGCAGCATAGGCCATGGATACTCTTCGATATGCGAGCTGTTTCCATCCTTAAAGGCAAATTTCCAATTGACCAACTTCTTTGGATAATAGGTTGTAATCGGCACGGAAACCCCACTGCCAAATAAACCCAAGCGAAGCTGAGTCGTCCAGGTATTTTCGTCCGTCTGACTCGGGCTATTTTCCATGTACCAAACCCCACCGTCAAATCCCACATTGGCGTAGAAACGATTTTCCCGGTCAAAATGCAAACGCGCTGTTTGGTAATTTTCGATCGTATTGAACCGTTCGTCATGCGTTCCCGAACGCAATTGGTTTTTATTACTGAAATCCAAGGTCTTGTCTTCATCCATCGGCACGCCATTTTTGGTATAAAACTGTTCAACGATCTTGATGGTCGGCGCCAACACACCATTCACACTATTATTACCAGCATTATTTGGATCGATGTGCGCCATAGACGAGTACTGCAACTGCCAGGTCCTTGAGGTTGGATTTCCCCAGATGATCTCGCGGTTCCATTTTTCCGTTACCGCGTTCCGGATGCTCATCTGAATCATTGTGGTATTGGACAATGGACGCACCGGTGTCGGAAATTCGTACAGATTCATCCCCAGCTCCTCACAGGCGGCAATCGCTTCCTTTGCAGCCTGCGCTGCTTTACGCCATTTCTCGGCTTGGAAGCCCTGATTAAAAAATAACGTACCGTCCACATTTTTAAAGGTTGCGTAATCCGTATTACCATTGAATAATGGGCTCGCTGCGTACAACAGGACTTTCGCTTTGATACCTAAGGCAATCGGTTTGGTAATACGTCCCAGATCGGTTACTGGCGACTGCACGGCATTGGGTAATTTGCCAGCCGCCTCATCCAGTACCTTCACGATATAATCCGTTACTTGGTCGATCGGCTGACGCTTTACCTGCGTCTCCTCAATTGGTGCTGTGACAGGAACGTTGACATCCATAATGGGAATAGGGCCATAATGGCGCATCAGCATAAAATGATAATATGCTTTTAGGAATAATACCTCGCCCTCCCAGGTGGTACGTTCGTCTTGCGTCATGTCGCGCACTTTTTCCGGATTTTGGATGTTCTCCAAAAAGATATTACAGTCGCGAATGGCATTGAACATATATCCGTCCCAGTAATTGACATAAGGATTAGTGACATTTTGATTGCCACGTGCAATATTCCAGTTTGTTCCATTGATACTGCGCGTTGGGTAATCCAACCAAAACTCATCCCCCGCCAAGAAGGCTGGATTTACGGTAGGTTCGCCATCATTTGGTAAATAAGAATAGCAAGTGGCCAAATATTTGATCGCTTCGCTACGCATGGTAAAGGCATTATCTATTGTAGGGGCATTGTCGGGTACAACATCCAAATAGTTGCAGGATTGAAAAAACAATAGACCTGATACCACCATCGATTTAAATACAGTTAACTTTTTCATGATACATTGTTTTTTATAATCCCACATTGATTCCGATATTATATACCGCCTGAACCGGATAACCCAAACCATCACCACCCATTTCAGGATCCCACATTTTAAATTTGCTCCATACGGCAAGATTCAGGGCATTGGTATAAATGCGGATATTGGACATCTTCCAGCGATCCAGGATCTTCTTTGGCACTGTATAGCCCAGTTCAACAGATTTCAATCGTAAGAATGCACCATTCCGCATCCACCAGGTCGAGAATTGATTATTGTTGTTATTGAATCCATCGGTCAATCGTGGCCAAAATGCACGGATATCCTGATTATCTTCGGACCAGTGGCTATCGGCTACTTGTTTTAACAGGCCATTTTGATAGGGGCCATTGATGGCGAAAGGCGTGATATTTCCAGGATTGATAAAGAAAGATGAACGTGCAGAGCCTTGCAGGAAAGCACTGACATCAAAGCCTTTAAAACCGACGGTGAATCCCATACCGTAGATAATTTCAGGATCCGTTGGAAAACCGATGGGCACTTTGTCCAGATCAGTTATTTTGCCATCACCGTTAATGTCGCGATATTTGATATCACCACCCATTGTCTTCAATGCACCACCAAAATTTTGCAAAGGCGAATTATCGGCTTCAATATCATCGACAAACAGTCGTTCGGCGATCAAGCCATATTGCTGTTTAATCGGATACCCTAAATGTGTCAGGTAAGACAAATTTGCCGGATAGTTCGGTTCTTCGTTGGTCAGCAAGCGATTTGTCGCATAGGTCATGTTGCCGCGCAACTGCGTCCACCAGGTATTGGCAAACGATTTGTTGTAATCCAAAGCCAGGTCAAATCCCTTACTCTCCGCTTTACCCATATTGGATTGAATATCCGCCTGAAAACCAGCAGTGGTCGGAATAGTTGAGCGTACCATTAAGATATCACTTCGCTTGGAGTTGTAATAGTCAAAGACGACACCCAATCCATTTTTAAGATTGAGGTCAAAACCCGCATCAAATGTTTTGGCGCGCTCCCAGGTAATATTGGGGTTGGCATAGCGCGAGATCGAGTAACCTGGTCGGGTATAATCCCAAAGGTTACCCCAGGAAAATCCTTTTCCGCCATCATTGGGATTGACCTGCGACAAATAGAAAAAGCGGTCGCGGTCGTTACCGATCTGGTCGTTACCCACCAAACCATAGGTTGCCCGCAGTTTTAAACGAGATACCACAGGCGTAATAAACTCAAACATTTTCTCTTCCTGGAGATTCCAGCCTACCCCAAAAGAGGGGAAAAAACCAAACCGTTTGTCTTTGGAAAAACGTTCGGAACCGTTGTAACCAAAATTCGCTTCAAAAAGGTATTTATTTTTATACGCATACGTTGCGCGTCCGGACACACCGATATTACGTGCTGGCAGAGAAGCCTGTAAATTGCCTCCATTTGCTGTCTGATAATTCCGCATGATACCGATCAGCATACCCGTGATATCATGATCTTTTCCGATGGTTCGGTTGTAATTAAGCGCAAATTCACCGTAGGTTGTTGTATTCTGTATCCGATCGCCCTGACTATAATCCAGGTATTCTGTCCCCTGGTTTTCATTCAGCAAGCTCAATACCGTATTATTTGTTCCGGGTATTTTCAGCAAATTATAGTAGAACGGTTCAAAGCTTCTGCGCACTGAAAAATACGAGTACCGTTGCGTATAAGCCATCAAACGTGCAGATAAACCTTTTGTGATAAAATCAAAGTTCTGTTTCAGCTCCAATTGTACATTGACTGTCGAACTATTATATTCCTGAAAACCGTTGACCATCTTGGCATACGGGTTATTGTACAAGGTCTTTGTCGTCGGTATAAAGTTATTGCCGAATAACGGGTGTGTTGTAAATGGCGCGTAAGAAGCCGGATATACTGCCGGAAACATGACTGGATTGGACCAGATGGCTTCTTTGAATACCCGTTGGCCACCATTGATCAAATTGCCCCAGTCATCATAACCACCGATCGGTCCCTTATAATCGTCAAATTGTGCCGACGTGCGGATAATTCCTATGGTTGTCGGTGTAATATTTAAGGTGATATTAGACCGTAAAGAATAATTTTTGAGGTTAATGTTATTGTCAAAATTATTGCCACTTTCCGATTTCAAAATTCCCTTATCATTGTTAAAAGTACCCGCAACATAATATTGCGCTAGGTTACCGCCACCCGTTACGTTGAAATTGAAACGCTGATTGTTGGTATAATCTTTAATCAACTGATCGATCCAGTTGTTATTTGGATAAAGCAGCGGATCGTCACCCCTAGCCGTATGGTCGATCTTATTCTGATCATAAGGCAATGTTCCCCTCGGGTTGCGTGTCAAAACAGCTTCATTGGCCAAATTCATATAGGTAATATTATCGGCAAATTGGAAGTTTCGGGTATTGGTGGAAATTGAATTTTCGAAACGCGCATTAAATTTTGCTTTTCCCACGATACCACTTTTGGTATTAACCAAGACCACACCATTTGCACCTCTGGCACCATATAGTGCAGAAGCGGCCGCATCTTTCAGCACCGAAAAACCAGCGATATCGTCCGGTTGAAGCCGCGCTAAGGCCGTTGTATTCGATTCCATCCCATCGATGAGGATCAAGGGGTCTTTCTTTCCGGCACCAAAGGTCCCGACACCGCGGATAAAAAAGGAAGCATTGTCGTTACCCGGTTCCCCACTCCGTTGATAAGCAATTAAACCCGCTACCCGACCTGCCAGCATGGTGGTCAGATTGGAGGTAGGTCCCTTAATCTCTTTCGGATTAATCGAGGTGATCGAAGCGACCATACTCGTCTTCTTTTGTGTGCCATAAGCGACGACCGTCACTTCATCCAGATTTGAACTTGATGAAGACAGAAAGATGGTCATCCGGTTGGTACTGGTGACCTGAACAGTTTTTCGGTCGAATCCGACCGAAGTCAGGACAAGCTGATCATTGAGTTGCACATCTTTGATCAGGAACTGTCCCTGTGCATCCGTTGATACAACTGCATTCTTTCCCATAAAGGCAATTGTAACGTTGGAAATGGGTAAATGTCCGATGCTATCCAATACAACTCCTCTTAATTCAAAAGATTTGGACTGTGCATTTGCAAAGCCGGCAATCAGAAGAAAGAGGAAGACAAGACTACATCGCTGCCATTTACAGATTCGGTAATACATGTGGTAGATCATAAATTGGTCTTCTTATAGATTGGTTATTATTGCGTAGCATAGTAGCTTTTAATCTATACTATTCTATACTACTATACAATAGTAAAAACATTTTCCGACATCCACAAATATTTTTTCAAATAATGGGTTCTAACTGTGCATTATAGCTATTTGATCGAACGGCCGTTAGCTGTGTGGCGGTATGGAAAAAATAAAGCGGGATGTATTATCATGGCTGATCATACATCCCGCTTAGTAAATAATTTAAAAAATTTTGATCACAAAAAAAGGTAGGCCTAGCCTACCCTTTTGTCAATGAGTGATGATATTTTAAGGTATGATTGAGTGAATGTGCGGTCTGCCGGGCATCGTCCTGATAGGACGATAAATCTTGGCAGGCTCTGATATCTGCTACATCCACCTTGTTTCTTACTTTGCTGATGACCTGATTTAGCTCTGATTTCCAGTTGCCTGGATCGCCAAAATCGTCCATCCAATTTTTATTGATAAACTTTTTGTAGTTCAAAAGCAAAATATACAATTCCTCACCACTACCGGCGCGATTGATTGACGTGCGCCAGTTCTCTAATTTTTCTTTAAAACTCATAACCAGCAATATACAAAAAAATATTGGCATTTCAAAATAGTTGCATTTAAAATGGATAAGTATTATTAAAAAATTAAATGATAGAATGATTAAACCTTCGGTGAATTATTCTGGTCATAAAGTAAAGATCCGATATAAATAGATATTATAAAACAGATTAAATTATGGCCTTTTTTCACTTAAAAAATATGCTTGTTATTTCCTTTGCAGTGCTATGTATATTGGATAAAAGTATTGCTCAACAAGTTGACGACAATAAAAGATCTACGTCTCAAACGACATTTCGACATGATAGAGAAAACGATTACGTTACCATAGGCAATCGGACTTTCTACAGGGATAAGATGGTCGAAGGTGTCGATGCGCAATCTTTCAAAGACCTCGGTAATGCTTATGCAAGAGACAACTGGAATGCCTATTATCGTGGCATTAAGATCAAAGATGTATCGCCACATTCATTCCAGTCACTTGGTTGGGGATATGCCAAGGATAGTTGGAATGCCTATTATCGGGGTGTTAAAATTAAAGATGTCTCTGCGCCTAGCTTTAAAGTATTGGATGAAGGATACGCCAAAGATAGTTGGAATGTCTATTATAGAGGCAATCAAATAAAAGATGTATCCGCCCCAAGCTTTGTTCTTCTCGGGGACGGATACAGCAAGGATAGCTGGAAAGTCTATTATTTCGGTCAGGAGATAAAAGATGCAACTGCCTTTACATTTAAATATTTAGGTAAAGGTTATGCGAAGGATAGCTGGAATGAATATTATAGAGGAAAAAAATTAGATTGATTTAACACCGCTCTACAATATCCCGCCTGAGTCAAAGCGTCGCATCGAAATGACCAAAGAACTGGATGACCTTGTTTACAATTCAAATTTTTTCGAAATACCCCGTCGTGTTTCTGATATAATCCAACAGCTGCATGCAAACAAAGAACAGAGCAATAAATTTTCTGTTTATCTCAGCAGCTATTGTGCAGAAGGTACACTGGAATACGAAAAACATGGAAATTATAAAGAATATCGAAAAAAGCATTCTCCAAAACCTGTCAAAAAGTATAGTAAATGATCGGTTTTGCACAGTAAAATTGCGATCCAGTCTCATGGAAGTTTCGCGAAGTCCTATGACTGCTACAAACAAAGCAATGGAACTTTGATTTCCCCTCGTGAAAAAATGAAACAAACGCGTGTTTGTTTCATCTTCCCGGGTGACTGAACGAAAAACTCCCCTGACTGCTTGTTGCAGTAAGGGGAGTTTTTCGTTCAGTCAACGGACTGGTTGATTTCCCCCGGTGGAAAAACCGAACAGCCATCGGTTTGTTTCATACTTTTAGGTGGGGAAAATGCAATAATACAGTGCGGAATGACAAATCCATCCCGCATAATCCACCAAGTTAGGTTTCCTTGTACAATGAAGAAAAATAATGTTCAGGATTATTAAGGATTAATAACCAAACTATTCCCCAGACCAGTCATAAAGCCCGGACCGATATTTTGTGCTTTCAGAAGATCACGGTGTTTTGTATCCAATTTAGGTGCTCCCGCATCTACCGCGGCCGCAAAAGGATAGTTACCGACAAAAGCACCCAGCACCGGACTATTACTGGTCGGCTCATAGATTCCATCAGTTGTTAGTGTATATAGTGGATTCTGTCGTGTAAATCCTGCCGGAAGCTGTTGGCTTGTCGGCACGTCATAGACGATATTTCCCTGATAGGTAAAATTAACCGGTTGATCTGTAAAAGTCAACATGGTAGATTGCGAAGCTTGCGAGACAACATTATTGGCAATATGGCCATCTGTTGGTGGCAAGGTGCGATTGTTCCCCCCTTTTCCCGAACCGATATCAAATGACTGTTTACATTTGATCATGGTATTGGCCACAACCTTCACACGTTTTACTTGATAGTAACCACTTAATGGCGAATTCGGTACACCATCCATTATTGCCAAAGCTGCTTTTTGCCCTGTTCCAGTCATATTCTGGAAATAATTGTTGTAAACGATATGATCCTCACCAATAATACGAATACCACCTGCAGCACTAATCCCATTTCCGACAAAATAGTTTCCATAGACCGCAGAACCATTTCCATGTCTCAGGCAAAGTGTCCCCTGGCTCTCGTGAAAAAAGTTATTACGGATGGTATCAGCGCCCATTTTATTGGAGATAATTTCCGTTTCACCATTACAACGTTGAAAGATATTATCTTCTATCGTCGTATAAGCACTGGTCATGGACCAATCGCTTGTTCCGATACGGATGGTCTCCCCCCCGTTATCCGGTACTGCCGCTCGCTCACCAAAGAAATTATGATCGATCCGATGTTTCATTGTTTTGTTTGTTCCCCAAACCACCATTGTAGGTCCCTGATGCAATTTTCCTTTGAGATAACAATGATCAATACGGTGATTTGATCCGTTGATGGAAACCCAGCGGTAGTCGGTAGTAGCTGTTGGCGGATTATAATCCACAATCGAACTATTTGTCAAGCGACAATTTGATGAAGAGGAGGTGAAATCAACCACATTCTTACCTGAGGTATAACCATTCTGAAAGACCAGTCCACTGACCACGAGCCATTTTCCTGTAATGCTGATGGAAGAAGTACCTTTCATAACCACGGCTCCAGGCTGTTCCGCCATCAGCACAATAGGCTGCTGGCTTGTTCCCTGCGCGTTAAATGTCAGTTCCTGATCTGTCCATTGCCCGGATTTCATAATGACAGTATCGCCGGGCTGCAGGTTTAAAGCCTGCAAATCCGCCGCCGATTGAATGGTATGACATTGCACACAAGCGATGCCTTTTAATTGCAATTTTACCGCCGCTGGTTTTTCACAGCTGCTCCCTATCACCAGTAGCAGTGATAAAGTCGATAATACTGAAACGTTTCTCATCATATTTATTTTGTTTATAAGGTTCATTTTGCCATACATCCCTAAAAAGGATACACCGTTGTATTTCCCTTGGATCCAAAAACATGGACTACGCCATTGGTTGTTATATAACCTCCGGATCTATTCGTCGTCTTATCATTGATTTGAATCGGCGCCAGGTCGTTGTTATTGACCAGTCTTAAATACATCACACCTTCCTGATTGAAACCTTTGTTGTCGTTCAGATAACCCAACAGCGAACTTTTACTGGCTACTGTATTTGCCGGCAATAAAGTTTTGGCTTTTTTATTGGAGATTGTCAATTTATCGAAGTTGTAATTGCCCTGTAAGATGAGGTAGAGAAAATAATTCCGGACATCTTCTTTATTATAATCCTCCCATTTCGTCGCTGGCCTGGTCATTGGTTTGCCTGTACCGTCCACGCCGGTCACAATCGGAAAATCGAAGAAAAGTCCGGACGTGACCTTTTTCGTTTTGGCATCCCAGGTTTTTATTGCCTCATTGTGCAAAAAGATAAATGTACGGTCGTTTTTATCAAGCTCTTCCAAACTGATCTCCGCATATTCCAGTCCCATCCGCATCCATTTAAACACCGTATCTGATGGATTTTCTGTTGTTTCATAGGAGCGATTTTCCAAAAATTTTCGTGCGCTGATGCCGATATTTGGATCCAGTGTTTTATGTTTATAATCGTAGTTCTCCTGTAATTCCAAATCGAATAATGAGCAACTTGACATTAGCAGCAAGCTTACCACAATAACACCATATTGTGCCCATTTTATGTTAGATATTCTTTTCATGACTCTTTGATTTATATGCATCTATTAATCTGTATATCCCGGATTTTGCACCAATAGGTTATTCGCATTCATTACGCTACGATTGAGGGGCCAGTATACCCGGTTTTGGGGATCTAGAAATCCAGGTTTGTCCAGGCTGCCGGCATCTTCCTGTCTACGCTTCAAAATTGGATCCATGACCTCCTTCACCCTTCCTGTCCGCACCAGATCAAACCAGCGTTTCCCCTCGCCAAAAAGCTCCACCCTGCGTTCGTTTAATATTGCTGTTTCTAACTGGTAAGCTGTGGCTAATTGCGCGTCATTCAAATCGTATTCGGCTAAACGGGCACGCTTTCGTATAAAATTGAGGTATTTGACCGCATTCGCCTTATCTCCTAATCCGTTCAATGCCTCTGCATACAGCAAATACATGTCGCTCAATCTATACATGGTTAAATACACCGGAAGTTCTTGGTTGGCTGCCGGCCAGGGATCCGCTTTGGTTGGATTTGCTTCAGTCGGATACCATTTTATAAATCGGTCCCGCTTATTGCTTGGTAAACCAAAATAGATATCCAAGGTCTGTTGCGGACGAATGTCCGGACTACGTCCATCTGTTGTTTGGGGCAAAAACAAGTTGGCAAAAACATCTTCATCCACAACAATCTGTTTATTGTTGGGAGCCCAGGAAGTCTGCATACAGGCACAGCCGTTTTTCGTATAATCCCAGTTGACACTCCAAATGGTTTCTTTACTGAGCAGTGGGCTCGTGAAAATCGCTTTCCATGAAGCCGTTTCCTGCAAATTTGTTTCATTAATACCACCGTAGCTTACCCCTGTCGGAGATTTGGCCAAAAACAGCTTTTCGATCCATATTTTCGCGTTCGAATAATCCTTCTTCCACATATAGGCATCGGCCATGATAGCACATACTCCACCGGCGCCAAGTGTCCATAGGGGACTTTTGGCCTCCTTGTTTATGAGAGAGTAAGCCTTTTCCAGATCCGGAATGATCACCTCGTTCAAAATTTTATCTTTGGATTCACGAGCTTTCTCCGCTGGCTGGTTGATGTCTTCATAGGGTTCCAACCAGATCGGCGCATCCCCCCAGACACGGACAAGATAGAAATAGCACATGGCACGCAATGCATAACATTGTGCCAGATAATCATTCAACATTTCAGGTGTGATCCGGCTGTCCAGTTCAGCCGCACGGGGAATGTATTTGATATTTAAATTCGTCCGGCTGATTACCGTATATAAGCCGCTCCAATCGGAGAATTGATTCGTCGGCGTCAAGCTGTTCAACACAATCTCGTCAATAAAATCTTTTGTATAACTGATTGCCCGATCAAAATTATCTGCACGGTATTCGCCCCAATACAGGTATTTTTCCAGGAAATTGTCCTTATTGTTATCCAAATTACCCTTTCCGACCATTTCGATCTGAAAACCACTATACATACCAGCTATCGCAGCCTGCACATCGTATAAATTTTTATAATGCTGATCTAAGGCAACTTCCGCCAATGGTTTTTCTTCCAGAAATTTGCTGCAGCTGCTGAACCCCGCTGACAGAAGTAGTAATGCTAAAATCTTTGTTTTCATAATTTAAATCCCTAAAAATTGATATTTACCCCAAATCCAAACTCTCTTCTCCTCGGATAACGACCATCATCTTCACCCGGAGTCAATGGATTCGATGAACTAAACTCCGGATCATAGCCCCGATAATTGGTCCAGGTCAATAAATTTGTACCGTATACATAGGTTGTCAATCCTTTCATTTTCAACTTGCTGATAAGTTGTGGATCAAAAGTATACGACAGACGTGCGCTAGCAAGCCGTACAAATGATCCATTCTCGATGTATAAGCTATTCTGATTTGTTTTCATGTTACCGCGGTTATTTCGCTCAGGATAATTCGGGTATTTAGCCACATCACCGGGTTTTCTCCAGACATTATAGACCATATCCGGCGAACCAGCTCCGGTATCCGACGGGTAATTCTGACGTTGTAGTAAAGCATTATATACCTCGCGACCAAATGATCCATTGAAAAGAACATTCAATGAAAATCGCTTATACATAAAGTTCTGCATAAACCCGAAATAGAAATCAGGTGTTGCATTTCCAAGAACCATACGATCTTCATCGTTGATCAAGCTATCTTTTTTATGATTAAGCCATTCCGCATCGCCACCTTTCAATTTACCGTCGGGTGCATACAATTGATGCACTGTCCCTGTGTAATCACGGCCATCGAATGTATAAACAGGCTTACCATCGCGATACATGGGTTTACCCTGATCATCCAATACGAGTGTCAGCTTATCCCAGTTATCGTTATAGGCGTTGGATTCATCCCAGGCGTAGACCCCAAGATTACGCCAGCCGTAAAAGTTACCAATACGTCCACCCTCTTCGACATACCATTTATTACCGGCAAACATCGGTACACCACCCGCCAGTTTAACAATCTTACCACGTTCGAAGGAAATATTGCCACCAACCTCCCAGGTGAAATCGCGAGTGACGATAGGTTTCGCATTAACAATGAGTTCAACACCTCTTGTACGGATTGTTCCAAAATTGACTACAACATTGGAAAAACCTGTTTCTTTCGGCATTTCCTTTTTATACAATAAATCCGAGGTTGTTTTCACATAATAGTCCGCTGTCACTCCTAATCGACCATTTAAAAAGGTGAGATCCAATCCTAGGTTATTCTGTGTCGTCATTTCCCATTGGATCTGATTATTCCCGAACGTACTCGTTAAGGCCGCACCACCTACGCCGTTATAGTTTCCGCTAAATTTCACTTTGGTATAAGATTCGTAATCACCGATCTGATCGTTGCCCAGCTGCCCGAAACTATACCTTATCTTCGCATCCTGTAATGCCGGTTTTGCCCATTTCATAAAGTTTTCGTCCGAGAAACGCCATGCGGCAGATGCTGAAAAGTAGTTTCCCAATCTTCGGCCTGGCCCAAAACGCGACGAACCATCCCTTCTGTACGAACCTTGTACGAGGTATCGGCCTTTGTAATTATAACCGATCCGGCTGAATAGTGACCTTGTTGTATTCGCCGTTGCCGAGGTATAGGTCTTGGCAGCTGTCAGGTAATCCGGAAGCGTGACCCGGATCTCTTCGTTTACGCTGTTTAAATATTCCGAATGGAACAGGTCAAGGCGTTTGCGGTCCGCGCTAAATCCCAATAAAGCATACACCACATGATCTTGGGCAAAAGTTTTATTATAGTTCAGAAATGACTGAAACTCCCAGAAGAAAGTTTTGCTCATTTCATTGGTTCCACTGTTCTGGTCCAGTTTCGCTGAGAGGAAACGTGGCGAAAATCCCGTAAATTGTAAATTGTCCAAACGGCCATTGACTAAAGTCGTAAATTTCAGGTCATCCCGAATCTGGTAGTCCAACTGATTGTTCAACTGCCCCGAATAGGTTTCTGACAAATTTTCTTCAAACAAGGCATTGGCGACCGGATTTCGCTTTGAGCCGATATAGCTTGTCAGGGAACCATCCGGATAATAAATCAAAGAATAGGCCGGCCGATCCATTACCACACGTATGGTATTCCCTATCGGCGTAGCATTACCCCGCTGCCAAGAAAAGGATATGTTATTTGAATAGCGCAATTTGGGCGATATCTGATACTCCACGTTAATACGCGATTGCAATCTTTTGGCATAACTATTCAAAATAATGGATTTGTCATCCAGGTAGTTTAAACTACTGTAGTAACGCAGGTTTTTCTGTCCACCACCGACACTTAGTTTGAGTTCTTTCTTTTGTGCCAAATTACCCAACAACAAACGTTGAAGATCATTGTCCGCATTAAAACTCGGGTTTAAAGAATCTACGTTTGTTGATCTGTTCTGAATATTTCTGAATTCTCTTACCTCGGCAGAGTTACTGACCGGAATATAATGTGCCAGACGACCAAAGAGATGGTTATAATTTACATTGATCAGGGGTCTGCCTTCTGAGCCACGTTTGGTCGTAATCAAGATAACGCCATTTGCAGAACGGGTTCCGTAGATTGACGCCGAACCGGCATCTTTTAAAACTTCAATACTTTCGATATCAGCCGGATTGATATTTGCACCTTCTGGGTTAATCACACCATCCACAACATACAAAGGACCATTTCCGCCGTTTAAGGTTGAGGTACCACGTACCTGGATGCTACCTGTCGCTCCAGGAGCACCACCACCATCGTTGGTTACAAGTACCCCCGCTGCCTGCCCCTGTAAGGCATCAAAAATATTGATCGGCTGGCGCTCTTCAATCTTTTTTGCACTGACAGATGAAATTGCCCCCGTCACATCCCGTTTTTTAACAGTTCCGCCGTAGCCTGTTACGACGATCTCATCCAGCGCATTGTCATTTTCCCCCAGTTGGACATCAATCTGACGCTGACTACCAACAGTTCTCTCTTCCATCTTCATACCCACCTGGCTAAAAATCAGAACCGCTGCCGGCGCAGCATCTATCTGATATTTTCCGGCGGCATCTGTGCTTGTTCCCTGGCTCTTCCCTTTAATACGGACGCTCACCCCCTGTAGCGCATCGCCTTTGCTACTGCTCACTTTACCTGAAATCCGGATATTTTGCTGGGCAAAGAGCGGTAAGCCCATACTGCCCATTAGTAAAAATAGGCAGAGTACAAAGCACCCCATTTTTGTGATACTTTTCATCATAAGTTAGATATTTATTAATTGGTTATTTATTATACTAAGGAATTCAGACCATCATAGTCCCATTTCGTCCCAGCTTCCCTATTGATCGAAGCTAATGACAGACTCATCCGTATTCCCTTATTTGGTTATTGTTTATAATTCGTTATTACCCAAATATCGGGTACTTCCCCGTGTCAAAGGGGGTAAATTCTGTTCTTTTTAGCAGTAAAAAATGATCATTTTAATCCAAAAAGCGCTTGATTCAACCATCAGGGATAAGCTATTTTAATTTCCCTATTTTGTCATAAATTCAAATTGAACCCTTCCAAACGTATTTGGTTTTCCTTGCTGCGGTTTGGATATTTCGCCACTCAGACTGCCTTTTGCATTCTTTCTGACCAACACCCTACGCCAGGCATAGCTTCCTTTTTCATAGTCAAAGCTCACGCCATCATCATCATACAGCCGATAGCTTCCCTCTTTCTCCCCGTAATGACGGATGGTCAAATCGACCTTCTCATTTGAAAGTGGCGCATGTAAGCGGCTGTCCATCATCGGTATAATACCACCATCTTTGACATAGACCGGTATGCGGTCCATATCCGGCGAGGCGACGATCTCTTCTCCATTACCCGCATATTTTCCTGTATAGAAATCATACCAATTACCTTTTGGCAACAACACTTTTCGGGATGACTCTCCAGCGAATAAGGGCGCGACAAGTATATATTCACCACACATATACTGATCCTTGACTTCCCTGTTGACGGCTTCGAGATAAGGATTTGTTTCCAGATCCTGATTGCCTAGCACCGCCTTGGCCTGCCCCTGAAAACCTTCTTCCAATACCATCGCCCGGAAAGGAGGTGTACCCTCAAAGTGATACTTTGCAAATTCGGAATATAAATAAGGCATCAGCTCCATCCGCAATTGTGCATAATATTTCACCTGATCAGCGACTTCGGGAAAAGACCAGGGTTTTGTCCCACTGGACCAGGCATTGATCATGGCCATGGGCGAAAAGACAACGGACTGAAAGCGACGTAGCCACTCCTGCCCTGTTTTCGATCCCCGCACTTCCGGTGTCCACAGTACACCGCAAAATCCGCTATTGACCAGTGCCGTGATAAAATCCTGATGACTGTAATAGTCATTGTAGATAACATAAGGCAAATTATTGGCTCCAGCATTCGATGCGCGTACCAGTCCATAGGTGCGCTTATTCTGACTTCTATACAAACTATCGGTCAGCTTCTGCGCGAGTACACCATAGGTCTGCCGCATCTGGATACCACTGATACCCGATGGAAATTTGGCCATATCGGGCCAAAGATAATAATCGTAACCATCGACTTCATCTATTTTATAACCACTGACGCCAATATTAAGCTGCGCATCCATGAATTGTTTAGCCAGTATTTTTTTGGCTTCGGGATGGTTCAAATCGGGAACTGTACCGTTCCAGACCGTATGAGAACCTGTATAAGGTTCGATCGCCTTACTGATACCTGCATCTGGCGAGACATAAGGATTTGTCCAAAGATTTAGACGAATTCCCTTGGCGGCCAATTTCCTGATCAAGGAAGCTGGATCCGGAAAACGTCCCTTGTCCCATTCAAACGTGCATGGATAGGCTCGCGACTGCCATCCGGGTTCAAGACCAATGAAATCAAGCGGAAAACCGTGTTCCTCAAACTGGGCGGCTTCATTCAGTACCTCTTCGGCCGTATAGAGTTTTTGTACCCGCTGAGTAAATCCCAGTCCCCATCGTGGTGGCAATGTACCGCCCCCGCAGAATAGATTGTATCGTCTGATCGCGTCCAGGGGATTGATACCTGCAAAGACGTAGATCTCTACACCTGCTGCCGGGATATAGATCTCCACCGCATCCGAATAAGGACGCGAGTTCCAGCTTTTATCGGTATTGCGATCCTTGGCTTCTGTCGGCTCCTTCGTGTCTTTACGAACAGCGGTCCCCACGTAGTAGGTCAAATACTGTGCAGAATTAACAAGCACACCATAACCCTTGGAGGAGACATAGAAAGGAACGGGTGCATGTGTACGGCCGTTATCCTTGCCACCATAATGGTCTACATGTAGATTAAGGATCTTGCCACGCTGGTGAACAGTCTGAAAATTCAATCCCAGACCATAGATCTGTTCATTTTTTGTCAATGGCATCCGCACATAGGTTTTCCCGTCAATCAGTTCGGCATGAACCTCCATTTTCGGCAGCGGGAAGTCCGTTGACTGCAGCTGTTCGAGTGTCGAAGCGCGCGGTTCAATACCCGCAGCACCCAGCAAGGTGTATTTTTCAGGTTGACCAAAAGTACCCTTCCATACACCGGGATATTGTTCTTTCCATTGGATAGGCTGTGCCTTTGCATGACTACAGAGCAACAGCAATAGGATAATCAGGATTTTTTCCATAATGGATTATTTTTTTAACAGGGCATATATGCACCAGAGTATCGGCGCCTGCCCATGCATATCACCTGTCCTTTGTTTTCGATCCAGGTAGTATTGATAATCATTTTTTCGGTTTGTCCCTTCACAGACATTGGCAATATCCCCTTCCTTATTGATATACCCGACCAGGGCCAACCAAGCCTTACGTGCGATTGGCGTATATTCATTGGCATCAAGCCAACCGTTCCGCACGCCCGTGATCAGCGCATAGGTAAACATGGCCGAACCCGAAGTTTCTACCCAGGACTCCGGTCTATCGATCAGTTGCCCCCACAAGCCATCTTCACGTTGATATTTTTTGAGGCTGGCCATCATTTTTTTGTAAGAGGCTAAAATTGCAGGCCTATTGAGGTTATCCTTGGGCAAAGCAGATAGCAATTCGCTCATCCCGGCTGCCATCCAGCCATTCCCCCTTCCCCAAAAGAAAGGTGCATCCGGGGCATGATAGAATAGGCCGTTTTCTTTTTGAATGGTATCGAGATAGACAAGCATTTCATGTGCTGCACGATCAATGTACTTACGCTCCCCGGTCATCTGATATGCTTTGGACTGCAGCATGGTGATCATGTACATGTCATCTATCCAATAGCGTGTCTGCCAGGTCAGCCCCTTGTCCAGAAACTTTTGGTAGGAATCTTTCACTGTTTGGGGCGAATCAATAGGAATACTCCATTGCGCATCGGCAAAACGCATCCCCATCTCGCGAAAAGTTTTGTTTTTTGTCTGGCGGAAAAGTTCAAGAGGAACCGTTCCAAACACGGCAAAATCCACGTGCCAGGGTCGCGGTACCAGGTGCTTCTCGGTATCAAAAAATGGCATAAAGCGTTGTGTCAGCTTATCGAGCAGCGCTTTATCCTGGCTGACTTCCGCAAACTTCAATGCCCCATACCAAGTACACACTTCAGGATAAGTGATGGATTTGGGCGGCGCCGGCGGTTTAAAGCTGTTATGTGGACTTTCGACAAAACGCTGCGCGACCAAACGGCCAACGGTTATGGGATTGGCCGCTTCGGGCCAGTTTTTTAAATCTATGTTCTGCGCCGGAGCATATAGTGCCAAAGACACAGCAATACTCGAGAGTATTGACCTCATAAAAATTATCATCAGCTGGGTTTATATTTAGTTATTATACCAAATATCGTTATGCTGCTGTTTTTTTGAGGGGTAATTTTCGATCATTTAGGTGGAAATATTGACATCTGCGGTTGCTCTGCTAAAAAATTATAAATCCATCATCACACGCAGGCTCATAAAGGTCATCAAGACAACGATTGTCACGCCAATCAGCGTGAGGATCAACGGTTGTTTATAGACTCCGACAATCGCCGGTTTATAGGCAGCGATTAGCATCACCGTTAGCGAGATAGGCAATATAATCCCATTTACTGCACCAGCGATAATCAATAGATGAACAGGTTTACCTACAGAAACGAATATGATGGTTGAAATCAATATAAAGGCAATAATAATCCAATTTTCATTTTTAGCGATCCGTGCATTAAATGTTTTTATAAATGATACGGAAGTATAAGCCGAACCGATAATCGATGTAATTGAAGCGGCAAACATCACCAGCCCAAACAGGCGATAACCAAAGTTTCCAGCAGCAAGCCGGAAGACCGAAGCTGTAGGATTACCATCATCGATCAGCAGGTCCTGGCTCAGCACGCCCAGCGCAGCCAAAAATAGACATACCCTGACCAGCGAAGCAACAGATATCCCCATGACAGCACTCCTATTGACGGTAGGTAAAGCATCAAATCCCTTTACCCCCGCATCAATCAGACGATGACCACCCGCGAAAGTGATGTAGCCACCGACAGTCCCTCCGACCAGAGTAATGATGGAGACAAAGTCAATTTTTGCAGGAGCTACCGTACGCAGTACCGCCTCGCCCAAGGGTGGCGAAGATATCAGTGTGATGTAGATAAAAGCCAATATCATAATTGCTCCCATAAGCTGTGTAAAACGGTCCATGGCTTTGCCGATCTGCTTGTTGATAAAAACAGCAATGGCGATCAACGCAGAGATGCAGGCCCCGGTCATGACATGAACGCCAAAGAGCGCCTCCAGCCCCAGTCCAGCCCCAGCGACGTTACCAATATTGAATGCCAGTCCACCGAGGATAATAAGCAGGGAAATAAAGCCACCCAGTCCGGGCAGCAATTTATTGGCGATGTCCTGTGCCCTCATTTCGGATACGGCGATCACGCGCCAGATATTCAACTGAACACCAATATCAATCAGGATCGAAACCAGAATCACAAACCCAAAGCTGGCGCCCAGTGATTTGGTAAAAACCGTGGTCTGGGTCAAGAATCCCGGACCGATAGCCGATGTCGCCATCAACAATGCCGCACCAATAAGCGCTGAGGTGTTTTGTTGTTTCATCGGATAAGTATCTGGTTGTCTCTTAACGTCTGGTTGATTGTCTTCGCAAATTGAACAGCTTCTTCGCCATCGCCATGCAAGCAGATGGTATCGGCCCGGATATCGACGGCAGTACCTTGCAGGGAAATAACTTTTCCAGTTTTAATCATACCAACCACCTGTTTGGCGGCCCGTTCAGGATCATGGATCAGCGCGTGTTTATCCGACCTTGCAGTCAATGTGCCATCCTGTTGGTAGGTGCGGTCGGCAAAGACCTCACTATAAACATTCAATCCCTTTGCTCTGCCAGCTCTGATGAGTTCGCTTCCCGAGAGCCCATATAATATAAGTCCGGGGTCTATATCATAGATGGCTGCTGCGATCGCATCTGCCAGTTCAGGTTTTCTTGCCGCCATATTATAAAGTGCACCATGTGGCTTCACATGTCGCAAAGTGGTCTGCTGTACTTTGGCACAAGCAGCAAGTGCCCCGACCTGATAGACGACCAGTTCATACACTTCCCGCGCTGAAAGCTGCATCTCACGCCTACCGAAACCCACCAGATCCGGAAGGCCGGGATGGGCGCCTATTTTGACCTTGTACTTCAGAGCAAGCTGAACAGTCTTCATCATCGTCGCGGGATCTCCGGCATGAAAACCGCAGGCAATATTTACTGCAGAAACATAAGGCAGGATCGCCTCGTCATCGCCCATTTTCCAAGAGCCGAAGTTCTCGCCCATGTCACAATTCAAATCTATAGTCAGTTGGTTATTCATATTTCAATGCGATTGCACTTTTCAGTTTTTTTAATTGCGCATGCTGTTTCTTCAGCAGGCCATGTGCCTCATCCAGGCTGACCCGTTTAAAGCTGATGCGATCATTTGGTCCTTTTTGAGCCAGAAGCGACAGGTCTATTGTGGCCACCTGCGCAATGACCGGATAGCCACCTGTGGTCGGATGGTCAGCCATTAAGACAATCGCATTGCCATCAGGCGGTACCTGTATACTCCCGAAGGTAACCGCCGTTGACAACAGTTCCTTTTGTTCTGTTAGCCAAAGCGGTTTGGATGTCAGCCGGTACCCCATCCTATCCGAGTTGTTGCTTATGGTAAATACATCCGAAAAGAAGCTTTTTTGCGCGTTGCTTTCAAAGCAGGCAAACTGAGGTCCATCCAGCACCCGAACGACCTCTGTGGCCAGGTCAGGATATAGGCCAGGATCCATGCTCCAATGAAATAAGCTATCTTTGCCCGTATAATGATGCCGGAAAGGGATGCGGTCTCCTTCATGAAGCGCTCTTCCCTGCCAGCCACCTAATCCTCCTTTACTATAGGTAGACCTGCTTCCTAATATTTCGGGGATATCAAGTCCACCCTGAAAACAGATATACGCCCGGCAACCTAAATGGGGCCGTCCAAAAGAGAGCAGTGAACCAGCCTCGACCAGCACTGGTCTCCACATGGGCAGTGGATTACCATCAATCATGGGCGACAGGTCTGCTCCTGTCAGACAAATAAGTTGAGCCTGTTCAAAGTAAATTATCGGTCCAAGAACAGTACATTCTATCGCGGCTTCATTATCCGGATTTCCAAGGATGTTATTACCAAGACGGAGCGCATAGCTATCCATCGCCCCACTCACAGCCATTCCGTAACGCTGTAGCCCGTAGCGTCCCAGGTCCTGTATCGTTGTTAGCATACCTGCTTTGACGATCTTAATGCCCATTGCTTTTCGTTTTTTGTTGTACAAACTCATCATAGCTTATGGGAACAAAACATACGCGATCACCCACTTCAAGCAGAGAGGGACTCTCCCGTGTCAGGTCAAACAGCTGCTGTGGCGTATGTCCGATAATCTGCCAGCCACCTGGAGTTTCGATTGGATAAATGCCGGTCTGTTCCCCCGCGATGCCGACCGCACCCGCCTCTATTTTCAGCCGGGGAACCTGCTTTCGTGGTGTCGCAATCCGACTGTCCATACAGCCCATATAGGGAAATCCGGGAACAAAACCGATCATATATACCCGGTATTCGGGGGTACTGTGTATACGGATAACCTCTTCCGCTGTCAACCCATTATATTGGGCTACATAAGCGAGATCATCCCCATTGTAATAGACAGGGATCTCCTTTTTTAGGCCCCTATATTCTGTATCCTCTGGTATATCTTGTATAATCATTTGGAGCGCAGATAATAGCTCATGATAGGTAATCGTCAGCGGATCATAGTAAATCGTGATTGTGGTATAGGCCGGAACACATTCGATAACGCCGGGCTGTGACCAATTTACGAGAGATGCCACGACCTTACGTACCTGTGTATTGAGCGCTTCGGAAAGCGTATCGCCGAAAGAGAGGACAATCGCCTGATCTCCCATGGGATAATACCGGATGGGATTTGGCAACGCTATACTTAGAGACTGCTCGTGGGAACTTCCCATAATTTATTTGTTATAATCTATACAAAGATTATAAATACCGGACGATAATCAAAAAATAATCGAGTTGTTAGGTAGCAGCAGACTATATGATTAAAGTTTTTCGATTTCTTCGGCAGATAAATCTGTATAACGCATAATCTGCGCCATTGGAACACCATCTTGTTTCATTGTACGTGCAAATTCAATAGCTTTTTGATGTTTACCTTCTTCAACGCCAACCATTCGACCTTCTTTGAGTCCAACCTTTCGACCTTCTTCAAGACCTTCTTCAAGCCCAACTTTACGACCTTCTTCACGTCCGGTATTTAATGCCGAATTGAAAACACTTTCGGCATCTCTTTTATGTTTTAAACTTGCTTCGTATGACATCAGGTCTTCCTCCGTTAATTTGCCTATCTCTCCTATTTCAAAGATAAGGCCAAATATTCGCTTATCCAAAAAAGAAGACAATTTATCCATGGTACTCAGATGTTTAAGAAGATACAACCATTGATCCATGACCGTAAGCAGCTCTTCGGGAGTTTTATTAAAAAGAGGTAAGGATACCATTTTATAGCCCAGCTTATCGTAAAATATTTCATGTGTATTTTTATCACATAAAGCGACATCATAGAAATAAGGATGACCTGTGTCCCGATGTTCGAAATCTTTTTTTTCATCCATTCGAAATTCCAAAATGCCAATAAAATACACTTCAGGTAAGCAATAACTATTACCTTTCTTGCCGCGAGTCAATTGCTTGCCATCATCGCTAATACAGAGCAGATCAAAAACTATACGACGCATGTCCTCATGATCTCCATCATGCTCCACGGTCTTATAGCGCAGATCCTTAACGACTTTTTCTCCTTCAAACAAGCTATTCAGAAATTCAATCAATAAAATTTTGTTCTCTTCTCTTCCAAAATAAAATTTCCAACCGAAATCAGTACGTGGATCAACATACTTACCAAGATGTTTTTTTAAACTGGTCATATGATTACAAACTGGATTATTCTCTTCACTTTTGCAAAAGTTCTCCTTAAAGTAGGAAAATACTTGATTGGAGAGAACAAAATATAGATTAATTTATTTAGGCTAACATTTCCTTTTTGGTTTTTGATTTTCAGAAACACAAAAAAGCCTCAAGAACAAATTCCTGAGGCTTTCTATTTACTGACGTACTATCTAAAATGAATATCTCAAACCAATCATAGCTGACCATGTTGTTGCCGTTGTACTCGCCGGAACAAAAGGAGACGTAACTAATTTTCCATCATATTGTAACATTTGGAAAGTTGGATCAGCTACAGCATTTTTTTCTACCTTACCTAATATTGCTCTTCCGTTAGTCAATATTACATCTTGTACTCCCCACTTAGAGTTGAATAAATTACCAACATTTATAATATCCACTGTGAATTGTAATTTATCTTTCTCTGTTGCGATATTGTTAAACAAATTCTGTGTCCAACGAACATCAAATCTATTCAGCCAAGGCATTAAGAATTGATTACGCGGTAAAATTTGCCCTCTGTATTTCTCTAATCCGTTATCGCTAACAAACTTATCAAAAGCTTCAATTTGTTGCTCTTTAGAGAACAAAACGTCAGATCCCTTCATAATATTGGCAAATTTCATGTCACTAGTATTCTTCGGGAGGAAGATTAGGTCATTTGTAATTCCATCACCATTTAAGTCAAAACTATGATAGTAGGAGAAACGCCCTTGATTAGCACCATTATAATAAATACCTAATGTTGTGTTTTTAATAGTATAACTCACATTAGCAACAATTCGATGAGGAATTGCATAGTCAGAAATACTTAAAAAATCTTGATTAGGACTGTTTATTACAGGAGAGCCTAACCATGCAGAACTTGCATTAGATCCATTATTAGCAGAAACCTCTTTAGCTTCTGAATACGTATAAAAAATAGATCCAGATAAGCCGTTCCATTGTGATAATGAACCTCCAAATGTAGCAGAGAAAGCATGCCCTTTAGTTTTTGTGTTGGTTAAAACGACTGCACTGTTTCCACCGATAGATTGATTATATTGGTAAGATCCGTTATTTGGATAAAAGTCACGATCTACACCTGCATAAGTCATTTTCTCAGTTGTTGCTTTTCTATTCGCCCCGAATTGATATGCCGCATTTACATCTCTAGTATACAAAATATCAGTGGTTAAAGTTATTGGTGTATTAGGAATTCTATAATCTGCACCGATACTTGACCTCCAAATTGTTGGCATTTTAAAATTATCATCGACCAAAGCAAACGAATCAGGAGCTCCGTCCTTTGGGTTTGTAATAAATGGCGTTACGTCTTTACCTTCTTTATCTTTATAATAGATTGGATTTTTCACATAATAATAAGGATCCTCCGGATGGAATTGAACTTTTCCAATCCAACCTGCTACATCGTCATAGCTTTTGGGTTCTAATACATTTTGTAGAACACCTGCATTTGTTGGCATATTCGTTAACCATACGAATGGTACGCGACCTGAGAAAATACCGGTTCCACCTCGTACCATGAATGACTTATCTCCAAATACATCATAATTAAAACCTACCCTCGGAGACAAAATAACACGTGATTTAGGCCATTTACCCGATGCATAGTTACGTTCATTCCCATCGACTCCTAATAGTTTTAATGCATCAATCGAGCTATTAGGAGTGAGTTTATTCATATAAATCGGCAATTCTGCTCTCAATCCCACCGTCACATTAAATTGATCATTTACAGTAATTTTATCTTGAGCATAAAGAGAAGCTAAACCGTAACTGATTCTCGAATATGTATCCTGACCTTCGTAAGGATAAGTAAGCGAATACATTATTGGAGCGACCTCCTCTGGAGTGCCTGTTTTTAAGAAATCTGCTACGGAAGCATAACGGTAATAACCTGTTCCTGAACGAGTATAAGAGTTACCAAATTTCTGTATATCAAATGCGGCACCACCAGTAAATGTATGTTTTCCAATTGAATAAGTTAAGTTGTTGGTAAATGAAAAATTATCATTTACAACGTCATTCAAATAAGAAAACAACTCTGTTCCGAAACTCATATAGTTGCTTCCTGAACTGCTACCATCCCAAATATCAACAAACGGAAACAATCCTTTACTAGGTGATTTTCGCTTATCTTGTACCCGTGTATAAGTAAATAAAAACTTATTTGAAAGTTGTGAATTGAAGTTAGAATTTAACTCTGCAGCTAACGAACTCACTGTATTTTCAAAAGAATAATTAGCGTTTTCAAATACCATTGAATTTTCACTTACCCTACCTGAAGCGGATCTTGGAGATGGTCCAGAGTTAAAATTCGCTTGTTGCATCGAGGTTCCTTTTAGTAAATTATATCTAAATGAAGCCTTATGTTTTTCACTAATATTCCAATCAATTCTAGTTAAAAATTTGTTACCATGTTGTTTTGCCTCATCAGCATAGCCTTGATATCTTCCAGGATCATAGCCCCATACGTTTTTTAAATGTTCACTTACAGCAATTAAATCTGATTCTTTCACTCTGGTTATATTCTGAGCAACATTTGCTACACCGTCTTGAGATGCTTTCCATAAGTTCGCACCAGAAGCATTAACACCAGTAGCAGCTTCACGTTCACCACTTACGAAGAAAAATAATTTATTTTTGATGATTGGTCCACCTAAAGTAAAACCATAATTTTGTTTTGTGCCTTCACCGTAATCTATTTTCTTTTTATTGATTCTAAACCCATTGAGGTTCTGATTATTATAATACCCATAAACAGATCCGTGAAATTGGTTAGTACCGGATTTTGTAACCGCGTTTATTCCTGCACCTGTAAATCCCGATTGTGTAATATCGAATGGCGCGATATTAACAGATATTTCTTCGATTGCATCTAATGAAATAGGTTGTGAATTCCCCCCAGGTAAAGGATTCTTTGTATCTGTTCCAAAGCCATTATTAAAATTTGCACCGTCAATCTGTAGATTGTTGTAACGAGAGTCTCTACCCGCAAACGAAGTTCCATTAGCCTGAGGAGTCATACGAGTAAATTCTGTAATACTTCTGCTGATTTGCGGCAACTCTTGAATTTGCTTTAATCCAACATTTGTTGCAACCCCACTTTTTGTAGCATTTAATTTACCACCTTTTGCTGTTACTAAAACTTCATTTAAAGTTGTACCTGAATTTGTAAAAACAGGATTAAGTGAAAAAGCTTCCCCTAACTTTAAATAAATATCTTCATACACAATAGGCTGTTGTCCTACATAGGTTACCTCTACTTTGTAAGGACCGCCAATACGCATCGCTGGCAGATTAAACCGACCTGCAGCATTCGAAGAACCCGAATAAACCGTTCCCGATGGCACGTGCGTTGCCTTGATCGTAGCTCCTGAAGTTAGACTGCCGTTTGCTTCTTTTACAATACCTGTAACGCTACTTGTCGTAACCTGAGCTTGTACAGCACCGTAACTGGCCATAACAAGAGCGAAAAAGAGTAAAGATCTTTTCATATAATGTGATTTGTTAAAAAATGTTAAGCAAAATTACTAAGAGATTTCAAATAACAAAGGACTTAATATAAACTTAACATACTACAGCACATACACTTCATATAATATCGACAGAAATTCTTATCTTCCGACATAATTTTTAAAGAAAAAAAACGTTATAACACCTTTTAAAGCGCCATTTTAAAATATTTTAATCCATAAAAAATAGTTTTCCACACTGAATCACACGATCATATTTGTAACAACATTCTTCCAATCTCAACATAGACTTTTTAAAAAAAATTTACTAACTTTCTGTCAACCGAGCATTTTATTGATCAACTCGTTTTTTCTGTAGCTATGACGCTACTAACCTAGTATTTGTATTAAAACTGTAAACTATTGTCCCTGCGAACTGGTTTCTATAAAAATCTGTTTTAAAAAACGGAGAAATTTTAGAAATTCGCACACCTTTATAATTCTCTTTTTTCATGGAAGTCGGTATTCAAAATTCTTCTTTTCACGAACCCGCAGACATTAAACTGTCTCCAGCAGGGCTCTCTTTCTTAGCTTCGGCAGCTAAATGGGCTAATTTTTTGGCTATTGTCTGTTTTATTTTTATCGGAATATCGGCCATCACCATGGTTAGCCTGATCTTTGGCGCGAGTGCTTTATCCCTCGGTCAGGGTGAATATGTCTCAGCCGGGACAATATCCACCTTTGGGGTGCTTTACCTCCTGTTCCTGGCTTTCTCCTGCCTCCCAATTTATTATTTGTATAATTTCGGATCCAAAGCAAGAAAAGCAATAGAAAACCGCGATGGCATACAGCTCGAACTCTGCCTCGATGCCCTAAAAAAACATTATAAATTCATTGGGATCATCGTCATTATCACGATCGGATTTAATTTCCTGGGCCTTATTCTCGGCATCGTCATGGGTATCTCTGATGCAATAGCTGCCGTATAAAACCAAAATAGCATAAACTAAAACAAAAAAGGGAGCATCTGATATCCTCCCTTTCTGTTATAATTAAATTACATTTCTACTTTTTGTAATACCGCATTGCATTTGGAATCTGTTTTTCAATATCCGCAATACGACGGGCATCACTCGGGTGTGTGCTCAAAAATTCAGGTTGCCCTTTTTGACTGCCCGATGCCATACGCTTCCAAAATCCAATGGCTTCATTCGGATCGTAACCGGCCAACGCCATAATAATCAAACCCGCCTGATCGGCAGAAGATTCATCGCTTCGTGAGAATTTCAACTGTGCTAAGCTGCCACCCAAGCCATAAAGATTGTTAAAGATTCCAAGGGAACTGCTGCCTGTCATCCCTGCTGCTGAGCCCAGGATCTGACCGCCCATTTGCAAAGCCATCTGGTTGGAAGCCTGCGCCACGGAATGCTCTTCAATCGCATGGGCAATTTCGTGTCCCATTACTGTCGCCATACCCGCCTCTGTCCGTGTTACAGGTAATATTCCGGTATATACAGCAACTTTACCGCCCGGCATACACCAAGCATTCACATCGTCGCTCTTCACCAAGTTAAATTCCCAGTTGAAATTATATTTATTGGCGATACCCTTGCTTTGCAGATACTGGTTGACCGCTGTTGCTAATCGGTTACCCACACGTTTTACCATTGCTGCATCGGCAGTACCGGTAATCACCTTTGCACTATTTTTCGACAAAAAATCCTTATAAGCTAACGCTGCTTGCTGGTTGACCTGGTCAGCACTGACCAATTTCAAATATTTCTTTCCGGTAACGGCCGAAGTCGCGCAACCTGACAACCCCGAGGAGAGCGCAACACACGCCAAAACCATAGCCGAATACTTAAATATGCCTTTCATAATATTCAATTAAATCCGTTTTAGAGGATACAATTATTGTGCCTATTCTTTTTCCTTCGATTTTTTCTTGAACAGATAAATCTTAGATTCATGTCCTTTTAGCAGTCGCTCAATATTTTTTTGATGGGTAATTAATAAGAGTGTACAGATCGCAATACCATACAGTAATACCGAAGGAATCGTGGTTTTAAAAATAAATGCCAAACTAAACGGAAAGGCAAATCCAGCGGAGATCGAACTTAAAGACACATAATGGGTGGTTAATAGGATAATGACAAATACGGACACACAGACCAGAGCCGCCGGTGTATGTATGGCTAAGATCATCCCGCATAATGTCGCCACCCCTTTTCCTCCACGGAAGCCTGCAAATACGGGAAAAAGGTGCCCGATCACAGCAATCACCCCCAGAGCCAACTGAAAATTAACAAACTGAACATCACTGGTATTCTGCCCCAGCTCAATCAGGTAAGCCAGGTTTGTCGCCGTCCAGCCCTTAAATATATCCACAAACATCACGATGGAACCGGCACGCGGTCCTAATACGCGAAAGGTGTTAGTCGCTCCAGCATTCCCACTCCCATACTCACGAACATCTACGCCATAAAATGCTTGACCCAACCAAACCGCTGTAGGTATAGAACCAAACAAATAAGCTAGTAATACTGCAATTACTAAATAAATCGATATCATTAAATTAAATCAGTTCTTATAATAATTTGGCTTTCAAACTAAGATCCAAACTCTTGACACTATGTGTCAAAGCTCCCACCGAGATATAGTCTACTCCAGCCTCTGCATATGACCGAATGGTTTCAAATGTTATTCCCCCCGAGGCTTCTGTCTTGAATCGATGATCGATAATTTTAACAGCTTTGGCCACATCGGCAGGTGAAAAATTATCCAACATGATTCGGTCCACTTCGCCAAAGTTAAGAACTTCGTCAAGTTCCGCAAAATTTCGGACCTCAATTTCTATTTCTATTGGTTTATTTAATTTTTTTCGATAGTCGTTTGCGCGTGTCAATGCCGGAACAATCCCCCCACTATAGTCCACGTGATTGTCCTTAATCAAAATCATGTCGAATAGACCAAAACGGTGATTGGTGCCCCCGCCGATTTTGACAGCTTCTTTTTCCAATACGCGCAGTAAAGGCGTTGTCTTACGCGTATCCAATACCTGTGTAGCTGTACCTTTCAGCAGTTCCACGTATTTTCGGGTCGTCGTTGCTATACCACTCATACGTTGCATCACATTTAGGACCAAACGCTCCGCAAGTAAAATGCTTTGGATATTTCCACGAACATAAAAAGCAATATCACCAACTTTTACCGGGCTTCCATCTTGGATAAACACTTCACAGGTCAAGGTTTCGTCGATGTAGCTCATAATCGCCTGGGCAACTTCAACCCCTGCTAAAATGCCATCATCCTTCACAATCAGCTTTGCCTCCCCCTGCGCTCCGGTCGCAATCGTTGATAATGAGGTATGATCGCCATCCCCAAGATCTTCCGCGACAGATTGTTTTACAAATTGCGCCAAATAATCCTTGATTTCCTTCTCCATAAATACAATTTATTGGGCTAAGATGTGGAATAATTTTTTAATCGAAAAATAGAATGATAAAAAAATGGCATGCATCTTAATTTTTATCAATGCGCAGTTCTTCGATAGACTGGCTATTGGATCCTGCCCCGATCTTAATAAATACACGGTAACTGGCCTGTTCGGTGGTTAAAGAAAAGGTGAAATATTGATAACCGTTATTGGCATTGCTGGCCTGAGTCAGTTTGACAGTCTTGGGCTTATGTTGGTTAAAAAATGTACTTAGCATAATCTCGGACTGATATTTCGTATACACACCGTTTTCACCCAAAATGGATAAGGTCAGATTAGAACCAAAATATTTGGCTATATTCTTAGCGTTACCCTCCCGTAAATAAGTTTTAAGTTCTTCGGAAATACTTCCCAAGGACCCCGCCTCGACCTGCAAAATAGGCTGCGATGAATCGTTTAAATCTTTCGAAATATGCCCTGAGGCGTTAGTGTGTATAAAAAGACTATAAACAAATATAAATACGCAATAGCTCAAAAGTTTCATATAGCTCAAAATAAGATAGCACAGTTTCCAAGATAGATGTATCAATCATTAGGTAGCATAGTTTATATCAAACATAAACTATGCCACAAACCTATAAAATTATTGGATATAAACAAGGGAAGATTTTAAAGATGCATTGATAGATTCTAAAATTAAGGTTATCTTTGTTATACGATGAATAAGAAAAAAGTTGCACTCATGATCCTAGACGGACTAGGATACGGAAAACATGATAAATCAAATGCAGTTGAAGCTGCAAATACCCCATTTTTAGATCATTTATTGGACACATACCCAAATTCAAGTCTTGAAGCTTCCGGTGAGGCCGTGGGCCTTCCTGACGGACAGATGGGAAACTCTGAAGTCGGCCACATGAATCTTGGTGCCGGAAGAATTGTCTATCAGGAGTTAGGACGTATTCATAAGGCCGTAAATGACGGCGTATTCAACACAGATATCGTTATCCAGGACGCCTTTAAATATGCGCTTGAAAACAATAAGAAAGTACACTTTATCGGTTTACTTTCCGATGGTGGTGTGCATGCGCATACCAAACACCTGAAAGGTCTATGTGACGCCGCAAAACACGCCGGCCTAAACAGTGAGCAGGTATTTATCCACGCATTTCTCGACGGTCGTGATACAGACCCCAATTCGGGGATTGGCTATGTCAAAGATCTACAGGAATATCTAAAAACGACCTCAGGCACCTTCGCTTCTGCCATCGGCAGATATTATGCGATGGACCGCGACAACAGATGGGAACGCGTTAAGTTAGCTTACGACCTATTGGTGAAAGCCGAAGGTGAAAAATCGAATGACCTAGTTGCTGCGATCCAAAAATCATACGATGCCGGTGTTACCGACGAATTCGTTAAACCAATCACATTGGTTCATGCTGATGGTACCGCAGTAGCAACAATCCAGGAAGGTGATGTCGTCTTCTGTTACAATTTCAGAACAGACCGTGGTCGTGAAATCACGATCGCACTGACACAGAAAGCGTTTCCTGAATATGATCTAGCGCCCTTAAACCTGTACTATGTCACGCTAACTTCGTACGATGAAACTTTCAAAAATGTACGCGTTGTGTTCCAAAAGGACAATTTGACAAATACACTCGGGGAGGTTTTGGAAGCCAATAATAAAACACAGACCCGTATCGCTGAAACAGAAAAATATCCACACGTGACATTCTTCTTCTCCGGTGGTCGTGAACAACAATTCGAAGGTGAAAACCGTCTTTTGGTGCCTTCACCGAAGGTGGCCACTTATGATCTTCAACCGGAAATGTCTGCCAGCGGAATCACTGAAGCCATCGTCAACGATATGCAAACTCTTCAACCTGACTTTATTTGCCTCAATTTTGCCAATCCGGATATGGTAGGCCATACTGGTGTATTTGAGGCTGTTGTAAAAGCAGTAGAAACTGTGGACCAATGCACAAAAACAGTGGTGGAGACTGGGTTGAAAAATGGTTATTCATTTATCATCCTGGCCGATCACGGTAACTCAGAATTTATGGTCAACGAGGATGGCTCACCAAATACAGCACATACAACGAATTTGGTTCCATGCATCTTGATTGACGATCATTACAAAAAAATCGCAGATGGTAAATTGGGAGATATCGCTCCAACCGTACTCAAACTTTTGGGCGTAGATATCCCCGTTGAAATGACAGGAAATGTATTGGTATCAGAATAAAAATCTATATAAAAAATTGAACAGCGCACTTCCACTACTGGTGGGCAGTGCGCTGCTTTTTTGGAGCTGTAGCTCCCCCTCCGGCCACAAAGGAGCTAACAAGACGACGGATATCTTTTCGGTAGACTCTTTCTTCAGTGCCGAAGCACAACGCCTGCAGCAACTCAATCCTTCGGTATTAAAATCTGTCAATAAAGACGGCGAAAAAGAACAACGCGAAATTAAAATTGCAAACTGGAAAAATGAACTTTCAGCTTTCCAGTCTGCTGATATCAGTAAAAACTTTGATCCCACTCTCTATGAGGTCAAAGCAATAGATTGTGTTACGGAATTTACCGCCAAAAAGGAGGAATTGCAGATACAAAAACTCAGGATCGAATTTGATCGTAACAACGAAAAGGTCAAACATATCCATATTGATAAAAAGATTGCGAACTCCCTATACGATAGCAATGAAAAGCTGGATTATTATAGCGATTCATTGTATAGCATCGTAAAACTACAGGATGTACAAGGCCTCGATGCAAACCAATATGAGATTATTGGAAAGTTTATTCAATCCAAAAAATAAAGTGCTACAAAAATGTCTTTATGTGAATCCATAAAGACATTTTTTTATTTCCCCATCGAATGCAAACAAATAAATGCAACTTCATTGCTTTATTTATTTTTTTCCTTATATTTGCCCATTATATGTCTGCAAAGACGATAGTTTAGAAAAAAACAAGGTGCGCGGTATTCCATTGAACAAATTAGCAGCGTTTACGCTTTTAATGACCTTTTTAATCGGTCAGTTCATTGTCTATACCCATCCCCATAAACCGGCGGCATTAAGTATAGTGGACTGCAATTCGAAAAAACATCATGCAGACCATCCCAAATGCTCCATCTGTGACCAAAATTCACATCCGCAGATACTCTTTAGTTTCAACCAAAGCGAGTTTTTACTTCCCGAACGGGAAATAGTATTTGGTCTTTTTGTGCCCGGCGATCAGATGGTCAGGGCATTGCTATCGGGCAATCGCGGTCCCCCCATGTGTTGATTTTGATCCAATATGCAACAATAGCTGTTTTTATCGAAAGCGGCTGTATATGATGATTATCGGCTTTCCCTGTTCCCAGTTTTAGCGATCAGTGCTGCCGTTTTCATCATGAATTTTCTTCATATTCAACAATCGTACGATCGGTATGACAGGCCATCAGCTCGATAACGCCCATCTACGATGGCATAAAAATATTTACAGATGAAACTCAAAATTAAAGACGGCATACTCATGCTTGTCTGTTATTTCCTGCTATTTTCTGCTACTGCTGCAACCATATCTGGTCGCGTGACAGATTCAAAAACAAATCAACCGATCGCCGGAGCGACGATCTCGCTGCTCCAGCTACGCTCGAGCACCTCTTCTGACCAACAGGGGCGCTATGCCTTCAAATCGCTTCCTTCGAGTGGACGTTATCTTGTCGAAGTACGTTTTATAGGCTACCAGTCACTGATCAAGACGATAGAGCTAACATCGGCGGATGTGTCAGTTGATTTTGCACTGACTGAAAGTATTATCGAAACGAATGAAGTCGTGGTTACAGGTACGCTTGTTACTTCACAAAGCCGCAGAAACAGCACCTCCGTCTCCGTTGTCTCCAAAGACGAACTGCAGGGTGGCGCGACAAACCTGATCGACGCACTAGCACGTCAGGTACCCGGCCTAAGCCAGATTACAACGGGACAGGGAATTTCCAAGCCCGTCATCCGCGGTCTCGGCTATAACCGTGTTGTCACCGTCAATGATGGTGTAAAACAAATGGGCCAACAATGGGGGGACGAACATGGTATAGAGATTGACCAGAATCAACCCGACCGAGTAGAGGTCCTGCGGGGAGCAGCTTCGCTGATGTACGGATCAGATGCCATCGGCGGTGTCATCAACATCCTTGAACCCAGCGTTCCAACGGCAGGTGAAATAAAAGGGGAACTGCTTTCCAGCTTCTCGACCAACAATGGCCTGACCAATAACTCATTGATGCTTACAGGAAATGAAAATGGCTTTGTATGGCGCGGACGCGGATCTTATCAAAATGCTCATGCCTACAATACACCGGAAGGACGCTATATCAATAGTGGTTTTAATAATACGAACTTCAGTGGAATGCTGGGTTTAAACAAGCAATGGGGATATTCACACCTCAACTTCTCTTACCTCAAAAATAATATCGGTTTTTACGATGCCGACCCCGGAGATCCTTTATACAATAATTCCAAAAGCCGGACATTGGATTTCCCAAAACAGGACATCCGTCATTATAAGCTTGCCCTCAACAATAATTTTGTGATCGGTTCGGGAAATTTAAAACTGGATCTGGGTTACCAAAAAAATCAGCGTCGCGAACTGGAGTCGGCAACTCCTTCCCTATTTTTTGACCTGAATACCTATTCTCTTGATGCCAAATACTACCTGGCGGAACGAAACGGCTGGCAACATGTTGTTGGTATCAGCGCCAGTCAGGAACATAGTATCAACAAGGGCACGGAATTTCTGATCCCCGCTTATGACCAGATCGAACTGGGAGCATTTGGGTACGCCAAGAAAACCTGGGCAGAGAATACCTTCAATATCGGACTGCGCTACGATTACGTCAACAGCAAAGGTAAACAGCTCTTCGTCGAAGATGAGGAACAATTTCCGGGATTTAAAAATAGGTTCAGCAATGTTAGTGGTGCCTTGGGATACACGCATAGTTTCAGCGAAGATTTCAACTTCAAAGCCAACGCAGGATCAGCTTTCAGAGCACCTAACCCAGCGGAACTTGGTTCCAATGGTGTACACGAAGGTACATCTCGCTATGAAATCGGAAATGAAAACCTGAAAGCAGAGCGTAGTTTCCAGGCAGATGCAACCCTCGAATTTGGACATAGCATTGTCACGGGTAGTATCGGCATCTACGAGAATTATATTCATAATTTTATTTATGCCTCAGCAAAAAAAGGAGATACCAAAACCATCGTTGATGACAATAATAACGAGCAGACCTACGATATCTATCGTTATGGCCAGGTCAATGCCAATCTCTTTGGTTTCGAAGGGAGTTTAAACCTCCATCCGCTCAATTGGGTTCACCTAGATAACACGTTTACCTATACACATGCACAAAACAGAACCTTTGATCGGCCATTGGCATTGATCCCTGCAGGTGTTTTACATAACACGCTACGTCTCGAGCCCAAGATCAATGGTCTACATGCATTTTATGTATCGGTAGGTTTAGACAATTATTTTAAACAGAATCGCATTGACGAAACTTTTGAAACAGCTGCAGATTCGTATTCATTGATCAACGCCGGAATAGGTACCACCTTACATTTCGGAAAACAACAGGTGAAGGTGTATGCCGCTGCATCCAATCTAACCAACAAGCGCTATTATGATGCCCTGAGTAGATTACGCCCGGGAAGGTTATCGCAGGAGGATCCTACCTTCGGGGTTTACAATATGGGAAGAAATATTACCTTCGGTATCTATCTCCCACTCAGCATAAAAAAATAAACCGGCCCATAAAAAAGCAGGGATCCAAAAGGATCCCTGCTTTTTTATGGGCTATTCCAATCCATTCACATGGTGCAAGAATAGCTATTTGCATTATTTGGGGTCATTATTATTTAGGGTCATCCGCTGTAGCCTCACGCGCCAAAGGTACATCGTCAGGCATGCTCTCCAAGGACGAATCCAAAGCAAACAGCGATTCGTCCGAAGCCCGGTCACCACCTGCTATCTTTAATTTATCAATCAGTTCAAGGGCAAGTTTCTCTTCTTCGATCTGCTCTTTGACAAACCATTGTGCAAAATTCCAGGTGGCCCAGTCTTTCTGTTCCATAGCCAGATTGACAATGCGATAAATTGCTTCGGTATTGTCCACCTCATGTCTAAATACACGATGGAAACATTCGGTCAGGGTGCTCGGATCTGATGGTGGTGCTGCAATCGCCTGAATTTGGGGACGCCCACCGCGTTCGAGGATGTAACCCATAATTTTTGTCATATGATTCCGTTCCTCCTGGGCATGCCGATAGAGAAAATTGGCAATTCCACCGTAGCCCTGATCATCGGCCCACACCCCCAAAGCTAGATAAATTTGTGCGGCTTCGGCTTCTTTCGTCATCTGACTGATTAAAATGTCCTGCATTTCCGCTGACAATCGATTCGTTTCCATATACTAAATTCTTGTTGATTCAAGTATAGAACAATATTTGCCGCAATTTCGTTTGCGAATTTATCAAAGGCAGTGTCAAGACCTGATCCGCCGAGCCTGAGTTACTACCGAAGACGTTGGTCCAGAAGAACGAATGGAAAGCGGAAAGAATACAAGCCAAGGGACAGCTGAGCACAAAAAAAGGGAAACCTGATCGGGTTTCCCTTTTTATTTTATCTATCGTGGAGACTATTTCAAATTGTCTCTGTACACTTTAGCTTTTTTGATTTCTGTTTGAATGTCTTTTTTAGAAGAATCAAAGCTCAATACTTTTTCATAATCCTTGATGGCATTATTATAAGCATCGGTAGCCATAGCTTTATTGTAATTCGGTGTACCTGCTGTACCGATCAAGATTCCTAAATCGCGGTTTGCGATCGCTCTATTTTGATAGAATTTTGAGTCAGTAGAGGTGATTGCGATCGCTTTTGAATAATCTTCAATGGCTACGCGCAACAACTGTTCTTTGTTTGCAGCAGACACTTTGTTTGCCTGAATGGCAAGTGTGTTGTTTGCTTTCGCTTTAAAGTAAAGCGCATTTGCATTTTTAGGACTTAAAGCGACAACCTTTCCGAATGTTTCAGCGGATTTTTTATAATCACCATTTTGAAATTGGGAGTAACCCAACATATACAAGACATCCGGATCTTTGCCTTCCTCAGGTAAAGCTTTTGTCAAGTATGACTCTGCATTTTTGAAGTCACCGTCCAAAAGAGCTTTTTGCCCCATTCTCACATTGGCATTGCTGTGCTCAGCTTGTTTTTGTTGTGCATTGGCACCAAGTGCAACCAAAGCAAAAACTCCTGTGAACAAACCTAATTTAAGTGATTTTAAGTTCATATCTAAATAGTTACGTTTTTTCAATATACCTTATTATTGATCAATATTGATCGTTTATTACCCTATGAAAAAATAGCCTTATTGCTTCGCCTCTCGCAAGAATCTGCCATCGTTTATTCTTTCACATTCCAATATTACAATTATTATGCCTATTTATCCAATAAATGGCAGATAAATTTTATTTAACCTGCCTTTTTTTCCTATTCTAGAAAATAGATTTGTAATTTTGCTACCTTTTAGCAATTGGCACTTCCCTTGCACTATAGGGGAAACAATATTTGAAGCTTAAAATTTGAACGTCTACCGACAACATGTCAGCGACTGACAAATACACAAAATAAACACTATGAGCAAATTCGAAACTTTTGATTTCAGTCAGGCTATTCCAATCGTTGCGGAAGACACCGAGTTCTTCCCTTTATTGACACAGCAGGATGAAGACGATATGGCTAACGCTGAAATTCCAGAAGCACTATCTATTTTGCCTTTACGCAATACCGTCTTATTTCCCGGTGTTGTCATACCGATCACTGTAGGAAGGGATAAATCCATCAAATTGGTTAAAGAGGCCTATAAAGGCAGCAAAACAATCGGTGTGGTCTCCCAGAAGGATATGACAGTAGAGGATCCCGGTTTTGAAGAACTGAATAAAGTGGGTACCGTTGCCCACATTATTAAAGTGCTTCAGATGCCCGACGGAAACACCACGGTAATCATTCAGGGAAAGCAACGTTTCAACCTGGTGGAAATCATCGAAACCGAACCTTATCTGAAAGCTCGTGTCGAGAAATTCAATGAGGCGAAACCTAAGATGACCAAACATTTCAAAGCGACAATCTCGACTTTGAAAGAAATGGCATTGCAGATTATTCAGCTTTCACCAAACCTACCTAGCGAAGCTGGTATAGCAATAAAAAATATTGAAAGCCCCTCTTTTCTGATCAATTTTATTTCGTCTAACATCAATGTCGAAATGGTCAAAAAACAAGAGTTGCTACAAATCCCAAAAGTTGAAAACCGCGCCAAACTCCTTTTGGAACTGTTGACCACAGAAATCCAGATGCTGGAACTGAAACATCAGATCCAGAACAAGGTACGCGTCGACCTGGACAAGCAACAACGGGATTACTTCCTCAACCAACAGCTAAAAACCATCCAGGAGGAGCTTGGCGGAAACACACCTGACCTTGAGTTGGAGGAACTCAAAAAACGTGGTAAAACAAAAAAATGGGCGCTTGATGTTGAAAAACATTTCAACAAGGAGCTTGAAAAACTATCACGTATCAATCCAGCGGCGGCAGATTATTCCGTTCAGTTGAATTATCTGGAACTCCTGCTTGATCTTCCATGGAATGAAACGACTAAAGATAATTTCGACTTAAATAAAGCGCAAAAAGTCCTGGACAAGGATCACTACGGTTTGGAGAAAGTCAAAAAACGTATCATTGAATACCTTGCAGTACTGAAACTAAAAAATGATATGAAAGCCCCTATCCTTTGTTTGGTAGGCCCTCCAGGAGTGGGTAAAACCTCTTTGGGAAGATCTATCGCCAAAGCATTGGGACGTAAATATACCCGCATGGCTCTGGGTGGTGTGCGTGACGAAGCTGAAATCAGAGGTCACCGCAAAACCTATATCGGCGCCATGCCCGGCCGCATCATCCAATCGCTGAAAAAAGCGGGCGCTGCAAATCCGGTCTTTATCCTGGATGAGATTGATAAAATGAGCGCCGATTTTAAAGGTGATCCTTCTTCGGCCTTGTTAGAGGTATTGGATCCGGAGCAAAACACACATTTCTACGACCATTATGTGGAAATGGAGTTTGACCTTTCTAAAGTGATGTTTATCGCGACAGCCAATTCGCTAAGCGCTATCCAGCCAGCTTTATTGGATCGTATGGAGATCATCGAAGTCAATGGATACACCATCGAAGAAAAGATCGAAATAGCGAAAAAACACCTGCTTCCGAAACAACGTGAAATGCACGGTATGGCGGCCAAGGATGTTGCCCTAAAAGGTAAGATCATCGAGAAAATCATCGAAGACTATACCCGCGAATCCGGTGTGCGTGGACTGGAAAAGAAAATTGGTTCGATCGTCCGTGGGATTGCCACGCGTATCGTCATGGAAAAAGATTACAACCCGAGCATCAATGATCAGGATGTCGTGGATATCCTGGGGGCTCCGATCTTTGATAAAGATATCTACGAGAACAATAATGTCGCTGGTGTCGTAACCGGGCTTGCCTGGACTTCTGTAGGTGGTGATATTTTATTCATCGAATCCTCTTTAAGTCCCGGAAAAGGCCGTTTGAGCCTTACAGGTAATCTGGGCGATGTCATGAAAGAATCAGCTTCTATTGCCCTAGCCTATTTAAAAGCACATGCAGCCGACTTTGGCATTGACTATCGCGTATTCGATCATTGGGACATCCACATCCACGTTCCGGCAGGTGCTATTCCCAAGGATGGCCCATCCGCTGGTGTAACGATGCTGACTGCGCTGACATCTTTATTTACACAACGTAAGGTAAGAGAGAAACTGGCGATGACAGGTGAAATCACCTTGCGTGGAAAAGTGTTACCGGTAGGTGGCATCAAAGAAAAAATCCTTGCCGCCAAACGGGCGAACATCAAAGATATCATACTGTGCAGATCCAACGAAAAAGATATCCTTGAAATCAAGGAAGATTATATCAAAGATATGCAGTTTCACTACGTGACCGAAATGGCACAGGTAATCAAGCTCGCACTTCTAGAAGAAAAAGTAGATGGTGCCCTAGATCTATCGCAGGGAATTGAAAACACAAAAAAGGAGGCTTAATTCTTTCTGAAGAGCTATCGACGAATAGATAAAAGACGGGGTATCCAATAAAAATTGGACACCCCGTTTTTCTTTTATGCTGTCCGTCTCCTTCGCGGTTGCAGGTCAGCTATTCAATACAGCATACGCTATCAACCAAGTTTCTCCTGTAGCAGTTCCTCATCCAGGCTATTTTCGTATTTTGAGATCACCAGCGTCGCAGCTGAATTGCCGATCAGATTGGTGATGGCTCTTGCTTCACTCATAAAGCGGTCTACACCAAAGACCAATGCCACGGACTCGACAGGCACGTGTCCGACAACTGGGAGCGTTGCCGCCAAAGTCACAAAGCCGCTTCCCGTCACACCCGCTGCTCCTTTTGAGGTCAGCAACAGCACCAGCAGCAAGGTAATTTCCTGCTCTAGGCTCAAGTGCATATTCAGCGCCTGTGAAATAAATACCGCAGCCATGGTCAGATAAATACTCGTCCCATCGAGATTAAAGGAATAGCCCGTCGGAATCACCAGTCCCACGACCGATTTGGCACAGCCTGCATCTTCCATTTTTTGCATAATGCCCGGTAATGCGGATTCCGAAGAGGAGGTACCCAATACAATCAAAATTTCACCTTTGATATACTTCAGAAATTTAAAAATATTAACCTTAACATAGAAGTGTAATACCGCCCCGATGACTATCACGATAAAGATAATGCAGGTCAGGTAAAAGCTTAGCATTAACATACCCAGCTTGGTCAGGGCCTGAATACCAAATGCGCCAATGGTGAACCCCATCGCTCCCATCGCTCCAATAGGCGCCAGGTACATCACCATCTTAATAATGGCAAAAAGTACCTTTAGAAAGGATTGCAGCACATTGATCACCGGTTCTGAAGCCTTTTTACCAATCTTGGTCATCCCGATCCCAAAGAGAACCGCAAAAACCAGTACCTGCAACATATTGTCCGACGCGACCGAAGCAATAACATTCTCCGGGATAATATCCATGATAAAATCCATAAAACTATGCGGTTTCTTGGATTCCGAAATATAGTGTGACACCGAGGATATATCCAGGGTCGACGGATCGGCGTTCATGCCTGTACCGGGCTGAATCACGTTGACAAAGATCAAACCGATAATCAATGCGATCGTCGTCATGACTTCGAAATAAATAATGGAGGTCAGCCCGATCTTGCCCACCTTTTTCACATCCTGCATGCCAGCAATTCCGATAACGATCGAACTGAAAATCAGGGGTGCAATCACCATCTTGATCAGCTTGATAAAGGCATCCCCGAGGGGCTTTAGCTTCACGGCAAAATCCGGGAAAAAGGCACCGCAAAAAATGCCGACCAATATACCGACAATAACCTGAAAATAGAGACTTTTAACAATATGCTTCATGGTGCTAACGATTAACGGCAATTCCCTCAGCCTTTAACATGGTTTTGAATTTGGGGTTGCGGATATATTTATTAAAATCATGACTTTTCATTCCGGTAAAATCTGTATACTTCATGATCGGATAATGTTTCACCAGCTCATTGCAGACATCAGCTTTATACCCTAAATCTGTCGCTTTCAACTTATTGGATAAAAAACCAACAAACTTCTTCAACATCACATCGGTATTATTGATGGTGATGTGGATTTTCTTAACCTGTTTGCTCAAACTACAGAATGAATCTGTTCCCGAAGTTAGATCCCGGATCTTAAAGTCATCTAAGCCTATCGCCGGGGCGAGCATAATGCAGGTGATGTCATTGCCATTTTCGGCAAGCTTTTTTGCCGCATCAACGTCCACATTATGGTTCTCCAATGTACCCTTGGCAAAACTTTCACTAAAGGTTGCGCTGCTCAGGGCACTCAGGACAACCGATGCGCCACGACTATGGGAGATCAGGATAATCTTTTTATTACTGATGCTATTTAACAGGTTGCGCAGGCCAAATTCACCCGCCATCTGACTGAATGAGGTCGCAGAAAACCAAACTTTGGCACCTCCAAAGGGATTCGTGGTATGTAAACCATCCCAATAGAATTTTACAACCTCATCTTTATTTGGATTGAGCTTCAACAGTTTGCGCATATACTCATAGCTTTCATTAACTTCATCAGACGGCGCATTAAAACCATGTACAAAAATAAACACGCGGTCTTTCGCTTTCACTTTACTCCCCACAGCCAACATGCGGGTCTTTTCAAAACCTTTCAGCTGGCTTTCGATGCCTTTTTCCGTTGCGATCTTCATCAGCGAGTAGGCATTGATGTCACCGCTTTTTGGCGGCTCACCATAGGTCTTACGCCAATTATCCGGATAGAAGTTGCCGTTTTGGTCTACAAATGAATTGACAATATTCGGTTTATCGAATGAATTGGGGTATGGGTCCTTGGGTACATTATGGGTTATTCCGCAGGAAACCATTAAAAAAAGAAAAAAAAGATAGAAAAGTTGTCCTCTCATGGAGCTATTTTTTTAAGCTGTTAAAAACCATCATTTTATTAGGGCAAAGATTGATCGAATCTTAAATGTCTATATTGGCAAAATACAGCGCACACTTTGCGAAGTGAGCAGCACCATTTTAATCAATCCGTTCTACGAATATATAAAAAAAGGGATGCATAAATGCATCCCTTCTTCTGATATTTTTTAGCCGTTAATTACTAAAGTATGCACGTACATTTTTACCTTCAATCCAGTTCATATAGGCTTTATTCACCACCTTATTCCCACCCGGAGTAGGATAATCACCAGAGAAGTACCAGTCACCCGTATGTGCCGGACATGCTTTATGCAGGTTGTCCAATGTCTGATACACCACCTCAAGTTCGGCTTTTAAATGATGCGGCCTGACGATACGGCCAATTTCTTCGGAAATCTCCTGATCTGTAAATGGCGCATAAATAGCCTTTACATAGTTTTCGATTTCGTTAACATCTTGGGTCATCGACAACAGACATTTTTGATATACTTCGTCAATAATATGTGCCATACCACGTTGTTTCAACAGGTTAATTGCCGCTTCAAACGCTACGAATTCACCCATACGTGACATATCTATACCGTAACAGTCTGGATAACGAATTTGAGGAGCCGAAGAAACAATTACAATTTTCTTTGGATTCAAACGATCCAGGATTGTCAGGATACTTTGTTTCAACGTCGTCCCACGTACAATGGAATCGTCAATCGCAACGATGGTATCTTCATGATCTTTAACGATACCGTAAGTCGTATCATACACATGTTGTACCATATCGGTACGATCGGCATCTTGTGTAATGAAAGTACGCAATTTGGCATCCTTTACATTCAGTTTTTCAAAACGGGGTTTGATGCTTAAGATCTCATCCAACTCCTCGTCAGAAATTTTCTCCGAACGTTTTAATAAGGTATCTTTTTGGAAATCCCTGACGTAGGTATTGATACCGTCCATCAAACCGTAATAAGATACTTCGGCCGTATTGGGGATAAAAGAGAATACGGTATTTTTAATATTACTTTTGACAGATTCCAGTACCTGAGGCACCAGTAATCTACCCAGTTCTTTACGTTCTTTATAGATATCAGCATCCGATCCGCGGGAGAAATAAATACGCTCAAAAGAACAAGAACGTTGCTCAACAGGCTGTCTAAACATTTCCTGTGATACTGTACCGTCTTTTTTAGCGATCAATGCATGCCCCGGTTTAATTTCTTTCACGGCACCGATAGGTACGTTGAATGCAGTTTGAATGACAGGTCTTTCCGAAGCGACAACCAAAATCTCTTCATCCTGATAATAGAATGCCGGACGGATACCCGCAGGATCACGCATCACGAAAGCATCCCCGTGACCAAAGATACCGGCAATGGTATAACCACCATCCCAAGTCTTCGCTGAACGCTTCAAGATCTTGGAAACATCGATATTTTTGGCAATCAATGAACTGATTTCCACATTAGAATAACCTTCTTTTTTGAATTGATCAAAAAGCTCCTGATTTTCATCATCTAAGAAATGACCAATTTTTTCCAAAACGGTAACGGTATCCGCCTTTTCTTTTGGATGTTGTCCCAACTCGTACAGTTGCTGCAAAAGTTCGTCGACATTGGTCATGTTGAAGTTACCCGCAACAACAAGATTGCGTGACATCCAGTTGTTTTGTCTTAAAAATGGGTGACAGCTTTCGATACTGTTCTTTCCATGCGTTCCATAACGCAAATGTCCTAAAAGTACTTCTCCAGTAAAACTGACATTATCTTTTAACCATTGGGTATCCTTTGACTGATCTGGAAATGCCTTCTGAACAGAAGCAAATTTTTTCTGTACATATTCGAATATGTCTGCCACAGCAGTTGAGCCCATAGCTCTGTAACGCGAAATGTAACGATTTCCAGGTTTAACATCAAATTTAATGGTTGCAATTCCAGCCCCGTCTTGTCCACGGTTGTGCTGTTTTTCCATTAATAGGTACAATTTGTTGATGCCATAGAATGGCGTACCATATTTTTCCTGATAATAAGATAAGGGTTTTAACAGGCGAATTAGTGCGATTCCGCACTCGTGTTTAATAGCGTCGCTCATATCTTGATTTGATGACGCAAAAATAAGAATTATTTAGAACTTACCGACCCCTCCCCACACTTTTTCCGCAATAAAATTACAGTGAATCAACAGTGTGTCTTTGGGATAGGTTTCAAAGCCTTATTGCGCGATAAAAACCGGAACTTTTACAGCATGGCGCAGCTTGTTAACGGTCTCTCCAAAAACAAAGTCCTTGACTCCGGTATGCCCGTGGCTTCCCACGACCAATAGGTCTGCATGATATTTCTCGCAAACCTCAGCAATGCTCCGGATCCGGTTGTTGTAGCCGAGTTCATATTCCGTTTGGTGCCCTTTGGATAGCAAAAAATCTGCATACAGCTTCAGGCGTTCCAGATCCTGCCGCGACTCAAAATCATCAGTAGACTCACCAGTGTATTTGACAGAGGCGCTTTCGACAATATGGACAACGACAAAACTGGTATCCGCATGGGATAGCTGCAGGGCGTACTGGATCACTTTCAGATCCGAATTTGAAAAATCCAGCGCAATCACCACCTTCTTGAACGAACCTTTGTCCTCAAAATGTAGGGCCTCAAATGGCGGATGTACTTCCAATTCGATCGGTTTTGATTTACGTAAGATGGGAATCAATACGGTCATGATCAGCAAAAAGAGCAGACCAACAGCCCCCAGGATAAGTAACACGGTGACCAAAGGATTGTTTGCTTCGGCAATCCAGCCCCTGACCTCGTCGTAAACCAGTTTAAAATTCAGCACCGCGATCACAGCAGCAATGAGCCAGGCAAATGCTTTGGTCAGCGGTTTAATCGCAAAGATGCCCATCTTGGTTTTGTCGCTGACAAAATGAATCAGTGGAATCACCGCAAAGGCCAGCTGCATGCTCAGGATCACCTGACTAAAGATCAACAACTGCCCTACGCGACCTTCGCCAGAAATCAGGATCACCAAGACGGCAGGTATGATCGCCAAAAGCCGTGTAATAATTCGCCGTAGCATAGGACTGATCCGCAGACGCAGGTAGCCCTCCATAACGATCTGTCCAGCCAACGTACCCGTTACCGTTGAACTCTGTCCGGCCAGAATCAATGCCACGGCAAATAGTTTCGATGCCCATTCGGTACCAAGTAAATTTCCCAGCAGGTGGTAGGCATCTTCCAGTTCGGCGACATCGTGCATGCCATTCTTATGAAAGACAGACGCTGCCAGGATCAGAATTGCGGCGTTGACCAGAAATGCCAGATTTAACGCAATGGCACTATCCCAGAAATTATATTTTAAGGATTTCCGTATGGAGACTTCATTGCGGTCAATCTTTCGGGTCTGCACCAAGGCAGAATGTAGATAGAGGTTGTGTGGCATGACCGTGGCACCGATGATGCCGATCGCAATATAGAGCGCGGCACTATTGGGAATACTCGGGATAAAACCTGTGGCCACCTCCGCAAAATCAGGTTTGGCCAAAAACATCTCCACCATAAAGCACATTCCGATCAGGGAAATCAAACCGATGATAAAGAGCTCCATCTTGCGCATCCCTAGCTTCTGTAAGTAGAGCAACAGGAAGGTATCCGCAAAACTGATCAGGACTCCCCAGAGCAGATCGATACCAAACAGCAGGTTAAGACCAATGGCCATCCCAAGCACTTCGGCCAGATCACAGGCGGCTATCGCAATCTCCGCCAGAACATACAGTACAAAATTCATGCGCTTGGGATAGGTCTCCCGATTACACTGTGCTAAGTCCTTACCCCGCACAATTCCCAAACGGGCACAGAGGTTCTGCAGCAACAAAGCCATAATATTGCTCATCAGCAACACCCAGATCAAGGCATAGCCAAACTGACTTCCCCCGGCGAGGTCCGTCGCCCAGTTGCCCGGATCCATATAGCCTACACTGATCAGATAGGCTGGACCAAAAAAACTGAGAACCTTTTTGAATTTGGATTTCCCTTGATTGACATCCACACTTTCGTGGATATCGGATAATGATTTATGATGGGCGTCGTCGTGATGCATAGCTTACATTAGGAAAATATCTTTTATTGCTAGGGCTAAAGATAAAAAGCTTTATAGTATTAGGCAATTAAACGGCCATTATTATTAGAATTTAAATGTAAGTTGGCCCGAATTTTCTTTCGACTGGTTTCCGAACTTAACAAAACCAACAGGCTCATACTGCCCCATATCAGGATTAAAGCGGCGGATATACACCCCGGTACACATAAAACTCAGATCAACCGAACGCAGCATTTTCTTTGCAAATTCAAGTCTTTCGGGCTCCAGTCGGCGCCCGATGGAGATATGGGGTTCATCACTGATCTCGATCAGGTCAAAGGGGTTCAGCGTGTGCACAACCTTCCGTGCCCTATCCTTCAGGTAACTGCGGGCATGTACCGTCGGACCGATATAGAAAGCTCCGCCAGCAAAGGAAGCAAAATGATCAAAATATACATATTGACTGCGTTCATAGCGCAGGGATTGCTGCAGTGCCGCAATAGCCTGTGCCAGCATATCGTCATTTCCTGTAAAAGCACAGATAGTCACATGGGCTTTGGAATTGCAGCTGTGGTACCAGCCTTTATCCTTATCCGGAAATTCCTCCGCCAATGCTGCCCGCAAGCCCTGCTTTAACCCATCTACCAATACCAAACCAGCTTCATCAGGCTGAAAAACAAACGAATATTTATTGACACTACCCTCCATAACAAAAAATCACCTTTTGATCAGTAGGTAAGATACCAAATCCGATGGAGATAACAAAACGACGCTGCTCTTCACCCAGGTCGGCCCAGCTCATAGTGTTACCTCAACATGGACAGATGCTACCAGCCGATTCCGTAGTCCTCGCCATTGTTGCTGCTACCGCCCCAAAGTGTACCATGCTGCTGATCGAAATAAATGGCGTTGATCGGGCCGCTGTTGCGCTCGCCGAACTGTATGCTATAGCCCATTTTCTCCAGCTTTTCGACAACTTCCGGCGCTGTGCGCTTATCCAGCAGCAAACTTCCCGCGCGTGGTTTTCGGTCGTCGAATTTGGTACCGCCCAAAGATAACCACAGCTGATTGCTGTTGATATTAGGCGCTTCACTGGCCTGTTGTGGGGTCATGCCAAACTCTACTGTATTCAAAAAGAATTGAAGCAGATTTTGATCCTGTGTATCCCCGCCCTGCACGGCAAAAGAAAGGTAAGGTTTCCCCTCTTTTAAGGCTAAGGAAGGTGTGAGCGTGACCCGGGGGCGTTTGCCCGGTGTCACCACATTGAAAGGATTAATGAGGGAGTCAAGGACAAAACTTTGTAAACGTTGGCTCATGCCTACTCCTGTATTTCCGGCAATACAGGCCGGTAACCAACCCCCACTTGGTGTAATGGAAACTACCCAGCCTTCGGCATCCGCAGCCTCCACACTTGTAGTTCCACGCAATAAGCGGTCCATATACACACTATCTGGGATTTGGGATGCCCAACGGGCAGTATCCGACAGGGATCGCAAGGGCGAGGTGGAACTCACATCGTGCTTGGGCACAAAATCCTTGTTCGATTCGGTATTCGGCGTGAATTGCTTCCTGCGCTCCCCGAGCAGGCCGGTAAAAGGATTCTGCTTCCCTTCATAGGGGTAAGGATCACCGGGAAGTACATGCGGATTGTTATGTGCCGGGTCAATGGTAGCAGCACGTGCCTTGGCGTAGGAATCACTTAAGAGCCCCCGAATAGGTGCTTTAGGTTTGAAATAGGGATCACCGTAATAGAAATCCCGGTCAGCAAAGGCCAGGTTCATCACTTGATAAAGCGTATGGATATAAGGAGCTGAGTTATATCCCATGGCTTTTAAATCAAAATTTTTCAGCAGCTGCAAGCTCTGTAACATGGCTGGTCCCTGCGTCCATTCCTGCAATTTATAAACGTCAATGCCTTTGTAGTTGACATGTAAAGGCTCTTCCTCAATGGGTTTCCAATTGGCCAGATCCGCTTTGGTGATCAAGCCCCCTTGTTCTTTACTACCGCGGACAAATTCATCGGCGATATCCCCCTTATAAAAACGGTCATAGGCGGCCATAATCGCCGTTTTTCGATCCTTGCCTGCGGCAAGGGCTTTCTTTTCAGCTTCAACAAGTTTGGTCAATGTCCGGTGCAAGTCTTGCTGTACAAAGATTTCTCCTGCTTCGGGTGCTTCTCTTTCCCTGCCTTCATGAACAAGGAAAACTTTTTTGCTATAAGGCCATTCTTTGATACGTGCTTTACCACGTTCGATGCTATTGGCCGTCTGGGCATCGATGGGATAGCCCGCGGCCATCTCCAGGGCCGGCGCCAGGACTTCAGCCAGGCTTTTGGTGCCATACTGTGCTAACATATAACATAAGCCTCCGGGTGTGCCGGGTGTAACTGCAGCGAGCGGACCGTATTCCGGCGGGAATTCATAGCCCTTCGACCGAAAAAAATCAACCGTTGCTCCCGTCGGTGCAACTCCCAAAGCATTGATGGCAATTACCTTTTTCAGTTTTGGATGATAGATCAAAGCCTGTGTTTCCCCACCCCAGCTCAGGACATCCCACATGGTACAAGTTGCCGCAAGCATTGCGCAGGCGGCATCGACCGCATTCCCCCCTTGCTGGAACAACTGTGCCCCTGCAGTCGCCGCCAAAGGCTTTCCGGTAATGGCCATCCAATGTTTGCCGTGCAAAGGTGGTTTCTCCGTCCGTTGTGCCCGGACCTGAATCGGCGCCAATGCGGTCATTATCCCTGCAAGAGCAGTCAATAGCGTATATCTTCTTTTCATTCCTGCTATTTTTTTAGTGTCCAAAGTCTGCTCCTTTAGTTTCTCCCGGGTATTGAAACAGGAGGATACCTAACCGGATTTGCGCAGCGCGGCACCTGTAATAATTATTGAAGACAAGATAGGAAATTTTTAAAAAACCATCAGCGACCGTTTTGGATCTCATGTATAAAATTAGCGAAAACGATTTCTAGCAGACAACGATTTCTGAAAACAAAACGCCCACACCAACTAAAGTTGATATGGGCGTTTTATACGGCCTTTATGATGATCGGCTTACCAATAAATGGAGTACAAGGCTGTTACCAATAGGGCAACAATCAATGTACCGATCAAAAATGCCTTATGCGGTTTAAACATTGTCGTATCTACCTCTAGCCCCGCAGGCACCACTCCGCGTTTGTTGTCAATCAAACTGATAATGATCATACCGATGATACAGATCGCAAACACAAAGCCCATCCGATCCAAAAACGGAATTTCGTAAACGCCGGTTGTCGGATTTGGAATAGAAAATCCGGTAGAGGCCAAGAACGAAAGATCTGCCCAGTCCGGTAATTTTTTGAAAATAATAGACAGGATAAATCCACCGATCGTCGCAAACAACGCAGCATTGGACGTCGTCTTTTTCCAGAAGAATCCTAGGATAAACATGGCAAAAATACCCGGCGATACAAATCCCGTGTACTCCTGAATGTATTGAAATCCACCTTTTTTGTCGATACCCAAATGTGGAGCGATGATCACGGCCAGAATCATGGCAACAACAACAGTCAGTTTACCAATATTGACCAGTTTCTTATCCGATGCCTCGGTGTTAAACACTTTCTTATAAATATCCAAGGAAAAGATCGTCGCAATACTATTTGCCTTACCTGCCAATGAAGCCACTACCGCTGCAGTCAGGGCCGCAAATGAAAGTCCCTTCAGGCCTGCTGGCAACAAATTCAATAAAACAGGGTAAGCATGATCTGGATTGACTTCACCATGTTGCATCATCTCATTTTGAAATAAGCCATCTTTCCACATGACATAAGCTGCAATACCGGGTAATACCACAATAATCGGCATCAATAACTTCAGAAACGCAGCAAACAATATTCCATTACGCGCAGTCTTTAGATCAGCACCTAACGCACGCTGTGTGATGTACTGGTTACAGCCCCAATAGTTCAGATTCACAATCCACATACCACCGATCAAAACGGTCAATCCCGGTAAATCGAGGTAATTTTCGTTCTTGCGGTCCAGAATCATATGGAAGTGATCAGAAGCTTTCTCCGTCATCAGGTGATAGCCCTGCAAGATACCTGAACCACCATAGTGTTCTGAGACCAGATTCAATGCTAAATAGGTTGTTGCCAAACCACCCAACACCAAAAAGAATACTTGAATAATATCCGTATATCCGATCACTTTCATACCGCCCAGGGTAATAATAACGGCAAAAATAGCAATGGCATACATACAGGCTTCCAGGCTGATCCCCGAGATACTGCTCACGGCAATCGCTCCGAGATAAAGAATAGAAGTCAGATTGACCACCACGTACAATAACAACCAAAAGACAGCCATAATCATGGCTACGGTACCATTATAACGTTTGTGGAGAAATTGCGGCATCGTAAAGATCTTGTTCTTGAGGTAAACCGGTATAAAAAACACCGCAACCACAATCAAGGTAATCGCCGCCATCCATTCGTAAGTCGCAATCGCAAGTCCCATCTTGAAACCCGACCCACTCATACCGATAAATTGCTCCGCAGAAATATTGGACGCAATCAGGGAGGCTCCGATCGCCCACCAGGTCAATGATCCTTCGGCCAGGAAATAATCCTTTGAACCTACAGATTCAGACTTTTTACGATAATACACCCATAATCCGTAGCCTGCGACAATGACAAAGTATATCAGGAAAACGATGTAATCTTTTGTGCTTAAATAATTATTCATGTGTTGGTAATTGGTTTAATTTGATCGCCTAATATAGAAATATTTTAAATAACTATATATATCTATTGATCAAATTTTCTAAATACTCCTGTCTGCCACTGATCGTTTGTGGTTCACCGAATTCTACCGCCAGATCTCTTAAACGTTCTAAACTCAGGGTTCCCTGCTCAAAAGAAGCACCGTTGCCACTGTCGAAGGAAGCATAACGGTCTGCCCGTATTTTGCGGTATTCGGAGTCTTCCAAGATGCGTTCAGCAGTAAGCAATGCCCGTGCGAAAAGATCCATTCCACCGATATGTGCATAGAATAAATCTGCGGGATCCGTTGAATTACGGCGTATTTTGGCATCAAAATTAACACCTCCGCCTTGGAAACCGCCACCTTCTAAAATAATGAGCAAGGATTCAGTCAGTTCATTGATGTCATTTGGAAATTGATCGGTATCCCAGCCATTTTGATAATCACCCCGGTTAGCATCGATAGATCCCAGTTTTCCGGCATCAATAGCGACCTGCAGCTCATGCTGGAAGGTGTGCCCGGCCAAAGTTGCATGATTCACTTCGAGATTGAGTTTGAAATCATCCAAAAGGTCATATTGCCGCAAGAAACCCAATACGGTCGCCGCATCATAATCGTATTGATGTTTGGTCGGTTCACAAGGTTTTGGCTCGATAAAGAATGTCCCTTTGAAACCATTCTTACGTGCATAATCTTTGGCTAGGTGCAAAAACTTTGCAAGGTGCTCCTGCTCGCGTTTCATATTGGTATTGAGTAAACTCATGTAACCTTCCCTTCCACCCCAGAACACATAGTTTTCGCCGCCCAGGGCAATTGTTGCATCCAATGCGGCCTTTACCTGTGCAGCACCATGCGTCAATACCTGAAAATCCGGATTTGTCGCCGCGCCATTCATGTAGCGCCTGTGGCTAAAAAGGTTAGCCGTCCCCCAAAGCAGCTTGATACCACTCGCCTGCTGCTTCTCCTTGGCGTAATCCACGATTGTTGCCAGTCTCTTTTCATTTTCTAGCACATTGTCTGTGTAATCCACTAAATCTACATCATGAAAACAATAATATGGAATATTCATTTTACTGATAAATTCAAAAGCGGCATCCATCTTATCTTTTGCACGTGTGATCACGTCCGTACTTTCATCCCAGGGAAATCTGTGGGTAGGCCCGCCAAATGGATCCGAACCATCACCATTGAAGGAATGCCAATAAGAACAGGCAAACTTAAAATACGCTTCCATCGTTTTGCCCGCAACGATTTGTTTTGGATTGTAATAACGGAAAGCAAGTGGATTTTTACTTTCCTGTCCTTCAAATTCGATCTTTCCGATCCCTTTAAAAAACTCTTTTTGTCCTTTGATAATGTTCATTTTATGTGATGTTTATTTTTGTTTCTAAAATTCCCTTCCATTGTTGATAATTTTCTTCATACCGATCAATGTCTTTGGGCTCCACGGTATAGACTGGTTTTAGGCTCCTGAAAGCTTCGGTAAGATCACGATAATAGCCGCTACCGATGCCTGCTCCCATGGCCGCACCAACACTACCGTCGTGATCATATACTTCTACGGGAACATTCGTAGCGCCTACAAATGCCTCCCGGAATACAGGACTGAGGAATAAATTGGCATGTCCGGCACGGATCATCTGTGGATGCAGGGCGTTTTCGCGCATAATATCCAGGCCATAGCGAAAGGCAAAGGCTATCCCCTCCTGAATCGCCCGCAGGATATCCGCGGTTTCATGTCTGTTTAGATCGATGGACGTAATGGAAGCACCAACCAGCTGATTGTTCAACATGCGCTCGGCTCCATTACCAAACGGAATAACCTGCAAGCCTTTACTTCCAATCGGCGAAGTTGCGGCCATGGCATTGATCTGATCATAGGATAAATCTTTTCCCAGAAGTTTCCGGCCCCAACTGTTCATAATACCGGTACCATTGATACAGAGCAAAACGCCTGTCCTTATCGCATCTTCCCGATAGTTGACATGGGCAAAGGTATTGACACGGGACTCGCGGTCAGCGATCAGCTGATCACTCACCCCATAGATCACACCGGAAGTCCCCGCCGTGGCGGCCACTTCCCCCGGTTGCAACACATTTAATGACAATGCATTATTCGGTTGGTCTCCGGCCTTGTAGTTGATCGTTACTTCGGGCGAAAGTCCCAGTTCTTCGGCCACAGTGCGTTTAATCTGACCGTGTTCGGCAAAAACAGGGCGTATTGCCGGGATCAGACCGGAGTCAAAACCATAATAATCCATCAGTGTAGCTGACAGTTCATTCTGTTGAAAATCCCAGAATACACCTTCCGATAAAGCGGAAATGGATGTGCTGATCGTGCCTGAAAGTTTCATGGCAATAAAATCACCAGGAAGCATGACCTTGTCAATTTTTTGATAGATTTCGGGTTCGTTTGCTTTTACCCAGGCCAACTTGGAAGCCGTGAAATTGCCGGGAGAATTGAGGTGGTGTTTCAAATTGAACACCTCTCCGATCTCCTCGAAAGCTTTATTTCCCAATGCAACAGCCCGGCTATCACACCAGATAATCGCATTACGCAAGACCTGTTGATCCTTGTCGACAACAACAAGTCCATGCATCTGATAGGCTATACCGATGGCCATGATTTGTTTGGGATCGTATAAACCCGTAGCATTGGCTTTGGATAGCGCCAACTTGAAATAAGCCCACCAATCGCGCGGATCCTGCTCGGCCCAATTGGGTTGCGGCGAATAAATCGGTGCTTCAACAGCTGGATACTGTGCCGAACAGATCTTTTGTTGTGAGGATGCTTCGACAATGGAAACCTTGACCGAGGAAGTACCAATATCTATACCTAAAAAATACATCTGATTTTTTTAAAACTGGTTATTAAAACAATTCGCGGAAACAAACTTGCAACCGGTTGCATAAAAGTAGGATATGTTTCCGAATTTTCCAAAATATTCAATAAAATTATTTACTTTGGGGCGTGAATAAAAAAACAACGATCTATGATATTGCCCGGGCGCTTGGAATCACGGTTTCAACGGTTTCCCGTGCCTTGAATAACGTACCTACCATCAGTGAGGCTACACGGCAGCTGGTCTTGGCGAAGGCAAAAGAGCTGAATTACAGTGTCAATAAAATTGCGTCTTCGCTCTCTTCGGGCAAGTCCAATACCATAGGTGTAATCGTGCCGACGATGCAGATCCACTTTTTTGCAGAGGCTATTCACAGTATCGAAAAAGAATTAAAGAAACACAACTATAGCCTGTTGCTCTATCAGTCAAACGAATCGTATACAGATGAAGTAAATGGTGTAAAAACCTTACTGGAAGCACAAGTAGACGGAATCATCGCCTCCCTGTCCCTGGAAACCCAGGATATTGCACATTTTCAGGAAGTCATCAAACAAGGCAAATGCCTGATCATCTTTGACCGTACCCATAAGGACATCGCCGCGCCTGTCGTCAAGCTGAACGACTTTGAGGCGGGCTACCTTGCGACAAAACATCTGATCGAACAAGGCTATAAAAAAATTGGTTTTATTACCACTAACAAAGAAATCGCTATTTTTCAGGATCGTTTCAGCGGTTTTGAAGCAGCTTTGAAGGAAGCGGATCTTCCCCAGCTGGATGAGCTTATTGTTCAGGGTGAACTATCTATCGAAGCGGGTATAAAAGGCACCGAGCAGATTTTGCAGTCTTCCATTAAACCGGATGCGATCATTGGCGGCGACGACTTTACTGCTGTCGGGATTATTCAGGCGCTTAAAACGGCACATATCGATATCCCTGAAACAGGTGTGATCGGTTTCGCAAATCAACCTTTCTCTTCATTTATCACACCAACCCTGTCCAGTATAGATCAGCAGGCCAACAAAATGGGTGAAGAATGCGCCAAGCTCTTTTTAAAAATGGTCAGACAAAAGGATCCTTATGAAGACATCCAGCAGGTTGTACTTGATCCGATCCTGATAAAAAGAAAATCTACCTGCAGAATAGACAAATAATTAATAACTTTGCCGAAATTTGAAATAAATGCAAGCCCGGCAGAAGTTTAGAATTCTAAGTATTTGCTTATTATTTGTTATTCAGGCACTCTTTCTAGTGGCCATCTTTGTTGAAAACACCAGTTCATATATTGTCCTGTCTTTCATCGGATTACTCTCTTTATTCATGTTATATAGCTACTTTAAGTCGCCTATACATCATCATATCCATGAATATGAGTCAATCAAAATTGCGCTATGGGTGCCCATAGGTGCAATTGTTTCCTATTATTTTAACCAGATTTTTGGCCTTGGCCCGGTGATGGGTGCTGCACTGACAGGGACATTGGCATCATTTATCCCCAATATCAACAGAGACTCGGACTACCTCCCTCAGCTCCCTGCCGCCATCTATTGTGGTGCTTTTGTCGGCATGTCGAGTTCACAGGTTGCCCATGGTTTTTCGTTTATCCTAACCGCGAGTGTTTTTACCGCCATCTTTCTGGTCATTTCAAAAAGCCTGCTGAATGGAGTGGGAGGCAAATTGGGCACATTGGCTTTTCTGGGTGTTTCGATGACCTATTTACTGCTTTATCTTTTCAAATAACATGGAAACATTCATTCTCTATCTTGTCGGAATTATCGGAAGTACAGCCACATACTATGTCAATACCCGATACAAACAGGGGGCTGTCCGTTCCTCTGCCTTATTGACGTTGATCGTGTCCGGTTTTCTCTATTTTTTCCCACAGCTGTTATCCACTTATCTCACACAGTATATTCCAGCCGTTTTTATTGGTGCATCTTTTATCGGTATGGTATCCAAAACGCAGTTGTCCACTTATTTCGGACTCTCTTTGGCTGGTGTAATCTTTACCACCATCCTGCTCAATACCAGCAAGTTTTTTAATGGCTATGGTGGCGCATTGGGGACATCGGCCTGTATATCACTGCTCGTGGTATTGAGTATCCCTTATTTTAAATCACCCAGAAAAATGACGGTCGGTTTTCTACAGTTGCGCAAAACAGTCTTAAAAAAAGAGCGCAGAAGAACGAGAAGGGGCACAGGTTTATCGAAATAATATAAGTAGATTTACTGTAACAATGCGGACGGAACTATGTAATAATACCATCGAATTTAACGCACATAGATCTACCACAATTATATCACTGAATTTAATGATAGCGCTGAATTTACTGCAATAACGAGTATAACCATATGAAACCATTCTTTTTTTTCTTCCTCATTCAGGTCTTTCTAACCGAAAATTTATCTGCACAAAAAAATACGATTCACTTGTTGAGCCAAGAACGCAACAGTAGCTACCGTGGACTAAGCGTAGTTGACGATCAGACGCTCTGGGTCAGCGGAAACAATGGAACAGTCGGTTTAAGTACGGATGCGGGAAAAAACTGGCAATGGATCAACCCCATTGGCTACGAAAAAATCGACTTTAGGGATATTGAAGCTTTTGATGAAAATGAGGCGCTGATTATCTCCGCAGGTTCTCCGGCCTTGATCCTTCGCACCGCTGATGCCGGCAGAAGCTGGAAAGAAGTTTTGAAAGATACCCGTCCTGAAATATTCTACGACGGATTTGCCTTTACCCCCAAGGGTGTTGGCATTGCTTTTGGTGATGCCATCAACGGGAAGATGCCTTTATTGAAAACAACAGATTTTGGACAGACCTGGCAGGATATATCCAGCAACTTAAGGTATACCATGACAGCCGGGGAAGCAGGATTTGCAGCCAGCGGTACATCTATCTTTAGTCTTCCAACGGGAGATTTCTGGATCGCAACCGGGGGTACTGTCTCAAATATTTACAGCAGTAGCGATAGGGGAGAAACCTGGCAACGGTATAGCTGCCCAATCGCTCAGGGACAAAATAGCATTGGTCCGTTCTCGATTGCATTTCGTTCGCCAAAAAACGGCATCGTCGTCGGTGGAGATTATCGGAATGACAGAAACAAGGAAAAGGCCTGCTTTCTGAGTCATGATGGTGGTAAAACTTGGCAGGCATCAAGTCAGCCCCTATCGGGCTTTAAGTCAGCAGTGATTTATCTTTCAAGCAAACAGCTTGTTTGCACCGGAACATCGGGCACGGACCTATCAGATGATCAGGGAAAAACGTGGTATACCATTTCCCCGGGAAGCTACAATGTGGTACAAAAAGCAAAAAAAGGAAAAGCTGTTTTTCTGGCCGGGGATAAAGGAAAAATAGCAAGGTTGGTCCAGTAGGTCAACCTTGCTATTTTGGAGCTTCCTGGTTTCTGGTACCGGATGCTAGAGAACTTGAACTCTTGTGTTTGATCTGTGCTTTGTGGGACGTTGCTGCTCGCAGAAGGACTTGAAGCCTTTTTGCCGGTTAACCAGCTTATCTGCGTGACAGCCGCGACTCTTCCAGATCTAAAGAATACTCCAGTTCTTTGATGACATCGCTATCATATTCTTTGCTCTCTTTCATCTTCGCTAATCCATCCCGTCGTAAAGCAAGAATTTCCAGCATAATTTTATTATATAAGCCCCGTACAGCTGAAAGTTGCGCCCGGGTATCCTCTTCCTTAGCGCGTTCAGATGCATTTATACTTCTGATAAGCTGTTCTTTGACCCGTGCAATGGTTTCGTATTCCACCATTTCTTTAGCATAATGCTTATCCAGATAAGCAATCGAGTCTTTACCGAGCTTAACACGGATCTCATCAATTTGTTCCTCCACGGATACCTGTTCGTCGACCTCATCAATTTTTATTAGCTTAATCAACAGCGGCAAGGTAAGTCCCTGAAACACCAAAGTCACCAGGATAACGACAAAAGTGATAAACAAAATAAGATTGCGGTGCGGAAAAGCTGTTCCGTCATATAATGTCATGGGAATGGCCAAGGCCGAGGCAAGTGAAACAACACCCCTCATCCCTGCCCAACCGACTACCAAAGGCAGTTTCCAACCTGGGCCTTTTTCTTTGACACGTACCCGTTTGAACAATAGGCGCGGTACATAGGCTGAAAGATAAACTGCTACCAAACGCAATACGATAACAATAACACAGATTGCCAAGGCGTAATCTATGGCCTCTTCCATCGAGTACTCACCCAGTCCGTTGATGATCACAGGAAGTTCGAGCCCGATCAGGATAAAAACAAAGCCATTCAATAGAAAACCTATTGTCGCCCAGACCTCCTTGGTCTGGATACGGGTATGATAATTCAGATAATCACCTGCACGGAAGGAAAGGAATAATCCGCCACTGACCACTGCCAGGACACCCGACCATTCAAAATGCTCCGCAACGATATACATCAGGTATGGAGCAATCAAGGTGATCGGTGTTGATATGCTGGAGGATTTGGCCACGTAACGCAAAAAGAAATACAGGATATGGCCAATCACCAGACCTACAACGACCCCCATGACGGACAGCACAAGAAATTGTGTTGTTGCCGTACCCATAGCAAATTGACCTGTTAGGATAGCGATGGACGCAAACCGAAACACGGTCAAAGAGGCCGCGTCGTTGACCAAGCTCTCCCCTTCCAGAATGGCAATCCCCCGTTTGGGTATACTAATACCCTTTAACACCGAACTTGCAGCTACGGCATCTGGTGGTGATATAATTCCACCCAACAAAAAACCCAAGGCTAAGGTAAAGCCCGGGATAATACTGACGGAAAAATAAGCGATTGCCAAGGAGGTGAAAAAGACCAGGCCAAAGCCCATGATAAAAATGGATCGGCGCCATTTCAAAAAGTTCCCCCAATTGGTATACCAGGCAGCCTCAAATAGCAATGGCGGTAAAAACACCAAAAAGACAATATCCGGATCTATACTAATGACCGGTGCTCCGGGAATAAGGGAAATACCTAAGCCGCCAATAACCAACAAAATGGGATAGGATATCTTTAAGCGCTGACTGAGGACAAACAGCATCGCCATAAAGAAAAATAGCACCATCACCAGCAGTAGGTTGTTGTGTATATTATGTCCCTGCTTCCCTCCTACAGCAGATTTAACCTCTTCATAAGGTGCCTGCATCGCGATATTATACTGCCTGATCTTCCAATCATTGTCTATTTTGCTCAGTACACCGGTACCGCGAAAGTACTTCGTATTTATCTTAAAGGTTTCATCGAACCATGCTGTTGTACTATCGCCGTTAAAATGGACATATCTGTTTTGATAGGTATAATTCCAGCCATATTTGGGGTTAAAATACTGTTCGGAGAACTTGTCACTATGGTTTTTATCCCAACGCTCCTGTCGGTCTGTCCCCAATATAATCGCATCTGCCGCAAGTGAATTGATAAAAGGCCCAAACTTCACTTCGCATGAAGATTTATGCCAGGCATCCAGGGTCACATTGATCGCATCTACGGACTCCTGGGCCTTCGAGGAAATGGCAAGTAAAAACAGGCTTAAAAAACAATAAATCGCAATAAAGGTCTTTCTAATCATAAATTATGATAACATGTTTTTAGTTTGTGGAAAGATATTTCCATTTAGATCATAAAACAAAAAGCTGCGGATGCAGCTTTTTGTTTTATTTAATTATTTCTTCGATTTCACGAATGATCTTTTGTGCAATTTGCTCAGCAGCTTCTGGGGTCGGGCCTTCAGAGTAGATCCGAATGATTGGCTCGGTATTGGACTTACGTAAGTGCACCCATTCATTTTCAAAATCTATTTTCAGACCATCAATAGTACTGTGCTCTTCATTTTTATATTTTTCTTCCATTTTCGCCAATAGATTGTCGATATCCAGTTCTGGAGTCAACGTAATCTTATTTTTAGACATGAAATATTGCGGTAATGAAGCGCGGTATGCTGAAGCTTTCTTGCCCAATTTAGCCAAATGTGTCAGGAATATAGCCACACCTACCAAAGCGTCACGACCATAGTGTGAAGCCGGGTAGATAACGCCACCATTACCTTCACCGCCGATCACAGCATCCACCTCTTTCATTTTGGTGACTACATTGACTTCACCGACAGCAGCAGCATAATATTCACCCCCATGTGCTTTGGTCACATCACGCAAGGCACGTGTAGAAGATAAATTGGATACCGTGTTTCCTTTTTTATGCTGCAGAAGGTAATCCGCTACGGCAACAAGTGTATATTCTTCACCAAATAGCTCACCATCTTCCATCATAAATACCAGGCGATCCACATCCGGATCGACAGCAATACCCAAATCAGCTTTATTTTCGATGACAGCAGCAGATAAATCTGTCAAATGTTCTTTTAAGGGCTCTGGATTATGCGGGAAATTACCATTGGGCTCACAGTGAATTTTATAAATTGTCTGTACACCCAGTGCATCCAACAAAGCCGGAATAAATGTTCCGCCTGTACTGTTCACCGCATCCAAAGCAACTTTAAAGTTGGCTGCTTTGATTGCTTCTTTATCAACATATTCCAATGCCAATACAGCGTCAACATGTTTTTGTAGGTATGAATAGTCTTTGTGTACTGATCCCAGTTCTTCGACAGCAGAAAAATCAAAATCCAGGGATTCTCCAAGTGCCAATACTTCCTGTCCTTCAGCGTCAGATATAAATTCGCCTTTTGCATTTAACAGTTTAAGCGCATTCCATTGTCCCGGATTATGCGAAGCTGTCAGGATAATCCCACCGGCTGCTTTTTCCAAAGGAACAGCAATCTCGACTGTAGGTGTTGTCGATAATCCCAAATCAATCACATCGACACCGATACTCTGCAGGGTACCGATGACCAGATTACTGACCATTTCGCCTGAAACACGGGCATCTCTTCCGACTACAATTTTCTTTATGCCACTTTGCTTTACAATGATCGTTCCGTAAGCAGCTGTAAATTTAACAATATCTATTGGCGTAAGTCCTTCTCCTGCACGACCGCCTATCGTACCACGTATTCCTGAGATTGATTTAATTAAAGTCATTTCCTTTGAATTGATTAACGTGTAAATTTAGCATTATGCCAATAAAATCTCGAATTAAAATTATAATTATTGAATATTTAATGTATCTTTGTTGCAACAAAGTTGTTTTTAAAAGAAACAATCGTTTGCAATGAAATTATTTTTACTTTTGAAAAGTGAGTTTTTAAAAGTTTGAGAATTTCATTGTAATCAACAAGATTTATGATTCAACAATTAGTACACATCGACCAAGAGATTTTTCTTGCCATCAATCAGGGCTTAAGTAATCCCGTATTTGACTGGCTGTTGCCTATATTGCGTAATCCGTATACCTGGGCTCCATTGTATCTGTTTCTGGTTATTTTTTTCATTAAAACTTATGGAAAAACGGGTATACTGATTGTAGCAATGACGTTGGTTACCTTTGGTATTTCCGACGGTATCTCATCTCATTTGATCAAAAAGACAGTAAAAAGAATCAGGCCCTGCAACGATGTGGAGTTTAAGGAGAATGTCAATATCCGGGTACGTTGTGGCTCTGGGTTTAGTTTTACCTCCTCCCATGCGGCCAATCACTTTTCCTTGGCTTTCTTCTGGATCGTGCTATTCCGTAGAAGATGGAAATATGTGCTTTGGCTATGTATTGCCTGGGCATTTCTGATTTCGGTCTCGCAAATCTATGTTGGTGTTCATTACCCCTTTGACGTACTCTGTGGCTCCGCGCTGGGAATCCTGGTTGGATTGGCTACAGGTTACCTGTTTAAGCGGTTTGTACCTAGCTTTTTTAAAACTGAACAAGTATAATGAATTCAATTTTATTGATTTTAATTTTATTCATACCTGCATTTGCAAGTGGAATTGCTGTTTTTTTCGTCCAGAAAAAAGGGACAAATTTTCTAAAATTGATCCTTTCTTTTAGTGGGGCTTACCTATTTTCCATTACGGTACTGCATTTAATCCCGCATGTTTATCAGTCGACGAATACTTCACCCGAGGTGCTGGGCATCTATGTACTCGGTGGTTTTTTGTTCCAGCTATTCCTTGAGCAATTTTCTCAGGGGATTGAACACGGCCATATCCATACGGAGAATGAACATGGGCATCATAGCCATCGTTTTCCGATCGGCATCATGTTTAGCTTATGTCTCCATGCTTTTTTAGAGGGGATGCCGCTGGCCGCTACGCACCAGACCGAACTCGCCTTGGGGATTTCGATCCATCACATTCCGGCAGCATTTGCTTTAGGCAGTATTCTCATCAGTACGCACCTGAAAAAAAATACCATTATTATCACACTTGCCTTATTTGCAGCGATGACACCATTTGGCTTCCTGCTAAGTAAGGCCATCAGTGCCGGTGAAGTCGGTAATATACAGCAGTATTTTGATAAGATTATGGCTGTGGTTATTGGTATATTTCTACATATATCCACGACCATATTGTTTGAGTCCGGATCTATAGACCATCATAAATTCAACAAGAAGAAGATGATTGCGGTGATTGCCGGCGTGGCTATTGCCCTGGCAAGCTTTGCTTTCGTTGGCGAACACGATCATGCGCACGGCCATGGGGAAGAGCTGCATGATCATGATCATCATGACCATGCACATTAATTAGCCTCTTAACTTGTCCAATAAAGCACTGAGCTGGATGGCTTCTTTTTCACTGATCCTATTGGGTAAAATATCCGTCATCAGCATAGGTTCCTCGAGATTTTCAAGGATCTTCAGCCCTTTATCGGTGATGAACAGATCAACAGCACGTTTATCACCACCGGATTGACAGCGGGATACGAGTCCTTTAGTGACCATTCGATCCATCATCCGGGAAATATCCGGTGTCGTGCTTAGCATTCTTGATTTGATCAGGTTATTGGTGGCTGGTTTTGGGTATTGACCTCGTAGGATACGCAAGACATTAAATTGTTTCAAAGTGATCCCCTCTTCGGCTGCCCTTTGTTCAAGTTCATTATTGAGCCAATTGTACGTATATAGGATGTTTACGGTACAACGATGCCATTCATTGCTGAATTTACTTACTTTGATTTCGTCCTCGATTTTCATTTTGGTTGATAATTAATCCCTTTTAATCGTAAAGATAGCTGTTTTTTGCGCTAAATACATAACTATGACATTAGAATCATTCTAAATGGTAGAAAATCTGTATATTTGGAGGATACAAAAAAATAGGTAGATGCGTAATAAAAATAGCTTAGATAAGCTAAAAAAAGGGGAAAAAGCGGTGATTATTGATTTTGATTCGCACGATATTCCAGCTAAATTTTTCGAATTAGGCTTTGTGCCGGGTACTGAAGTAGAAGTGAAACATATCGCACCACTCGATGGTCCTATATGTTTAAATATTATTGCTAATAACGCCTTGATTGCCATCCGCAAATCCGAAGCTAAAGTCATCCTTATTGATCAAAAATAATGAATAACCCGATTATTGCACTTTTGGGTAATCCAAACGTGGGTAAAACCTCCCTTTTTAACCGGATTACAAAATTAAATCAGAAAGTAGGAAACTATCCTGGTATCACGGTAGAAAAACGTGAAGGCCAAGTGAAAGCCAACAACAAGACCTATCGTATTATTGACCTTCCGGGAACCTATACCTTGTTTCCGAGTTCAATGGATGAAGAAGTCGTCTTTAATACCCTGGTCAACAAAGAAAACAGCTTTAGACCAAATCTTGTCGTCGTCGTTGCCGAACCGACAAACCTGAAAAGGTCCATCATCCTTTATCAGCAGGCGCGCGAACTCGGACTTGCGGCCATCTTTGTCATCAATATGATCGATGAGGCCAAAGAAAAAGGAATCAGTATAGATATCGCAAAACTTGAACTGCTGCTCAATACAAAAGTATATGAAACGAATGCGCGAACTGGACAGGGCATAGATCAGCTGATCAAAAACTTTGATGTGGCCCCACCGATGTATATCAGCAAATTCCAGTTGCCGACAATAGCTAATGAAGCATTGGAAGAAACCAAAAGGCTGTTTCCGCTGGATACGGAATACCATACCTGGCAATATTTGGCTAAAGGTGAAGTTTCATTTCTATCCAAAGAAAAAAATCAGGCTATTCAGCAAATTCGCGACAAACATCAGTTAAAAGCCGAGAAACTACAAAAAGAAGAAGCCATACTACGGAGCAAATCCTTAGATGATAGCTTATCCGAAATTTATACCAAGGACGATGCGTCCAACAAAAATAAGACAAATGCCATTGATAGGATATTACTTCATCCGATCTTTGGTTATCTGATTTTCTTTGGTATTCTTTTCCTGATTTTCCAGGCGATCTACACCTGGTCAGGGCCGGCCATGGACTTTATTGATGGCCTTTTTGGGGATCTTGCTGCTTATACGCAGACCATGCTTCCCGCGGGCCCGCTAACGGATTTGTTAAGCAATGGTATTATCAAGGGTATTGGTGGTATCGTCATCTTTATTCCACAGATCGTTATTCTGTATATTTTCATTTCCATTATGGAGGAAACGGGCTATATGAGCCGTGTGGTTTTCCTGATGGATCGTTGGCTCAGACCTTTCGGGTTAAATGGAAAATCCGTCATCCCGCTGATCTCGGGCGTTGCCTGTGCGGTACCGGCCGTCATGTCGGCACGTAATATTGAAAATGCGAAGGAACGGCTGGTCACGATTCTGGTCACGCCGTTCATGACCTGTTCAGCCCGTCTTCCCATCTACATCGTATTGATTGGATTGGTAATCCCGGACACTAAATATGCCGGATTTCAATTGCAGGGTATGGTTTTATTTGTCATGTATCTCCTGGGGATATTTGCCGCATTGTTTTCAGCGATCCTGTTGACAAAAGTCATTAAGTCCAAGCACAAATCCTTCCTCATATTTGAACTTCCGACCTATAAGTCTCCGGACTGGAAAAATGTCGTGTTGAATGTGTGGGAGAAAACGGCAAGTTTTGTCTTCGGCGCCGGTAAGATTATCTTGGCGATCTCCGTTATCCTTTGGGCATTGGGCAGCTTTGGTCCAAACGACAAATTCGGCAAAGCGGAGGAATATGTGACACAAAACAATCCTAACCTTTCGGGCGAGGACCTCGACCATGAGATCTCTTCTTACCGACTGGAGCACTCCTTTCTCGGCTATCTTGGCATGGCAATTGAACCTGTTGTAGAGCCCCTGGGCTATGACTGGAAAATGGGAATCGGTTTGATCTCTTCATTTGCAGCAAGGGAAGTCTTCGTAGGAACAATGGCAACCGTATATAGTCTTGGCGATGAAGTGGATATTGAAGATGAAGCAACGAAGACAACAGTATTAAGCAAAATGCGGAGCGAAATTAACCGTAACACGGGCTTACCAGCCTATAATTTTGCTTCCGGAATATCGTTGCTCTTGTTCTATGCCTTTGCCATGCAATGTATGAGTACGATAGCGGCCGTGAAACGGGAAACCGGATCGTGGAAATGGACATTAATTCAAGTTGGTTTTATGACAGGCCTGGCTTATTTCAGTGCCTTGATTGCCTATCAGCTTTTAAAATAAATTAACGCGTTGTGAGAATGCCATCATTTGGACGTTCGCAACCTTAAAAATTAAAGATCATGGATAATTTAACAGTACAGTATCTCATCGTTGGAGTTTTGGTATTAGCGGCTGTATGGTATGTCGTTAACAATGTCCGCAAATCACTTAAAGGTAAATCAAGTTGCTCCAAAGGTTGCGGGTGCAGCTGCGGAACAGTGGAAAAACCACAAAAAGCAAATTAATTTATCTTTTACTGTATCATTTGCAAACAAAATTTCGTTCTAAGGTAGAGTGGCCAAAAATCACACTAGCTACGAACAAAAGAAACGCTACCATTCTCATGGTAGCGTTTTGCATTAAAACAATATCCTTCAACAATATAAATCAAGATTACCTACCGGTTTAGCAAAAAGGGATGCCTAAGGTGCATAAAATACCTAAGGGTTTTATTAACTTTATGCGATTAGGTCAAAAGACCATGGTAACAACATGAATAATTTGTGGTACTTTGCTGCTAAGCTGCTTTGTATCATGATTCCGCGCAGGGACAACAGCGATGTAGCCGTTGAGGACCAGACCGGCCAACACTAAATAAGTAACCGTATTAACCATACAGATGGAGAAACAGGATAACAAAGATTCGAAACAATTAAAAAGGGGACTACAAAATAGACATATTCAGCTGATCGCTCTCGGCGGTGCCATTGGAACGGGACTGTTTCTGGGAATCGGAAAGGCGGCGACACTCGCCGGACCAGCAGTGATACTCGGTTACGCATTTGCTGGGATAATTGCCTTTTTCATTATGCGTCAGTTGGGAGAAATGGTGGTTGAAGAACCCGTTTCGGGGAGCTTTAGTTACTTCGCGAATAAATACTGGGGATCTTTTGCCGGTTACGCTTCCGGCTGGAACTATTGGGTGCTTTATATTTTAGTGAGCATGGCCGAACTGACAGCCATCGGTGTGTATGTACAGTTCTGGTGGCCAGAAATCCCATTATGGGGATCAAGTTTATTTTTTTTCTTTGCCATTAATGCCCTGAACCTTGCCTCTGTGAAAATTTATGGCGAGACCGAATTTTGGTTTTCGATCATCAAGGTTGTGGCTATTATTGCCATGATTGTCTTTGGTGTATACCTTTTAGTGAGTGGCACCGGTGGCGAGCAGGCAAGCCTGAGTAACCTCACCTCACATGGTGGCTTCTTCCCGAAAGGCTGGTTTAACCAGACCGGAGACGGAAGTTATGAAGGATTGCTATCCGCCATGGCACTGATCATGTTTTCCTTTGGCGGACTTGAATTGGTCGGTATTACTGCAGCGGAAGCCGAACATCCCGAAAAAAACATTCCCAAAGCGACCAATCAGGTCATCTATCGGATCCTGATCTTTTACGTCGGGGCTTTGATTATCCTATTTTCGCTTACACCCTGGACAAATATCACAGCCGATACCAGTCCCTTTGTTCTGGTCTTTGACAAACTCAATGGGTTTGAGTTTAGCCTATTCGGAAAAACATTCCAGTTCACAAAAATCATAGCAAACGCCCTCAACCTCATAGTGCTTACTGCGGCCTTATCTGTCTATAACAGTAGTGTATACAGCAATAGCAGGATGCTCTTTGGACTGGCAGAGCAGGGTAATGCCCCTAAGTTTTTATCCAAACTCAACAAAAACCACGCACCTATCAATGCTATTCTGGTTTCGGCGGTGTTTGCCGCAATCTGTGTTTTCATCAATTATGTCGCTCCAAAGAATGCATTGGAGATCCTGATGTCGCTGGTCGTATCTTCACTGATCATCAACTGGGTAATGATTTCAATTACACACTTGTATTTTAGAAAAAATAAACTTGACGTACATGTTCAAACGAAATTTCCTTCGTTTCTCTATCCCTTGAGCAATTACATCTGTCTGGTCTTTCTGATCGCTGTACTGGGTATCATGTGGGTAACGGGCATGAAATTGCCGGTTGAACTGATTCCCGTCTGGCTCGTATTATTATATCTCAGCTACGTATTGATCAAAAGAAAAAATAAGGATTAAAAGTCAATTTTAGCGGTTTCATCATTTCAGAAGCCAACGATCTCCGTTCGAAATAAAGGATCCGATTCTTTTAGAAATCGGATCCTTTATTGTGTTAAAATAAGCCCAGTTGCGTACCTGCATCTGGTAGGCGGAAAAGATCTTTGCGCAAGGAAGGCAAGGTACCATTCCCCATATATTTTTTGACTGACAATTTAAACAGATGCTGCAGGCTCTCGGCCATATTGCCATCCCCTTTTATCCTTCGCCCAAAATCAGTGTCATTAATCTTTCCACCATGACAAGCCTCGATCCAATGCAATACCTTTTCAGCACGATCCGGGTAATTCTGATAAAGCCAATCCTTAAAGATACCACCGATCTGTCCATTGAGCCGCACAATCGTATAGGAGGCCGTAATTGCTCCTGCGTCTGCTCCCGAACGAATCAAATCTGAAATCTCATCGCTATTGATTCCCGGAACAATGGGAGCCATCATCAGCATTACGGGTACACCTATTCCCGTCAATCCCTCGATTAGTTTTAACCGCGCTGACGCTGTAGCGGTCCTGGGTTCCATCTTCTGCCGTACCTCTTCACGTAGCGAATTAATGGTCACGGCAACGGATACCAGATTCAGTGCTGCAAGCTCGCGCAAGAGATCAAAATCTCTTCGCATCAATACATTCTTGCTGATAATGGAAACGGGATTCCTGTATTTAAGCATCAATTCTAAAAGCGAACGTGTGATCCCCAATTTTCTCTCAATAGGTTGGTAGCAATCCGTATTGCCGGATAACATAATCAAATCAGGCTGATAGCTCGACTTGCGAAACTCATGCTCCAGGAGCTGCGCCGCATTATGCTTGACCAGGATTTTGCGCTCAAAATCCAGTCCTGCACTAAAGCCCCAGTATTCATGCGAATTGCGGGCGTAGCAGTAAATACAACCATGCTCGCAGCCCTGATAAGGATTAATAGACCTTTCAAAGCGTAGGTCTGGACTATTGGATTTGGAGATAATGGACTTTGGATGCGTCGGAATAAACTGTGTTTTTTCGGCCCCAAGAAATTCTTCGTCCAACCCCTCAATGTGCTCCTGCACATACTGATTGGAAAAAAATTTGTTACTGGGATTGATCTGTGCCCCCCTGCCCTTAAAATATTCTGACGGATTCATAATTTAAAATTACTAAAATTATTAGTAAATAGAAAATAAAAAAATCTGTCGCTCCATAAACTAAGAGAATCTAAGAGTAAAAAATAGTATACGGTAGGAAGGGATGATTGTAAAAGCAGCAAGGCAAAGGAAATGGGAATAAAGTGCCAAACGAAATGTAACAAAAAAGGGAATCCAACGCTGTTGGACTCCCTTTATCTATACTTGTTGTAAGATTTCTAGTTGACTATTTCATCAAGAAACCACCCCCTAAGAGGTCGTTTCCTTCGTAGAATACGGCCGACTGTCCGGGCGCGATACCTTTTACATTATGCACGAAATCTATCCGCACTTTATCGCCCTCTTGCGAGATAGTCGACAAAGCACCTGAATCTTTATAACGTACTTTTGAAATAGCTTCCATCGGTTGGTCGAGACCCGCATATTTCACGAAGTTTACATTACGAACGTAAGCATGTGACTTTTCAAGTTCATGCTCCTCTCCCAATACCACTGTATTACTTTCAGGAAGAATTTCGATCACAAACATGGGTTTACCCAAAGCAATGCCCAAACCTTTACGTTGACCGATGGTAAAATACGGGTATCCAATATGTTTACCGACAACTGTTCCGTCTGAAAGGATGAAATTACCCGGACCGATCTGTTGATCCAATGTAGGCACTTTATGTCTCAGAAAAGCACGGTAATCGTTATCCGGCACAAAGCAGATTTCGTAGCTTTCCGATTTATTGGCGAGCTCTTTCTGTCCCATATCCAGGGCCATCTGACGGATTTCTTTTTTCGTGAAGGATCCCAATGGGAACTGTGTACGTGCTAGGTTTTCCTGCGATACTCCCCATAGGACGTAGGATTGATCCTTATTTTCATCCTTACCCTTTGATATCACATAACGGCCATTATCGTGCATACGGATATTGGCATAGTGGCCCGTAGCGATAAATTCACAATCCAGTTTATCGGCACGTTTCATCAAAGCTTCCCATTTAATGTGGGTATTACAAAGAACACAAGGATTGGGTGTACGCCCAGCAATATATTCCTCTACAAAATTATCAATTACAAAGTCTCCAAACTCATCGCGTATATCTAATATATAATGAGGGAAACCATAGTTTACGGCTAATGTACGAGCGTCATTGATACTGTCGAGGCTACAACATCCCGTCTCCTTAGATGAACCACCCGCGGACGCATAATCCCAAGTCTTCATCGTAATACCTATGACCTCATATCCTTGTTCGTGGAGCATGACAGAAGCAACGGAGCTATCGACCCCTCCACTCATTGCAACTAAAACTCTTCCTCTTTTACTCATCGCTATTTATTGAAATGCAAAGATACAGCTTATTCCTTTTCCTCTATGTTAGTTTCTTGTAATTTTATCTCGATCAAAATCAACACTTTCGAAAAAAGAGGAAAAATAATCCACATAAAAATTTTAGAATTCAAATTATCACACTATATTTGCATCGCAATAGGGGAACAAACCCATAGCAAAAAAGCGGTGCCATAGCTCAGCTGGTAGAGCAAAGGACTGAAAATCCTTGTGTCCCTGGTTCGAACCCAGGTGGCACCACGCTTCAATCTGATGATCACAGATTTAAATAAAAGGTCAACTGGTGCCATAGCTCAGCTGGTAGAGCAAAGGACTGAAAATCCTTGTGTCCCTGGTTCGAACCCAGGTGGCACCACAAAAAAAGCCTGTTCATATGAACAGGCTTTTTTTTTGTTTAACTGCCTTAATATCAGAGATTCTACAGCTTCTTCCCCGCTATGAAATCCCTCCCGTAGTGGTCCAATATCCGGTTATAGGCTTCTGCTGCAGCGCCATTGCCCCAATCGTAAATCGTAAACTCTCCTATGCCCAGACCTTTTGCATTTGTCTCCCCACCATGACCATAGTTTTCCATCATAAAGCCATAATCTTCCTTTCCAAAAAATGGCCAGGCCTCTTCCCATTGTGCTTTGGTATCGGGATTTTCAGGGCAGTACATCATGACAAAGGAAGCCCGTAGCGCAGCTAGTCCCCGCTGGAGATACTCTTTTTGCTTCAATTCCTTTCCATAACGAATAATCAATTCAGCAAACAAACTCTGCCGGGCATCATTCCACTCCCCGTCTGCGTTCATCACCCCAAATCCGCCCAATGCTTTTATTGGGATAAAATGGGGTTGCCAGGCGGCCTGTGTCATCAACAGCTCATCCAGCGTGCGCTGTCCTGTTTTGAGGTACTCTTTTGATTTTGTGACTTGATAACATTCCAATAAGGCTTCCGCAGTCCAAAACATGGAAAAATTGTTCTGCTTGTACATGTCGTTGCGCGACACCTTTTTCCCTACCCAATCTTCGGATCCGATACGTGAACAAGACCAATAGGTCTCGAAGTCTTCCCAACGCCCATCCGGGATTATCTCCCGCATAATCGCCTGCATTGCCTTTAGGGCTGCAAGCTTATATTCCTCCTTTTGCGTTATGCGGTATAGCATCAATAAAAAGGTAACGGACAGTGCACTCTCTGGAGATTCGTTTAGATGAGCGAGCGGTTTTAATGTTTCTACATCCAACCAGCCCGGAAAAAATCCATTCCCTGATTGAACTTCGAGCAGCGACTTCCCATAATCTTCGGCATAGGCGAGCAAACGGGGGTCTTTTTCGAGCTCGTCGTACCAGCGCAACATCAGCAGCGCTGTCCAACTCATATCAAGGATATGAAAGGGCGATTTACGGGCATCCCAGGTATAGGGATTTCGGTTTGAATTCCCCCAATAATAATGCGCCCAGCCTTTGCTGCGTAGGGATTTTTTAGTACCATCTCCGTCCGTAGTATCCTCCATTTCTGTTCCGATCAGACCATAGAAAAACCCCTTCTTTTTGGGATAGGATAAGGCCAACTCTTTGGTCAGATTCGCTTTATCCAAAAGGTCCTGATTTCCCGTTCGCTTTGCAAAACGATACAGGCCACTGGCAGACCGTAAAGAGCTAAACCAGGCCTGATTCCATATGGAACGAAATTCCCGTTCGGTGGTCTTTCCCGGATAGTTGGGGCTTTGTGTGGTATTGACTATAAAAGTTGGCGCCCCCACTTTTTTCCCGTTAATTTCAAAAGACTGCCACACCTGCTTGACCCAGGATTGAAATGCCCAGTGATAGCTATGCCTAACGTAGGTTTCCAAATCCCCGGAGATCGGTTCGCCCTGATCAAAAAGCCCCTCACCCCACTTTTTCCAGTAAAATGCCAATGGTCTTCGAAAAGGATTATCCGCGACCTCCCGGTCGTCAAACGATAGCACATAAAACGCAAATTCAAACTTTCCGCTGGCGTAGGTATTTCCTGATTTCCGCTTGAACAGGACATGTTCCGCGACTTGTGCCAGTGAACGTCCCAGTGTTAACTGATTTCTTTCCGCATCCATATCCATATACCAATCCCTGGCCAAGGTACGATTCAGTAGGTCAACATCAGGGATAATAACAAGTTGCTTGCGCTGATCAGCAAGCATCATCATCGGAGCCCTAAAGACGTGCTGGGCAATAATATGATCATCCGAAGGTATCAAATGTGGCGCCCAATGGAAGTTGGGCTGAAATGCCGGCAAAATCCTGATCTGCCAATCAGCACAGTTCATATCTTGGGGCAGGTTTAACGAAACCTTGACTTTAACAACCTGACGTCCAATTTTTTCATAGCTCAGCTCGGGCAGTTGTCCCCCGATACGATCCACCTCAATGGCTTTAATCAACGGACTTATTTTCCCTGGATCTGTATTCGCCCAGCACACAGCGTATGGACCACATACGATCAGCAGCATCCGTAGAAGACGACGAAGGAACAGCCTATTCTTGATCAATATCTTTATCATCACTTTTTAAAATCGTTATCATCATGGATTAATAGCCCGGATTTTGTGTGTAATTTCCTTTTGCCCAGTTAATCTGGGGCTGCGGGATCGGAAAATATTCATCACGCCCAGCCGTAAAACGTGCTGCTCCCATCCATTTAAACCTATTTTTTTCGACCGAAAAGTATGCATTCATTGTTTGCTCCAATATCCCCCAGCGTTGCAGATCAAAAAAACGACGGCCCTCTGCTGCCAGCTCAAGACGGTTTTCCCATTGCAATGCTTTCCAGGCAAAAGCTTTATCCCAAGTGCAATTGACACCGGGTTGATACGTTGCAATTTTGTAGTTGAGCACCGGCGAGCCATCCTTTTTCACCAACCGTGCAGTACTTTTTGCAGCGCGTTCGCGAATCTTGTTAATCAAGGGCAACGATTCATTCCAACGGTCCAACTGAATAAGCACTTCAGCTTTCCAGAGCAATACTTCATCGTAGCGGATCATTTTCTTGTTCATCGAGTTAAATTGCCAACCATCGTATAGCAAACATTTACAATCTGGTTGTGGCAGCTCCTTAATGGATTTCAGGTAGCCGTATTCAGCACCGTTTCGGATTCCTTTTGTTTCAAAAAGAAGATTTGGATTGTATTTCCAGGGCTGCCCCGGAGCAGCTACAGTATGGCTAAATCTTGGATCAAAACTGTTACCGCCAAAAAACACCGCATCCCCGTCCGCATAACTCCCATTATTATATGTATCGAATAGAGGAAGTCCATTTGTCCCCGTTTTAAATGCATTGGCCATCGTATAGCTGATCTGATGAAATCCGCAACATTGGAAACCACCCCATTGAAAAGGGTGATTTAGTCCCTCACTCCGATTGATCTTGCCACCGGTGGAACTTCCATCATCAATCGAATATTGAATCTCCCAAATGGATTCTTTTGTCTTATTATCAAAATTTATATCAAAATTTTCCGCGAAATCATTCTGTAGACCGACCTTTCCACCTTCTTGATCGGTCAATTTGTTCAGATAAGTCAATGCTTCACTTAGTCTTTCTTTATTGATATTGACGACAGTATGTTTATCATTCTGTTCATAAGCCATAAATAACAGCGTTCGGGCAACCATCGCTGTTGCCGCATTTTTATCAACACGTCCCTTTTCCGGCTGGGTAGCGGGCAATAATTGTTCGGCTTCTTTAAAATCAGCCAATATTCTATTCCATAGATACTGGTCATTGGGCTGGTCCTGCTCTCTATTGGGTACCGCTTCAAAATCTGCACTGGTACCAACTACTTTTTCATCAATATAGGGTATATATTTCCAGAATTGTTTTAGCCTAAAAAAGGTGAATGTCCGTATAAATTTCACCTCTCCGAGACGGGCATTCTTTTGCGGAAAGTCTTCCTCCTTAATCTGCTCCAATTTTTGTATCGCGGTATTACAGCGTTGGATAATCTGGTAAGATACATACCAGGGATAATCCAACGGCCATCCATTGGGATTGACACCGACAAAAATCTCCATATTATGCCAACCATCACCATCCCATGTTCCACCGCCGCCTTTATAGGAATCATCAGCCCGCATCGAACCCGACCACCAGGGTGCAAAAGGAGAATCAAAGGATGGAATATCGGTCATTCGCGCATAAGCAGCGGTCACAAATCCGTCCATATCCTCCGGCTTGACCAAAAAAGACTCATCCAGCACCTGTTTAGGAGCAATATCAAGGGAATCAGAACAACTTACGCCGGATAATAGCAAAAGCGCAAGGCATATCTTTATTTTATACGTTTTCATAGTATGAAAGTTTAAAAGGTTACGTTGATACCAAAGGTTAAAATCATCGGGGTCAGGTAGCCATAATCAGGCATTTCAGGATCAAAACTGGTATATCGGTCCCTGCCCCAGCTTTTTTTGAATGTCAACAGATTACGCCCGGAAAAATAAAACCTTAAATTATTCATTGCTATTTTTTTGGAAATCGCCTGCGGAAGCGTATAGCCAAGCTCGATATTCCGTAATTTTAAATAGGAACCGTCTTCGACAGTATAACTTGAGGGGCGCTGCTCCGCATTTAAAGTCGAATTGGAGATCGCCGGAATATCAGAGTCTGTATGATCAAAATACCAGCCATCCAAAATGCGTGTAGGGTGGTTCTTGTGTGCCGGTACATTGATGTTCCACAGATCAGACTCCAATTTCCATAGGTTGTTTACTTTATTGCCAAATACCCCCTGGAAGAAGATATTGAGGTCAAAATTGCGGTAACTCAAATCGAAGGTTACCCCACCGAAAAACTTGGGATCTTTGACACCGATATAGGCACGGTCATAAAACTCCTCGATCTTTCCGTTGCCGTCAATGTCTTTGTAACGAATCCGGCCGATCGCTTTGCCGGGTTGCTCCGCATGATTGTCGACTTCCTCCTGTGTGTTAAAAATACCATCTGCGACCATGCCGTACAAGATATTTGGCGTCCTTCCCAACACAAGGTCATTGACTCCGTTGCCAGGGTATTTATTGATGACATCTTTGGGCAGGCTAACAATTTTGGTCTTATAAGTGCCTAGATTTGCCGAGATGGTATACCGGAATGCGTTTTGTGGATTGTTGTGATAGCTGATATCCACTTCGATCCCACGGTTATTCATACTTGCGCCATTGATCCAGGGTTCGCCCCCCTCGCCCATAGCCGCAATGTATGGCGTCTGAACCAGGATATCCTTTGTTTTCTTAAAATAGTAGCCAAAGGAACCGGAAAGCCTACTGTCAAATAGGCTAAAATCCAGGGCCACGTCTGTTTGTGTTGTTGTCTCCCATTTCAGATTGGGGTTGCCCAGCCAGGTCCGTCGATACCCCGAATACAGTGGCCCCGTCTCATTTCCTTCGATCGGATAAGATGTACTAAAATAATCCGTTGTAAATGGTGTAGAGGTATACCCCCGTGGCAGTCCCTGTACACTTCCATTGGCTCCCCATCCTGCCCGTAGCTTTAGGTCAGATATAAATGTATAGTCTTTCATAAAGGGCTCATTGCTTATCCGCCAGCCAGCTGAAAAAGCCGGAAACATGGCAAATTTATTATTCGCCCCAAAAAGTGAGGATCCATCCCGGCGCAAAGTTGCCGAAAATAGGTATTTTTGGTTATACACGTAATTGGCTTTTGCGAAATACGAAAGGTAAACGTATTCATCCGCCGTACTTCCAAGTGAATACTTTGTCCCATTAGTTACGCCGATATGTGCAAAGTCGCGATCCTCCAGGTATATTCCTTCCCGTCGTGCCGAAAAACCTTCTTCGACAAAACGTGTATATTCCGTGCCCAGTACCGCATCTAGACTGTGCCTGTCATTCTGTAAGGTATAAGAAAGTGTATTTGTCCAAACATAACTCAGCGGATGAGATTGTGTATTCCCTACATAGTTTTCGTCATCACTATTCCGCCCACCTGTTTCAGACCATTTCTTCTCCACAGTCCTTCGATAGGCATTTCCATAGTCTACACCAAATTGGGAACGGGCGGAAATTCCTTTCCAGATATTGAGATCGACAAAGACATTACCGATCATCTTCACATAATTATTGACATTATCTTTGTTGTCGGTAAGTACACGCACAGGATTTGTGAAGTCGTCAAAGCCCGCGGCGCCGGCCCAGCCACCATAAATATCATGTACGGGAACAGCCGGCGGATTGATCAGTGCCCAACGCATCTCGTTGGCATCGCGGTAGCGCAGGTAGGAAATCGCGAAATTCTCCCCCACTTTTAGACGATTATTTATTAAATTGATCTCATTATTGGCACGCAGTGAAAACTGTCTAAAAAAGGTATGTATCTGTGTTCCCTGATTTTCAAAGTATCCCAATGAAAACATGCTTCTTGATTTTTCTGTACCACTGGAAACGGCTACCTGATGGTTTGTCATCAGGGCTGGCCGGAGTATTTCATCAAGCCAGTCCGTGTCGGCACTTTTCACCGTTTTTTCGGCATTGAGATACTCTGCTGGTTTGACAGCATCCAGCACCGCACGCCCCTCGGCATCCCTGTGCCAGGTAAAATCATAGGTTTTGGGCAACGTCATCGGCACCCCGTAAACTGCTTCATCGTAGGCGTAAGCCCTAAAGGTTGCCCTGCCGTATTGTTCTGCATTCATCAATGTAGGTTTGCGCACAATGTTGCTTATACCAACACTTCCATTGTAATCGACTTTTGTCTGTCCGATTTTACCCTTTTTTGTCTGGACGAGGATGACCCCACCAGAAGCCCGGGCACCATAAATACTTGCAGAAGCTGCATCCTTCAATACCTGAATAGATTCGATATCTGCAGCATTGATATCACGGAGATTAAGATTCTCGGTGGGCATACCATCCAACACAATGAGCGGCTTCACCCCTCCGGAAAGTGATGACAAACCCCTGATCTGTACGTTGACTCCTTCCGCCGGATTTCCGCCATTGGTGGTGATGTGCACACCGGCTAATTTTCCCTGCAGGGATTTCATCGCATTTGCCGATGGGTTCTTGGCAATATCACTTGCATTTGCGATCGCAACGGAACCTGTCAGATCTGCTTTTCGCTGTGTCATATAACCAACATACACCTCTGCAATCATATTGGTCTCATCCGTAAGGTCCACATCAATCCGATCATTCCCTCCCACCGGACGCTCCTCGGTCTTCTTTCCAGTATAAGAGAAAACAAGTATACTTTCTTTGGAGTCTACACGGATTTCGTATAGCCCATTTGCATTGGTGATAGTCCCACCTGTTTTTCCTTTTACCCTCACATTGACACCCGCTAGTACTGTATTCGTACCACTTTCCCTAACCTCGCCCCGAATGATCTTTTGTTGTAACAAGGCCGGAGATTGTATCGCTTTTGCCTGCAAGAAAAATGTACAGAACAGAAAGGCTATACAGAGCCTGTGCACTAAATTTAGGTAGCATTTCATAATCATTAATATTAGGTGTTATTAATCAGTTTATACTACGGCACAAAAATTTAATCGTTTAAGCTAAATATGCGTAATGCGATAGCAACTATAAACTAAATACGTTCGATCACGCGAAATCCTCTGCTCGGAAATTATTTTTTTTTCTTTAATCAACCTATTCTATAGGAGGATTTATCGTTTCGTTGGTTACTGTTTGATATGCTCGATAAATGCTTCGGGCGAAAGCGGTGTAATTCCAAAAACGAAGGAATCTCCCGGCTTAAATGGTTCTTTCAATTCAAAATTTTCAATGGCGACACCTCCGGGTATAGCTTCTTTACTCGCCCAATACGTGAATCTTCCATTCAGCAGTCCGCTGAGCTGTTCACTGGGATTCTTTTTTATCCAATATTGGGTTGCCCTTTTACCTCGATACTTCCAATGTTGATGAGTCGCTGCAGTATAGCTAGTTTTGCGGTAGTCTATTTCATCTGGAGCTGCAATAAAATAGACACGTCCATTTTTATTCCGCAGCATGCGCTTTTGTGAAAAATGGGCATGCGGAGTAAAATGGATATCGTTGTAATCGGGCCAAAGTTCAAGCGAGGATTCCCTGCCGTCTCGAAAGAACAGGGTCCTTAGCCGGGCTTTGTTGCCCATTGTCGCAGTAGTGATAAAATAATCCAAGTCTTGAGAGCCGGGGTAAGTATAGGTCGCCAACTCAAATTCATAGGGTCTGGAGGCAAAAAAACGAAGCCGCACATATACATTGGCCCCATTGTCAAAGGATTCAGCAAAAATATACACAGTCAGCGTCTCGTCACCATCAATCTGCTCCACGATCCCCCGTGCGGGATATGCTCCATCCAGGGGCAAAAAAGCTGTCGCATGATCTGCACTCCAAAAATGCTTTCCACGTTTTCCGGGATGGATGCTGCTCATTTCAAGTTCAGAAAACCCACGTGTTTCCTCTCCCTTAGGGATAGGTTCAAAAGCAATAAAATTCATGACTTCCGGAAAAGCGTAATCCAGATATGGTGTATAAATCCGGATCAGTCCTCTCGGTCCGGGCAAGGGGTCCAGTCCTATCCTTATACCATTTGTATGTCCCCAAACTGGCATTGCGGGTTTCCCCTGCACAGGTTGCACCCATGTTCCCAAGGTATCCGGTGCCATCAGCTGTTGCCATGACCTCGAAGTTCCCTGGCCGTATAAGCGGCCCGTTACAAATAGGAATAAGAGAATCAATAGCTTTTTCATTTTTGTTTCTGGCAAGACTTGCGTTCAACGATTTCGACGTCCAACATGACTTGTTGTTCACTGGACGGTTTCCCTTGTAATTGTTCGAGCAATACCCTTACGGCTTCCTTTCCGATCATGGACAAGGGCTGCTTCACATAACTTATCGGACAATAAAATAGGTCATAGGATTCACTCTCGTCAAAACAAAAGACCGCTAAATCATCCGGAATGGTAATATGCAGTTCATTGATAATCTTTAGGCCCATAATAGATAAGGTATTTGTTGAAAATAGAATCGCCTCTACCCCATGATCTGGTTGCAATAGCTCGATAAATTTTTCCCGAAAATAAGTCGTGTTATTAAATTCCACTTCGCACACCAGACTACTGTCTTCGGATTTTGCCTGATCTACCAGCGCCTGTAGATACCCCCGATACCGATCCTCCGTATGTTGCAACTGGTTTTTATAACAAACATAGGCAACTTTGGTATGCCCCTGGTTCAGCAATGCCTGTGTTGCTTGATAAGTCGCATTAAAATTATCGACCACCACGTAACTAGTTTCCAAATCCTTAAAGTAACGGTCGATAAGCACAAAAGGAATATTCGCTGTTTTCAGATACTCCAATTGCGACGCTGTCCCTTCGGCCGGAGCAATTATAAACCCATCAATCTGTCGATTAACAAAGGTATCAATCAACCGTTGCGAGTTTTCCAGGTTCTCATCGGAACTTCCAAAAAGTACGCTATAACCATATTTTTTGGCTTCATCCTCAATCGCCCGAGCGAGATTCCCGAAAAAAGGATTGGAAATATCCGCAACCAATAACCCGATTGCCTGCGACTTACCGCTTTTCAAACTTTTCGCAATCTGGTTGGGTTGATAGTTCATTTCTTTTGCCATCTCCCGTATACGCTTTGCCGTGTCCTTATTTACCCTTGTCTGTTCGTCTTTATCATTCAATACATAAGACACCAATGCCGTAGAAACACCTACCGCCTCTGCGATATCCTTCAGTGAGATCTTCTTGCTCATATTATTTTTTTAAACTAAATGCTGTGATCATCATTAACAGGCTAATTCCAATGCACTTTAATAAACTGCATTGCTTTCACGATATGATCACTTATCGTGGATGGTGAAATATGCAATAGTTCGCTTACTTCTTCATAAGTTCTTCGCTCCAATTTGCACAGTTCAAATACCTGCCTTCTTCGCGGGGGTAATTTATTGATAATTCCTTCTAATTTAGAAAATTTGTCTTCATGGAATATACATTCCACATCTATTTGATCCACCGCATTCACAAAATCACGATAGATGAGGGTAAAACGATGCTCCCGTTTTTGCCTACGGTAGTGATCCATAATTAAATTCCGACCGATCTGAAACAGATAGCTCTTCAATGATTTTTCTGTTTTGATCGTATCCCGCAACTGCCAGGTCTTCAAAAAAACATCCTGAAGAATATCCTCTGCTGTCTCTTGAAAATTGAGTAGAAACATAAACTTTTTATACAAAGTCCCTTGATAAGTCGTATAGACCAGATTAAATGTATCATGATCCAAAACACCCTGCAGCCCACCCGTGCGGACCTGTTTTTGCGCTATTGCTTCCATGCTAAAATACATTAAGTCAACACTTTGTTGTCACGATCATTTTGCACAGCGCCATACCGTAAATACTGTGCATACCGATGATCAAAATGCGCCTTATATTCAGACCTAGGCTGTACAATTTCCTTATCTCCCTTTCCCATACGGGCTGCCGCTTCTTCGATCGTGTCGTAACTGTTACTAACGACCGCGGCAAACATACAAGCGCCCAACGCACAGACCTGTTCTGTAGCAGCGATATGTATCGGGCGATTTAAGATATCGGCCATCATCTGCATGGCGAAGGGAGATTTACTGGCGATTCCGCCGATTGCATTGATCCCTTCCACTCTTATCCCTTCACTTTCGATACGTTCCATAATCGCCCGCGAACCGAAACAAGTAGCCTCGACCAAGGCGCTAAAAATAGCAGGTGCTGTTGTGCCTAAGGAGAGCCCCCCGATCAGACCTTTCAACCTCGGTGCAGCATCTGGCGTTCTTCGGCCATTAAACCAATCCAAGGCAAAAGGGGCGTCAATATGCAGTGGTAATTGTGCAGCCGAACGATTGAGTTCCTTCAGCAGCTCATCTTCCAGACGTTCATAGACTGCACTGAAATCAGCAGAAGTATTTAATTTTGCCGGCCATAGCAACAAATCTTTAAACCAGGAAAATACATCTCCAAAAGCTGACTGCCCAGCTTCAAGTCCCACCATACCAGGGATGATGGAATCTTCTACCTGACCACAGATTCCCTCCACAAAGACATCTTTCATCTCCGCTTTGGGCACGACCATCATGTCGCAGGTCGATGTGCCGATGACTTTGCTGATATAATAAGGCTTTATTTCTCCACCTACAGCCCCTACATGTGCATCGATGGACCCAATACCGATCTGTACATCGGTAGACAAGCCCAATTGCTCGGCCCATGGCGCACAGAGATATCCCGCAGATTCAACGGCTGTATATACCCGGTCACCGAATCGCTTGGCATAGGTCCCTAACATGGGATCGATCGCATTAAAAAAATCGGCACCTGGCAAGCCATTAAAGGCCGGCGACCATAAGGCTTTATGACCTGCCGCACATACATTCCTTTTAATCTGATTGGCATTATTTCCACCTGTCAGCAAAAAAGGCATCCAGTCACTATGCTCAACCCAGGTATAACATGCTTCCCTAACCTCCGGATCAACACGCAATACATGTAATAATTTTGCCCAATACCATTCCGAAGAATAGATTCCACCTACGTATTTTAAGTATCCCCGATGATCCTTCTTTCCTATGGTATTAATTTCCGCCGCCTCTTGTATAGCGGTATGATCCTTCCATAGCACAAACATTGCATTGGGATTGTCCTTAAATGTATCAAGAAGAGCCAGTGCTGTCCCCTGCGCATTGACAGCTACTGGAGTTGATCCCGTCATGGCCATAGATATGGCACTGATATTTTGTTTGATCTCCGGATCCACTGCTTCCAGACAGTTTTTAACCGCTGAGGTCAACCCTTCTATATAATCCAACGGATGTTGACGGAATTGACTGCTCCCGGCGTCACAGTATAAGCCATTATGCCAACGTTCATATGAACAGATGGATGCAGAAAGGATCTTTCCGGTGACTGTATCCATCAACATCGCCCTGACAGAGTCTGTCCCAAAATCCACTCCAATAACATATTTATTCTTACTCATATTGCTGTTCTCCTGATTTAATGGGACACGCCCACAGTGATCTGTTCGGTTTTAAGTTTTCGCTTCATCCAAAATCCATAAAACGCGATAAATAAATAACATAATAACGGTATAAAGAAACCAACGGCCATCTTGGAATGGTCAGAGATCAGTCCCATGACAGGCGGACAGAAAGCGCCCCCAGCGACAGCCATTACTAAGAATGAAGAAGCTTTTTTCGTCAATGTACCAAGATCTTGAATCCCGAGGGCAAAGATCGTAGGAAACATGATGGACATAAAAAAATAGGTCGTGAACAGACTGAAGACCGAAAGCCATCCGATATCAGCGATGACGACCGTGACCAACACACAATTGGCAACAGCATACCACATCAAGAGCTTTCGCGGGCTAATAAATCGCATGAAATAGGAGCCCGTAAGACGGCCAATCCAGAATGCCCCCATCCCACCGAAAGCGAGTAGAATCGAAGCCGCCTGTTCGTTATTTTTGGGCATAAAAAATTTACCAAAATAGCCCAAATGTCCCATAATATGACCAATAGGTGTTTGTAGATCATGAACTGCGTCGATGACATAATTGATAAAAAACGAGTTCGTACCCGTCTGTGCAGCGACATATAAGAATTGTGCGGCAACGGCCAGCATAAAAGCCGGATGCTGTAATAGCTTTCGCAACGGCGGATTTTCCTCCCCATCTGTATCGGGCTCCTCTTTGACTTCTGGCAACTTGATGACCATGAAAATAAGCAGAACCACCACCACGATACTACCAATCATCATATAGGGTGTCACTAATGAATCAAACTTATCGTGTTCACCTGTTGACTCGATCCCAAAAACGAAAAGTCCACCGATCAAGGGTCCCAAGATCCAACCAAGTCCATTGAACGATTGCGAGATATTGATTCGTCGTGCCGCTCCGGCTTTATTGCCCAATACGGTTGAATAGGGATTGGCAGCAGTCTCCAAAAAGGTAAGTCCACAAGCCAGGACAAACAACGCGATCAAAAATGGAATAAATGCCCCCAAAGCGGCAGCTGGATAAAACATAAAAGCACCGATGGCGAAAATCGCCAAGCCAAGTATAATGCCTTTCTGATAGCCATATCGTTTAATGAATATCCCGGCTGGCAGCGCCATGGCCAAATAACCAATATAAAGAGAAAATTGTACAAAGCCTGATTGTGCTTTACTGACATGTAAAAGATCCTGAAAATGCTTATCTAAAACATCTAAAAAACCGTGGGCAAATCCCCATAAGAGAAACAGGCTACAAATAAAAATGAACGGCACAAGATAATTCACGCCCTGCTCATTGACAAAGAGGGATCTTTTCTTTTTTCCAGGGTCTACATTGTTCATGGTGATAACAATTTTATTGATGTTTAAATCTTATTTATACAATGGCCCATATACCCGGCATGCACTATAATCGCTTCCTTCTCTGTCCATTCCAAAAGCTCCCCATGCCGATGGTCGAAAAATATCGTTTTGAGCGATATTATGCATATTGACCGGAATCCGTAACATGGCAGCCAATGTAATCAGATCGGCACCGATATGTCCATAACTGATGGCGCCGTGATTGGAACCCCAATTGGCCATAACGGCATACACCGTGGAAAAATTAGCATCATTGGTCAAGCGAGGTACAAACCAGGTTGTCGGCCAGATTTTATCGGTACGTTCATCGAGCGTACGATGCACTTCTTCGGGCAATGCTATGGTCCATCCCTCGGCAATCTGCAATACCGGTCCAAGTCCTTTCACAAGATTGAGTCGGCACATAGTTACCGGCATTCCACCTTCGGTGACAAACTTAGATGAAAAACCGCCGCCCCGCATATAATCTCGGTTGGAGGGATAAAATGTCGTGGCCTTGAGGCAGGCATCAACTTCCTGATCCGAAATCTCCCAATGGGGTTTCATCACGGGTTTGTCACCAATACGCTGCTTACCCGTGCCGTCAAGGGTTGCCGATCCTGAATTGATCAGATGCAAGAAACCATCGGCAGCCCTTCCTTCTGGCTTCCAGCCCGACACGCGCGCTACGGCTTCCGGACTCCAATAGGTACGAACATCAGCAAAAATCTGTGCCGTATTGGTCAATAAATAATTAAATAGCATGGACACTCCGTTCAAGGCATCATTTTCTGTAGCGATGAGATACGGCGCCCGTATACCATTCCAATCGAAAGACGAATTCAATAGGGCCTCCGAGAAATCACCATCCGGTAAGAAATCTGTCCACTGCCGTTGTCCCTGAAATCCCGCCAAAAGGGCATGATGACCTTGTGCTTCCTCGCCAAATCCCTGATCGACAAGCCTTGGATTGCCGATCATCAGATCACGCATAATCATCGTCATCTTGACAACGAACTCCCAATCCTGATCTTTCTCCTGACGGTTTTTGATGTTCTTTTCCCGATTAAAATCTTCACCTTCGTGACAATGTTCACGTGTCCACTTCAACGCCAGTTTATATTCCTCCGGATCGAAGATATTTTGTTGTATCCGGCGCAGGATTTCTGAGGAGTCCACATATTCATTACGCATACCCAGATAACTTTGAAAAAAATCTGCGTCTACAATAGATCCGGCTATTCCCATCGAAACAGAACCGATAGCCAAGTAGGACTTACCCCGCATGATAGCCACAGCTAATCCTGCTCGCGCAAATGCGAGCAGTTTTTCACGTACGTCTTCAGGTATATGCTGGTCTCCCATATCCTGTACGTCCTTGCCATAGATCCCAAAGGCCGGTAGCCCCTTCTGGTTATGGGCGGCCAAGGTTGCCGCCAAGTATACTGCTCCCGGTCTTTCGGTACCGTTAAAGCCCCAAATAGCTTTGGGCAGCAGGGGGTTCATATCCATTGTTTCAGAACCATAACACCAGCATGGTGTCACAGAAAGTGATACACCTACATTTTCGCGTTCAAACTTCTCGGCACAATGTGCCGCTTCTTGCACCCCGCCGATACAGCTATCTGCGATCACACAGGCCACCGGCGTTCCGTCAGGATACCGCAGTTCGGTTTGAAATAGAGCAACAACAGCCTTGGCCATATTCATTGTTGTCTCTTCCAAGGACTCTCGGATGCCCCCCAACCGGCCATCTATGATCGGGCGAATACCAATTTTAGGATATGTTTTCATATTTATTACTTTTTAGGTTGACCAAAAATTGTTGAAACACGTGCTAAGGACGTTCCCAATACCTTCTCAGCTATCGTATTCAATTGTGTTTTATCGCCTGTAAAATGAAAGACGCTATGACTGTGCACAATCTGTTCATTGGGCGGAATAAAAGCCGCAGGAGAGACACTTTCGATTTCATAAAAAGGCCCCATTTGCGTACCATCTGCCAATGGACCGTCATTATAGGCATTCATTGCATCACCTAGGAAAGGGTCTTTTTTTGTCGTCCATTCCTGGTTGAGATAGGTGGCGCCATTGGCTACATCAAAAAATGTGATGGTAAGCACACCTTCATCGGCGGCGTAACTCCCCGCGATGGGCTTCGCACGATGTGGCGGTATCCCCAGTTTGCCCCTGGACAAACCATCGGCTTTAAAGTATAATATGCCTTTTTCCATGGCAATACGGTCGGACTGAATCTCACCAAAGTAGTCTGTTGTGGCCACTTTCCCAGTAGCATCCTCTTTATAGGGGATTAAAATCACTGTTTCAGGGCTAGGTGTAAACATATCCAAACTCCATATGCAGGGTGCTCCGGTCTTTTTATTCCAGCTAAAATCTCCTGTATTGCGCAAGCTATTGGTGGTTTTGAAGCCAACAGATTTCACCTGATCCCCCAATGCAACGGAAAGCATTTGCTCAATTTCTTTACGTTCCAATATCTCGACCTGACGATTGACGTTTATTTTGAATTGCGTCCCGGCATAGTTTTGCAGTTCCATATCCTTGGCGAGTCGCACACTTTTCGTGGAGGACGAAATCAGAGACCAGCTTTCGTTGTCAATTGCTGCCGGAGTATGCCAGTTGTCAAATACCATCTCCTTATTGGGCGCAAAGAACAACGAAAAAGGACCTCCCTCCGGACCCAACCATAGTCGATCTTCACCACCATAGGCATTCATGTGTGGATCAAGAGCTTTATCGAATGCTTTGTAGTTGATCCAGCCAAAGCTCCTTCCCCCCGCCCCCCCGGCTGTAGAAGTGAATACCTTACCTTGATATTTGGGAGAAACAATGAGTTGCGCATCAGTATCTGAAGCTGAGAGAACAATCAGCTCCTTATCCCATTTTTGAAGAAAAGTGAGGTCGTCAGCAAAATTAGATTTGCCTTTTTGTGTATGCCCCGGCTCCTTATTGTTTCCCTGACAGGCGGAGAACATAACTGAAAATATGATCATAGCGTTGAATAGTTTTATTTTCATGATCCTAAACTTTAGTTGATTTCTATCCCATTCTTTCCCGGAAGCGGTTTAAATTTCCCGTGAGGTTCAGTCTGATACCAGTAAGCGACTGAAATGATATCGGATTTCTGCGGTAGATATCGGTCTTCGGAACGCCAGCCCAGATCTTGAACCGTCACCTTTAGGTCGCCGTCAAAACGCACAGGATCTAGAATATGCCATCTATACATGCCAAATCGTTGCTGAGAATCATATATACCATCCGGCCGAATGACCTGATGTAGTCCCGCATATGGGGTAGTAAATTCCTGATAGCGTCGGGTTTCTTTATTTTCAAAATTGTACGATCCACAGAAATAATCTTCCAGCCCTGTCGTCACAATCGTTGCAAACTCTTTATCGCCATCGAGAAAGAACTTGACCTCACCTTCACCCCACCAACCAGTATTGTTAACTCCTACGGCTAAATAGGTTCCCACATAATGTCCCTTACCCTTTACACCATCAAGAATGGTATGTAAAGAACCTTCGGTGGGATGGGATCTCCGGTATTGCGCATGAAAATAGGCTTCATCATTTGCGACCTCAGTCTCAGCATAATTGACTTGATAATAGAGCACCATAGGATGAATGCTCACATTCTCCATAGTTATTTTACATTTTTTCCGAAAGGGCATTTGCCAATAGGAATTAAATGCACTCCCCGGGTTGACGGTCATGGCCAGTGAATTTAAAGGCGCATATTTATTCCAGCCCATGCCGAAAAAGGCACCTACCGGAGCTTCAATTGAAGGCTCGGTCTCCCCGTCCCAATAAAACCTGATAATGGATTGACTCCAGTTTCCCGTAGGTGTCATCCAGATGTGCTGAATGATTCCCGATCCGTCTATTTCGGCCAGTGTAAAGGTCTCACCGGCACCGATATGAACATACGGATTAACTTTCCAGCCTACGCCCAATTCACGGGCGGCTCGGGAAGCATTTGCCTGGTTCCGCGCCCCCTCCTTTTCATTTGGGACAGCCATTCCACCTTTACCTTTTCCACCGCTAAAATTTTCAGGACTGATAGACCTGGTTTTAGCATTCGATAGTTTGGATAGATTAGTCAGTCCAGCTGGATTTTGAGCAAAAGATGTATAACCGAACATGACTATACACCATAAAAACATGAATCTTTTCATATGCTGTAATTAATTAGTTTTGGATGTCTATTTTCAACGGATTAAATGAATTCGATTTTCCCTATCAGCCAGATGAAAATTTTCTTTTTAAAAATTACATCCAATTGCGTCCTAAAATTGAAATATTCAATATGAACGATTGCTCATCCATTTAATCGCTTTCTGGAACTTGTTTATATAATCAGTTATGTGGAATTAATTTTATTTTTTGCTTAATCGTTTAAACTAGAAAGGTAAAAAAAATGAAAGAATCCCGCAGCTTGTCTTAAGTTTATAATTATCAGTTATACAAGTATAAGCTTAATCGATTAAATAAACAAGCAAAAAATTGTATCTTTTTTGTTAACGTATAAATTATCAACATATTAACAGCGAAAACAGCACTATTTACGTGTTTTATGCGTTTCAGCTATGCTTAGTTAATGGACATCAAAAACAAAAAGCCGGAAGAGTATTCTTCCGGCTTGAAGGGCAAGGCCTTATTTTTTTATCACAGATAGGCTTTTTTCAATTTTCGCCTGGTTAGTGTTCCGCAATAATGGAACGGTCTAGATGCACATAACCGCCATCAACGTGGATCAATTGTCCTGTTGTATGGCTTGACTTTTCAGATAGTAAGAATACGGTTGTATCCGCAATTTCTTCTGCGGTTGTCATGCGATTTTCCAATGGAATACGATCGGTAATTTTTTTCAATATTTCCTCCGGATTTGGTAGCGTCTGAATCCAGGTATCGTATTGTGGCGTTGCGCATTCCGCAACAACAATCGCATTTACCCGGATGGAATAAGGCAACAATTCTACCGCCCATTCACGTGTCAGTGCATTTCGCCCACCATTGGAAGCGGCATAAGCCGATGTATTGCCCTGACCGGTTTCTCCCGTTTTGGAAGAGATATTGACGATACTACCTTTAGATGCTTTGAGAGCGTCGAGGGCGTGATGCGCCATTAAATAATAATGAATCAGGTTTTTATGGAGTGAGGCTACAAATTTTTCGTAATCGCCTGAAGCTAACCCTACCCCATCATTTTGTCCCGCATTATTTACTAAACCATCGATACGACCATAGACCTCCAATGTCTTTTGTACTGCTTTCCTACAATCGTCAGGTTTGGACAATTCAGCTTCAATACACAAAGCTTCAATCCCGAACTGTTTCACCTCATCCCTGACTTTCTCATTGTCGACCTGCTTACGTCCAACAATGACAGGAATAGCCTGCTCCTTAGCTAAAGCATGAACGACAGCTCGCCCGATCCCTTTGGCACCCCCCGTAACAATAACAACTTTATCTTTTAAATGAAGATCCATAATAATTTTATTGAATTGTGTGTTTCATTAATGCCGAACCTGTTTGCATCAATAAACTCGTTTCACTGGTTATTTATTAAAACCCTGTCGACAGCGTCGCGCTACTTATGCCCGCTATTTAACTGTCTTAAAGAAATCAGTATGCATTCTTTCCCTTTCATGCATACCGATTTCTTTGTTATAAATTATATACACGTATAGCATTCTCTGCCCAAAACGCATTTTTTTCCGAAGCCGTAAAATCGTCCAATTTATCTTCCACAATTGCGATACTTTCTTCATAGGAGGCCGCCAAAAGGCATACCGGCCAGTCCGACCCGAACATAATCCTATCTTTTCCAAATCGTTGAAAAATATGGTCGAGATATTGTGTGAAATCATCCAATTTCCATCCTGACCAATCCGCCTCCGTTGCCAGTCCGGACACTTTACATACCACATTTGGAAAGGCTGCAAGCTTATCGATAAACACTGCCCAGTCATCAAACTCTTTTGATTTAATGGGTGGTTTGGCGATATGATCCAACACAAACTGCAGATTTGAATTCTGCTGCACACATTGCAACGTAGCCTCGTAATGACGGGGACGGATCAATAAATCGTAGGTATAACCAAAAGTGGCTAGTGCCTTCAACCCGTTCAACACAGCCGGCCGAATCAAAAAATCCGGATCCAATTCCCCTTCAACGACATGACGGAAACCTTTGATTACCGGCAATTCTTTGTAGCTGATCAACTGTTGCTCGATGTCTTCAGCCTGAAGGTCAATCCAACCGACAACACCTTTGATAAAGGGGTAACTTTTGGAGAGCTGCACTAAGTAGTTTGTCTCCGCGTCAGACTGATCGGCCTGAACGGCAACACTACCTGCGAATCCGTTTCGCTCCAAGACAAACTGCATATCCAAGGGCGTAAAATCCCGTTGAATAACTTGCATTTCATCGGTAATCCAACTATCTCTTACGGGATCATATTGCCAAAAATGCTGATGGGTATCTATGCGCATAATAAAACCTAAAATGTTAGCTAAATTAATTTTTGGAATAAGCAACCACAGTCTGACGCGATTCGCCAAGACCATCTGCTCCTAATTCGATCACATCCCCTGCTTTTAAATAAATTGGTGGATTGAAGCCGAGTCCAACACCAGCTGGGGTTCCCGTTGAAATCACGTCACCCGGCAATAGTGTCATAAATTTGGAAACGTAGGATACAACATGTGCGATCGAAAAAATTAAATCTTTGGTATTTCCATCTTGATAGGTCTTCCCGTTTACTTTCAACCAGATGCGCACATTATTGATATCCTTGATCTCTTCTTTGGTGGCCATAAATGGGCCCATCGGTGCGAAGGTATCACAACCTTTTCCTTTATCCCAGGTGCCACCACGTTCCAATTGATACTCGCGCTCAGAGACATCATTGTGCAGGACATAACCCGCTACATAATCCAGTGCTTCATGCTCTTCCACATAAGAAGCTTTTTTACCGATCACAATACAGAACTCCACTTCCCAGTCTGTCTTTACAGAATCTTTAGGAATCATCACGTTGTCGTATGGCCCGATTAAAGAAGTCGTGGATTTCATAAAAATAATAGGCTCAGCAGGGATTGGAGCATTGGTTTCCTTTGCATGATCCATATAGTTCAATCCGATGCAGACAATTTTGGAAGGACGGGCAAAAGGTGCTCCGATACGTTCTTCCTGAGGTATTTCAATAAGCTTACCTGCGTTTGCCTTGACGAATTCTTCCAAACGAGCCAAGCCGTCTTCTGCAAAGAACTGCTCGTTGTAATCACCACCAAATGCACTTACATCGTAATTTACACCGTCAATCTGAACTCCGATTTTCTCTTTGCCGAAGGCTCCAAAACGTATTAATTTCATAGTTTTATAGATTTGAGATTTGTCTAGTATCTAATATTTAATTATTCAATTTAATAAAACCACCATCAATAGGATAATCATTGCCGGTAATAAAACCCGCATCATCACTACAAAGAAAAAGTGCCAATTTAGCAATTTCTTCCGGCTGTGCCATACGGCCGATTGGTTGGCTTGCGGACAACTTTTCAAACATTTCCTCTTCTTTACCGGGATAGTTCTTCGCAATAAATCCATCCACAAAAGGGGTATGCACACGGGCTGGCGAGATACTGTTGCACCGGATGCCAAAAGCCATATAATCGCGTGCGACAGACATGGACATCGCATAGATCGCACCTTTACTCATGGAATAGGCAAAACGATCTGTAATCCCAACCCATGCCGCAATTGAAGCCAGATTTAGGATAGCCCCTGCCCCCTGTGCCTTCATGATTGGTACAATTGCATATAATGCATTGTATGCGCCCTTCACATTCACATTAAAAATGCGTTCAAAGTCTTCGGATTTACAGTTTTCTAAATTGCCAACGTGGGCAATGCCAGCATTATTTACTAAAATATCAATTTTCCCGATATTTTGCGCTATCGTGCCAATTTCTTGTTGATCGGTTACGTTACAACGATTGAACACAGCCTGTCCTCCTAGAGCCAAAATTTCTTCCACTACAGCATGCCCACCCTCCTCATTTAAATCCAAAATATGGACTTTCGCTCCTTCCTTAGCAAATTGCACACTGATAGCGCGGCCAATTCCACTACCACCGCCTGTAATAACAGCTACTTTTTGTTCTAATTTTCCCATTGTTATTTAATTGTTAGTGTTAAAACTAGATCCGCCTCATCGTTTGATGCGGGCAAATCCAATCGTAAACTATGATCTTTATTACTAAATTTAATATCCTTATTTCCGATAAATGTCTTCACTTTCTTAACCTGATAAGGAAGCTTGGCAATAACTAATTCTTTTTTCTCAGGTTTAAGGACATGCAGGAATACCTGATTTCCTTTTCGCGTCAATGCATAATCATCCGTAGGCGCTATTCCTCCTGCTTCCGTTCCGTAAATGGTCTCGCCATAGACAGCCAACCATCTTCCAAGATCTTTTAAGCGATCTTGTTGATAGTCCTGGATCTCGCCATTCGGCATCGGTCCCACATTCAGTAACAGATTTGAACCATGTCCGGCAGCTTTAACCAGATAAGTCAAGACCTCTCTGAACGATTTACGGGTCCTATCTTTCAATTCAAAACCCCAAGATCCAGCAATCGTACCACATACCTCTTTGGGCAATTTGCCGACATCATGTGCACTTGTTCCAAATCCAGTGGTGTTCTCCCCTGGCAAATCACGTTCAAACATCTGAAAGTCCTCGCCTTCAAAAGGAGCCAGATGGTGATTGTTACCCACCAGACATTGTGGCTGCAACTTATGGATCAATTCATAAATCTCTTTAAAATGCCAATCTTCTTTGGGTTTGTCCCAATGACCATCAAACCAAATTCCATCAATTTGCCCATATTCCGTAAGAAGCTCGGTCAACTGGCTCTTCATAAACTGCACATAATGATTCCAATCGCCTTTTGTGGAGTCACGGCCTGAAATGCCACCTCCTGTTTTACCAGCTGGCAAATAATCATTCCGATGCCAATCCAGTAGTGAATAGTAAAACATGACTTTTATCCCTTCGGCACGGCAGGCTGCTACCAGCTCTTTTACAATATCACGTTTAAACGGTGACTTTTTCACGATGTTGTAATCGGATGTTTGACTATTCCACATCGCAAAACCATCGTGATGCCTTGTTGTAAAAGTGATATATTTCGCACCGGCCTGTTTAAATAATTTTGCCCATGCTTTTGCGTCAAAAGAAATGGGATTAAAAAATTTAGGCAGCAATGCATACTCATCCAGGCTGATGTTCTGATTATTCATGACCCATTCGCCATCCCCCAACACGCTATATACCCCCCAATGGATAAAGATTCCAAATCGAGATTGTTCAAACCATTCCCTATTTTTTAAGTTTTCAGGACTTGGTTGGTAATGTTGCTGACTATAACCATAGGAAATGGATCCTATGAGCAAGGCCAGGCTGCAGATGACATGTTTTAGTTTCATATGGAATTATTTATGATTTAAAGGCCATATGGAATATCCAGACCATTTTGTATGCTGTGTATGCTTTTTTGACATGGATATTTCATTATGCTTGATAATTTGTTTATTTACAAAGAAACGCCCCTTCGCCAAGGAATAAAATCATCCTGTCCCAACAAGACTGCTTTAGGTTTAATTTCACCTGAAGCAACTTCAATCACATAATCAAGGATGCGATGCGCAGCCTGTTCAATGCTCTCTGTACCTTCGATAATGGTACCACAATTGAGATCTATGATATCAGGCATTTTTTCAAAAGTTTTGGTATTGGTCGATAGTTTTACCACAGGTGTAATCGGATTTCCTGTCGGCGTGCCCAGACCTGTCGTAAATAGGACAATATTAGCTCCTGCAGCAACCTCTGCAGTGGTACTCTCTACGTCATTACCCGGTGTACACAGTAGGTTTAGCCCTGCACCATTGGCAAGTTCGGGATAGTCTATCACGGCCGCTACCGGTGAAGTACCGCCTTTCTTCGCAGCTCCTGCAGATTTAATCGCATCCGTAATTAGGCCATCACGGATATTGCCCGGAGATGGATTCATATAGAAGCCCGAACCATCTGCTTCCGCCTTAGCGTTATAGGTCCGCATTAAGCTCATAAATTTCTCCGCAGTAGCTTCATCCACACAACGGTCACTAAGCTCCTGTTCCACACCACACAGTTCAGGAAATTCAGCTAAAATGACTGAACCGCCTAAAGTCACCAGAATATCGGAAACAAAACCCAGCGCCGGATTGGCAGAAATGCCCGAGAACCCATCTGAGCCACCACATTCCAAGCCTATACATAGCTTGTCCAACGTGGCTGGCTTGCGCTCATTTTTATCCGCCTGCATCATACCGGCAAAAGTCGCTTTGATCGCCTTTTGCATCAATTCTTTCTCCGTACCCTCTTTTTGCTGTTCAAAGATATATAAAGGCCGGTCGAATCCCGGATTTCTTTTCTCGATTTCAGCCTTTAGAATAGAAGCTTGCGCATGTTGACACCCTAAGCTCAATACTGTCGCTCCCGCAACGTTTGGGTGGGTTATGTAACCGGCCAGCAAACCACATAAGGCATCGGAATCCATGCGTGTACCACCACAGCCCATTTCATGATTCAGAAACTTGATACCATCGACATTTTTAAACAAACGCTCTTGTTCATTTGAAGCCGGATTGGCCAATAAGTCCTGCCCGAGAATCTGGTTCACATCTGCTCCGGACTTGTACAAATCTATTAAGTCTTCTACTTCGGCGATATAATTATTGGCTTTCACTTTATAGCCCAATTTTTCTTCGAAAGCCGCTTTAAGTGTTAGGACATTCCGGTTTTCGCAGAATACCAATGGAATGACCAACCAATAATTTGCGGTTCCCACCGTACCATTCGAGCGGTGAAACCCGTTGAATGTTTTGTCTTTAAATGCAGTGATATCCGGTTTGGTCCAAGCTGTTTTGCGGTCCCCCATTCTAAAATCTTCGGATGCATGACGTAGATTTTCTGTTGTAATCAATTCACCGGCACTTAAATCATCATTCAGCTTACCAACCAAAACACCGTACATCAATATTTCGGCATCTCGCTTCATCGGCTGAATGGTAAACTTATGTTTGGCCGCGACGGCTTGTTTCAATGTGAACTCGCTGCCTTCGAAAACAATTGTCGTTCCTTCGGCCAAGTCCTGTAAAGCAACCAGGACATTATCCATCGGATGGATCTGTAAATAGCGTTGTATGGCCATAATTTAAACTAATTCAAATATTTTATTCATCATTACCCATTTCTCACCTGGTTTGGCTCCCGGGATGGCAGCCTGATATTTCCACATCAGTTGCTCCCACTCCTGTACCTTTTCATTGGCCGCATCCATCGCTGCTTTTTTGTCAAATGAAAAATCCGCCCCAACTTCCATGTTCATAAACAGTCTATTCTCAAAACGGTAGATTTCCATTTGCGTTACGCCGGCATCCAAAATCGATTGCTTGATCTCTGGCCACACCGCACGATGATAATCCTCGTATTCTTTGATCAATTGTGGATCATTCACAAGATCCAATGCCATGACATATTTTTTCATCTGTATAAATTTGTTTTTTGTGATGAAGCGATCAGATTTATTCATCGAGAGCATGTTTTAAGCGGCATTTATGAGTTCGCTTTGCTCGTTTTGAATAAAACATGATGGTTTCATTGTTCTTTATTAATGTGATTTAAGATTTTCTGTTTCGGCGATACTCACGTTCTTATTCTGAAAGGCAAAGGCCAATACCACAATAAAACAGACTAAAGGCACAAAATAGCCGTATTGAAAATGGCCTGTTGTATCCGATATCAAACCCAAAAGCGGTGGTAATAAGGCCCCGCCAACAATAGACATAACGATTAAACTGGATGCAGATTTAGTATCTGCGCCAATGCCTTGTACTCCAAAGGCAAAAATAGTCGGAAACATAATGGACATGAAAAATGCGATTCCGATCAAGGCATATAATGTGGCTACACCTGTCCCAAAAATAACGAATAGCGATAATGCGATCGTAACAAACGAGTAGATGATCAACAACTTGGATGCGGACATAAAACGCATAAAGAAAGTACCGATAAATCGGCCCAACATAAATGCTAATCCGGCAAAACCAGCGTAGTCTGCCCCGTCCTTACCTGATATTCCGGCAACTTCGGTTGCATATAGTACCAAAAAGCTTAAAATACAGACCTGTGCACCAACATAAAAAAACTGAGCAATAACAGCCCATCTTACATTTTTGTGTTTCAAGGCGTGAAAAAAGCCAGCTTTTCCCTCTTCCTCATCATCTTTGATATCCGGTAATTTAGTAAAGAAAAACAAAGCCGCGATCAATAAGATCAATACCCCCAAAACCAGGTAAGGCAGTTTTACAGAGGCTGTCTCCGACTGAATGTAAGCTAATTTTGCCTGTTCAGCCATTTGTGCAAGTTCTTCCTGTGATTTCGGTTCGTGCGACAAAATAAATTTCCCGCCGAATATAGGTGCTAAGAACGCTGCAAGACCATTGAATGACTGCGCAAAATTTAGCCGTTGAGCGGATGTGGAAGGGTCGCCCAGTATTGCCACATAGGGATTGGCAGCTGTCTCTAAGATCGTCAAGCCACAGGCAACAACAAACAGCGCCCCCAAAAAGAAAACATAACTGATCGTATTCGCTGCCGGAACAAATAAAAAGCAACCCAGTGCAAAGAACAACAGTCCGATCAGAATGCCCGCCTTATAGCCATAGCGTTTCATAATAATTCCCGCAGGGATCGCCATCACAAAATAGGCGATAAATACCGCTGAATCAACCAAAGACGCCTGGAAATGCGATAAGCTAAAGGCATTCCGCAAATGTGGAATCAAGATCGGATCAAGGTTATGGATAAATCCCCAAAAGAAGAACAAGGAGGTCACCAAAATCAAGGCAAATGTGTAACTCTTTTTGTTAGTCATATATTCAAATGGTTATAAGTAGTTATTTTATGTAAAATAAGCCTAAAAAACCTAGACAATATTCAAGTATATTATCAATTTATTAAGCTATATTACCATATCTAAACAGAAATAAGTAACTTTAATGCATATATTTCATAGTCATGAAAGCACAATTACTGCATTTAGACAACGACCTTACCCATTCATTCAATGCGAGAAGAGACGATACGCCACAATACCATAATATTTGGCACTATCACGAAGAGCTCGAACTGATTTATTTTGCTGAAGGATCTGGCACACAATTTATTGGCGATAGTGTGAGACGTTTTGAATCTGGAGATATCACTTTGGTAGGTTCCAATCTTCCCCATTATTGGTTGTTTGATGAGATCTACCTACGGGAAGATCGTCCACGGGCCGCAGATATACAGGTTCTGCATTTTAAGGAAAACTTCTGGGGCAATGAATTCACCAACTTGCCGGAAAACAAAAACATCAAAGACTTGATGCGGATTTCGAAACGGGGTATTGCACTTTCCAAATCATGCCGGACAGAAACGATAGCGCATATCGATGCCATATTAAATGGTGTTGGCACCACGCGCCTTATTCACCTGCTCCAGCTTCTTATGAGCATCGCGGCAGAAGAACAACATGACCTATTAACCAGTACAAGCTTTACGATTCAGTCACAGAGCCAGGATGCGGACCGTATGCGTATTGCCATGCATTACATCGGTGAAAATTATCGGGATCAAATCCGTCTACAGGAGCTAGCCTCTTTGACAGGTATGACTCCCAATTCATTTTGTCGTTATTTTAAATCACAGCTGGGGAAAACACTTTTTCAGTTTCTAATTGAAATGCGTGTAAAGACCGCATGTAATCTCCTAATGGAAAACAAGCAGACAATCAAACAAATCTGCTTCGAATCCGGATTTCAAAACTTTTCAAGTTTCCACAAATATTTCAAGAATATCACGGGCACAACACCCCTAAACTATCAAAAATCAAAAAGTTAAGACGACCTTGCCCAGCAAGGTGGAATCTTCCATTAAACGATGCGCCTCTGGGGCCTCCTCAAATGGAAGAACACGAAACAGGACCGGTTTAAAATCTCCGGTAACAATCTTAGGCCACACCTTAGCCAAGATCTCATTACGCAATACTTCTTTAAATTGACGATCCCTTGCTCTAAGGGTGCTTCCTGTCAATGTAATCCGCTTTTGCATCAATTTAAGCAAGTTCAATTCCACTTTTGCACCTTGCATGACATTGATATAGACCAGATGCCCATCAGGGTTTAGAAGATCTATATTTTTTTCGAAATAAGCACCGCCTATACTATCCAAGATCACATCAACCCTGAGATCGGCCAATACCTGCTGGAAGTCTTCCCTTTTATAATTAATGACTTTTGATGCACCAAGAGATTGGCAAAAAAGGCCTTTTTCTTCCGAACTAACGGTCGTATAGACTTCTGCCCCAAATAGGACGCCCAACTGAATAGCGGTACTCCCGATCCCGCCGGCTCCGCCATGAACTAAAAAGTGTTCACCAGCCTGCAGTTTTCCCCGACGAAAAACATTATCCCACACCGTGAAAACTGTTTCTGGAAGTGCTGCAGCCGCTTCAAAAGTCAGATTAGGCGGAATAGGAAGACAATGGCCTTCATATACGGAAACATAATTTGCATACCCGCCACCAGCGACCAATGCACATACCGGATCACCGATATTCCAACGATCGACCAGAGGCCCCTTTGCGACAATAACTCCCGCCACCTCGAGTCCCGGAATTCGGGGATCGACACCTGCAGGAGCGGGATAGTTTCCCTTACGCTGAAAAACGTCCGGCCTGTTCACCCCAGCCGCCTTGACTGCTATCAGCACATCCAAGTCACCCATTGGGGGTTGTTCAAGCTCCTCAACATGCAATACCTCCGGACCGCCCGATTGGGTTATAACCACTGCTTTCATCTGTGAATATTTATTTATTATGTTTTTATTCGTGCTCGTCTAGAGACCACTATTTTTTCTTCCAACTATTCGATGGGCCCATCCGTTGTTTAACCTTCATATTACCTATCCCGGAATACCGACGTCTTCAGCTACGCATTTTTAGGATTTCTTCGGATATTTTTGTAGCCGTATATTGAGCGAGAGCATAAAATAACGGGCCAAGCGATTGTTTTGAACATCCAATATATCGTTTCCGACAACCGCACGGGAGATTCCCGTATTCTGATTCATCAAATCAAATCCCTGAAACCGCAGCATACCCAGATTATTGCGTCCAAAAGTATATTCCAGATAGGCATTAATGATCGTTGGATTGATATTGCTCCATGAACTTGAATACCCTGCGTTAAACTTTTGAGACAACTCCAGTCCCATGGTAAAATGTTTGCCCATATAGGCCTTTGAACCCAAGCCCACAATCCCCGAATGCGCCGTAATATTATCGCGAACAGGCCAATCAAAAGTCGCCCGATTCAGCGAATAATTACCATTGAGCTCGGCCTCAAAAATATCGTTCCAGGCATAGCGAAATTGAATCGCCTGTGTGAATAAAAAATGTCCACCAAAGCTTTTCTTATCATTGACATACGATATATTGTTGTAATAATCAGCATTACCGTTAAGGCTCATCTGTAAGTTATCCGAAAACAAAGAGGCTGTAAAAAGATAGTAACTTTTGATATCAAAATAGCCTTCAGTATTCAGGTATGTTGTTTTTTGTACTGTTGAATTAGGCTCGATCGTACGGTTTGCCACAATTTTATCATTGACAAGGTTATAAGCAAGACTAGCTTCAAGATATTGTCCCTTACGCGTCATGGATTTTCGGTATTTTGAAACTATGCTATGTGCAAATTCAGATTTCAGATCCTTGTTTCCAATAACAATATTCTGAGTATTGGTATTATCTACTACAGGTTGTATCTGATAAAAACTAGGCTGGTTATTTCGTCCATAATAATCTATAGCCAGATCCTCGTCTTTCGTAAACTTCCATTTTAGCCCCGCCGAAGGAACAAGATTGACATTCGGATAGGAAGTTCGTATGTTTTCATTCGTTAAAGCCCCGGTTAATTCTGAAGCCTGGACCGCAAAACCCAAATTTATCTTAACATTTTTTCCTATATCCTGACGGTAAACCATCCCAACCTTATTATTAGCAAAAGAATAATCGTATTTTAAACTTAATGAATCTATCAAAAGAGGTTTCTCTTGAAGTGTATTATCGAAAGTCAAACGACTGGCATCAATTCTTGTATAATCAAAATCGTAATTGATCTCCAAAACACCGCCCAGATCCACAGGTTCCACAAGAGACAAACGGCTTTGGATATTTTTACTTTCATTATTGGATTGGATCATCTGATTTAGATAAGTATTTGTGACCTTTGGAGGAGTCAGGCTACTATCTATGGCTGTATTATCATCACGCAACACCTCATCTTTATCTAAAGAGTTAAAGTCAGAATGAAAAGTATACAATATTTTTCGGCCCGGTTTATCAAAACTACGCACATAAAACAGATCAAGGGCTGCTGCGGGGCTCTCGGTACTATTCGCTGCCTCATAGTTACCCGTACTGCTCAGTATATTATTTCTTATCCGTCTATCTTTTAATGTTCGGCTTGTAGAATTGGTCCAGGAGAGTTTTGGAGAAATCTTTAATTGATCTTTAGGCGACAGCTTCATGTCAAAGTCCCAGTCCATCTTGTGTGTCCGGTCAACCGACTTTATTTTGTAATCCTCATAGTTACTGATTGCTGTATTACTTCCTTTTCCAAACCCATAAATAGACTGCAAAAAAGAATTTCCTACCGTATTATTATTACGCTGTGTAAAAGAATATTTTCCACTTGCGTTCACCTTTTTGGATAGTGGACTGGAAAAACTTGCTCCAATAGAACTTATCTTATTAACACCATCGGTGGGATCAGCAAAATCCGCCAATTCGCCCATTTCCCGTTCACGCTCCCCTCCATTCGGAGAGCCGAATGAAAAGAGATTGGTATTTGTATTATTCATCGAAGACACGATAGAATATTCCTTTCCATTATCAAATCTATTCACCCCAATACTGCCCAGATAGCGCTCAGCGGTTCCCCCGCCCAATGTCGCCTGCCCAAAGGTGATTTTTTTCTTATCTTCTTTAAGGACAATATTCAGTACTTTCTCTGACTCCGTGCTTTTGATGCCTTTGGCCGTTGCTTCATCACCATAAAAATCAATGACCTGTACACTCTTGACAAAATCTGCCGGAAGGTTCCGTGTAGCCGTAAGTACATCGCCACCAAAGAATTTTTTACCATCAACTTTTACCGACGATATCGCTTTTCCAAAAGCATAGACTGACCCGTCTCTGGATACTTGCACATTTGGCAGGGCTTTGAGCGCTTCCTCTAAAAGTGCCCTCCGATCGAACTGAAAAGCGTCCAAATTAAACTGCACGGTATCTTGCTTATAGACAATAGGTTTATATTTTTGGATAACGATTTCTTTGAGCAAGGATACATGTGGAAACATGGTCAATTTTCCTACATCTAATTTGGCTGTGCTACTATTGTATAGCGGATAACTTCTTTCGAGAATACTCAAACCTATCTGGCTACAGCTTATGCGAATGTCGTTGCCCAGAACACGTCCGAAGTGAAAATAGCCGGTAGCTGAGGTTGATGAAAACAAGGTATCCCGGGAACTCGTCAAATGCACGCTAACACCTTTCAGCGGACTGCCGGCAGTATCTACAACAATTCCATAAACTTCTTTTTTTGTCGCCTGACCAAAAGTGCTTTTAGGCAGAAAAAATAAGCTTATAATGGATAACAAAAGTATAAACCGGATTATATCCCCGCCCCTTAGTTTCATCAAACAGACTTTGCAATAATACAATTCAATATAAGAATTCTTAAGCTATTAACGTAAAAAGTTGTGATTTTGTATAAAAAAAAACGAGTTGTTAGGAAAACAACTCGTTCTTTCAACTAATTTTTTATAATCTGTTACTCACCTGCAAAGGTAACCTTCACAAGATGTTTGTCAATTTCCCAACGACCTGTACCATCTTCACCAATGACATCAAATAATTCCAGGATACGTCGTGCAACAAACTCTTCCTCTACTTGCTCTTCAAGGAACCATTGTACAAAGTTGAAGGTCACATAATCCTTCGCTTTGGCACATCTATCAGCAATATTATTAAACTGCTCTGTGACAAACATTTCCTGCTCCAAAGTCTGCTCAAATACTCCGCGGAATGATTCGAAATCTTGTGGGATACCAGTAATTTCCGGCGAGATCGCACGTCCACCACGATTGTTAATGTAGTTGAAAAGTTTCAACATGTGCTCACGCTCTTCGTTAGACTGCTTTGCAAAAAACTCAGCAGCGTTTTCCAACCCCTGATCATCACACCATGAAGACATTGCCAAATATAGTGCTGAAGAATGTGCTTCTACTTTGATCTGTGCATTTAGTATATTTTCGATCTCTTCTTTCAAAGAAGATTTTAATTTCAATAAATCTTTCATATTTACCTTAAGTTTAATTTCTAAAACAATCTCAAGTGATACACCTTATCACCCGATTACATTACAAAGATACATCCGATTTGGAAAGTCTGTATAAACAATCTGCAATACAAATTCAGTCTAAATTAGACAGACAAACCGCAACTTGTTTAGAATCAATACAATTACAAATACCGTTCATTGATACTTTCAATAGCCCATAAATTTAAATAATGATAGTCATGTTACTCCAATAAATACCGATTTTCAATAGGTGTAGCTGTACATGAAAAGGATACTTATTTAATTTTAATTTAAATAAGCACGCTATATAACAAAAAGCGGTGTATCTCTTGTTAGATACACCGCTTTTTTGTATATTATTATAAAATATATGCCTATGCCAAGACAGCAAAAGGCGATACCTGTAGACAGGTTCTGATAACCGAATTTAATTCCATCATAAATTTAGCGCCATCCAACAGTTCGCGAAGCTGAAGCACATCCTCTACAGCAAGAATGAAGCATCTCTCTGTACGAAAAGGCATAACAATCTCAAAATCAGATGAACGTGTGGTATCATTGATCATACGTTCCACATCAATAGTATCCATGTGCTTCTTGAATTTCAAAAAGTCTGATACCGAAAAAGATGTCGTTTCGTTATTGTACTCCAACCAGAAGCAATTTTTACGGCTACATTGATAAACCGTACCGGCTGTGGTAGAAAACACTTCTTCAACGTGCGCTAATGGACAAACCAATTCTGACATTTCTATTACCTTCTCTTTTAAACTGCTCAAAAATAAATATTATTTATAATCAATCCAAGTAAATAACTGATTATTTTGATTAAATATAAATAAGCTTACTATTTGAAATTGCTGACAAGTTCTAAATCCCCTAAACGGCTTGCCAAGCACTTAAGACGAGGAAGCTAGCAGTTCCACAAAGTCAGCACAACTCGATGGCCACCATAAAAAAAGGAGGTCAATTTAAATTGACCTCCTTCCTTAAAAGTATATAGTATATTTTAATCTAATTCTTCCTCTTCTTCTTCCTCCACGGAAAGTACTTCTTTGCGATTGCTAATAACGGTATTCTTCGTCTTTGTTTTATGTTTATTAATCTGTCTACGTAAGGATTCTACGGCGATATCTGTCGCCTCCTCAAAACTCTTCGCCTGCCCTTTTGCGAAAAGTTGGCTTCCTGGAATGTTCAGTTTAATCTCTGAAATCTTATTTGCCTCGTCATCGACATTTTCCAATCGCAGGTAGCATTCACCACCGATAATTGAATCCAAAAACTGCTCTAATTTTCCTGTTTTCTTTTTAATGAATTCGATTAACTTTTGATCTGCATTAAATCGAATGGATTGCACAGTAATGTTCATTTTTCCTCCTTTTTTTAAGCTTTTGGATGAGCTTGTTTATAAATAGACTTCAATCGTTCTGCTGAGTTGTGCGTGTACACCTGCGTTGCAGCAAGCCCCGCATGTCCCAGCAGTTCTTTAATTGCATTTAAATCTGCCCCGTTATCCAATAGGGCTGTTGCGAACGTATGCCTCAAAATATGAGGACTCCGCTTACCCTGCGTGGAAATCAGTGTTAAATAACGATGCACAATATCATAGATCAGCTTGGCATACGCTGGTTTACCTTCTTTCGTAACAATCAGTAAGCTGTTATTAGTATCAACAAATTGCGACGCCTTTTGTTGCAAATAGTTTTTCAATTCTTTTACTAAAAGATCATTTATCGGAACAAGCCGTTCTTTGCTCCTTTTACCTAATATAAGAATATTTTTATTAAAAAAATCTATATCCTGCTCCTTAATTTTCAACAGTTCGGCCAAACGAATTCCCGTACCAAAAAGTAACTCCATGACCATGTAATTCCGGCATGACTCAAAATCGTTCTGCTCTTGTTCCAGATGATCCAACAGAAGAACCAGTTTTTCTTTCTCGACAACGACGGGAAGCTTCTTTGCCGTCTTTAAGGCCTTAATAAGTGTCATGGGATTTTTATCCAGGCATTCCTCACGTTGAAGAAATTTAAAATAGGTCCGCAACGAAGACATGCTTCGATTGACAGAACTCGCATTCTTACCAGATTCCATCATCTTCGCGAAGTAATGCCGTAAATCTCGATAAACAACATCCGATAACACGAGCCCCTCCGCATCCAAAAAAGACTGAAACATCTCCAACTCGTGTCGATAGGCAACAACCGTATGTTCTGAATATCTTTTTTCAATCTGTAAATACCGAATAAACTCCTTTTCCAACATAATTTCCCGCGCTATACTATCCTTAAATTACAAACTTAAAAGCACAAAAAAAAGGGAAAAGCAATGCTTTTCCCTTTATATTTTTTAAATTCTCAGCGAATCAATTAGTTAGCCACATCTTGATTCAAAGATTGTTTGTAAATCGCTTTTTTCACTTGAATGCGACGAGTTACAGATCTCTTTTCATAAGCTTGACGTGAACGCAACTCTCTTAAAACGCCAGTTTTCTCGAATTTCTTCTTGAAACGTTTTAATGCTCTATCTAAAGATTCTCCTTCTTTTACATTTACGATAATCATGCGTTGTATATACCTCCTTTCGTCGCTTTTAAAATTTAAAGTGGGACAAAGGTACAATATTTACATTGAATAAGAAAAGAAAAATAAATTTTATATTAATTCAAATTCCTCCAAGATCATTCTCAAAGGTTTCTCCTTGGTACACAATGCGGTATGCCAACCTAATTGCTTAGCCGTAGCCAAATGTTGCGGGCTATCATCAATAAACAACGTCTCCGCGGGATTTAACTCCTGCTCCGTCATGACCAATTCGAAAATAGCAGCATCTGGTTTACGCATGCCAACCAAATGTGAATAATAGGTTTTTTCAAAAAATCCTTCATTATCGGCAACAGCATATTTTTCATGAATATCATTCATACAGTACGCATAATGAATAGCATTATTATTGCTCAACAAAAACGTGCGATACTTTTCTTTCAGTTGCAATAATAACGAATGATGTCCATCGGGAACACCAATCAATAAACTGTTCCATGCTCCATCAATTTGTGCGTCGGTCAAGGCAGGATTTTTAGTAATCGCACGAATCCCATCCCGGAATTGCGCAGCATTAATTTTTCCCTTGTCAAAATCATCAAAAAGTGCACTTTGACCATGATGCCCAAAAACTTCGTCAACATTTTCTATACCTAACTGAGTAAAAGCAACTTTCAACTTCATAAAGTCGATCATGAAGATTACATTCCCATAATCAAGAACAATATTTTTAATTTTTTCCATCGAATTATTTTGAAATACCGATACAAATATCGATAATTGCATCGTCAAAACGGCATAACCAATGCTAAAATTGACAAAACAAACGACCTGCTCCTATAGCTCAGTCGGTTAGAGTAGAAGACTCATAATCTTTTGGTCCCTGGTTCGAGCCCAGGTGGGAGCACAAAACGAAAAGTCGCTTTTCTGAATAAGAAAAGCGACTTTTTCTGTTTAATTCCCACTCTCCATCTATTAATCGCCAAATGTACCTCTTACCATCCACACAGGTTTACCATCTGTTATGGCCATTTTACAATTCGTTAGAACAATGCCCACGAGAATAACAAACCGGAACAACGCTAGATATCTTTTCTATTGTCATCTGAATCAATATCAATCAGTTTGTTGTACGGATCAACACCAACCTGCGTAGGTTTTTGATCCACAAGCAATGTCAATGTATTATTGATCTGATCAATACGATGTTTTTTCAGGTAAATTTCCTGTGGTTTCCCATTTTTCTTATCTGCGGATTTCGAAAAAACCCCAACCTCAATATAGTCACTCAGTGGCAAAGATTTCAATGTCACCCGATCTGATTTTTTAAATAATAACGGTTTGCTTCCTTGATCATTGTAACTCTTTTTCCCATTGGCGTCCACCCGATACTTAGCCACTTCAAATTGAATATCCACTTGATATTTTCCATTTTTCAGTTTTTTGGCACTCACCTTCTCCACTTTATTATTGTACAGGGTGATCGTTTCAAACATGTCTTTAATCAGATAACGCAGGGAGTCTGGCGTTGCTTTGCGAAAGTAATCCACAAATTCCAAAGATGTTGTATAGGGTGGATTTTGGAAGGCCGTACTTTCCAAATAAGCTTTTGCTGTATGGTTGAATACATCCTCTCCAAGGTAGTCACTCAGCGCGTACAATACCAATGAGCCTTTTTGATAATGGATATACATTTGATTCTCATTGTACATTAGCGGCTTTTCCCCTAATTTCTCCGCACTTCTTCCCTTTAGATAGCCATCCAGTGCGTCTTTGAGAAACTTACGCATCTGCCCCTTTCCATACCTCTTTTCCAGTACTTTCAAAGAGGAATATTCAGACATGCTTTCTGACATCAATGTAGCTCCCTGCGTATTGGCACCGACAACTTGATGTGCCCACCACTGGTGCGCTATTTCGTGCGCGGTCACAGCATAAGGATAATCCACCGCATCGTCTTCTTTCTCATCCACATCTGCAATAAAACCTATCGCCTCCGAAAAAGGAATGGTATTGGCAAAAGACTGCGCAAAAGTTCCCGCTGTTCGAGGAAATTCAACGATCCGAAGTTGTCGATGCTGATAAGGGCTATATTGGCTGGTATAATAAGCTAAAGACGCCTTGCTCGATGCCATCATTCGATCAAGATTGTACATATGCCCTTTGTGGTAATAGATTTCCAAATTAACACCATTCCATTGACCCTTTTTTATCTCATATCGAGCGGAATTAAATGCAAAGAAATTCAGGATCGCTGAATCCATTTTATACTGGTAATATTTTCTTCCGTTTTTCTCCCATTGTTTAGTCAGGTATCCCGGAGCAATGGCCAATTGATCCTTATCGGTACTTACTGTTGCCTCAAACCGAATCCAGTCTGCATCATTTGAAATATAATTGTTCTTTCGCGCGTTGGAGTCCGTGGGCGGAGCCATACGATCCCGGTAAGGTAGTCCATATTTTTTTCGGATATCATTATCCACCAACTCACCTCGATCCAAATAACCGATATTTGGAAACAGCATATTGTTAATGAAAGTTCCGTTACCTTTAACGGGAGACTTCTCGTTCACCCAAGTGTTTGCCGGACTAACCGTAGTAAAATTTAAGACAATTGAATCCCCAGGAGCCATTGGCTTAGTCAACTTATAGATATTGAAATTATAAATATCATCGGCCGATATCAGCTTATGAGGCACATCGAAAGAAAAGGTATAGTCATAGTCATTATAATTGACAAAAATGGAGTCTATGGCAACCGTAGTCTTATTCTTCAGCACATAAGAAGCTTGTGCTTTAAAGCTACGTGTGGAAGGATAGATATCCATATTGAACTTGATGTCAACAACACGGGGCTGAGGTCGAAATTGATATTTTTTGTACTTCTTTTCCCACTCCACGGACTGCTTTTCATGATCAAGGCTTGTATAATAAGGGTTTTTAATATGGTTCTCATAATATATACCCGCTCCGATCCCTACAAAACCAATTAAACTCAGGATAAGGACTGTTATACTGGTTGGGCTTAAGTTTGTTTTTAATATTTCCCAACGTTCTTTCATCCCCGAAAATCCACCTCTACGCCAAAGCAAAAGCGCCATCGTAAGAAAAAACACCGCAAATAGCAGCCAATAGACACGATAAGTTAAAAAGGGTAAGATATAGCCAAAACCGTCCATATCCGAATAGTCGAGACCGGGTCCCTGGTTAAATTGATAAATCGCCTGCTCCACGCCCACCATCGATAAAAATGGCAATCCGATAAATAAGGTTAACAGAATAAAAAAACCAGCCAGATAATTTTTGAAGAGCGTGTGGACAAAGATGGCCACAAAGAGCCATACAATATTTGCCAACATACCATACACCATCAGGTGCATGATGTACTGCCCGATTTCGAAATGATAATAATGATGATAGACCTGAAATGCCATACAGGTGAGCATCACCACCACCAGCAAGGTCAGTTGCATTAAGATGATCGCGATTATTTTGGAGCCCATGAGCGCCCAGTTCGGAACGGGTGTCGCATCCAATAATCCGCCCATACGTGTAATGCTACCACGATGAACCAATAAACCACTGAAGAGAAAGGTCAGGATCAACAAAAAGAATTTAAAGGTCGTTCCCGGTATCAAAAGCATTTTCCAGGTAACAGGATATGTCGAGGTACCAAAAATTGCACCTATTGTACTAGCCATCAAGATGATAAACAGTACACCAACCAGGGTTAGAATCAAAAAAACTGGGTTTTTTACAATGTACCGATAGTCATATCGCGCCAGTGTCCAAGTCGTTTTCAGGTAGTGGACGATTGAAAAGTCGTAGCGCACTTTTGGTAGATTGAGACGAAAAACACTGTCAAAATTATTTTTTGTCAAGCGTTTTCCTTTCTTGCCCGTTTTTACTGAAATGGAATCCTGTGAAAAAGAAAATAACAAGTAAAATCCACCAATAAACAATGCTGCTACAGCAAGCCATATCAGACGATTATAGACAATTGCTCCCAGAAAAGGAAGATTGTTTGTGTTCTTTTCTTCAGGAGACCAATATTGCGTGTAGTAGGAAATGGCGCTATCACCAAAGGGATCTATCAATGCCCCGAGATAACGATTATCAGCGTTTGTTGTCAGATTTTGAACAAGTACCTGTACAATAATAAGCACCAGCACCGCAACAAAACCTACATATACATTACGGGTAAAAGTGACCAATACAAAAATAATGGCGCTAAGGATAACCAGATTGGGGATAACCTGAATAAGATAGGTCTGGATGTAGGCTAAAACATGTACGGGACCCAACAAATCTGGATTAATTCCCGGAACGAATTGCGCAACAACAATACCTAAAGTCGATGCCAGTACGATAACGAGTACCACAGCTATCGATCCAAAAAACTTCCCCAACAGATAGTCCGTTTTGGTAAACGGATAACTAAAGAGAATGGTATGGACATTATATTGAAAATCCCGATAAACACAGGCGCCCACAATAGAGGGAATTAAAAAATAGATAATATAAGACATCCCGTTTATCATCTCATTAATAGCCCAAGGCGAATTTCTGATGGTATTGGATGAAGTCGTCGCCGTAACGCCATCAAATATTCCGAGTGAGGACAACATGATGAACAACGACAGGACAAAAAATAAAGCCATATAAATATAGACGGCAGCACTCTTAAACCAACGTGTAAACTCAAAATTAAAAATCGGACTAAACATGGCGTTGGTCAGTTTTTAGTGCGACAAAATAGACATCTTCCAGTTGCCCTTGCGCACTTACGAAGGATTCATCTGGCTGCACATCACTATAGACCCGAATATTAAGCGTATTATCCTGATTATAATTGGTTGAAATTACATTATACTTCTGTGTATACTCATCCAATTGATCGCGGCTAATGATCCGTACCCAGATCTTGCCTTCCAATTGTTCTATTGTTTCCTTTGGCGTGCCGCGCAATAGTATTTTACCACCATTGAGAATAGCAAGTTCATGGCATAATTCGCGCACATCATCCACAATATGTGTCGAAAAAATAACCGTATGATTGGTTCCGATCTCCCGCAATACGTTTAAAAAACGATGTCTTTCAGCCGGGTCCAGTCCTGCGGTAGGTTCGTCAACAATAATCAGCTTGGGATCGTTCAGCAATAACTGGGCAATGCCAAAGCGTTGTTTCATTCCCCCCGAATAGCCGCTCACACTCTTGTTTCGGACATCCCAAAGGTTGGTCACTTCAAGAACACGCTTGATGATTGCTTGTCGGTCAGCACTTGACTTAATCCCCTTGAGCTTCGCAAAATAGTGTAATAAATCCATCGCTGAAAGGTTCGGATAAACACCAAATTCCTGCGGTAAATAACCCAAAACTTTTCGCAGCTCCATTTGCTTTCCAAGGACATCAATATCACCAAAAGTAATACGGCCATGATCGGGCTTCTGAAGAGTGGCTATGGTGCGCATCAGGGATGATTTTCCTGCTCCATTTGGTCCGAGGAGACCAAACATACCCGGTTTTATTTCCAAGTTTACTTCGTCTAGCGCTTTTACACCATTCGGATAGGTTTTACTGAGACTTTCTATTGATAAATTCATAAATAAGTTTAACTGTTAATAATTCGTTAGTATAGCAAAACGACAATTTGTTACAACAATATAACAAAAGTTCACAAGAAAACAGGCAGATCTACCTATTTTTCAATGCAATATCAACTAAAAACAGTTATTGCCCATACAGCTCACCGAGGTATGAAAACCGTATAGGCAGATTGGATCGGCCGCTCAGAGCTTTAACTCAAATAGACTTACCGTGGCCTTATCATAATGTGCGGGCAGACCAGATGTATCGCGAAGTTTCTTTAATCCCAGAAATTCGAAACCACATCTGGTGTAATGTTCAATAAGTCCTTTATTTTCCCCCACCGTATCCAGGCGAACAAACTTCTTATGATTTGCAATGGCATATTCAATCGCCCAATGCACAATATATCGAACGAGATTCTTACCTCTAAAATCGGGATTTGTGGCAATACGATGAATATAAACCGCCGAATCGTTATTTCTTTCTTCCCAGATATCAGGATCATCGAATGTCGTCGCCCAGACACAGGCAATATCCCCGCCGACAATCATTTTCCATTGCCTATGCTCTTTCAGTTCCTGCTCAATAAGCTTCCGGTCAAATTCAGGCCAAGAAACCATGGATTTTGCTTTTTGAAAATCTGTCGCAAACTTATAAAACTTAAAAATCGAATCAATATCGCCAAGTGTGCTATTCCGTATCTGTAGTTCCATTATTATCACTAAATTACTGTTATCAACTTTACTTGAAGCATACACAAAATTACACTTCTGCGAATAATAGTAATGGGTACAGATCTACGCTCTTGTGAGGTACCAGAAAAAGGAAGTCCGAAATGCCAGATTTTGTCATATGTCCCGTGAATTATAAGCATAGGATGATGCGTGATTTTATAATACGACTAATTTCGTCAACTTAACAAAAAATAAGATTTAAAAAAAGCTATTGAATCCCCAATATCCACCTTACGTCGAAAATATCTGTTACTTCTACCAGTTGGTCTGTCTCGTTATTCCCCAATATGGCTTGTCGTCCCGCTGTAAGTTTGATAGCAAGCCGGCCACGGTCAGCCACATTCGTACAAGGCAAAAATATCGAAAGATAGTTGCCAATTTTTCGTCCATCATCGTGTACCAGATCCGAACCATAAATGATCACGCTTGGGGAAATAAGAGAGGCGCTTACAATAGGTAGCTCTGAATACCCATTTATTTTTTTATCCAGCCTGTCAAAATCGAGGCTTCCGCCAAAACATGACTGATAAAACATAAGCGCCTTTCTACAATTCCCCGAAAATGTGATAAAAATCCCGCTTCTTAACCGTTCCATATCCTAAACAAATTCGATTAAGCTATGCGTCTGGTATGACGGGCTCTACAAGTTTTTTCATTTTTTCCAAAGATTCCTGCCATCCCAGGTAACACATTTCAGCTGGAATAACTTCAGGAATTCCTGTTTGCTCTATTTTAAGTTCTGTACCGCAGCTAACTGCACGCAGCGAGACTGTCGTTGTCATTTCTCCGGGTAAATTAGGATCATCAAAGCGGTCAACATATTTGATAAATTCATTGGGTATAATTTCCAAATATTCTCCACCAAAAGAATGACCATTGCCCGTACCAAAATTGATAAATGTCATCTTAAATTGACCGCCTACTTTAAAATCCATCTGTTGTACAGTACAGACAAAACCGTAAGGAGGTAACCATGTAGCATGCGCTACCGGATCCGCGAATGCACGGAAGACTTTTTCAGGACTCGCCTGAATAACCCGATGTAAAGAAACACTATTTGTTTTCATCTCGTTTGATTGTTTATAATGTAAATAGATAATACGATCTTTTTGTTCTTTCTAATAATTTTCAATAACCTATCCTTTCCGACGGGACCACTCTGATAGGCCAAAATATTAGGATATCGCCGACGCGCCTGTATAGGTATGCTGCTGTGCGGCACGACCTGTACCAGCTATCTTTGACCGATAGACATAAGATAACATCAGGATACCCAATACAATAAGAGGCAATAGCATATAGGTTATATTTTTATCCACGCAAGCATGACTGATAAAGGCAAACACCAAACTGAATGTCAATCCTGCATAAGCCCATTCCTTTAATTTAGCCGGAAACTGTGGGATGGCAATGGCGATGACTCCGAGCACTTTACAGATAATAAGGGCATAGGCAAAATAATCCGGGTAACCTAAAGGTTTGGTTCCCGCATTCATATATTGCGGTGCAAATAGTAATGTGCCCAGTGGCATAGCGCCTTCCCAGATAACAATAAATATTGTCGCTATCCAGAAGATAATTTTATTCTTTTTCATGATCTGATATTTTAAGGTGATTAATTCGTTGATTCAACATGTTTTACAAAATTATTAAGGATTGACTGCCAGCCTTGCTTCTGAAATTCAGGATCATTCATCTGCTCCGCATCAAAAGTGGTACTCATAATTGTCTTGCCATCTTTTTCGGAAAACAGTGTGCTTACTGTCCGGCCGTCAGGCATGGTATAGGCGATTTCCTGATGCAACTCAACCTTATCATAAGTTCCTTCAAAATCAAACCCAAAACTGCCATCCTTTGCTTCCATCCGATTTTTAAAAGTCCCATTCACACGCAAGTCGTTTTGACTGCTCGGACAATGCCAACTTGGATCTGCAGCATTCCATTGCATAATATCTGCTGGTGCGTTCCATTGCTGCCAGACTTTCTCTACCGGTGCATTGATTGTGGCTTCCACCTTGATTTTTGTTTGTCTTTCCATGATTTCTTTTTCTTTGTCTATAATGATATAGCAAAGATGCAAAGGATTTTAAAGGCCGGCGTATTGTAAAACCGACAACTATAGGGGTGGATTACGACAAAAACAATTTGTACCTTTATCATATATAGACCAAAAAGATATGCAAATCTCTGTTTTTGTTCCCCAATACGGTACTATTGAAGGTATTACGCCAGCATTTAGAACCTTTCATACGGCCAATGAATTTTTATCGGCTTTTGGAAAAAAACCGATATTCAATGTTGAGTATGTGGGGCTTAGCGAATACGTGCCTGCCAATAGCGGCGAGTACACGATAAAAACAAATCGCTTACTACAAGATGTCGACCGCACCGATCTACTGATCATACCGCCGACTTTTGGGGATATTGAGACCGGAATAAGAGACAATGCCGATGCAATACCTTATTTTAGAAAACTTCATTTAAAAGGCACCCGTTTGGCCAGCTTATGCGTAGGAGCTTTTCTTCTGGCTGAAACGGGGCTGTTAAATGGAAAAAAATGCTCGACTCATTGGGCATATATCAGCGAATTCAAAGAAAAATACCCCGAAATAGAAATCGAAGACGGCGCCGTTATCACCGAAAACGACAATATTTACAGCAGCGGCGGTGCCAGCAGCCTTTGGAATTTAATTCTGTATCTCGTCGAAAAGTTTTCAGACCGTGAAACGGCAGTTATGATTGCTAAATATTTTGCGCTAGATATCAGCCGGGACAGTCAGTCCCAATTTGCAATATTCCGTGGACAGCGAAATCACGATGATGTGGATATCCAGAAAGCACAGGATTACATCGAACTGAAATATGAGGAAAAAATTACTGTTGAGGACCTTGCAAATTTTGTAAACATTGGCCGCAGGACTTTTGAACGCAGGTTTAAAGAAGCAACAAACAATACACCCGTAGAATATATCCAGCGTGTGCGCATAGAGGCTGCCAAAAAATTCTTTGAGGCCTCAAGGAAAAACGTCTCCCAGGTGATGTATGATGTCGGCTATACAGACACCAAAGCATTTCGGGATATTTTCAAAAAAATAACGGGCCTTACGCCCATAGAATATCGGAACAAATTTGCTAAAGTCGCCTAATGAAGAGATTCAACAGCAAAAATAGAACGGGATATGTCGTAGCTGTAGTGTAATAGGCATAAAAATAGAAAGCCACCTTGTATCAAAGTGGCTTTCTATTGAGATTTAGAATACCTATTTTTTCAGCATCATTTCCCGGATATATTTTACCGGCGAATTGCCAAAACTTAAAAATTTCTCATTGAAGGCTTTCAGCTTAAATTGGTCACCTTCCTCCTTTTTCACGGCCTCCCTTAAATCATAGATTTCTTTGTATCCCGTAAAATAAGACGTCAGCTGCACACTACTGACGGATACTCTTTTCCATTTCCCTGCAGCCTCTGCCTGTTGTTGAAATGCCTCGTCAACCAATAAATGCATCGCATCCTTTTCACTCATGTTCTTCACATGCACACTGTAGTCCAATATCGCGTTACATACAGTACGCAAATGCCATTTATACCACATCAGCCACATTTCAGGTGCATTGTCACCATAGCCATTTTCCAGCATCATCTGCTCGGTATAAACGGCCCATCCTTCGATCATCGCGCCATTCCCCAAAACACTCTTGATTAAGCTCGGAGACTGATTGGCATAGACCAACTGCGTATAATGCCCCGGAATAGCCTCGTGGATATTCAGAATCTGTAAAATATAGTGATTATATTCCCGCAGATAGCTTTCTGATGCTTCTTTGGTCCATCCTGCAAGACTACCGACATTGTAGTATGTATTCCCACTTTTATCATAGGGACCCGGAGCACTGATCGAGGCGCCGGCCACACCGGCCATGTAGGCAGGCTCTTTCCGTACAACCAAAGGTTTGCTGTCGTCAATATATAAGAGATCCTTCTTCTTCACAAATTCCACCAGTTTTGGAATCTGTGCCTCAATAGCAGACTGAAAATCGGCCGCTTTGACGTGATTAACGGACAAGGTATCAATCATCTTGCGGATCATTACCAAACTATCTGTCGGCTGTACAGTCTTTCCAAAATACTTTGGCCATAGGCCCTTACTGATTTTATACATTTCAGCATGTAAATAATGCTTACGTGCCACAGCCGCATCGTAGATCTCTGCCGCGGTAGATCCTGACTGGATATCAAACTTAAACTTTTGATCGTATAATTCCTGACCCAACCTAAAACTTCGCGGTGATGGATTTGGATTGGTTTTCAAAAATGAGACAAATCCATTGATTGCCTTTACAGCCTGGTCGGCTTTCGCTTGAATAGCTGCTTTTTCAGCTGCCGGAAGACTGGATTTTTTTAAAGAATCACGTAGATCCGTTTCAAATACAGATAATCCGCCCAAATTTTGCTGTATGGCTAGATCTGTCAGTACTAAAGCTGGATTCTTGACCTGTCCTTTCGCGGCTTCATAATAGGCCGGAATTTTTGCCATACGCTGTTCAATAGCGTGAAGGCGGTCGTGCAGTGGAGCATAGTTCTCAGCCAGCATAAAGGCAATGGTTCCGCTTACATTATAGGCGGAGGGATTCCATTCGTAAGCCCGTTCCTTTTCGATTGACCATACATTGGATTCCAGATAATTCTGGATCAAATGGTAATCGGTCTGTTGCGAAAGGTTCAGCTCGTTCAGATCAAATTTTTTCAGTTGATCAAGCTGCTGTTTTGAAAATTCCAAACGCAATGCCCTGCTTTTAGCATCAGGAATTGTCAATAAAGAATCGTATCGGTGAAAACCTACTTGTGTGGCCCATTCTGGATTTTCTTTCCAAAGCTGCTCGATGAATCGATCTTCGTAAGCTTTAAAATTCGCATTGGAGGTGGTATCCGCAAGGGCTTTTTTGGTATTAGATCCCGACCCGCAGGATGCCAGGATTCCAAAACCCAGGATTGTGAACGTATATGTTATCAGTTTCATTAGAGTAATTTGATTAAAAATAACAATTGTTGTTGATTTTTAATCAAACCACTCCAAGGATTTTACAATTCACCTCGCTGCATCTTTCCGAGCTACAGCCAGCTATGAAATTTTCTGATAAACCAGTCCTTAGCAAATTGCGTCAATAGACAATAACCGACCAAAATACCCATCAGCCAAGGAAAATAAGATAAAGGTAATGGCTGTAATTTCAAAGCCGTAGCAAAAGGCGAAAATGGCAGTAAAATACCGACGAGCATAATCAGAGAGGTCAATGCGACCACCGGAGCTGCTGCCCAGCTTTGTATAAAAGGTATTTTACGGGTGCGGATCATATGGATAATTAAAGTCTGTGAAAGCAATCCTTCAACAAACCAGCCTGATTGAAAAAGTGTCTGCTGTTCGACCGTGTTTGCCTTAAAGATAAAATACATCAACGCAAATGTCGCGAAATCAAATATGGAACTGATCGGACCTATAAAAAGCATAAATTTCGATACACTCCCTGCATCCCATTTTTTGGGTTCTAAAATAAACTCCTCATCCATACTGTCCCATGGGATTGAGACCTGTGAAATATCATAGAGCAGATTCTGTATCAGCAAATGTACGGGCAACATGGGTAAAAAAGGAAGAAATGCGCTTGCACCGAGCATACTGAACATGTTACCAAAATTGCTGCTTGCTGTCATCTTGATATATTTAATGATGTTGCCAAAAGTCCGACGACCATAAATCACCCCCTTGCGCAGAACCATCAGATCCTTTTCCAATAAAATGATATCCGCACTTTCTTTGGTGATATCCACAGCGGTGTCCACACTGATGCCCACATCAGCCTCTTTAATTGCGGCAGCATCATTAATGCCATCGCCCATAAAACCTACAGTATGTCCCTTGGCACGTAGCGCTTTCACAACGCGTACTTTTTGCAGTGGGCTTAATTTTGCAAAAACAGAAACATCTGCGACACATTCATCCAACTCCTGATCGTTGATCTGATCCAGTTCACTACCATTGACAATCCGCTGAACGGGGATACCTACGTCGCCACAGATTTTACGTGTCACGATCTCATTGTCTCCCGTCAGTACTTTTACGGCTACCCCCAATCTATGCAAAGCTTCAATCGCCGGTGCTGCGGAAGGTTTAGCGGGATCCAAAAATCCAATAAACCCAGTTAGCGTCAATTTCGCTTCATCCGCAATAGCATAGGTCAACGGATGTGATCCCTCAAATTCCCGAATGGCAACCAATAGAACACGCAAGCCTTCCTCGTTCATCTTTTTGGATGTATTCAACACGATTTTCCGCATGGTATCATCCATCGGGACAGTACGGTCATTTTCTATATGCAGGCTACGATCATCGCCAGGGTCAAATGCATGCGTACATAATTCCAGCATCTCCTCAACCGCCCCTTTACAGATTAAAAGATGTTTACCGTTATGCTTTTTGAGAATGACAGACATTCTTCGTCGTTGAAAATCAAAGGGTATCTCGTCTACTTTCAGGTATTGATCTTCCACTTTTAGATAATCGTGTAGTTCGACATGCTCCAGTACAGCCTTATCCATTAAATTTTTTAAGCCTGTCTGATGAAAACTATTGAGGTAGGCCCATTTGAGTACCTCGTCATCTTCCACACCATAGACATTCAGGTGCTTTTCCATCACGATCTTGTCCAAAGTTAGCGTACCTGTTTTATCCGTACAGAGAATGTCCATCGCACCGATATTCTGGATTGAATTCAAGCGTTTGACGATAACTTTACGCTTACTCATATTAACCGCTCCTTTGGCTAGATTTGCTGTCACAATCATGGGTAGCATCTCAGGTGTGAGCCCTACGGCCACAGCAATCGCAAATAACAACGCTTCGGTCCAATTCCCTTTCATCAGGCCGTTGATCAAAAAGATCAATGGAACCATCACCAACATAAAGCGAATAAGTAGAAAACTCACCTTGTTTATCCCTTTGTCAAAACTTGTTTCAGGCCGCTCGCCTGTAATGGATTTACTGATACTCCCGAAATAAGTATAGTTGCCTGTGGTTACAATAACAGCTGTCGCCGAGCCACTAACAACATTGGTTCCCATAAAACAAATATTGCTCAGCTCTATGGCCTGTTTTTCCTTTGCATCGCGGATAGGCAGGTAATTTTTCTCGACAGGAAGCGCCTCCCCGGTCAACATGCTTTCGCTCACAAAAAGATCCTTGCTCAATATCACCCGACAGTCCGATGGGACCATATCGCCGGCAGAGAGATAAACAATATCCCCCGGTACAAGTTCAGCAATTGGGATTTCCTGCTTTCCGCTAAATTTTCGCAATACAGTAGCCGTTGTTTTGACCATACTTTTAAGCTTTTCAGCGGCCGCATTGCTCCGGTATTCCTGTACGAAACGTAAAAGAGCACTGATCAACACCATAATGGAGACCACAATAACAGTTTTGTAATCCTTATCATCGGGCGCTGCTAGCCAGACATCCAGGGCAAAGGAGACTGCAGCGATAACAAGCAGTATATAGATAAAGGGGTTAGCAAATGATTTTATTAGCTGGATATACCATTTCGGGGCTTTCTGATGTTGTATTTCATTCAATCCAAATTTCTGACGGCGCTCATTGGCCATATCTTCCGTAATCCCGCCGTCACTACTTTCCAACATAGCACAAGCCATTTTTTCATCCTGACTCGCGATCTCCTGCAATTTGGTAATCGTCCCTACATTCATCCCATTTGAACCGATCATGCTATGCAGTGGGTTTCTTATTTTGTCTCTAACGTTGATCATAACCCTACAATTTGTTTAATTTATATGCGATATCACTTATCTTCTCATCGAGTGTTGCAAGAGCCCTATAGATCGGCCTCCGTGCCGATAATCTCCCAGCTTATTTTGCTCACCTTCTCTTCCATTGTCAGGCGACTGGCGATACGTTCGATCAGGCTATCTTGCTGCCCAACAGCCTTAATCACCGCGGTAATTGCAGCGGCATTCAGTTCAACGGTGTCATCGCTGGATAATGAGGTCAGTAGCACTTTCTCTTCGCTGCCCAGCATTTGGATCAACAGTACACGGATATGATTCTCGATGGCTATGCCACAGCGGATGGATACTAGGTAGTCGGTTTGCGCAACGGCTGATTTACTAAATTTGATGACGCCCATTCGCTGGCCGATAGGCCGAAAGATCAAATGCGTCAGAATAATGGCTATCGCCACCAGAATTGCCTGCGGATACAAACCCAACCCAGACAATGCGCCAACAGCAGCAGAACACCAGATCGTAGCCGCAGTATTGAGGCCATGTACATTCATTCCATCCTTCATAATCACTCCTGCACCCAGAAAACCGATCCCACTGACCACATAAGAAGCGATGCGTCCGGTAGCGTCACCGCCTATTTCAATGGAAAGAAGTACAAAAGCTGCTGCTCCCACCGACACCAAAGTATTGGTGCGAAGTCCAGCATTCTTTTGACGCCATTGTCTTTCGGAACCAACTGCGGCTCCCAAAAGCAATGCCGCCAATAATCGTAATGCAAATTCAAAAATACCCATAGCTCATCCTCCTTTGCCTGCAAAGGTCCACAATCGTCCCGAGGATGCCCGTTAGAGATCTTATAGAAAATTATTAGAATTTTATTAGAAAAGAATAAAGCACAACACACTAATAATCAAAACATTAAAAACAAATAAAAAAATATTTAGAGCCTTATGTCCAATTTCTTTAACTTCAATCATTATTGTAGTGTAAAACAGTTACACTTAAAACAATAATAAAATGAAACAACGAATCAATTTTTTCGCAAAAGGTCAAAATGCGATGAAGGCTATGTTTGGATTGGGTGCTTATCTAGGTAAATGTACTATCGAACAAGAACTTTTACATCTGATTTATTTTAGAGTATCACAGATCAATGGCTGTGCTTATTGCCTGGATATGCATTCAAAAGATTTGCTTGCCACAGGTGAAAATCCACAACGTCTATTTTTATTGGACGCTTGGCGTGAGGCACCACTTTATAGCGCACGTGAATGTGCAGCCTTGGCCTGGGCTGAAGCTGTAACGAAAATAACCAATGGAGATGTACCTGACGAAGTTTACGCCATTGCGCATCAGGAATTTTCTGAAGAGGAACTCATAGACCTGACGCTGGCTGTAACTACGATCAATGCATACAACCGTTTTAATATTTCTTTCCGTACCGAAGCTGGCGGCTACAAAGTGGGCCAACATAAAGTACAAACAGCATAAAAAAGCTAAAACGAGGTAAATCAATTTATTTAACATAATAAAACACGAAGCATGAAGGATTTCATCTTATTATTTCGGCAGGCAGGCAGTGAACAGCCTCTTTTGAACGAAGAAGAAATTGCCAAGATAAACAAAAAATGGGAGGATTGGATCGGCGACATTGAAGCACAGGGAAAACTATCCGACCATGGTTCACGTCTCGAAAAAAGTGGAAAAGTGTTAAAACCAGGTGGGGTTATTACAGATGGTCCATTTGTAGAGATCAGGGAAAGCCTCGGGGGCTTCATTGTCATCTCTGCAGAAAACCTTGAAGAAGCGACGACATTGGCGCATGGTTGTCCCATTTTGGAAGCTAATGGTAGTGTTGAGATCAGAGCTCTTTTCGTTTAAAAACTTTATGGGCAGTTGTATGCTATACAACTGCCCTACTATATATGATGGAATCTAACTTTCTAAAACAGCTTTTTCAGCAAGAATTCACCAAGATCGTCGCTGTGATTTCAAAACGTTTTGGGCTACAATACATTGAAATTGCAGAAGATATTGTCAGCGAGACTTTTCTGTTAGCATCGGAATCATGGCAGACGAAAGGTTTACCCGCAAACCCGACCGCCTGGCTGTATACTGTAGCCAAACAGAAAACCTTAAGTCACTTTAGAAGGAATAAAATTTTCGAGGAAAGGGTCATTCCAGAAATACATCAAAATCAGACCGTCGTGCAGGATACCGATGACTTTAACTTCACACAAGAAAACATCAAGGATAGTCAGTTAAAGATGCTGTTTGCCATCTGCACGCCTGCGATTGCCAGTGAAGCCCAGATAGGGCTGGCACTGCGGATTCTCTGTGGTTTTGGCATTGAAGAAATTGCCGAAGCCTTTCTTTCAAACAAAGAAACCATCAATAAACGATTGTTCCGGGCAAAAGAAAAGCTTCGCACAGAAAAGATCCAGCTCGAACTGCCTTCCGAAAATGAAATCGTGAAAAGACTGGACAACGTATTGCATATTATCTACCTTTTGTTTAACGAAGGATACTATTCCAAGACCCAGGATGAGATTTTAAGAAAGGATCTGTGTATCGAAGCCCTACGGCTGGCTATCATGCTATCCACTTACGAGAAGACCAATGTACCCAAAACGAATGCACTCATTGCGTTAATCTGTTTTCACTCCTCACGCTTCGATGCCCGACAAAGTACCGATGGAGAGTTTATTCTGTATGAACAACAAAATGAGAAACTGTGGAATCAAGCCTTAATCAATCAGGGAATTTATTTTTTGAATCTGTCGGCAGATGGCGATCAGTTGATCTCTTACCATATCGAAGCAAAAATTGCGCAGTGGCATTGTGCAAAAGCAGATACTGTAGAAAAATGGGAGGAAATCCTTCAGCTTTACGATCGTTTGCTGGCGGTCAATTATTCGCCGGGTGCAGTACTCAATAGAACCTTTGCCTTATACAAAGCCAAAGGTGCAAAAACTGCACTGACCGAGGCCAAAAAACTAAATCTAACGGATAACCACTTTTATTATACACTCCTGGGGGAACTTTATAAAGACATAGATCGACAAAAAGCAATCGCGAACTTTCAGCGCGCACAGGCATTGGCAAAAAACTCCCTGGAACAGGAAACTATCCAACGCAAGATCAATATGCTGTAAAGTTCGCGATCCATTATACATTGTCTGCTCCTATAATCAGCTAATTCCTATGTTAGCTGATCGTAGATCCTTGCTTTGAGTTTTGCCAATAAGTCATAAACAGCTCGTAAAGTTCGGTAGGTTCAATCGCTATTACAGAGGCCGAGTACATGATATTTAGCTGTTGCGACGTGGCATCATAAGCCATTTTCCATAACATTGCCGAAAGTCGATCTTTATAATTGGCAGCATTGCCTAAGGTGACAACGACCAAAGTATCTCCCCCTACTTTTTGTAAATTAATTGCTGTAACATCATCCCAATTGCCGGCACCGAAAGCTTTTGCCATTGGCGTAGTTTTTCCGGAAAAATGTCTTTTATTTAATGAAATCTGCGCAGACTTGTCCCGAAGATTTAATAAGCTATTCACCAAGAGACCTAGCATTATAAGCAATATTCCGCCCGAAAATACCGCAGGTTTCACTTTTAGTTCACCGTCAAAGATTCCAATACAGTATAAAAAGAGCAATAAAAGAACGACACAAATCACGCCTGACAGACTTAGCAGCTTAGCCGTTTTGCTTCTATTTCTATATAAGTTTGCTTCCTGATCCATCTTAGTTGCCCCAGTTGACATTAAGGTTATGCTTTTCAGCATAAGCTTTTCCTAAAACATATACCTCATCAAATGTTTTATCAATCTCAGGCATGTAATCGTTTTGAATTTTCTGAAGCAATGCCTGCTTTTCTTCGACAGATCCCTTCGTATCACAAAGTTTGGCATAGGCAGTATACTCATTTTTATAAACGGGAAGGACCTTCTCAAATAAGGCTATGGACTTTTCTTTTAATGCTTTTGCATCATCATCCGAAACATGAAGTTCATTGATATCTTTCAATGCTTTTTCAACCGTTTGAATCTTAATATCCACGGATTTTTGCGCCTCATCACCTACTTTCTTACTCGAAGGGATATCGGCAAATTCTACAGTTTCCTGTTCGAGGCGTTTGCCAAAACGTTCAGGGGCAAAATCAGCTACAAGGTTGGTATTTAAAACAACTTTTCCGAAAAAATTCTCGGGACTTGGGGCTTGGCAAGCAGTGAAAAATAGACTTGCCGACATGAAAATAATAACTAGTAAGTGCTTCATATAAATTTTATTTTGTTCCAAAGTACCTATTATTACTTAAACCTACAAGCCGAATCATACCTGCCTCTTCGTTCTGAAATAGTCAGCAAATCGCTATTATTGATATAAACAAAAACGATCTTTTGTTTTATACTTGTCCAACACGCTAATTTTTAATATTTTAGTAAATACAAAAACAACAGATAAAAACCGCTGATTATGGGCTTTGATATTAGTTACCATCCTATTTCTGAAGAACAGATTAACACTTGGTATTTTGAAATGATTGCTAATCCAGAAAAAATAGAAACACTGGCATCCGAGCACCAAATTGACGATTTCTATAAAACAAAATATCAGGACACCATAAACGCCGGTCGGGAAACAGATCAAAATGATTATTTCGACAAGACACATGGTTTCTTTATCGCAGTTGTTCAAGGTTTTTTCGAAACCTATTTCTATGTCCGCGGCGGCGCATTATCTTTTTCAACGAATGAGCTGTTAGAATCCTATTATAAAAAATGGGAAGAATTTATTCCAGTAGCTTCGCTTACAAAAAAAATACAAAACAGGCTTGTTGAAAATTATTGCTCCGGCGTATATATTTCGGCCGAACAGGTCATTCGCCTGTTGGAGGACTATCACCATAATCCCGAAATTAGATCGGAATTGGATCAATTATTTTCTGAGGGGCGCATCACTATTTTCTTAAAGGCGTTGAATTTTGCCAAAGAGCGTGGTCTAGGCCTCTTGGAAGCCACTGAAGTCGTGGAACCTCAACCTTTTGATTTGAATGAGTCTAAAAGTTATTCTAATCTTTTTAACTGCGACAAAGAAGGTCCGTTGCTCTATCAAACCACAGCATTCGAACAGATCAAAGATATCGAACAGCGTAATGGTCTCCCTGAAAATGAGATCCTACCCAATGTAAAAGTCGAAAAGGTACACGTAGAGCCTGTAGAAACAGATACAGAGCCACATGAAGTCAGCAAAAAGAAAAACTTCTGGAAGCGTTTATTTGGTTAAATATGAGCACAAAAGAGACAAAGTCCCAAATCCCGCCGACACATTCACCTGACAATGAAATCATCAGCTCCAGGATCGTCCATGCAGCGATAGACCGGGTCTTTGAGGCATGCGCCAATCCCGCTCATTTGGAAAATTGGTGGGGTCCGGCAGGATTTACCAATACCTTTGAAGAATTTGACTTTAGGCCCGGTGGACGATGGAAATTTATCATGCATGGCCCCGATAAAGGGAACTATCAAAATGAATGTATTTTTTCAGAAATCATTTATCCCAAATTAATTATCTGGGATCGGCTGTCTAAACCTCTATTCCGAATGGAGATCTCCCTAATGGATATTGCTCCCGGTAAAACCAAATTCGGATTCCGAATGATCTTTACGACCGCAGAAGAATGCAACAAGATCAAAAGCTTTGCTATCGATAAAAATGAAGAAAACTTTGATCGCCTTGAACGTGAATTAAAAACAATGATTTAAATCCTTTCGTCCATTCATATTATTTTGCTGCCATGAACATTGTTTTTTTCATTATCGTTGCTTTTTTTGCGGGATTAAATTATTTACTTCGATCTGCTGTTAAAAAGCAAAATAAAAAGATATCTTCAATCGAATATACTGTTATTATTGGCTACATCCTATCCTTAGCTCTATTTGGGGCGGGGCTGTTCACCCACTCAAACCAATATCATGAGGCCGTCGATCCCGTTGATGGGGCCTGTTACTCACCTTTTGGTGGAAAACATGCGTTATCGCTGTTTGTCTATTTTGTTGCTTTCAATGTTGCTGTACTCGCCATTTGGATAAAGGGCCGACAGATACCACCGATCCCCTTAGTTCTTGCCCTTATTATTTTGATGCTGGGATCTATAATCAGTATCTTTGTACTGACTCAGGTAAGCTATCACGATACATCAACCTTAAGTATCTATGTGGGGAATGAAGGGACATTTTACTTTATTTTCACGCCGCTTTTCTGTTTTTGTTTTGGCGTAGGTTTTATCTGGAAGATTGTTCAGGAGGAGAAGGCGACAGCAACCCACAGAAGCTATCGAAATCCTATACTAAACAAGATCAATAGGCAACTTTCGTCCAAGATGGACTATCCGGTATGGGCGCTGATCTTACTCGTTCCTTTCTTTGTCGTCATGACTGCTATTCTTATCCTATTTGGCCAGGATAGTGACTCAATGGCCAAAGTATTCACCGAGACTACTACCTGGGCCTTTTCTCAGAAAATGCATCCACCTATTTTAGACCATCGGGGACATTACCTCTGTACCGTGGCGGCAAAAGGTGATCCAACTATTGTAAAACCCTTACGCTTAGGTAATCGGCATGGAAATACAATCATCGTTAACCGTCAACTATTGGTAGCTAATGCATTTGAGGAAATCTTAAGCGACCTATCTCCAAAGCTGCATCGTTATGTACGTTATTTTTACGACAGATATGGATATAACATCTCCATCAGAATCAACTCAGTCTGGGCGTCCAATCTAACCTATAGGATAATGAAACCATTGGAGTATACTTTTCTCTTCTTCCTTTATCTATTTTATGTAGAGCCCGAAAAGAAAATCGCCAAACAATACACATAATCATTTTCAATCTTTACGTCTTTCAAACAAGCAGCTTTATGGATGCATTGGAGGAGTATGACATTTTTTATATGGATCAGATAAATTACTTCATTGTCTTAACCGGGGGCCCCGGGGTTGGCAAAACCACATTACTCAAGAAATTACAGAAAGAAGGCTATAGAACCGTACCAGAAGAAGCACGTCGAATCATTCAAGAACAGTTGGCAAACAATGGCGATGGCTTACCTTGGAAGAATAAGCAACATTATGCCTCATTAATGTTGGCTGCGTCCATTGCTCGTTTCCTTCAGGAGATAAAAGAAAATACCCAACATCAAGAGTATGTCTTTTTTGACCGCGGTATTCCAGATACTCTCGCTTATATCGACATGGAAAAGTTAACTGTTGCGGCTACTTTACTTGAAGAGGCTAAAAAATACCGCTATCATAAAAAAATATTTATCCTTCCGCCATGGCAGGACATTTATGAAACCGATAATGAACGAAAGCAGACTTGGGAAGAAGCCGAAGCTACATTCCATCGGATGAAAAGTGTCTATGAGCAGCTTGGATATGAGGTTATAGAAGTACCTAAAACATCCGTCGAATTACGTTATCAATTTATACGCAAATCGCTCGGATTAGCTGTTGATCTTTCATTAAGATTTCGATGCGACGGTCCGGAATTAACCACATGATGGCTATTAGCTAGCAAAAGTATAACCTTCCGGTACTTTTAGTTCAAGTACCATAATCGTAATAATGAGGCCAATACTCCATCACTGAATGCTTCCAGCCGGCTTTTAGTCATTGTTATAGATCGGTGTTAAAAATTGATATTGTAGTCCCAGACGAAACACATTCAATCGTGCCGGTCCGGGATTGGCGCCGAGTATTCCATCATGATAATCCTTCAAGCCCCAAGAATAGCCTGCAAAAACTGTATAGCGCTCATAATTAACATTAAACTGTAATCGCGGACGGATATCGACATCAATTACTTTACCTCTATCCCGGTCAAAGCTTGTCTTATTGCCACCCTTATCTTCGATACTTCCGTTTTCCTTGATGCTCAACGTCTTCGCTACATCAACACCGAATTGCATATCCATTGTCATCGGTTCAAAATAAACACGATAGCCCACGAAGGGATTAAAATTCAAAAATTGTTGGTTGAGCTTGGTCATTCCACGACTTCCGTTTGCAAATTCGTTGCCTTCCAGATCAACCTTCGTCTGTAAACGTTCAAATGCCCCTTCTACACCTAAAAGAAAATTATTCGCAAAGACATAACGATAGTTCACTGCGCCACCCAAATTAATTCCATACTTTTTACCGTAAGGATTATTGGTGTAATAATCCTGCTGAACAGAACCATTTAGGGTACTTTTAGCGATGCTTCCAGATCCTGCAAAATTAGAGACACCGGAAGTTACACCGACACGAAGTTCATGGGATTGTGAAAAAGCCGCAAACGGAATGGCACAGGCTATACATGCAATAAGTAAAAATCTCTTCATCATAAAAATATAAAAACAATCTAAAATTAAGAAAATTTAGGCGATTGGAGTTACATTGTCATTTTATTTTTCCAATAGCTATTTTTATCGTCTTTTTATATTTCTTGAACTACATCAATGGAATTGAATCAAATGGACTTTAATTTTGTTGTATAAGAATCAAAGGAATACATCGTATGAAATATATCTTAGAGCATCCTGTCAGCGGTTATATTGGCCAGCAAAAATATAAAACGACCATCCGATGGCGCAACGGCGAATTTATTACCGATGAACCTGAAAAATTAGGTGGAAAAGATCTCGGGCCTGACCCATACACCCTACTGGTCTCTTCCCTTGTTTCCTGTACATTGGCAACCTTACGGATGTATATTGACAGAAAAGAACTTCACATCGACGAAATACAAGTCACGGCTAATATGTATTTACGAATTGAAAAAGAGCAAGTGGTAACCTATTTTGAACGAGAAATTTCTTTCGGACAGGCAGTCGAAGAAAACACAATACTACGCTTGCAACAAATTGCTGATGAATGTCCGATTTCAAAGATCTTAAAGGGCAATGCCATCGTGAATACAATCATGAAAACAAATAGTTAAATGAAGAATTTAATCATTATTGTGTTCGGAAAAAACGAGGAAATTCTCTGCACACTTCAGCGGATCATAACGGGTACAAATGGCTGGCAAGCGATCATTCAGCAGGATCTGTCCGCTTGTAAGGAATACCTCTCCAGTTACCCCAGCGACATCCTGCTGTTGAGTTCCGGTTTATCAGCACTGGAAGAAACTGAAATCATGAATCATCTTTCTTATTTAGACCATCCAATAGGTTTAATAAAACATTATGGCGGTGGAAGCGGGCTTTTAAAAAACGAAATTTATAGTTTATTTCCAGATTTGATTCCTGATAAATAAGCGAAATTTTAGCAAGCCATCGATCGCTAATACAAGGCTTTTCTTAAACCAGTTCAATGAAAATTACTTCTTAGCAAGCTAATTTTGAATACATAAATCATAAGATCATGAATAAACAAAACTTTATAAAAAAGGGGCTTTTAGGTTCCGGAATATTTGCATCAAGTACTGACTCAGCAGACATTATGAGGAATGATATCGATGAAATAGAACCTTTGGAAAGATTAGATGCCAATGCGGTGGAATACAATTCCGATCAACTGGAAAACCATAGTGTACTGCACAAAGCAACGAGCCGAGGTCATGCGAATCATGGCTGGCTGCAGAGTAATCATACCTTTAGTTTTGCGAATTACCATAATCCCGAACGTATGCATTTCGGTGTACTCCGGGTGCTGAATGATGATATCGTTGCCGAGGGGCGGGGTTTCGGATTACATCCGCACGACAATATGGAAATAATCAGTATTCCCTTGGAAGGGGACCTGGAGCATGAAGACAGTATGGGCAATCAGGCCATCATCCGAAAAGGAGATATCCAGGTGATGAGTGCAGGAACAGGTCTCATGCATAGTGAATACAATAAAAACACCGATCAGGTTGTTAAATTTTTGCAGATCTGGATCTACCCGAACCAACGCAATGTAGCACCGCGGTACGATCAAATTACCTTGGATAGATCACAAAGACACAATAGGTTTCAACAGATCCTTTCACCAGACCCTGCAGATGAAGGAGTGTGGATACATCAGGACGCCTGGTTTCATCTGGGTAATTTCGACAATGGTGTCGAAACAACTTACCAAGTTAAACAAGCTGGAAATGGTATCTATATTTTCGTTATTAGCGGGAGTGTCCATGTCGCTGGACAAGAATTGGAAACGAGAGATGGTTTTGGCATCTGGGATATATCGGAAATTAAACTCACAGCCACTTCGGCCGATACTGAAATTCTCTTGATGGACCTCAACATGATATTAAATTAATGTCCTTTCACCTTGAAGCGTCACTTTATGGCTTTTACCGCCGGGTAAAATTAGGAGTATGCATAAGCCGGACGCTCGTGTTCCTGATGGGATTACCATTGCATAAAAAAGGGGAATTTTAACATTCCCCTTTCTTTATTGTTATTGTAAAATCTACTTTAAAAACTGATCGAATTGAGTTTTTTATCAACTAGAATACCGTCTATCGCTTTTAAATTGAAGTTAACGTTACGTTTGGCTTTCAATTTGATCTTAAACAGCACTTCCGAGCCATTCAGTGTTTCCTTATTGCCCAAATTCACAAAAGTAGGATACAAGGCTTTACTGCCGTTCGTATGAAGACGGTCATTGGTATAGTTATTCATTTCCTTCAGGTGTAGCGGATCTATTCCCACAAACTCAAAATCACCCTGATTATAAGGCAATGCAAAGCTAAGCGCATTCACTGCTTTAAGATTTTCTCCACTTACCGCGATTTCAACGATATCACCAGATTTCAAAGCTGTCTTAGATGCCGTCAATTTCAGCTTACCAACAACTTTCTCCTCTTTGGTTGGTTTGGCTCCGCCGTCGATCGACACAGCAACATTTGAAATATCATAGGCATCAATCAACTTATTTTTATTGACATCTCCATTACTCACATAGCCTTCAAAATCACCATCTCCCATTCTTAAACCAGTATAATTAATATAAGAAGTCAGATCATTATGGTCGATCAGACTATCGTTGTTGATATCGCCAGGTAAATAGCTAGTCGAGCCAGGCACCTTAAAGACATAGAGCTCACGGCCTGAACCGAAGCCGCCGACAGCCTCCGAAACCGAAATCTTAATAAAACGTGCGACAGGATGTTGACCAAAACTAAAGCCTTTCATTTCGCCATCACGTTTCCACTCAAAGCTTCCAGCCTCAGCCCAGGTATCTTTGTCATTGCTATAAAACACTTTACCTTTTAAAATGATACCGTTGCCACCATCCGTCCGAGGAAGGTACTCAAACTTATCCAGCTGATTGACGGATTTCAAATCTAGCGTGATATCAAACGGAACCGCAGTTTGTCCCCACTTGGTATGCCACATATCCCCTTCATCATAGTTGAACAGTTTATTGATGCCGTTCCCCCCTTGATTGTCTACAGAGGTCTCTGCTTTAATACCCTCGATCGCAAATTCCAATGGATTAGCTTTTGTTTTTGCACTAAACGTACTCCAATCAGAAGCACCAGCTTTATTAACCGATCTAATTTTAAAGCTATAGGCGGTCTCCGCATCCAACCCTTCAAACAACAATTGATTATCTTTAATGGTCGAGTAGATCAGATCATTAAACGCAATCTCATAAAAGTCCGCATTGGCGACCTTCTCCCATGTTGGTGTTAATGTGTAAGCCTGGGTATTACTATCCGTTACTTTGGCGCTAGGAGGCGTGAGCGCTTCGGTCTGTACCAAATGTATGTCGTTTGGTGTGAATTTGAACCCATCAACTTGTATTTCAAGCGCTGCTGATGACACATCTAGTTTACCGATACGCACCAATATCATCGGATTTTTGATCAGGTTAATCTTTTCAAATTCGGATCCTTTGGTTGCAAACTGATTCAAATTGGGTTGTGCATCGTAAAAATAGGCATTTTCCAAGGCCTTAAACTCATCCAAAGAATGTGCAGCCTGTAATTTTATCCCTTTTTTATTTACTTTAGCAGTCACTTTCTTCGGAGCAGCGGTTACATTAAAACGAACTTCGGTCGTTTTCATTCTTTCGAATTCCTCAAATCCACCTGTCGATGGCGCTATTGCGAACAGCACTTTATTGTCTTTCTGAATGGAAGAAATCTTTGTATGGACACCTTTTCCATAACGATAAGCTTCTGTTTTTCCATCGTCATCATATTCCGTGAATTCAGAACTACCGAATGGATATACCTCGTAGATACGCTGATCCTTTTTGATCTCCTGCACGTTATTGTTCGGGTTCGTAACCGGAATAATAGCTCCATTTTTAACAAAAACCGGTAGTTTCCAAATTGGTACTTCAAAATTATTGATGATACGTCCACCGTTATATTTTTCACCGGTAAAGTAATCTATCCATTCTCCATCAGGCAAATATATACCGTTTCGGATGTCATTGCCCTTCTCATCCACACGAGTCTCTTGATAGATCGGTGCTACCAAAAAATTCGGGCCATACAAATATTGATATTGTGTCGCCTTTCCAAGTGTGTACTGATTTGCCTGCTCCAAAAACATCGCACGAATTATCGGCAGGCCATCGACCGCTTGTTTGGCTATACTATAGCTATAAGGAACTAATTGAGATTTCAGTTTCAGGTAAAGACGGTTGATGGAAGTCGCAGGTTCGCCCAAAGCATGTGGATACTTTTCGTTGGATCCCCAGCCATCCATATTCAATTCCATCGGTGTCCAGGTTTTCCATTGAAAGTCCCGAATATTCACCTTAAAGTTTTTTCCACCAAAGATTCCATCCATGTCCGAAGTGATATTTGGCTGTCCAGAAAGTCCTGAGCCAATATACGTCGGAATATGGAATCGAATATATTCCCAAACCCCACCAGTCTGATCGCCCGACCAAATACCGGCATAGCGTTGCGTACCTGCCCATCCATCCAATGAAATAATAAACGGGCGCGCATTATTACCATAATAAGGCATGGTATGCCCCACATCAGCAACACCATTTAAGCCAAAGGAATATCCGGGTCCTACCCAGGCAACATCCGTCTTTAACACCCGGACACCTGCATCACGCACTTCCTTGACAATATCTCTTTGTAGTAATCCACTGATGCTGTCTTTAGGATGAAGGTCAGACTGCGTCCATAGGCCAATTTCCACGCCGTTTTTACGGGCATAATCGCCAAATTCCTTTAGGTTATTAATATTTCCATCCAGTGTTCCGGTCTGGCCGTATCCAGCGCCATAACCGTCATTTGGTAGAACCCATCCCAAAGGCATATCATGCGCTTTATAGCGATCTATAACAGCACGGGCCGAAAATTGGTAATTCCCCTTTTCGCCATTCAATGATTCTTTTGTACCGCCATTTTCTTTTTGACTTTCTTTATAGCGTTTTCCATCCTCAAATAGAATTCCCTTTTCATCTTCCTTCCAAAAATCTCTATTATATGCATTGAGGTGACCTTCATATAAGCCAAATTTTGGCAGAAGTATAGGATTACCGGTTAACTGGTAAAAATCATTGAGTAAGGGAACCGTACCGTCATTGATCATAAAAAAGACATCCAGATAATCCGTGTCATGCGATAATTTTATGGTGCCTTTTGTCTTTGCTCCAAATGCGTAATTCCCTTTTTTGAAGGTATGCCACATAAAGCCATAACCATTCGTTGACCAAAAATAAGGCGTAGGAGATGCGACTCCGCCGTCGGTCCAGCTATTTTGATTTTCGATCGCAATGATCTTACCTTTATGGGAGAACCGTCCATTTTGCACGCCACCGCCAAAAAAGTACTCATCCTTATTCTCTTTCAATTCCAAGGTCACTTGTTTAGGTTCGAAATCAATAGGCTTTAAGCTCTCGACGACAACTTTATTCGTGATACGATTGAGGATACTAAACTGAGTGGTCTGTTTATCTATGGAGAATACAATGTCTTTGGTTGTGATTGTAGCACGATTTCCTTCGTCTTTTACTTCCAGCCCATTAACTGCTTTGCGAGGTTGTTCAACAAGGATTTTAGCATCAGGTTTTGCCTCTGGATCACGGATAATACCACCGTGTATATCTTGAAACATTCTGAAAATATGATTTCCATAGAAATCCAATGTCAGTCTTTGGTTGTTTTCATATACAATCTCCACTGTTGTAGGATTAATTTTCTGTACAGCAATAATCTTACTAACAGTAGCGGATTGTTCTACCTTATAATTAGCAGCCGGGTAAGTCATCGCACCGACCTTATTCGATTGAAAAATAAACGGAGAAGCCAATCCCACCAATAAACTAACTTGCGCTTTCGTACTCCAAAAAGATATCTTCATGTGTATCATTTATAATATTAAATTGCATTGCTGTATTTCCCCCAAGAGAAAGCTACAAAATGCTGTTAAATTAACATAACAATAATACAATAGTAAATCCAAGTAAAAAAGGGCTTGCGAAATGCAAACGATTGTCTAATAATAATGTTGCAGGAGCCAAGCAATTTTAGCTAAACGTTTCCGTCGGCCCTGACTGGTTTCTAGGCCTCTGTTCCGGGCCGGTATCCCCGGACTTCCCCCGGAGCCGATAGCCCTGTTGAACCAGAAGACCTGTAAAAAGCATATAAACGAAAGAAGCCCTTGACTGTTTCCAGCAAGGGCTTCCGTGTAAAAAAAGGCACCGACCTACTCTCCCACCTGTTACGGCAATACCATCGGCTCTGGCGGGCTTG
>Ga0153980_1000030_pt1 | contig 181831 bp, 144 predicted proteins | sample TSGA064MetaG_FD_104722 | JGI IMG/M metagenome (GOLD analysis project Ga0153980, IMG submission 104722) | Attine ant fungus gardens microbial communities from Georgia, USA - TSGA064 MetaG | ecosystem: Host-associated > Fungi > Mycelium > Unclassified | place: USA: Georgia, Magnolia Springs... | reverse complement strand
GAGCAGTCAAGCCCGCCAGAGCCGATGGTATTGCCGTAACAGGTGGGAGAGTAGGTCGGTGCCTTTTTTTACACGGAAGCCCTTGCTGGAAACAGTCAAGGGCTTCTTTCGTTTATATCCTTTCCGGAAGATTCCATTTAGATACTTTCCAAAAACAGTTGCGTCGCTCCCGAAAAGGTATCATTAAATATGCTTCTGCCGGATATCGATCTAAAGTACTGCACAATTATCTTGTTTATATATTTCCCTGCGATTACAGGCTATGTCAAGAGGAAAATGACAGAAGAATGGAAGATGTTATAACGGTTTGTTCCTGAGTAGTAATCTATTTATGGTTTTTATTGAGTAACTTTGCGGCGCAATGGGTACATTATTGGATAACGGAATTAAACCGTATAATCATTACGGCGCTTATTTAAAGCAAAAATATAACGGACAGAAAGTATTTAAAGTGATTGTCGATGGCAATTTCACTTGTCCTAATAGAGATGGCAGCAAAGGTTATGGTGGCTGTACTTACTGTAATGTAGATTCTTTTACACCTGATACGGCAAGAAAAATTCCTTCTATACGTGAACAGGTGGAGTCTGGAATTGAACGCGCACGTAACAGCTATGGTGCAGAAAAATTTATTATTTACTTCCAACCCAATACCAATACGTATGCACCAACACATTTGCTGAAAATGATGTACGACGAAGCGTTAAACATCGATCCTGAAAATACACTAGGTCTTTCTGTGGGTACACGTCCAGATTGTTTGGACTTTGAAAAAATTGCCTTATTGGAATCTTATACCGATCGTTATGATGTAGACTTGGAAATGGGTATGGAGTCTATTTATAATGATACTTTAGAAAAGATTAACAGAGGTTGCTCACACGATGAATTTATTAAGACGATGGATATGCTAAAGGATACGCCTCTGGAGCTCTGTGTACATACTATTTTTGGTTTTCCATGGGAAACCGAGGAAATGATGTTGAAATATGCCGATGAAATTAATCGCTTCCCGCAAATTAAATTCGTGAAATTGCATCATTTACATATCGTGGAAGGCTCCATTATGGGCGTAAAATATAAGCGTGAGCCTTTTGAGTTATTCTCTATGGAGAGTTATACGGACTTTTTGTCCAAATTTATCCCACGCTTGCGTTCTGATTTGATTATTCAACGTATTTTCGGCATTGCTGACAAGGAATTGTTGATTGCACCAAATTGGGGATTACCTAAGTCGGGGATTCAGACTTATATTGACAAAGGTCTTGAAGCTCGGAAAGTCGTGCAAGGTAGCCTATTTTAATCAATGATAGAGTTTCAATTGCGAAAGGGATACTTTATGTAAACAATTCAATACGAGCAATACAATTGTTGATCATGCATAAAATAAATAGGGCTTCCCCAAGGAAGCCCTATTTATTTTATGGTATACGTAAGTCAAACTATCCTTCGACAATAGTCTTTAGATCTGCCGGGGAATAATTAATCGACTTGAGTGTTTTATTGTCAGCTGTTCTAAAGACTAAAAATTTCCCGTCAACTTCTTTGTAGTATGATTCTACTCCTTTAAGTTTGTAATGCGCTTGCGTAGCGAGAGCTTCAGCTTCATCTTTACATGCTTTACTCATATTAGAGCGTTGTACTTCATCAAAAAGCGCCGAAAATTTGTCTTTTAAACCAAATTCAAGAACAGCTCCAGCGAGGACATACTGAATGTCACATAAAGCGTCTGCAATTTCGACAAGATCTTTATCCTGGATAGCTTCCTCTAGTTCTTTTAATTCCTCAGCTATCAAAGAAACCCGTAGGGCACATCTTTGTTCAGAAGGAATCGTTGGTGTATCCAAGATCGGATGTTGGAATGTTTTATGGAATTCCGCTACGGATGAAAGTGTTTTTGGATCAGTCATATTCTTTAATTTTTTATACTCTCTTCTTATCAGGTGCAAATATAAAAAATAAAGGACGGTTAACTGAATGACCGTCCTTTATTTTATTTTTCAAATGAGATTTGATTAGATCAAATGTTTCAATTGAACAATCTCTCTTTCTTCTAGATATCTCCAGCGTCCGCGTGGTAAGTCTTTTTTCGTCAGGTTAGCATAAACCACACGATCTAACTTCACAACTTCATAACCTAGAGATTCAAAAATACGGCGTACAATACGATTTTTACCAGAGTGGATCTGAATACCTATTTCTCTTTTTGAACCTCCTTGTACATAGCTTAAATCATCAGGTTTGATAACACCATCTTCCAATTCAATACCAAAATTAATTTTGTTAAAATCTCCTTGAGTCAGACTCTTATTAAGTTCGACATTGTATATTTTGCTGATGCTGTTACGTGGATGGGAAAGTTTTTCCGCTAGGTTACCATCGTTTGTCATCAAAAGTAGTCCGGTTGTATTTCTGTCAAGACGACCAACTGGATAAATTCTTTCTTTCGTTGCTTTAGAGACAAGTTCCATTACAGTATGACGCTCTTGGGGATCATCCGTTGTGGTGATATAGTCTTTTGGTTTATTGAGTAAAACATAAACCATTTTCTCACGTTTTAGACGTTCGTTGTTGTAACGGATTTCGTCTATCGCCGGATCAACTTTCGTCCCTAATTCGGAAACAGGTTCTCCATTTACCCAAATTACTCCGGCAGCGATCAATTCGTCCGCTTTACGTCTCGAGCAGATACCAGCATTGGCGATATAACGGTTTAAGCGAATTAGGCCATCATCTTCTGTTGAAGTTTCAGCTTTCTTTTTAGGACGCTTAATATATTGTTTCTCGTCAAAATTTTTGTTTTCATCAAAGTTTCTGCTTCTATCGCCATCAAATTTTCTATTGGATGGTTTATAAGGTCTGTCGAAACTTTTGTTGCGACCGTTTGAAGAGCGTTCATCTTTATCAAAACGTTTGTACGAATCTCTTTTTTCGAATGAACCTTCTTTTCGGTCAAAAGATCGTGCGCCATCTTTCTTGTCGAAAGAACGCTCAGATTTATCAAATTTATTGAAAGTGTCTTTTTTATCAAAAGAGCGGGATGAATCATTTCTGTCAGTACGTTTGAAACCATCTCTTTTATCGAATGAACCTTCTCTTCTGTCAAAAGAGCGGGATGAATCATTTCTGTCAGTACGTTTGAAGCTATCTCGTTTATCAAATGAACCTTCTCTTCTGTCAAATGATCTTGATGAATCATTTCTGTCGGTGCGTTTGAAATTGTCTTTCTTGTCGAAAGAACGTTCAGATTTATCAAATTTGTTGAAGGAATCTCTTTTGTCGAAAGATCTTGATGAATCATTTTTATCAAATGACCTGCCCCCTTTGTTGAAAGGTTTGTCTGAATTATCTTTTGAACGGAAGGAATTACTTTCTCCTCTATAGGAAGGTTTGTCTGCGTATTTATTAGATCCGAATGATCTATTTTCACGGTTATCATCTTTTCTGAAAGAACCTCTTTCAGATTGATCCTTTGAGCCAAAGGATGATTTTTTACCGAAACTATTGTTCTTGTCGCCTCTAGATTTGAAGCTATCTGAGTTGCCCCGTGACTTTCTGGAGTTGTCATCACGACTGTTCCTTTTATTGCTGAATGGCATTGTGTTTTGCTAAAATGTGAACTGCAAAGTTAGGTATAATTTTGGGTTTTGCGAAAAAATCCTTATCTTTTTGTCTTTTCTTGCATTTTGATGATTTAGGCATAAAAAAAAGCCCTTTAAAAGGGCTGCAACGTAACTATTTGTTTTTTAAATAAATACTATTTATCTTTGTACCCTTGAATTTGAACCAAGCTATTTTTTGATCGATTTGACTCGTGAATAGGATAGCATTAAGGGAGTGAATGATAAGAAAGAAAGTATTATGTAGTAGTTTAATATTGTTTGCGTTATTGCTGTCAAAATTATACTCAACCCCACACAACAACACTTCTGGTGGCGATAAGATCGTTGCAGCGAAGTTAGTCGAAACTCCAGCTTATCTTGGAGGCGATGAAGAGAAAAAAGAAAAAAGCAATTCTTTTGAATCTTACCTGAGTTCATTGACGTTTGCTGAAGATTCATTGCCGATGGATCGTCCATTAGTGGAAAGCAAATTGCGCAAGTTCTTCAGTAGGTTTTCATTTAAAAAAACAGGATCCTATGATATGCATAAAAAGGCGGAAACCTATCTGCCTATGATTGCAAAAATCCTGAAGTCACATGGCATTCCAGAAGATTTTAAGTACATCCCATTAGTGGAAAGTGGCCTAAGCAAGGCTGTCGTTTCATCGAAAGGGGCTGGTGGTTATTGGCAATTTATGCCAGCAACGGCGCGCTTATATGGCCTGCGCGTCAATGGTACAGTGGATGATCGAAAAGATCTTGTGAAATCCACACATGCAGCAGCACGCTACTTGAAATATCTTTATGCTCAATTCGGTAACTGGACTTTGGTGGCAGCGGCTTACAATGTAGGTGACGGTAGTTTAAAGGGTTCGATGAGAAGGCAAAAGAAGGATGATTACTTTGCTTTGAAATTGAACAATGAAACTGGATCTTATGTGTATAAACTGGTATCGATGAAGGAAATTATCGAGCATCCGCAGAAACACGGGTATTCACGTTATGCGGACAAGGAGACCGAGACATTGGATAGAGAGCCTAATATGCTTTAGAACAAGAACAAACAAAACAAAAAAAGGATTTCCCATTGAGAAATCCTTTTTTTGTTAGTCTTATTCGGACGGAGAGTTGATCCATCCTAACATAGACCTTATCTTAGGTCGACGATATCAAATCCGCTGTAGTTGCTTTTATTAAAAGTAAAAAAGCTAGATGCAATGGTTTTGTTTCCTTCCTGTGCATTCAAGGTATAGGTATAACGATTACCACTTTTATCAAAAATAGTCGTATCATAGATCAAATTATTCGCTTTATTGATCCGTAACTTGATTTTGGAATAATTCTTTTTGCTATCAACTGGCGTCAATTCTACAACACTTAAATTTATTCCTTTTGCTTTCTCTGCGTTTGCTAACGCATATTTAAAGCCTGAGGTATAGAATGTAAAAATATTAGTTGGGTTGATCTCATTTGTTGAGTTGCTTGCCTCCGATATCTCGACTTCTTTCTCTGCTTTCATGATATTCCATTGTGTTTTGGAATCTGAAATTAGAATTTGATTTTTAGTATTGACATGGTATTTATTGTTTGCCTTGTCAAGATATAAAGTGCCTGCATCACGATGTGAACTTCCGTTTGCTTGTCTGATGTCTAAAGAGAAGTCAGCCTGTATGGTCTTATATCCGTTATATTTTTGACTGACTTTATTAAGTAACGCTTTTGCGTCATTTTGTGCATAGCTGTATTGACTTGCTATAAGTAGCAAAAAGCTCAGCAGGAACCCGATTTGTTTTTTCATGTTAATTGTTTCTTAGCGTCTCCAAATACTGTTCTAATGAATATTCATCTGGATAAAGTACTTCACGTGCTTTACTTCCTTCAAATGGGCCGACAATTCCAGCGGCTTCCAATTGATCGATGATTCGTCCAGCTCTGTTATAACCCAATTTCAATTTACGTTGGATTAATGATGTAGAACCTTGTTGATGCATGACAATCAAACGAGCAGCTTCTTCAAACAATTGATCGCGATCTTTAGGATCAAAATCTACACTACCTGAACCCTCTCCGTTTTCATCTACATATTCCGGAAGCATAAATGCCGATGGATAACCACGTTGTGCTCCGATATAATCGGAAATCTGTTCAACTTCTGGTGTATCGACAAATGCACACTGAATACGTATCAAATCACTTCCAGTAGCCAGAAGCATGTCCCCGCGACCTATTAACTGGTCTGCTCCGCCTGTATCTAAGATCGTTCGCGAATCCACTTTAGATAACACACGGAAGGCAAGACGTGCTGGGAAGTTGGCCTTGATTGTACCTGTAATGATATTGACTGAAGGACGTTGGGTCGCAATGACCAAGTGAATTCCTACAGCGCGGGCCAATTGGGCCAATCGCGCAATAGGTGTTTCTACTTCTTTTCCGGCAGTCATCATCAAATCGGCAAACTCATCAACAATAAGAACGATATATGGTAAGAATCGATGACCCTCCTCAGGGTTTAATCTGCGATTGATAAATTTTGCATTATATTCCTTTAAATTACGAACCTGTGCATTTTTCAAAAGGTCATAACGCTGATCCATTTCGATACAAAGCGAGTTTAGGGTATTGATCACCTTTTTTGTATCTGTAATGATCGCTTCCTCCTCATCGGGTAGTTTGGCCAAGAAATGACGTTCAACCTTTTTGAATAGGGAAAGTTCAACTTTTTTAGGATCGACAAGAACAAATTTAAGCTCTGCCGGGTGTTTTTTATATAATAAGGATGTTAAAATAGCATTGATACCAACTGATTTACCCTGACCTGTGGCCCCCGCAACCAAAAGGTGGGGCATCTTTGCTAAATCAGCGATATAAACTTCATTAGAAATGGTTTTTCCCAACGCGATAGGTAGATCCATATCCGTTTTTTGGAACTTTTCGGTCGCCAAAACGGAGCGCATGGATACCATCTCCGGACTCGAGTTTGGCACCTCGATCCCGATGGTTCCCTTACCTGGCATTGGTGCAATAATCCGGATTCCCAGTGCCGCGAGACTTAAAGCAATATCGTCTTCCAGGTTTTTGATTTTTGAAATCCGTACACCTGGTTTCGGAATAATCTCATATAGGGTAACTGTAGGACCGATTGTTGCTTTTATACTTTCAATCTCAATGCTATAATTCCGAAGGGTATCAACAATCTTGTTTTTGTTTGCTTCAAGCTCATGCTGATTGATGGTTATTTTCCCTGTTCCATAGTCTCGCAACAGATCAAGCGTAGGGTGCTGATAGCCTGATAAATCTAATTTAGGATCATATTGACCAAACTGGGCAACAAGATCGCTGGCTGTTATTTCTTTTTCCTCTTTAATGTCTTCGACAACCAATCCTGGGACTACAGCAACTTCAATCGGAGGTTCTGGTTCCTCTTGTGGAGCAATTGTGATGGTCGGGTTGTGGTTTTCCTGTATACTTGGACGCACTTGTTCTGCAGCATCTTCATCCGGTTGATCAATAGTAAAACTAATGGAGGGTGTACTTTCCGTACGTTCCAAAGGACTATCATCGAAGGTGAGCACAACCTTGTCCTTTGGATCTATCTGTACCTCCGGTATAGGATGATGTGTAAATGCAGGACGTTCGAGTTCTTGCTGTAAATCTTTCTCCCGACTGGACTGAAACCTTTCATTTATAGAGGTCGGTCGTTGGAAAGATTCCCTAACAGATTGAATGGAATCGTCCTCTACATGGACCTTGGTCCTCAAACTATTCGCTGTGTAAGAATCTTCGTCGTCTTCATCCTCCAGATCCTCAGTTAAAGATTTGGATTTTCGATTGCTAAATAATACAAATTTAAAATCTAAGTTATACAGTAGTATCAATGTTGTCAGATAGGCAAAGGCTAAAATACAACCAACGCCGACAACACCAACCTGTGCTTCCAGTAATTTATTGGTCCAAAAACCAAATTTACCTTCCAACATGTGCGGTGTATCCGCCATAAACCCATGTAGGAATCCCAATGTGACCGAAATAAAGACAATCGCTACAAATGAGTAAACTACAGTGCGGTATAATGGAAGCAGTGATTTTTTGAATAATAGGCGATAGCCTAAAATGAACAATACCGGGATAAAGAGGAAAGCGGCAACTCCAAACCATTCATACATAAACTGGTTGGCAAGTAATGCGCCGAATTTTCCTAATTTATTGTCGACGACAGGTAGTTCGACAGTCTCATCGTGAATTTCTTCGGAGGAACTAAAAAGTGTCCCCCAACCGCCATTTGTTTTGGCGATATAACTTTGGTCATCTTCCCATGTAAAAAGATAGGAAACAAAAGCGGTGGCAAAAGCCAACGAAAGCACAATCAATAAAATCCCTAGAATTTTGACAGTCTTCTGCTGTGCATCTGAGTAATCTCTGGGGACACTGGTTTTTTGACTTTTTTCTTTTTTAAATGTTGCCGATTCTTTTGATGGGGCACGCTTGCCAGAAACTGAATTTCCTGCCTGCCTAAATGTATTTCCTTTATTTGACATTGAAAAGCTCACAATTATACTGCTTACAAACTTAGTTATTTTGATAGTATTTTGAAGATCATGAAGACTATTATTTTAAGTTTGTATTTTTTTCATAAACGAATAATTCTCGATCGGCTATTAAATGAATAATAGCAATGTACAACTAGCAAATACTATGCCCTGCGAAGAGGTTTGCTGTAAAGATTGGAGTAAATCGGAAAGAATAGACTGGTTTGTCTGTCTTTTACAGTTAAAGTAAATTATGTAGTTTTACTGATCAAATTAAGGCATTATGAATAAGTTTCAGATACGGAAAGCGGAACAGGCAGATAAGGGAAGGATTTGGGAAATTATACAACAGGCAATAGCACTGCGCAGGGAGCAGGGCAGCAGGCAGTGGCAGGATGGTTATCCGAATGAAGATGTCGTACAGTCGGATATCGATAAAGGATATGGGCATGTGGTGGAGGCTGACGGCAAAATTATCGGTTATGTCGCTATTATTTTCGATATCGAACCTGCTTATAATGTTATCGAGGGCAAATGGCTTAGTGATGGCGAATATGTGGGCATTCACCGCCTGGCCTCAGCTCAGGATCCACACGTAAAAGGTGTTGGTACAGCCATTATGCAAGGGGTGGAGGAAATCGCTGTTCTTAACGGCGTTTATAGCATCAAAGTGGATACAAACTTTGACAATGCAGGTATGCTGCATGTATTTGATAAATTGGGGTATCAATATTGCGGAGAAGTACATTTTCGGGGTGCTGCCCGTCGTGCTTTTGAAAAACTACTAAATAAGTGATTATAGTACCAAAATGGGGCGAAAACGAGTTAAAAGTTGGTCGGTTTAATGGCCTATTTAATGCAATTTATATAAAATAAAAAATCCCTTCTAACACTGTTAAAAGGGATTTTTTTGATGAATAAACCTATACTTACGCAATAATCAAATAATAGTTTTTCTTGCCTCTCTGTGCAATGATGTATTTATTGTTCACCAAATTGCTTTCGGTGATCACTTGTTCAATATCTGTTGCTTTTTCGCGGTTGATAGAAATACCACCACCTTGCAACATTTTACGTGCTTCGCCTTTTGAAGGGAAAACTTGCGTACTGACAGCCAAAAGATCAAGGATATTGATTCCTGCTTTTAGATCTTCTCTTGTTATCTGAAATTGTGGAATACCTTCAAATACATCCAATACGGTTTCGTGATCTAAGTTTTCTAAAAATTCCAATGTGCCATTGCCAAAAAGAAACTCAGAGGTTTTGATTGCAGTCTCGTAAGCTTCTTCGGAGTGTGTGCGAATGGTGATATCTTTCGCTAATGCTTTTTGGACAATACGTAAATGCGGCGCTGCATCATGCTCTGCAATGATCGCTTCTATTTCTGCCTGTGGTTTAAGTGTAAAGATCTTAATCCAGCTTTTCGCATCGTCGTCGGAGGTGTTTAACCAGAATTGGTAATATTTATAAGGCGAAGTTTTCTTAGGATCCAACCATACAGCTCCAGATTCTGTTTTTCCGAATTTTTGACCATCTGCTTTTTTTATCAATTGCGTAGTAATGGCGTAAGCTGTTCCCTGATCCTGACGACGGATCATTTCACTCCCAGTGACAATATTACCCCATTGATCAGATCCACCCATTTGTATTTTACAATTGTGGTGTTTCCACAGGTAATAAAAGTCATAACCTTGAATCAATTGATAGGTGAATTCTGTAAAGGATAGACCATTGTCACCTTCTAAACGTTTTTTTACAGAATCTTTTGCCATCATATAGTTGACGGTAATCATTTTACCGATATCACGAATGAAGTCCAAAAAAGTAAAATCTTTGAACCAGTCGTAATTATTAACCATTTGGGCATCATTTTCACCTTCTCCAAATTCAAGAAATTTGCCTAACTGTTTTTTCAGACAAGCAACATTATGTTGTAAGGTTGCTTCATCAAGTAAGTTACGCTCTGCAGATTTGAAAGAAGGGTCTCCGATCATTCCTGTTGCGCCACCTACTAAAGCTACGGGTTTGTGGCCCGCGTTTTGAAAATGGATTAAGGTCATGATTTGAGTTAAGTGTCCTACGTGTAGAGAGTCTCCTGTGGGATCAAAGCCAATATAGCCAGCGACTTTCTCTTTATTCAGTAAGTCTTCAGTTCCAGGCATAATATCTTGCAACATGCCTCTCCAACGTAATTCTTCTACAAAGCTCATTGTTAAATGGATTTAATTTTTTAATTTACAAGATGCAAAGATAGGAGATTAAGCGTATATTGAGCGAATAATTCCAGATAAAAGCACACGCTAATAAGCTAATATGAATTTTTTATCACATTTTTATTTTGAGCGGTTTGCGACCAATCCCGAGCGAATTGTCGGTGGGTTGTTGCCGGATCTATTAAAAAATGCAGATAAAACTTTTGTCCTTAAGCCTAGGCAATATGAAGATGAATTGCTGGATAATCCATTGCTGGAACAGCTTTATATTGGCTGGAACCGTCATATTGAGGTCGATCGCCTTTTTCATAATTCAACGTATTTTTTTCATCATACACATCAGTTAAAGTTACAGATACAGCCAAGTTTGCAAGGATTGCCCATTCGTCCTTCCTTTATGGCCCATATTGCCTTGGAATTGTTGTTGGATCATATTCTAACACAGCAGAAAGCGGTTTCCATTGATAAATTTTATGTGGCAATGTCGCAGGTGAGTGAAGATGCTGTACGAAAATTTCTGAAAATAAACCAATTGAGTGATATTCCTAAATTTGAGAAATTTTACCATCAATTTATTGACTGGAAATATCTCTATGACTATGCGCATATTGAAAAAATTGCCGGTGCACTTTTCAATATCTGTAAACGCCTCTGGCAATTTGACGTTCAGGAGCATCATCGCCAATTACTGACGGAACAATTGATTTCTTATTTACAGCATCATATGACGGATTACCAAGAGATTTACCATTATATTCATTATGAGCTGGTCGACTTTAAATAGTCTGCCCGAAAAATACCAATAGTATAAGACCTTGAAAATATTTATTTTCGCATAATTTTACGTATAAAACTAATTTTACATGTCACATAGACTTTTTCGGAAGAAAAGTGTTGATCAGATCCTACTGGATACCCAAAAGGAGGGTGGAACTGGCCTCGCAAAAGTGTTGGGAGTAACCGATCTCGTTTCATTGGGTATAGCCGCTATTGTGGGCGCTGGAATCTTTAGCACCATCGGATTGGCGAGTTATGAAGGTGGGCCTGCTGTTTCCCTGCTATTTATCTTTACTGCTTTTGCCTGCGTGTTTACGGCTCTGGCCTATGCACAGTTTGCGAGTACTGTACCTGTTTCAGGATCAGCTTATACGTACGCTTATGTGGCGTTTGGCGAACTGTTTGCCTGGATTATAGGCTGGGCACTGGTGTTAGAGTACGCAGTTTCAAACACCGTTATCGCTATTTCCTGGTCACAGTATTTTGTTTCCATGCTAGAAGGTTTTGGTTTACACATACCTGCTTGGCTTTCCATGGCCCCGGGCTATGCTTATGATGCCGTGGATAAAATGAATCAACATGGTATGGCTAGCCTTACTGCTATCGATCAGCACGGACTTGCCGCATTTAATAGTGCGCCACGGCTCGCTGGAATGCCCATTATATTTGACTTGCCCGCCGGAGTAATTACTTTTTTGGTCACTTGGCTTGTGTATATTGGCATTAAGGAGTCGCAAAAAGCGAGCATGATTATGGTGATGATCAAAGTGGGGATAATCCTAGCGGTTATTTTTGGGGGAATATTTTATGTAAAACCCGAAAACTGGACGCCTTTTGCACCGAATGGACTAGAGGGTGTACTCGGAAGTGTTGCTGCTGTATTCTTTGCTTTTATCGGATTTGACTCGATCTCCACAACTGCTGAGGAATGTAAAAATCCGCAACGCGATCTACCTAAAGCCATGATTTATTGCTTGCTGATCTGTACGGTATTATATGTTGCTATTACCTTAGTATTGACGGGAATGGTAAATTATACTGAACTTAATGTGAAAGACCCTTTAGCTTTCGTATTCAAGTATGTTGGATTTGACCATATGGCCGGAATTATATCCGTGACATCGGTAATTGCGATTACTAGTGCACTATTGGTCTATCAATTGGCACAGCCAAGGATCTGGATGACAATGAGCAGGGATGGATTGTTATGGAAGAAATTTGCGACGATTCACCCCAAATATAAAACACCTTCCTTTGCAACAATTGTAACAGGGCTGGTCGTAGCTGTTCCCTCATTATTCTTCAAAATGGACTTCTTTGTCGACTTGACAAGTGTAGGTACATTCTTCGCTTTTATCTTAGTTTGTGCAGGGGTACTTTATATGGATTATTCGGGACTGTCCGCGAAATCTAAATTTAAAGTTCCCTACATTAATGGCAAATATGTGGTAGGTGCAGGACTATTCATCGCTATCGTCTTGATCACAATATATGGACAGGATACCTTGGACGAGTGGAAAAAACTTTCCCTTCTGGAAATTGTGGAACATAAAATGTTGGTGATTATTTTTTGGCTGACATGGCTGGGCTTGACTATCTATAGTTTTAAAATGAATTTTTCACTTTTGCCTGTTATCGGGATATTGATCAATCTATACCTGATGACCGAACTTGGCGCCAGTAATTGGATTATTTTTGTCATTTGGTTGGTTATTGGTCTAGGCGTGTATTTTATGTATGGCTATAAACACTCTAAGTTAAATAAATCGGTAACTGTTTAAATCTGGAATTCTATTTTTAAATAAAAAAGGAGCTATCAATAGCTCCTTTTTTATTTAAAATCTCCACAACAGGATTCGACTCACTTTGTTCCCTTGTTCCATACGGATAACTTCCGATTCTTTTACATTGATTTTCTTTAGCTTATGCTGGAGAAAACGAACATCCTCACGGTGGGCAACCAGAGAGGAAAACCATTTGACCTGATCTTTATAGAACTGGCTCTCAAATATCATGCGCGTCAAGAAAGCCTTCTCCCCGCCGTCGCACCAGAGCTCACTTCCTTGTCCTGAAAAGGTTTGGACAACGGTCGTCTCCTCTATTTTAGCATCTTTTATGCCAGTAGTTTTACGTACAGATTGTTGTAATGCTTCCGTTTGTGAACTAAAGAAAGGTGGATTGCAGATAATCATATCGAATTTTTCGCCCGGCAGAATGATATCTTTGAAAATCGCTTTTGGATTGTTTTGTAACCGTATTTGGATGTTCTTTTTGAGGCTCATATTGGTGCGCGTAATTTCAATAGCGTTTTTATAAGCTCTTTTTATGATTTCTGAACCAACAAAACTCCAGCCGTATTCCTGATGACCAATAATGGGATAGATACAACTTGCACCCACACCAATATCCAGCACCTTTACTTTTCCTCCTTTTGGAATTTCGCCGTTATTATCCCTGGCAAGCACGTCAGCAACATAATGAATATAATCTGCTCTACCCGGAATTGGGGGGCATAGATTTTCCTTTGGAATATCCCAATGTTGAATGTGGTAGTATTTTTTTAGAAGCGCTTGGTTTAAGACTTTCACAGCTTCAGGGTTATTAAAATCAATTGTTTTGATTTTATAGGCATTTAGCGTGACAAATTCTTTTAAGGAAGGTTCGATTTTACAAAGTTCGTCAAAATTGTAATTATCGAGATGTCTATTTCGAGGGTGTAATTTCTTTGTTGGATTAGCGTCTGCCATGTTATAATATTTGCAACAAAAGTAATGCAATTCTATTGAATAAAAAAGGTGATGCTTTTGCACCACCTTTAAAGACTTAATCTTTTCGTATGAGATGAACCTCCGATGTCTGCGGAAAATTCAGCGGAACTCGCTCAACTGTGACAAAACTAGAATCTAAACCAAATCCTTTTTCTTCGGATAAACTCATTTTTTTCAGGTAACCATAAATGTCCATAATCACTTTTTCGATCCACGACATCTGATTGGTTTTGGATAATACTTTCTCCAGCACAACAAATTTGAAATCTCCTGGAATATTATGTTTACGTAGGGTATCGTATTGGCTTGTAATGTCTATTTCGCCTTTTTTAACCATGTCTTCAACGACTTTTCGGAAAAGTAGACTGATACGCTGCTCTTCTCTAAAACCTAATTTAAAGTCGATGCGAATCAGTTTTCCAGGGATAAGTTGATCAATGGAGTATTCTCTTGTGTGTGGGTGATCCATGACATCGACGTGGACCAGCCAATAAACGTCGGCGCGCTTCGGTTTTTTATTGATGATGGAATAAATAATCTTAGCTTCGATTTCAGATTTGAAATTCGCGCTGGTCAAGTATACCAAATGTGAGGCAAAAGGCGGGACGGATTTGTCTTCACTCAATTCCGATATAATCGGATAATATTTATTGATATTGATAAAATTGACAAAACGATTTTTAATCTTACGCGCTGTATACCAGCAGTACATTGTACCGAACAGGGCAATCGCTAATAGCAATGTCAACCAACCACCGTGAGCAATTTTTACACCGTTACCAATCAGGAAGGTCAATTCAATCACAAAATAGGCGACTAGGAAAATGCCGATGAGCACGCGATTGACTTTTTTCATGGCAAGGAAATAACCCATTAGAACTGTTGTCATTAATACCGTTAGGTTGATGGCAAGACCATAGGCTGCATCCATTTTGCTTGATTCTTCAAAAACCCAGATAACGATCATACAGCCAATCCAGAGAATGAGGTTGATCGATGGGACATATAATTGTCCTTTATGCTCGCTCGGATAGCGTATAGCAACTTTGGGCCAGATATTTAAACGTACGGCTTCCGAGATTAAGGTATAAGATCCAGAAATCATCGCCTGGCTGGCGATTACGGCAGCAATGGTCGCAATAGCAATACCATAGCCGATAAACCAATCCGGCATAATCGAGTAAAATGGATTTGCCCCACCTAAGACCCTTCCTTCTTGTGTCAATAACCAAGCTCCTTGACCAAAATAGTTTAATATCAAGGTAATTTTGACATAGATCCAGCTGATGCGAATATTTGCCTTACCACAGTGGCCCATATCTGAATACAAGGCTTCAGCACCTGTAGTACAGAGGAATACTGCGCCGATGAGGAGTAGCGAGTGTGGGTAGGTTATTAAAATATGAAAAGCGTAATATGGATTGATTGCTTTCATTACTTCCGGCGCCAAATGGATATGAGATAGACCAAGGACACCAATAATAGTGAACCAGATCGTCATTAATGGGCCAAACACCTTTCCGACGACAGAAGTACCAAACCGTTGAATAATAAAAAGCAAGGAAATAATCGTTACGACAATTGGTACGGTTGGCAAGCCCGGAAATTTGATGTCCAATCCTTCTATCGCTGAGGATATGGTGATGGCTGGTGTGATCATCCCATCGGCAAGTAACGTTGCTGCACCGATCATCGCGGGAAAAATTAACCAAGGTGCCCGTTTGCGGACCAACGAGTAAAGTGAAAGGATTCCGCCCTCGCCTTTGTTGTCCGCGCGCAACGTGATCCAGACGTATTTAATGGTGGTTTGTAAGGTAAGTGTCCAAAAGACGCAGGAGAGACCGCCCAGAACGAGATCTTTTTGAATGGCACCCTGTCCCATGATTGCTTTGAAGACATATAGCGGGGAGGTTCCGATATCTCCGAACACGATTCCTAAACTGATCAATAATCCGGCGAAGCTCACCTTATTGATGCTGTTGTGATGACTGTTATCTGTCATTTAATTATTATTTTATTTCAAAATATAATGCAAAAATATACTTTTTACTTGTACTTTAAGCAGGTACATTTTCTGCGCCAAATTTTAGCATTTCATTTGACATGCACAATAGCTGTTAAAATTTGTTAAAAGAATCTTTTGATCCCTCGATTCACTAAAAAACTTTTAAACAAAATAGTAACTTTGTTGTTGATAATTCAAATAGTTAGCGTTATATTTGATTAAACCGTAACCAATATTTGAAGTCTAATTTAACACTATGGGGAGAAATCTACTTAAAGCAGCTTATTTAACACTTATTACCGCACTGACTTTGTGCAGCGGGGTAGCTCAGGTGTATGCGAAATCTCCTGATGACCATACTTATTTGCAAGCTACTTGGAACGGTAATGAGGGATTTGGCGATAACACGATCAAGGATACAGAAAAACTGATTAATAACGTTAAAGTATTCTATAATCCTATTGCCGAACAGGTTAATCTTTCATTTAAATTGGCAAAGTCATCGAGTGTATCTATTAAGGTCATGGATGCTTTAGGAAACGAGATTCTACAGTTGATGAATGGAAATCTTGATGCTGGTATTCAAAATCTTTCGTTTGAGCATGGAGGGAAATTGACAACTGGATTTTATTTTGTGCGTGTAGTTGCCGGATCGGAGACTGTTGTAAAAAGATTTTCTGTCCGTTAATTGAAAGAAAAGATTTGATTGATAATCAACATCGTTAAAATAAAAAAACAAGGGGGATCATTTGATCCCCCTTGTTTTTTTGTTTATTCTTGAGCCTCATCAATCCAGCGCCCATCATCTTTAATGATCTTGATCAGTTCGTCCAATGCCTGCGCGGAGCTTACGTTCTTCTTGACGACTTGCTGACCTCTGTACAAAGTTACTTTATCGGGGCCAGCACCCACGTAACCATAATCTGCATCGGCCATTTCACCGGGGCCATTCACGATACAACCCATAATGCCAATTTTTAAGCCTTTGAGGTGATTGGTACGACTCCGAATCATTTGCGTGGTTTCCTGAAGATCGAACAAGGTCCTTCCGCAGCTTGGACAAGAAATATATTCTGTTTTGGATATTCTTGAACGCGTGGCCTGTAATATACCGAATGAAAGTGATGCTATATTTGCTAATGGCGTGGCTGGAGAATCAATCCATATCCCCGAACCTAGACCATCAATTAATAAAGCTCCCATATCCGTGGCAGCATATAACTGTATTTTTGAGATAGGCTCCTCTGGATTCATGAATTCGCCCATAGGCCCTGAAAAATCCGCTTTACGATATGACCTTTTGATAATAACAGGATTCTCAATACCTATTTCCTGTAAATTTCGAAAAAACTGACGCTGGTCAGCCATTCCATGTGTATGATCAGTTTCTAAGATAAATACAACCGTCTTGTCTAAAAGCAGTGACTCAAATAATGGACTCGTTAAATCCGTATTACGTATTTTCACCATGTTCAAAACACGATCCCTATTGTCCGTTTGGACAAATTCTTCCAATGTATAGAGCGGATGGATATTTGTTTTGTCCTGAAGTTTCGACCAGGTCATAATGTTATATACCTGTTTTAAATTGGCAGGCATATTAAAGGAAGGCAATTGATCTCCTAGATAGACAAAATCTACGGATTGTTCCCCCATATGATATTTATCCAAAATCATATCATATCGGTAACCTACTTTTGCCAGAATTTGCGCATCCTTGAGATTCTCATTTGAAATATCCACCACAATCCGCGGCACCAGCGAACCACCGATGAAGGTATTGACCTCTTGACTCTGATAGGGGATAGCCGGACTATCTGGGGAGAGTTGTATGATTTCTTCTTCTGACTGACGGGCCAAGCTGGCTTTTCGCTTGCTATACCTATTGACTAACGCAATCGCTACCGGAGCTTCTCGCTCAGGCTCCTCGGTCAAGGAAACCCTTACCGTATCTCCAAGTCCATCTTCCAGCAGTGTACCTATCCCTACTGCGGATTTTACACGACCATCTTCTCCATCACCAGCCTCGGTCACCCCAAGGTGTAAAGGATAATTCATGTTTTCAGCAACCATCTTTTCAACGAGCAGACGGTAGGCTTTGACCATGACTTGCGGGTTGGAGGATTTCATTGAAATACAAAGGTTATGGAAACTAAGATCTTCACACATGCGGATAAATTCCATCGCAGATTCGACCATTCCCTCAGGGGTATCCCCATAGTGGCTCATGATCCGATCTGAAAGTGAACCATGATTAGTACCGATGCGCATGGCAGTACCATACTCCTTGCAGATCTTTACCAAAGGAGCAAACTTCGTGTAGATACGTTCTAGCTCCAATTTATATTCATGCGCAGTATAGGATAACTGGTCAAACTTCTTCTTGTCGGCATAATTGCCGGGGTTAACCCGAACCTTCTCAACAATGCGTGCTGCAACTTCAGCCGCATTGGGTGTAAAGTGTATATCCGCGACTAAGGGGACATGGTAGCCTCTTTTTCGAAGTTCACTTTTTATATTTGCTAGATTCTGAGCTTCTTTTATACTAGGTGCAGTGATACGGACATATTCACATCCTGCTTCCACCATACGAATGGTTTGTTCCACAGAGCCCAGGGTATCCATGGTATCTACCGTAGTCATACTTTGAATACGGATCGGGTTGTCTCCACCCATGGGGATATCACCGATCTGAATTTCCCTGGTCTTCCATCTCGAATATTCTACCTTGGAATTGCAATAGATTCCTGGTAAAGTCAACATATTACTTGTGTTCATATATAACACAAAGTTAGCTTTTCTTGACTAAAAATTCGCTGTCAATTAATATCTTCTAATTTTTATTGATGCGATTCCACCATTGATATCAAAATCAAATTTTTCGGTTGCGGCATCGTAATTTGTTGATTTAACCATACCATCTGTTTTTAAGAAATCGCCTTCATAAGAAGTAGATGATAAGGCATTATCGCTGGTGATACGACATGCAGCATTTTTTGGGATTGCAATTTCGATCGAAGATGCACCGGCATCCATGGATATTTTTGTCGTTGCGAGAGGTTGTCCAAGTTTTAATTTTAGACTTGTCGCTCCGGCATCAATATCCAATACCTCAATTTTATAAGGTGAAAGATCTAATTTGGCATCAATTGCACCGATATCAAAGTTCAGCTTCCATAGGATATTTGGATTAAGCGCAATGTAAGTATTGTTATTTTTACTATTAAAATCTTTGTCTTTAACTTTACCTTTTAAGTTAATGTTTATTTTATCTGGGGATTCCCCATGAGTAGTCATACCCAAAAGGTAGTCACTGGAGGTATTATAGGCAGTGAAGATGGATGATGTTGTCATACTATCGTTTTTCAACGAAGTAGCACCTAGATCGACGCTTAACGTCGCGCTTTTGATTTTATCATCCAAAGGGATTTGCAGTTTTTGCGTTGTATAATTAGTCTTATCATTTGGATCGTCCATATCGATTTGTACACCCTTATTTTTTAGCAATTGTGTTAATAGGGGCTCTTTTGGGGTGGATAAACCGATATAAGTAAGGAATCCCAAGATGATTACAGTGGCGCCGATAGCAATAAACTGTCCTATTTGTTGATCTTTAGGAACGAGCATTCGGATTCCTGCGAGGACAATGAATAAGGGCCAATACCTGAAAATTCCAACCCAATTAAAGGAAATGCTATTCAGTTGGGATAATAATAAGACAATCCCTATGAAAAGAATTGTGATTCCAGTTGTTATACGTTGTGTGTTCATGACTAATTCCGTTTGTTATATACCCCAAAAGTAAATCGCTTTATTGGACACTGTATGAAAGATTAGGCTATTATACATAAAAATTCGGTAAATGTGACTAATTGGTCGGTAAGTAATTTCGTTTTTCTCCCACTTTTTCGGTTTCTGCTTGTTTATATATTTGTTGGAATTAATTACCTTTAATGGATACATGGGCTAAACATCGTGTTTGGAATGTATAATACATGGAATTTAAATTGATAATATGATTTTTCATCACATTGGTGCATATCTTATACTCCTGAAATCAGTCTTTAAAAAACCTGAGAAAGGACGAATTTATTGGAAGGAAACCTTATTGGCCATGACAGATATCGGGATAGGGTCTTTGGGACTTATTGTGATCATTTCGACTTTTATCGGAGCGGTAATGACCATGCAGATTGCATTTCAGATGGTTTCCGACCTTATTCCCAATTCGATTATAGGGTCCATTAATAGGGATTCTAATATTTTGGAGTTGGGACCTACGATTTCGGGATTGGTATTAATGGGGAAAATAGGCTCATCGATTTCTTCCCAAATAGGTTCTATGCGCGTAACCGAGCAGATTGATGCCTTGGAGATTATGGGGATCAATGCCCCTGGCTATCTCATATTGCCTAAAATATTGGCCGGCGTGACGATGATTCCGATGTTGGTTATTATTGCCATTGTCTGTGCATTGGTGGGTGGACTATTGGGCGGTTCCCTTTCTGGAGCGGTGACACCAGCAGATTATATTTTGGGTATTCAAGATAATTTTAATGGTTTTACTGTGACTGTAGCACTTGTAAAAGCGTTCGTATTTGGCTTTATCATCACTTCTGTATCCGCATATAAAGGTTACAAAGTGAAAGGCGGAGCCCTCGAGGTGGGTCAGGCAAGTACGGAAGCTGTTGTGGTGGGCTGTATTACCATTCTGGCAGCAGATTATGTGATTACAGCATTAATGCTTTAAAAAGATTCTATGATTGAAATTGATAATATTAACAAATCCTTTGGTGATAACCATGTTTTAAAAGGTATCAATGCAACTTTCGAACCTGGAAAAGTGAGTTTGATCATTGGTGGATCAGGTTCGGGGAAAAGTACCTTATTAAAATGTATCGTTGGATTGCATCATCCTGAAAAGGGTAAAGTACTGTTTGACCACACCGATTTCACCCGCATGAATTTTGAAGAACGGGTACCGATTCGAAAAGAAATCGGGATGTTATTCCAGAATTCGGCCTTGTTTGATTCAATGACAGTGGAGCAAAACATCATGTTTTCCCTGGACATGTTTACAGATATGTCCAAATCGGAGAAGGTAGACCGTGCGAATCATTGTTTGGAACAGGTTAACCTAGAAGGACGAAACAAGTTATTCCCTGCAGAATTATCTGGGGGGATGAAAAAACGTGTTGGTATTGCACGTGCAATCAGTATGAATCCCAAATATCTTTTTTGTGATGAACCCAATTCGGGTTTAGACCCCGAAACCTCTATTGTAATTGATGAGCTGGTGCTTAAAATTACCCAAGAATTAAAGTGTACGACGGTTGTTGTGACTCACGATATGAATTCCGTTATGGGCATCGGCGAATATATCCTGTTTTTGTTTAAAGGACAGAAATTTTGGGAAGGATCAAATAAAGATATGATGCGATCAGATGTTGAGGCGTTAAATAATTTTGTATTTGCAAGCCCGTTGATGAAAAGCGCCAAAGCTTCTATGGGACAATAATTGCTGAAAATAAAACCTTTGAAATCAATAGTCTCTTTTCTTTGTATGAATTGTGACAATACTGGTTTACATGGATTTTTTATATGTTTTCAGCGTATGAAATCCATTTTTAAATAACATGGACCGAGGCTAAATTTCAATATAAAAGAAATTTAGCTTAGTTTTGTCGGAAAATTTTGATTTTGGCAACAACGAATATACAACTATTGACCCCACAACATTGGAAAGACTATGAGCTTATAGACTGTGGTGATTTTGAGAAATTAGAACGCTTTGGCGACCTGATATTAATTAGACCGGAGCCACAGGCGGTATGGCCCAAGGCTTTGAGCGATGCAGAATGGAACAAACGTTATCATATCAAATTCAAAGGGCGTTCAGCAACTTCCGGAGAGTGGTTGAAAAAAAATCCAAAAATCCAAGACCGTTGGCATATCCAATATAAAAACAATGATGTCGCGATCAAATTTAGATTGGGACTGACATCGTTTAAGCATGTGGGGATATTTCCTGAACAAGCAGTCAATTGGGATTATATTTCGGAATCTGTCCGTTCATTTAAGACAGAGAAACCCAAAGTTTTAAATCTTTTTGCCTATACGGGAGGCGCTTCATTAATAGCGAAGGCTGCAGGAGCGGACACAACACATGTCGACTCTATTAAGCAAGTGGTGACTTGGGCCAATGAAAATATGGAGATTTCCAATCTGGATAATATTCGTTGGGTAGTTGAGGATGCATTGAAGTTTGTCAAGCGTGAGCTAAAACGTGGAAATACATACAATGGTATTATTTTGGATCCACCAGCATACGGACATGGACCAAAAGGAGAAAAGTGGAAGCTCGAAGACCATATTATGGAAATGATGACTGAAGTTGTGCAATTATTGGACCCTAAAGAGCATTTTTTGATCTTAAATACCTATTCATTGGGTTTTTCTTCGGTCATTGTGGAAAATTTAATAAAAACTGCTTTTCCAAAAGTAGAAAATTTAGAAATTGGCGAGCTTTTTCTGCAAGCTACTGCAGGACCAAAACTGCCACTGGGAGTTTTTGGGAAATTTCGTAAAATTGCACGATAAATTTTGCCGTTGAATAAACAGGAATATTTATCAGTCCTATAAAACGCGACAGGCCCACAAGGCCTGTCGCGTTTATTTTAGTATCCAAATACCTATATCTGAAGATCTTTTAAACGGATGGTTGCAAGCTCCAGCTGTAAGGGTATGGCTTCCAGGGTGCTTTTGGGAAGGTGTGAGAGCTGATCTTGTAGTTTATGATAATAATCTATTCCTGCCTGTAATTGTGCTTTGAATTTGGCAACATAATTTATTTTTTTGTCATTGAATTTATCTTTATTGTCGCCAATATATTTTTGGATATGATCGATATAAAGGTTTAATTCATTGATCAGCACAAATGGCCGATCTGAATGCTCCAGTATCGATACGCGGCCGTAAATATGATCAATCATCTGTTTTAAAGAATATTGTTTTTTGAACCAGTACAGATTTGGTCCCGGGCAAATGGACACAGCTGTTTGCTCCTTATTTCGTTGGATATTATATTTGAGATAAGCAGGGGTAGCCAGTCCTTCACAGAGACAGGTTTTTTCGGTGATGGTATCGAATGCCTTGTTATATTCTTCATTCGTAAGTTGCTGTTTCTGCAATTCCAGGATTTTTTGATGTTGATATGCGCGCGAAGCGGTACAAATTGGTTTTTCTCCAAACTCCCGATTGGCGATCAGATATTCCTTTTTGCAAGGGCTTCCGGGCCTTCCTTTTTGGATACGATCCAGTCGCAGCTTTTCGGCGCTACTTGGTCTAAAATTATTAAATGGTACGCCTAAAGGTGAGGCCCCACTACAATAGAAATCTGTCTTCTTAGCTTCTGCCAGTGCTTTCAATGTTTCATTGTCCACAGTAGTAGCTTCTGGAACCATTAAAAATGGCGATCCCCAGCCTACAGCATCAAATTCATAGTAATCCAATAAAAATTGATGTTCCATAGCGGTGCCTATTCCACCTTGTACGGTATATTTGATCTGAGGTGAATCGCTTAACTGTAATCCCTGCCCTAGCCAATAGTCCTGATAAATTGTGAAGAGTTCAGCTTGTAAACTTTGTTTTTTCGCCTTGAATTCTTCCAAAATGGGCCCCAATAGAAAACCATCTGTTGCAAAAGCATGTCCACCGCAATTTAATCCAGACTCTACCCGAAATTCAGAAACCCAGACTCCTCTTTTTGCGAGATATTTTGCCTGGATAAGCGATGATCTAAAGTCGCTGACTTTTAAAACGACCTTCTTGTCAAAGCTGCTGTCAGCCTTTGGGAAGAATGCCGGTAATTCGGCAAGATAGGCATATAGATGCGGGTTCATTCCTGCGGAGAGAATGACTGAGGAGTGTAATATGGAATTAGCGAATCCGCGTAAGGCGGCTAAGGCATCCGAGTAGCGCTGCGCTAGAGGAATATCTTTTTTATAATTTATTTTGTCCACTTTGGACATAATATTAACATCGATGTCTCCGGGTTTCAGATAATTGATCAAAAGATCTTGAAGCGCTGTTTTGATCGCGCGATTTGTTTCAATTTCCATCGCGTGAAAGATCGGTTTTGAGGGATGTGAATCCGGTAAAAGCTGGAAGTATTTGGTTAGTTCCGAGTTTTCAGTAAAGGATTGATGTTTCAAGGAATCTATCTGCCTATTGACAATCTGCTGTACGAGATTGAGATAGGCGGTGATTCTATTTGCACGGTAATCGTCATCAGTTATGCGGATCGGATGATAAGGAATTTGATATTGTCCGCAGTAATAACAGCGTATGCGCTCGATGAGCTCATCATCAACAATAGACATCACGGATGAAATTCCGTATTGTGCGACTTTAATAGCTGAATCTATTGAAAAAGCTAGTCCCAATACAGGGATATGGAAAGTGTGTGTCATTTTTAAATATTTCTTTTACGAAATAATCAAGAATAACGCGATAAAAAAATAATGACTACACGTCTAAAATGGTGATTGTGATCACTATTCAAATACGATGGTTTTATAGTCGTTGAGCATAACCCGGTCTTCGCTCAATAGGCGTATTGCTCTGCTTAAAACGGCTTTCTCAATTTCTTTCCCTGCAGTTACCATGTCTTTAACGGTATACGTATGATTGACGTGGCGTATATCTTGAACGATGATAGGACCTTCGTCAAGCTGGTCGGTGACAAAATGCGCAGTAGCACCAATAATCTTTACTCCTCGGGAATGCGCTTGTTTGTAGGGGTTTGCGCCAATGAATGCAGGAAGAAATGAGTGATGAATATTGATCAACCTATTTTCGAATGTAGCAACAAATAAGGAGGAGAGGATGCGCATAAATTTCGCCAGAATAATATAATCAAAATTGTAATTTTTGATTTGCGCAATCAGTTGATTTTCAAAATCTTCTTTTGATAAACCTTCGTGCGAAATACAATGGAATGGAATATCAAATTTATCCGTAAACGAACGTAAGGTATCATAGTTACCAATGACCGCCTGTACTTCTGCTCCCCAGGTTTCGAAATGTTGTCGCACCAGAATATCTGCCAGACAATGATGTTCTTTTGTGACAAGGACAATAATTTTTTTCCGATTACTGGGGTTGACTTGAATCTGGGCGGAAGGCGGAAGCACTTCGGCAAGCGAATTGGCAAGCTGCATCTGATCGGGAAATAAACCGTTACAGACGACACGGACAAAAAATTTATTCGCTTCTTCATCAACATATTCCCTCATGGTAATGATATTAAGCTGATATTTGGCCAATGTATTGGAAATATTGGCTACCAATCCAACAGCATCTTGACATTGGATCAGAATTAAGGTTTGGTTGTGCATGAAATATAGGTCGTAGGTCGCAAAAAAGCGGGTTAATTTAACCCGCTTTTTTTGTTAGTTCTTCTTCAAGGTCTACTTCTACACGCAAATTCTCGACGATATGTTTTTGTCGGTCCGGTGTATTTTTGCCCATGTAGTATTCTAATAATTGTTGAATTTTATTGTCTTTTGATAAAATAACAGGATCAAGACGGATGTCTTTTCCGATGAATAGGCCAAACTCAGAAGGTGATATTTCACCTAAACCTTTAAACCGCGTGATCTCAGGCTTGGCTCCTAGTTTTGCAATTGCTTTTTGACGTTCTTCATCGGAGTAACAATAGATTGTTTCCTTTTTGTTCCGAACCCTGAATAATGGTGTTTGGAGGATAGATACATGACCTGCTTTGACTAAATCTGGGAAAAACTGTAAGAAAAATGTCAATAACAAGAGACGGATGTGCATTCCATCGACATCGGCATCAGTAGCAATGACAATATTGTTGTACCGTAGTCCATCTAGTCCATCTTCGATATTGAGTGCATGTTGCAAGAGATTGAACTCTTCATTTTCATAAACAATTTTTTTGGACATGCCATAAGAGTTCAATGGTTTTCCTTTTAAACTGAAAACTGCTTGCGTCTGTACATCACGTGACTTGGTAATTGAACCTGATGCGGAGTCTCCCTCTGTTATAAAAAGAGTAGTCTCTTGGTTGCGCTCGTTTTTATCGCTGAAGTGGACTTTACAGTCACGCAATTTGCGGTTGTGTAAAGATGCTTTTTTAGCCCTTTCATTGGCCAGCTTTTTGATCCCGGCAATATCTTTACGCTCTCTTTCAGATTGAAGAATACGTTTTTGCAGTGCATCCGCCGTACTTGGATTTTTATGGAGATAGTCATCCAACGCTTTTTTGACAAAGTCATTGATGAAGCCTCTCACTGTAGGGCCTTCTGGACCGACACTTTGAGAGCCTAATTTTGTTTTTGTTTGGGATTCGAAAACTGGTTCCTGTACTTTGATGGCAATGGCGCCAATAATCGAGGATCGAATATCCGATGCGTCAAATTCTTTTTTGTAGAACTCGCGGATTGTTTTGACTATTGCTTCACGAAAGGCTGCTTGGTGTGTTCCGCCCTGTGTTGTATGTTGACCGTTTACAAAAGAATAGTATTCTTCTCCATACTGTTGACCGTGGGTCATTGCGATCTCAATATCATCACCACGGAGATGAATGATTGGATAGCGCATGGATTCGGAATCTATATTTCTTTCTAATAAGTCTTTTAATCCATTTTCAGAAATAAACTTCTGTCCGTTAAAGTTGATGGTAAGACCTGAGTTTAGAAAAACATAGTTCCAGATCATATTTTCCACAAATTCCGAACGATATTTGTAGTTTCTAAAAATAGAATCGTCTGGATAGAATGTTACTGATGTACCATTGCGTTGGGTCGTGTCTTTCTGTTCGTCATTCACCAATTCGCCTTTAGAGAACTGCGCAATACGTGTTATATTTTGTCGGTATGACTGTACGGTAAACTGACTGGATAGTGCATTGACAGCTTTTGTACCCACACCATTTAAACCAACGGATTTTTGGAAGGCCTTGCTGTCATATTTACCACCGGTATTAATTTTGGAAACTACATCTACGACGGAGCCAATTGGAATTCCCCGACCATAGTCACGTACCGAAACTTTGTTTTCGTTTACCGTGATATCAATGGTTTTACCGGCACCCATCACAAATTCATCAATCGAGTTGTCGACGACTTCCTTCAATAAAACATAGATGCCATCATCATAGGCCGAACCGTCCCCCAATTTTCCTATGTACATTCCCGGACGAAGGCGGATATGCTCTTTCCAATCCAAGGACCTAATACTGTCTTCGTTATATGTACTCATAAATTTATGTAGAACTTAGCTAACAAAAGTATAAAAAATAAACCACGATATGTAGTATAAAAGACTAAATTTTTTAGATATCTATGGTTTCCGATAGGAATGGTAAAATTGGCGGTTTCCAAGGAAATGTTTACATTTAGTGTAAGTAATTGTAAAGAGAAAAATTTATGGGGTTATTTGATAAAATCAGAAATGAATTTATAGATATTATCGAGTGGGTCGATAATAGTACAGATACGATTGTGTGGAAATTTCCGCGGTATCAGAATGAAATAAAGATGGGTGCTCAACTTACTGTACGGGAGGGGCAGGCAGCTGTATTTTTGAATGAGGGAGTTGTGGCCGATGTATTTCACCCCGGCAGATATGAATTGACAACGCAGAACATGCCCTTAATGACAACTATTAGAGGTTGGAAGTATGGTTTTAACAGCCCGTTTAAGGCTGATGTTTATTTTGTCAACCTACGCCAGTTTGTTAATCAACGTTGGGGAACAAAAAATCCGATCATGTTACGTGATCCTGAATTTGGACCGATACGACTTCGAGCCTTTGGAAATTTTTCCTTTCAGGTAAGGGATATCCCTGTTTTTATGAAACAGTTGGTTGCGACGACTCCGGTGTTCACCGTAGATGATATTACGGAGCAATTGCGCAATATTACCGTTTCCAGAGGCATGGATGCCATTGCGGAATCAAAAATTCCAGCTTTAGATCTAGCTTCGAATTACGATGAAGTTTCTGCAATGATCCAACAGAAAATTGGCGGAGACTTTGAAGAGATCGGATTAAGCCTGACCAAATTTTTGATAGAAAATATCTCATTTCCAGAGGAGGTTGAAAAAGCACTGGATAAACGAAGTAGTATGGGAGTGGTTGGAAACCTCGGCGCCTATGCGCAATTCCAGGCGGCAAACTCCATGGAAAAAGCTGCTGAAAACCCAAATAGCGGTGGCATTGTTGGTGCTGGTTTTGGCGCTGGTCTGGGAGCAGGAATGGTTGGGCAGATGGGTAACGTGTTTCAGCAAAATAATTTTGATGGTAACAATCCTACCGTTGCGGCTGGGGCAGGTGCAGCAGCAGGGTCGGTTGGACCGCCGCCACTACCGAAGGCCGTGGCTTATTACTTGGCTATAAAAGGGAAACAAGAAGGACCATTCGATCAGGAACAATTACGTGGACTGCTTGGGGAGGGTACACTCACGGCTTCGACTCTAGTTTGGAAAGAAGGGCTTGATAATTGGACAGAAGCTGACAAATTTGTTGAATTGAAGGATTTGTTTTCGCAAACCCCACCACCAATTCCTGGAGTTTAGAGATCTAAGTGCTATCACGCGTATGAGTTTTGAAGAGAAGACCTCTGAAATAGAGCGGGGGTTAAAATGCCAAGGTTGTGGTGCTGTTTTGACTTATCAACCGGGAACTTCCTACCTGGAATGTTCGTATTGTGGGACTAAAAATGAAATTGCGGATAACATGCCGGAAGGTGGGGAGATTGAAGCAACGGATTATAAAGTTTTTGGAAAAGCGATGGAAGGTGTCGCGGATGAGCGATACAGCTATCTGGCGGAAGTCGTTCATTGTAGCAACTGTGGGGCTAATTCGAGGTTGAATCCGCATGTTACAGCAGATGTGTGTGCCTTTTGCGCATCGCCGTTGGTTATTGATCATCAGCAAAAACGTATCGTTAAACCCCATGGACTTGTACCTTTCTCAGTGGACTATAAACAAGCCTTTGGTTTATTAACGCAATGGGCAGGGAAAGTCTGGTTTGCTCCAAATGATTTCAAGCGGATTTTCAATACGCGGAATGATCGGTTGAAAGGCGTATACATCCCATTTTGGTCATACGATTCGGATGTACATTCTTCTTATGAAGGATCCCGTGGGGAATATTATTATATCACACGGACACGACGTAATTCTGACGGTGAAACGGAGGAATATGAAGAGCGCCGCACGAACTGGTATCCTGCTTCAGGAACGATTTATAGCCAATTTAGAGATATCGTTGTCTCTGGATCGACCTCGCTGCCCGAAAAATTTTCGGATAAAATTGGCCCCTGGAACTTGAGTTACCTGAAGCCATTTAACGAACAGTATCTGAGTGGTTTTATTGCAGAGACTTTTAGTGTCGACCACGTTGTGGCGGCCCGAACCGCCCGAACTATTATGGATCGCGAAATTGAACGGCAGGTCGAAAACGATATTGGAGGGGATACCCAGGACATTGATTCCATTGATAGCGATTTTAAGTCGATCCAATTGAAATATATTCTGTTGCCCGTATGGCTTTCAGCTTATCAGTACAAGGGCAAGAGTTATCAGATCATGGTTAATGCGTTCAACGGTAAGGTATATGGACAAAGGCCCTACAGCTTTTGGAAAATTGCTTTCTTGGTATTACTAATTCTTATTATATGTTATCTATTGCGCTTTATGGGATAATAGGCGCAATAAAAGCAACAAAAAGAGCTATATTTCGAAAAGTATAGCTCTTTTTGTTGCTGCTGTAAAATGTAATTATTTATTTAAAGAAAGCAAGAAGCCAATCGTAAAGTTTGCATCCCAATCAAATACAAAGGTATCGCAGTTGGTCGCATCTTTAAGCGCTTTGTAGATGTTGACCCCGCTTTTAGTTTTTATTTTGTCAGTTTTATAGGAAGCAGGATCGTTCAATACCGTAAATCGTTCTTCTCCTTGACGTGTTTGAGATGCCAGTTCGAAAGGAACTCCACCAATGATAAAGCAGACTTCTCTTTTTGAAGCCGGTATTTTCTCACCTAATTTTTTTACTTCCGCATAAACAGCATCATCCTTTAGATCTTTTTCATAATACTTTGCCCCTGGAGCTTCCACAGATTTAGTGTCGCCTTCAATCCAGGAGATTTTGGTGTTACCGGAACCGATATCCACAACGAACGAGTTGTCTTCGTAAGATTTAGGGAGCACAGATTTAAGCGCTAATTTCCCCTCTTGTTCGGCTGTCACTAAATTCACGACGAAGCCCATCTTTCTAAGTTCTGAACTGATGACGGTTGTTTTTGGTTCTTTTTGGGCGCCGGAACTGATCACAAAGTGAATGTTTTTGGACTTCACACCTTTATCGAGCATCATACCAATATAATCCTTTAGCCCTTTGCGGATATCTTCGGTGTTGGCTAAGCCCTCATATGCAAAAGATTTACCAAAATCTTTGGAAATGATTTCCCAACGGTTTTCTTTATCCATATTGACAACAAAAGAATTGAAGCCTGAAGCACCTACTTCAACAACACCCTTATACTCGCCGTCAACAGGCTTTTCAGGTTGATAGTTGAATGAGCGGATGTTTTCTGATCCTGAGGTTGCAGGGCCGGTAGCATTGATGTTAGTTGAGTCTGGTTTAACTGCAAGCGTGGTGTCGAACTTGCCGGATTGCATAGCCCAGTAGCCAATAGCAAGGATAGGTACTGCGATAATAATTGCTTTAATAGGCCATCTTAACCTAGCCCATGTCGATTTCTCTTCCATAATTTTGAATAATATGATATTGTTTTGTTAATTAATCCAGTAATGTAAAACCCTTGTCGACTTTCTCCTCCGGTTTGAGTTCATAGCTTGCGTCGGACATTTGTGTGACGTTGAGCACCTTTAAATTACGTTCGTCAACCTTACGGATAAATTCTTCCAATTCTCCCTGTGAAGGAGCGCCGCCTACGGTGATGTTGTTGTTTTGATCCAGGAAGTCCAGGTTGGAACGAATGGATGCTATGTTTTGGCTAATGGCACCTGTAGCAGCATTCATTGCCTCCTGAAAAGCCCAGCCATCTTTAATATTAAATACATCGGCAAGCCCATCTGTCGCATTTTTCATTTTTTGCGTTGCTTCGAGCTTCTTCGAAATGATGGAGATGCTGCTATCCAGCGTACTTACATAAATACGGGCCGCACTTTCATTGTCTTTGAGGACTTCCAATACTTTCGCAAACTGATTGGCGTATTGCACATAACTACGGGCATTTTGTTCTTCTGATTCCCCTTCCTTACCTAGCAGAAAAGCTTTGGTACGTGTTTCCTTAGCATCTCTTGCATATGCGTTGGCTTTTTCCGCATTATTCCTGCCCGCTTCCTCCTTTGATTTTTCGTCAAGGTTAGCAGCTTCTGCTGTAAACCTTTTTGCATAGGTATACTTTTCTTCGGCGGTTTTTTGTGCCGTTTCACCACTTTGAATCATATCGATGCGCACACCATCCACATTGCTGATCTTCTCCTTCACACGTTTTAGGGTGTCTTTCGCATCACGGGACAACAGTTGTAAGGTCTCTATCGGATTGTTTCTGATAATGGATTTCTCACCTTTGAAAAGCAATACGGTACCCAAGCGATGTAGTAGAGCAATAATCTTAGGTGCTAGAAGTAATAAGGTGATCAGGATAATGCTGAAGATCACAAATAAAATACTCTTTCCGGCATATTCAAGCATAATGGGCAGGTATTTGAAAAAAGCAAATGCGCCCCCCAGTATCAGTGCCCAAAAGAAAATTGCAGAGACCGTCTTTTTTGCTTCCGGAGATTTTAATTGAGCGGGCAAATGGTCTCCCAAAACTTGAAATATCGGGAGCTGTGTCTTTATTTCAGCAGGAATATTAATGTATTGGTCTTTTCTTTCCATTGATTTATAGTTATGTAATTGATTGATTAATCATATGCAGTGCGCTGTTTATCTCGGTAATAACCTCACCGACAGCTGCGTTGCCTATGGCTATTTTTTGTTCGATTTCTTTAATTTTTGGTTCGTACTTTTCATTAATTTGTCCCAGTGCGATTTGCTTTTTCTGTAGATCATCCTGCAATTTGCTGATGTTTTCTGTTATGGTTTTAATTTCACTGTTCAAATTGGCGATCTCCATGGTGCGGTCCTGTTCCGTCCTTCTCTTTTCATCCTGTTTCTGTTCTGATTCTTTGGCAATGGTTTCTTTAAGCTTATTAGCATAATTTGTGCCAGTTGCCACAAGCTTTTCCTTCGATAATGAACTATCGACAAACTTCAGGGAGGTATATGCGGCTTTTAAGGTATTTTCCTCTACTTTTCCCATTGCAGCAGCAGCATTCCATACTTCAAAAAAATCAACTCCCTGTTCATTGAGTTTTTCCAGGATAGCGTATACTTTTAGTTTCATTTCTTTGAGATCCGTGGAACCGTCATTAGCTGTTATGGGGATAGGAGGCGGAGTTTTACCGGTGGGCACGGGAGGCGGTACAGACCTATATGTTGGTGCAGGAGTACTTAATTTTTCTGTAGTCGGAGCAGGTGGAACCGGAGCCGGCGATGGTGTAGCGGAGCTTGTCTGATCATCCTCGAAAATTAATTTTTTAAGACTATTTAATATCCCGGAACTTCTTTTGTTTTCATCGTTGCTCATAATGTGACATTTTATTATACGTATACTAAAATAGTAAAAATTAGGATTGTGGCAGCTAAATTTATTGGATGAAATCATCATCAGGTTAATTAATGGTCAAAATGGGATGAATAGAGGTGATTCCAGTCTGGATAGCAAAGGGGAATACGATAAATGACTTGACATTTAACGAATTATTAAATCAATAAGCTGTGTGAAATAGGAATATGGTGCGCAACTGGGGGGAGATTACCTAAGGGAAATAAAGAGGGAGAACAAAGATTTCCAATGCTGAATTGGAAATCTTTGTAAAAAATAGCTTGGGATCTTTCTATCTTCCAAAATCGTCTTGAACGCGTACGATATCGTCCTCATCAGATGGGTTATTGGCATCTGTATGTTGCCAAATTTCAGCTAAAATACCAAAGCCGTCCAAACCGATTAAGCGGTGACGTTGCCCCTGGCGTAATCTGATCGTTTCGCCTTCTTTTAAGGTAGAGACAACAGATTCTTCATCTGTATCAGAAACCATAACACCCACGTTGCCTTGAATGACACGCCAGATTTCGGCCCGACGATGGTGATACTGCCAAGAAAGTCTCTTGTCTGGTGCAACGATCAGAATTTTTGGACTTAATTTTCCAGAAATTCGTAATTCCTGAACATCCAATCCTCCGAAATACTCATTGGCAAACTCCTGTGCCTGCGACTCGTCGATAACAAAAAAGCCACCCCAAGGGCGTGCTGCATCCGATTTCTCAATGTTGAACCCTTTGGATGTCAACATTTCTTGCACTTTTTCAAATAATGCGGTTTTATCTATAGCCATGTTATAAAATTTCTAAAAATTTATTGATCCTTAATTCAGCAGCTAAATATAGAAAAAAATCATTAATGTTTTTAGTTAACCGTTTTAGCTTTGATAAAATCATCAATAAAACACGTTTTTTTATAAAGTATACAATCCAGGGATAGGATATGTTTTCAAAATGAAATCCTTAGTTTTGTGGTCAATCTAATTTCAGGATATGTCAAATTTTCAAGTCGATCGGGAAAACACAGCATTTATGCAGGCTGTTGCATTTGTTAACCAAACCAATCAGAATGTATTTATTACGGGAAAGGCAGGTACAGGTAAGACGACTTTCCTGAAGTATATCCGTGAGCATAGCTATAAAAAGATGGCAATTACTGCGCCCACGGGTGTAGCAGCCATGAACGCAGGTGGTACAACTTTACACTCTTTATTTTGGCTTCCTTTTGGAACTTTTGTGGAGGACTATGAGTTGCGTTGGGATGAGCAGGATAGTCATATCTATAATAAATCCCGTTTATTCAGCACAATAAAACTAACGAAACAAAGACGGGCGATTTTGCAGGAACTGGAGCTATTGATTATTGATGAGGTTTCCATGGTACGGGCAGATACATTAGATGCGATCAATGTGATATTACAGTCTGTTCGCCGGGATATGCGGCCTTTCGGTGGATTACAGGTATTGTTTATCGGAGATTTATATCAATTACCGCCCGTGGTCAAAGATGCGGAATGGAACATCCTTCGCGATCATTATTCTTCGGTGTTTTTCTTCAATGCAAAAATCTTACGGGATAGCCCTTTGGTCATGTTAGAACTTAATAAAATCTATCGTCAGCAGGACGAGGGCTTTATTTCGATTTTGAATGCGATACGGAATAATCAATGTACCAGTGAGATGCTGGCGACCTTAAATGGCTACTATCAGCAAGATTTCGTGCCAAGAGAGGAGGAACAATATATCACATTGACATCCCATAATCGAAATGCCGACGAGATCAATAGTGCAAAGTTGGCCTCGTTATCTGGGAAAATGCTCAACTTAAAAGCCGTCGTAAAAGATGACTTCGCACAAGGATCTTACCCCGCTGAGGAAACGCTATCATTAAAAATAGGTGCACAGGTGATGTTTATCCGAAATGATTCTGGTGAGGAGCGAAAGTATTACAATGGTAAAATAGGTGCCGTAAAGGATATAGATACAGCACATGGTACTGTATCGGTTACTTTCCCAGATGGTTCTGATGAGGTGACTGTTAAAAGAGAAACCTGGGAGAATATCCGTTATAACTATGATAAAGGACAGGATCAGATCAAAGAAGAAATTCTAGGTACATTTTCTCAATTTCCGCTACGATTAGCTTGGGCGATCACCATTCATAAAAGCCAGGGATTGACCTTCCAGAAGGCAATTATAGATGCGGGTACTTCTTTTGCTGCAGGACAGGTCTACGTTGCCTTGAGCCGTCTGACAAGTCTGGATGGATTGGTGCTTAAATCTATTATTCCATCTTATGCCATCCGTACGGATTACCAGGTGGTTGATTTTGCACAACGGGCACATTCCCAGTCCAATATCAATGAAATATTGGAACAGTGCCAACGAAATTATCTTGGACAGATTCTGATGAATGGTTTTCGATGGGATGGACTCTTGGCGGAGACTTCAGAACTGCTTAAATCAATGGAAGAACGCAATATTGATGGGAAGGAAAAGGCCATTCAGTTTTTTCAGGATGTGGTTAAACAACTCCAGACGCAGGAGAAAGTAGCACATAAATTTATTGTTGTCCTTTATGATCTTCTTCGGGATAAGGATGCGATTGATTATGATCTGATCTGTGAACGTTCCACTGCCGCTGTCAATTGGTTTTTGCCTCGAATGGATAAGGACCTTATCGAAGCGTTGACAAGGCACATTGAAGAATACCAGATCCGTAAGCGAACAAAAAAATATATCGATGAGCTAAAGGCGGTATTGCTGGATTATAAAAGAAAACGTGAACAACTGCAGCACTGTTTAATTATTGCTGAAACGCTGTCCAAAAGAGAGGATTTTCAAACAGCCATGCTTGATGTAGCCGCTCAGGTTAAAACGAAAGAAAAGGAGGTACTGGCAGCTCAAATTGCTGATGAGGAAGGCGCGAAGAAGTTGGATACAAAAGATATTTCATTGGAAATGTTTAAAGAAGGGATGAGTATCGCTGATATAGCAGGTAAGCGCGGGATGGTAGCCGGTACAATTTACGGGCATTTGATTAATTTTGTAGGCACGGAGGTCGAAGCAACTGAATTAATTGATCAAGAGAAGCTCGACCGTATCCTAGATGTCATTCGAGCAAATCCAGAAAAATCATCTTCGGAACTTAAGATGATTTTGGGCGCAGATATAGACTATCCGGATATTAAAATTGGACAAAAAGTTTTAGGATTGTAGTCGGTAAGGATTTATGATGTATATTTGTCAACCTTTTATTTAAGCTAATTGAAAGAGGAAAAAACCAATAAGAAAATTAACAAATGGATTGTTTTTACTTCCATGCCGATTCAAATGGGTGTGACAATATATTTATTTTACTGGGTCGGAAGTTGGTTAGACAATAAATATGCGATTGCGGGTGAATGGGGGATGAAGGGATTGACATTGTTAGGAGTGGTTGTGTCTTTGTATCAGTTTATTAGGCAAGCAAATCAAATTAATAAGAATGAATAGTTATTTGAAAAGCGTCCTTGTACTGCTTATCGTCTTTGTGGCAAGTTTTGCTGCACATTATTTAGTGATATCTGGTATGAACATGGGGCAGTACTGGTCACAGACTACCTACAGCCTCGTTGGTATGTATGCATTTGGATGCTGTTCTTCGTTGCTGGTTGCGGTGTTGGTCTTTTTTGCAAACTGGTCCATGCCTGAGAAATTAGGTGTCATATTTTTGGCGCTGGTGCTCTTGAAGGGTGTTGCAGGGTATATTTATGTTAAAGACGGGTTAAAGACCGTTGAAAACAACTTCATCGAATATAACTTTTTGGTTGTATTTTTTGTCGCTTTGTTTGTCGATGTATACATCGCTTTCAGCGCTTTAAATCAAGCAGATAAAAAGGTTTAAACTATTTTTGGAAAAAGTTTAAACAAATGGTGATTTATGCCAAATAAAATTGTATTTTTGCGCAAAATTTTTTATTATTCAATAGTAATCTGAAATGGTGAATCTTAAGAGAGCACTTTTATTATTTGCAGTAATTTTTCTTGCTGTCAATCCTTTTACCTTAAAAGCAGCTGAAGAAGCGCATGGGGATGCGCCTAAAACCCAAGCTGAGGAAATCAAAGCGTATAGTCAACATCACTTACAAGATGATCATTATTTTTCTTTGTTTTCCGATCAAAAAGCAGGAAAACATTATGGTTTTCCATTGCCAGTAATTCTTATTGATAATGGATTGGTTGTTTTTTCTTCTGGTGAGTTTCATCACGGCGAGTCTGTTGTGGAGAAAAATGGTCAATACTATACCCTTTACCACGGTAAGATCTATAAAACAGATGCTACAGGTACCTTAAACTTTGATGAAGCACATCACCCTACAAATGCAAAACCGATCGATTTCTCGATTACAAAAAATGTGGTGGGGTTATTATTAGCGGCGTTCTTATTGTTCTGGGGTTTTATCTGTTTAGCTAAAACTTATAAGAAAGGTGTTAATAACCTTCCTAAAGGAGTCGGTCGTGTTCTGGAGCCCTTGGTTTTATATGTACGCGATGAAATGGCTGTTCCTAATATCGGCCACCGTTATAAAGAATTTATGCCTTATCTATTATCTGTGTTTTTCTTGATCTTTGTTTTGAACTTATTGGGTATGACTCCACTAGGTTTTAACGTGACAGGAAATATTACGGTAACTTTGTGTTTGGCTTTATTCACTTTCTTTATTACCAACTTTAAAGCGAATAAAGATTATTGGAAACACATTTTTTGGATGCCGGGTGTTCCAGTTCCTTTTAAATTTATTTTAGCACCAATTGAGGTGTTGGGTATGTTTACTAAACCCTTTTCCTTAATGTTGCGTTTGTTTGCGAATATCACTGCAGGTCACTCTGTTGTGATGGGGTTGATCGCAATCGTCTATTTATTTCAACAACAATTGACCGTCGGTGGTAGTATCGGGGTGTCTATGTTGTTAACTCTAGTGTTGTTTTTCTTGGAGTTATTGGTTGCGTTTTTGCAAGCTTTTATCTTTACGATGTTGTCATCCCTATTTATCGGAATGGCAGTTGAAGAACACGCACATCATTAATCGAATTTTTTTGTTAAATTTTATAAAATAATTATTATGTACAACTTAATTGGAGCAGGTTTAATCGTAATCGGTGCAGGTTTAGGTTTAGGTAAAATCGGTGGTTCAGCAATGGAAGCTATCGCTCGTCAACCAGAAGCAGCATCTAAAATTCAAACTGCGATGATCATCATTGGTGCCTTAGTTGAAGGTTTAGCATTCGGTGCTTTAATCTTAGGTAAATAATCCAAGCTGATTAAAAGTTTACTAAATACAGTTTGCAACGGTTGGTTGCAAACTGTATTTAAACAAAAAAATACAAACAAAAGAAAATTATAATTTACAATTGTATATAAATGGAAGCATTAATTAATCAGTTCTCGTACGGTTTGTTCTTTTGGCAACTAATCATCTTATTGGTTGTGATCTTTTTATTGGGCAAGTTTGCCTGGAAACCTATCGTCAACGCTTTGGATGAACGTGAGCAAGGAATTGCGAATGCATTGGAAGCTGCTGAGAAAGCTAAATTAGAAATGGCTCGTTTGACAAATGAAAACGAACAATTGCTTAAAGAGGCTCGTGCGGAACGTGATGTTATCCTTAAAGAAGCAAAAGAGCTAAAAGAAAAAATCGTTGCTGAAGCAAGAACACAGGCGCAATATGAAGGCGCTAAAATGATTGCTCAAGCGAAAGAGGAGATCGACGAACAAAAGAATAAAGCTTTGGCTGAGGTAAAATCACAAGTTTCTTCTTTGTCTTTGGATATCGCCCGTAAAGTGTTAAACAAGGAATTTGAGGACCAAGGTAAGCAAGAAGCTTTAATAGCAGATTTGCTTAAAGATGTTAAATTGAACTAATCCGGTCACTCAAATTACGAAATAGAATTATGTCAGTATTTAAAGTAGCATCGAGATATGCAAAGTCATTGATTGACTTGGCTAGCGAGCAAGGCTCACTGGAGACCATCAAAACAGATATGGATTCGTTCATTACTGTTTTAAAATCCAGTTCAGAATTGCAGGCTGTTTTTGCCAATCCTATTGTTCCATTGGACAAGAAGAAAAACATATTGGATGCTTTATTTAAAGATAAGATCAACCCAAATATCTTGGCATTCTTTAAGATCATGATCAATAAAGGTCGTGGGATGATCGTATATGCTACTGCTCAGGAATTTATCCGCGAGTATAACGAGGTAAAAGGTATTGTTAAAGCTACAGTTACCTCCGCAACACCACTTTCTGAAGCTAATTTGGCAGCGATGAAAGATGTGCTTGCAAAAGAAACCAACGCTCAGGTGGTATTGGTCAATAAAGTCGATAGCAAGCTGATCGGTGGATTTGTAGTCAATATTGGTGACCGTCAGATTGATGCAAGTATTGCTGGTAAGTTGAACAAATTAGAAAGATATTTGAATCAGGGTAACTAAGTTATTCTGGTACTTGAAGTAAAATAAATCAAAAAACCCCTTATAATAATTAAAATGATAGAGGTAAGACCAGATGAAGTTTCGGCGATTCTAAGAGAACAATTGTCGGGCTTTAAATCAGAAGCCGAACTAGAGGAAGTGGGTACCGTACTTGCTGTAGGCGACGGTATTGCTCGTATTTACGGCTTAACTAAAGTTCAGTCCGGTGAGTTGGTTGAATTTGATAACGGATTACAAGGTATTGTATTAAACTTAGAAGAAGACAACGTCGGTGTTGTACTTTTAGGTCCTTCTGACGAAATCAAAGAAGGAGATACGATTAAACGTACCAACCGTATTGCATCCATCAAAGTTGGAGAAGGTTTGTTGGGACGTGTAGTAAATACATTGGGTCAACCAATTGATGGTAAAGGACCTATCCAAGGTGAATTGTACGAAATGCCTATCGAACGTAAAGCTCCGGGTGTTATCTACCGCCAACCGGTAACAGAGCCATTACAAACAGGTATCAAGGCAATCGATGCGATGATTCCAGTAGGTCGTGGTCAACGTGAGTTGGTCATCGGTGACCGTCAAACAGGTAAAACTGCGGTGTGTATCGATACGATCTTGAACCAAAAGGAATTTTATGATGCAGGTCAACCTGTATTTTGTATCTACGTTGCCGTAGGTCAAAAGAATTCTACGGTAGCAAATATCGTTCGTACATTGGAGGAAAGAGGTGCAATGGCTTATACTGTTGTAGTCGCTGCTTCTGCTGCTGACCCTGCTCCACTTCAATTCTACGCGCCAATGGCAGGTGCTGCTATCGGTGAGTTCTTCCGTGATACGGGTCGTCCAGCATTGATCGTTTATGATGATTTATCTAAACAAGCTGTGGCTTACCGTGAGGTTTCTTTATTGTTACGTCGTCCTCCAGGTCGTGAAGCATATCCAGGTGACGTGTTTTACCTACACAGCCGTTTGTTGGAGCGTGCAGCGAAAATTAACTCTTCAGATGATATCGCCCGTAACATGAATGACCTTCCTGAATCTATCAAGCATTTGGTTAAAGGTGGAGGTTCATTGACAGCTCTTCCGATCATCGAAACACAGGCGGGTGACGTGTCAGCGTATATCCCTACCAACGTGATCTCTATTACAGATGGTCAGATCTTCTTGGAGTCTAACTTATTCAACGCCGGTATTCGTCCAGCGATCAACGTGGGTATTTCGGTATCTCGTGTGGGTGGTAACGCACAGATCAAACCGATGAAAAAGGTATCCGGTACTTTAAAGTTAGATCAAGCACAGTACCGTGAATTGGAAGCTTTCGCGAAGTTCGGTTCCGATCTAGATGCTGCAACTAAAGCCGTATTGGATAAAGGTGTTCGTAACGTGGAAATCTTGAAACAAGGTCAATACTCTCCAGTTTCTGTAGAGAAACAAGTTGCGATTATTTATATAGGTACAAAAGGTTTATTACGTAATGTTCCAGTAAATAAAGTAAGAGAGTTTGAAGAAGAATTCTTAACACAGTTGGAACAACGTCATCCAGAAGTTTTGTCCGCGTTCAAAGCTGGTAAATTCTCTGATGAGTTGACTGCAGTATTAGAAACAGTAGCTAAGGATTTAGCATCAAAATATTAAATAGATGTGAGATGATAGATTTGAGATTTGAGATGTCTTTAATAGATTTCTTAAATCTCACGTCTCAGATCTCCTATCTCCAATCTCAGATATGGCAAATTTAAAAGAAGTAAGAAACCGGATTACCTCGGTATCATCAACACAGCAGATCACGAAAGCCATGAAAATGGTATCGGCTGCTAAATTGAAGCGCGCTACTAACGCTATCTTACAATTGCGCCCATATGCGAATAAACTAAGAGATATTTTGGCTGATGTTTCTGCAAGTGTGGAAGGGAGTAATTCTCCTTTTACAGTAGATCGTGAGCCAAATAAGGTGTTGATCGTTGTTGTTTCTTCTAATAGAGGTTTGGCTGGAGCATTCAATGCGAATGTTATCAAGATGACCAATAATTTGATCCTTAACAAATATGCGGAGCAACATGCAAAAGGTAATTTAAGTATCATTGGTATTGGTAAAAAAGGTTATGATTTCTATTCGAAACGTAATTTTAATGTAATAGCAAACCACTCAGACTTGTTTTCTGATTTGAATTTTGGATCTGTTTCAGTAGTGACAGAATTTATCATGGAACAATTTAAAGAAGGTAATTTTGATCGTGTAGAAGTGGTTTATAACCAATTCAAAAATGCTGCGGTTCAAGAATTGACAGCAGAGCAGATTTTGCCTTTATTACCACCTGCAGAGGAAAACACACCACATACGCATAAAGCAAAAATAGAAGCCGAAGTGGATTATATCATCGAGCCTTCCAAAGAGAAGATTATCGAGGAATTAATTCCTAAAGCCATCAAGATTCAATTATACAAAGCTGTTTTGGATTCCAATGCTTCGGAGCATGGAGCACGTATGACAGCCATGGATAAAGCGACTGAAAACGCTGGTGATTTATTAAAATCACTTAAGTTGTCTTACAACCAAGCGCGTCAGGCAGCAATTACGACAGAGTTGACGGAAATCGTTTCCGGAGCAGCAGCTTTGTCAAACGGATAATTCGTTATTCAAAAATGCATAAAGAAGGCGATAATCGAAAGGTTATCGCCTTCTTTATCTTAGTACCCCGTGCTACCACCTGATTAAGGCTGATCCCCAGGTAAAACCTGCACCAAAAGCGGCTAAACAAATGAGATCACCCGCTTTGATTTTTCCAGCTTCCCATGCCTCGCATAGCGCTATCGGTATGGAGGCTGCTGTGGTATTTCCATATTTTTGGATATTATTGAATACCTGATCCTCAGTTAATCCTAATGTTTTCTGTACAAATTGTGAGATCCGAAGATTCGCTTGATGTGGGATCAATAAATCAATGTCTGAAGTTTTTAGATTGTTTTTGGTCAAAGCCTCATGAATTACTTCGGGAAATTTTACAACTGCCTTTTTGAACACAGCCTGTCCGTCCATATTTGGGAACGCCGTTCCATCTTCCAACATTTCTTTGGTCATCAATAATCCGCCCAATTCCTGTTCAGGCCAGTCGGGCATTTTATCCAACCAGATTCCGCTCGATGCCCCAGGGTAATACATAGCGAGCTTTTCTGCCTCAGCGCCATCTGAATGTAAATGCGTACTCAAAATGCCTTGGCCAGCTTCGATGGTAGGCTGTACAACTACTGCTCCGGCACCATCACCGAAAATAACGGAGACAGCACGTCCTCTGGTTGAAAAATCAAGTGCAAACGAATGCTTCTCCGAACCTACTACAAGCACATTTTTATACATGCCTGTTTTGACAAATTGATCTGCTATAGACAGCGCATAAATGAAACCCGAACATTGGTTCCTAATATCTAATGCGCCCACTTCATTCATCCCCATTTCCCGTTGCAGTAATACCGCACAGCCGGGGAAATAATAGTCGGGAGATAAGGTTGCAAAAATAATAAAGTCGACATCTTCCTTGCTGATGTTTGCGCGTTCAATTGCTATTTTCGCTGCTTCAACACCCATTGTGGTGGTTGTTTCTCCGATACGGTCGGCATAGCGGCGCTCCTTGATACCTGTTCTCTCTTGAATCCATTCGTCACTGGTATCCATAAAACGTGTTAAGTCATTGTTGGTATATACGTTTTTCGGAACGTAATAGCCAATTCCTGCGATTTTCGACTGAAACATAATAAATTCCTCTAATTGATTGTATTCTTCCCTTTTATATTGTCGTTAATTTAGAAAAAAATATTCTATTTTTGCAGCATGGGTACCCAAACTGCTGAAGAAACCTTTACATTAGAAGAGATATTAGCGTCTGTTAAGGACTCTAATCGACTGATTTTGTGGAATGATGAAACGAATACATTCGACCATGTGATCCATTGTTTAATGTACCACCTCCAATATACCGAGAAACAAGCGGAGAAAATCGCATGGAAAGTTCATACGGAAGGAAAGTGTGCTGTTTTGGAAGGGACTTTCACTGAGATGGAAATCTACCGCAAGATTTTGAAAGCTGAGGGATTGACGGTCTCTGTAGAATAAACTTACTATCCTTTTTGTTACGGTAATAATATGGTTACGCTTTAAGTTTGTCTCTAAGTTTTAGTTTTATTTGCACTAAACTATAAACTAAGCTGAAGCTCTCATGTCATTTAACGCTAAATCGTTTAAATTTTTATTATTATTTGTATTCTTTCTACCGGTTATCGTTTTTGGACAAACTGGTCAAATCAAAGCTATCTTGATCGATAGCAAAACTTCCAAACCTATTTCATCTGCCAGTGCTGCGCTTTTAGATGCGAGCAATAACAATTATGTCAAAGGTGCACAGTCAGTAGACCAAGGCTTTCTTTTATTTACAGATATCAAACCCGGTAAATATAATGTCCGTATTAGTTATGTAGGCTACGAAACGCAGACCATCGAGGGGGTGGATGTGGCCGCATCGAAAAGCAGGGACCTCGGAAGGATTGGTTTAAATTCAACCGGTGAGCTACTAGATGAAGTTGTTGTTGAAGGGAAAGTTCCCGCGATGCAGATTGGTATTGACCGTAAGACCTTTAATGTAGGCGAGAGCTTGGTCAGCGCGGGCGGAACAGCAACAGATGTTCTAGCGAATGTACCCACGCTTCAGGTGGACCAAGACGGCTCGGTGAGCCTGCGCGGATCCAGTAGTGTCAAAATTCTAATAGATGGCCGTGAGTCTGCATTAGCAGGAAATGATGTCACATCTTTGCTTCAGAGCCTTCCGGCCAATTCCATTGAAAAAGTTGAGGTCATTACAAATCCCTCGTCTAAATATGATGCAGAGGGGCAGACGGGGATTATTAATATTGTCTTAAAGAAAAATATTCGCACAGGGTTGAACGGATCGATAAATACATCTGCAGGTTCCTATGATAATTATATGGCTGGTCTAACGTTGAATTATAGGGATCGAAAATTCAATTATTTCGGATCCTATAACTTCAATAAACGTCATATGGTGGGGAGTGGGAAAACGGACAATATCTTTTTGGGTGATACGACACGCAATTATAGCGAATCCGAATCCTCAAGAAAGGGCAACAGCCATACGGTAAAAGCCGGATTTGACTACAATATGTCTGATCGTACTTCATTGAGCTTTTCGGGTAATTTGAGTATTCGGGATAATAAACGGATAGAGGACTTAAATTATCGCTTTTATAAAGGAGCAGACGAAACGGGAACGAGCGTTCGTAATTCGACTCAATTTGAAGATGACTTAGGGTATGAGTTCAACGCCGATTTTAAACATCAATTTAAGCGACAGGGGGAGGAATTGACGGCGAATGCGAGTTATGGAAGAGACAAGGAGGATGGCACGAACGGCTTTTGGCAAAATTATACCGATGGACGGAGAAATACCCAACGAAATAATGTGACCTCTGAAGATGGGAAGAATATCAATCTACAATTGGATTATGTACTGCCTTTCTCTGAATCAAGCAAATTTGAGGCCGGCTACCGTTCCCAGATTAGAAAATCTTTTGATACACAAGTATCCGATACTTTGATCGTCGATGAAATTTATGGACGAGACTATAGAGTTAGCAATGATTTTGATTTTACCAGTGCTGTCCATGCGGTCTATGCCAATTATCAAAATAAGCTGACGGATAAAATTGGCTATCAAATTGGATTACGGGGTGAACAATTTGAACTCAAATCCACTTATTTCTCCAAGGACCCAGACGCCGCGGAAAAAGAGTCCAATGCAAAGCAAAATTTTTTCAGATTATACCCGACATTGTTTTTGACCTATGATGTAGATGATAACGGTGATAAAGTTCAGTTTAGCTATTCGCGTCGTGTGCAACGCGCACGTGGCTGGCAGGTCAACCCATTTCTAAATGTATCCGATGATTTGAATTACCGTCAGGGAAATCCGAATCTGAAGCCAGAAGATGTACATAGTTTAGAGATGAGTTTTGCGAAAACTTTTGGAAAGGTCAATTTAATATCTTCGGCTTACTTTAATCATGCGAGTGAGGTTATTCAGCCTTTTGTCTACAAGATAGAAGATGGCCGAACATATAGTCGATGGGAGAATATGACGAGCCGTAATCTTTCGGGATTTGAGTTTATTTCAAAGGTGAGTGCAACGAAAGATTTTGACTTTACATTTAATCTCAATTTGATCCATATTAAATATAATGCAAATCCAGACTATGAGATAAAAGAAAGAAAGGACTTCGCTTATAATACAAATTTAACCGCGAATTATCGTTTTACACCTACTTTTTCTGCTCAGATGAGGGGAGAGTATAATTCGTCACGGGTCATGGCTCAAGGTCGGATGAATGCGATGAAAGGCGTGGATGTGGCGTTGAAAAAGGATGTATTTAAGAAGAAAGCGTCAATTATGTTAAATGTCAGAGATGTATTTAATTCACGAAAAATGAATGGTGTGACAGAGACATCTCAACTTGTATCTAATTTTGAACACCGTTGGATGAAGAGAATGGTGACTTTATCGCTCTCATACCGCTTTGGTAGTCAGGATCTAAATAAGTTGAAGAAGAAGGAAACAAATACGAATGAAATAAGTGGGGGCGGTGAGGAATATTAAAAAATATTCCTCTTTTTAAGCCCAAATATGTAATTTTAATTTTGAAACAAACCTAAACTAAAAAGAATGAAGTTATTAAAAACAGTTCTTGCAGTATCGGTGATGGCATTTTCAGCACATCTAAATACTGCCGTAGCGCAAGCAAAAAAAGAGATCCCAGCGTACAAAATTTTGGATTTACCCCGTGTGGATATCAAGAAATTCAAAAAGAATAAAGCTGGAGCATATGTTATTTTCGATGGTACTTCGATGGAAGGCTGGAGAGGATATGATAAAACTGTAGTGCCCAAAAGATGGGTTATCAACGAAGGTGCAATTAAATTTGATAGCCAGGCAAATGTAGGTAAAGATGAAGGTGGAGATCTGATTTTTGCCCATGATTTTAAAAATTTTGAATTGGAAATGGAGTGGAAGGTTGCCAAAGGCGCAAATTCAGGGATTTTCTTCTTGGCTAAAGAGGTAGAAGGTCAACCGATTTATATTTCATCTCCGGAATGTCAGGTTCTTGACAACGAAAACCATCCGGATGCTAAAATGGGTGTTGATGGAAACCGGAAATCTACATCTTTGTATGATATGATTCCCGCAAAACCACAAAATGGCAAACCTTATGGCGAATGGAATAAAGTGAAGATCCGTGTGAACAATGGTAAAGTGGAGCATTTCCAAAATGGTGTAAAAGTAGTTGAATATACCTTGTGGGATAAATCATGGATTGACCTATTGCAAAAAAGTAAATTCAGTGAAGAAAAATGGCCGTTGGCTTTTGAGTTGCTGAGCCATGTAGGTGGAGACAGCAAATCAGGACTAATCGGTCTTCAAGATCATGGAAATGATGTTTGGTTTAAGAATATAACCGTAAAAGTTTTAAAATAAAAAAAGCAGCTTTTAAAGCTGCTTTTTTGTTATAATATAGATTGTAATTCTTTCAGATCGAGGATCATATGCGGTACGTCTTCAGGTTGTTCGGCACTGTTCGGATTAAAGAAAATTGCGTCCATTCCGACATTCATGGCTCCACGTACATCCGCATCCAGATTATCACCGATCATCAATGATTGTTGCGCTTGTGCTCCTGTCGTTTCCAGTGCGAATTGGAAGATCTTCGGATCGGGTTTGTTCACCCCGACGACTTCAGAAATAAAAATATTTTTGAAATATCTGTTCAAATTGCTTTTTTCCAATTTGGTCTCACAAGCCTCTTTAAAACCATTGGAAATCAAATGCAGGTTGTATTTTTCGTCCAGATAAGACAGGGTTTCGTGTGCATGTGGGAATAGATTTGTCTTTTGGGGACAGATTGCGAGGTATTCCAGTTCAAATTCTTCCGGAAATAATTCGGGGTCTACACCCAATTCGGTAAATGTATCAGCGAAGCGAGCTTTTCTTAACTCAGGTTTGGAAATTTTTCCATGGTGGTATAAGCCCCAAAGTCGATGATTGTTGATCGTATAAGTTTCAATGAAACGGTTAGGGGACTCCTTGTCAAACAAGCTGTCAAACTTGTATTTAAAATATAATTCGTGGAGACTTTCTTCGGCATTCTTATCAAAATCCCAGATGGTATGATCCAAATCAAAGAAAATATCCTTTTTTTCACGATTAAACATATACAAATATACCACCTACGCAGCGATTTTATATTATTGTGAATCGGCTAATTTTCTTCTTTGTGTCATAATCTTTAGGATATTTCCGAATGCCTTGATGAATAGCTATTTTTGCTACATGAAGAAAGCGCTTTTACTCTTTTATTTCCTTTTGTTTTACGCGATCATGCAGTTGATATGGTGGGGGGTGATGTTCATCCGGTTTGATCCAAGCAAAAAAAATATGATTATAGGCGAGGGCATTTTCTTCTTGATCATTTTTTTATGGGGTGCCTGGCGGCTAAAGCGCTTGGTAGAGCGGGAACAGAAATTGTTGCAACAGCAGCAAAATTTCCTTTTGGCTATTACGCATGAGTTGAAATCTCCTTTGGCATCCGTCAAACTCTATATTCAGACTATCTTGCGACGGGATCTGGATAAAGAACAACAACAGACTTTTTTAAGAAATTCCTTAAAAGATATTGAGCGATTGGATGATCTGGTAGAGAATGTCTTGATGACAACCAAACTGGACAGCCGCAATTACAGCATGCCCAAGGAGGATTTTAACTTTACTTCTTTGGTGGAGCAAATTGTCGATCGGCTTCAAAAAAATTCATGTAGTTCACAGGTATTGAAACCTTACTTGGAATCGGACATTATTATCCATGGTGATAAATTTGCGATCAGTAATGTCGTGACAAACCTCATTGAGAATGCTATTAAATATTCACCGGCTTGCGCCATGGTGGATGTCAAACTATATACGGAGAGTAATAAAATAATTTTTTCTGTTGCTGACCATGGTATCGGTATCAGTGATGAAGAGAAAAAACTTATCTTTAATAAGTTTTATCGCGTGGGAAGTGAAGCAACACGGAAAACCAAAGGCACTGGTTTAGGGTTATATATCGTGAAAACTGTGTTGCAGAAGCACGATGCGACCATTAAAGTTAAAGATAACACTCCTAAAGGGAGTATTTTTGAAGTAACATTTGAAAGAAATGCAAAGTAAACAAAGAATATTACTTGTCGAAGATGAAGAACACTTGTTAGAAGCAATCAAGTTGAATCTCGAAATGGAAGGTTACCGTGTCACTACGGCTACTGACGGAAAAAAAGCATTGAAAGTTTTTAAAGAGGAACGTTTCAATCTCGTAATATTGGACGTTATGATCCCTGAAATTGACGGGTTTCAAGTTGCGGAAACCATTCGACTACAGAATACAGAGGTTCCTATCATGTTTTTGACTGCCAAGAATAGTAGCGAAGACCGTATTACGGGACTAAAAAAAGGTGCCGATGATTATTTGGTAAAACCGTTCAATCTAGAAGAGTTGATTCTCCGTGTAGGAAATTTGGTTCGTCGCGGCATGAAACCTGATGATCTAAAAGAATTGAATTCTTATCAAATCGGTGACAAGACCATCTATTTTAATTCTTACGAATTGCATCATGCAGATGGAACGATTACGTCATTAACGAAAAAAGAGACTATGCTATTGAAGCTGTTGATCGAACGTCGTAATGAAGCCGTTTCCCGTGAGCAGATTTTAGAAACTGTATGGAATTATGATGTTTATCCTTCGACGCGTACCATTGACAATTTCATTTTGACGTTTCGGAAATATTTTGAGCCTGATCAAAAACATCCGATCTTTTTTCACTCTATCCGAGGTGTTGGTTATAAATTTACCGACAATAATGCATAGCAAATAAAAGATGATGACAATTAAGGCTAGAATAGCCGTTATTTTTATTGCTGCGTTACTTTTGGGCTATGGTTTATACCAAGGGCATTATCAAACAGCTGTCTTGCTGGCTGGTGGAATTGGTTATCTAATTTGGAGCCATTTCCGGGAGGGATCAGTTTTCTTGGCAACACAAGCTTTTCATAGACAGGACTATGAAAAGACAAAAAGCTTGTTATCCGAAATAAAAAATCCGGATACCCTTCGTAAGGGCCGTCGTAATTTTTATGAATTCATGATGGGAAATATAGCCCTAAAAGAGGGACATATCGATGCGGCTGAATACCATTTTCAGCTGGCCTCCCGTTTACCTTGGAAAAAAGATAATGAAAAAGGTATGGTAATGATCAATTTGGCCAATATTGCACTGCGAAAGACTGATTATGAAAGAGCAAGGGCATATACAGATGTGGCTAGCAAATTGCATTTAACTGCAAGACAGGTCAGTATTATTACAAAAATAGAAAACGAAATTTCAAAACATTTATAGTGAGTACTACTTTACAAAACGACTTATTGATTAGGGCTGCGTTCTCGCAGCAAACGGAGAGACCTCCGGTGTGGATGATGCGTCAGGCTGGACGCTTTATGAAAGAATACTGGGATATCAAAAACAAGTATTCTTTTCTCGAAATGTGCAAAACCCCAGAGATTGCAGCAGACGTAACGATGCTGCCAGTGGATTTGTTGGGAATAGATGCGGCGATCTTGTTTTCGGATATTTTGGTTACAGCTGAGGCAATGGGTGGAGATCTGTCATTTGAACAAGGAGTAGGCCCTCGTTTTTCTAATCCGATTCGTTCTGTCAAAGATGCTGATGCATTATCAACCGATTGTCTGGATAAATTGCAGTATGTTGCGGATGCCATAAAAGTAATTCAACAACGTCTTGATAATCGTATCCCATTGATCGGTTTTGCGGGAGCACCTTTTACTATTTTAAGTTATTTGGTTGAAGGCGGTTCGTCAAAAGACTTTAAATTGACGAAGTTGATGTTAAACAATCAACCTGAATTGGCGCATACAATCCTTCAAAAGATTGCTGATGTAACAGTAGAATATCTTAACATGCAGATCGCCGCAGGCGTAAATGCGATCCAATTATTTGATAGTTGGGCGTTGGCCTTATCATGGAATGACTACCGTGATTTTTCACATTACTACAACAAACAGATCATCTCCAAATTGAACCGCAAGGATATTCCTGTCATATCCTTCTGTAAAGGATCATCTGTCTTTGCTCCGATGATGGTAGAGGCGCAGCCAGATGTTGTTTCGATCGACTGGAATGCCGATCTTAAAAATATGAAGCAATCTTTGCCTCAGGGAATTGCAGTTCAGGGAAATTTAGATCCTTTTGTATTATATGCCGAAAAACCTGTTATCAAAAAGAAGATTATAGAATTATTTGAGCGCATGCGCGGAGAGAATGGTTTTATATTCAACTTGGGACATGGTATCATGCCTGATATTCCTTTCGATAATGTAAAATACGCAATCGAGGTTGTGAAAGAATTTAGCTATTAAACTTTTGATTGTATTGAATTCTAAAAACGAAATAAGATTTTAGATAAATATCCGATCGAGAAGAAAGAAGACTTGCTACAACTAGCAGGTCTTTTTTTTGAACAGGAGATGGCAGCTGTAAATCGTTAAAACTAAGATTTTTATTGTTTAATAATGCGTAAAAATTGCGATTATAGCAGGTATGGCGAAAATTCGTGCAAAATATGTTAAAATGAGCACACTTACTTTTTTTGTAAATCTTGTTTTATTTTATAGCTTAGTCGCAAAACCTAATAAATGAGTAAAAATACCTTGCTGGATGGACTGCTGATTAATGAAGAAGCACTGGAAGAAGTGTTTCATCACTATTTTGACGAGCTTTGCCGTTTCTTGGGGTATTATACACGTGACGTGCAGTTAGTGGAGGACTGTTTGCAGGATGTGTTTGTTAAATTGTGGGAAGATCGGGATCAGATCCATATTTTCCATGTCAAGACTTACCTTTATCGGGCTGCTCGTAACCGTGTGCTCAATGCCCTACGCAATGAAAGTGCGCGTACTGCTCATTTGGAACGTTGGTTTAAAGAAGAAATGATCCGTCAGGAAGCAGAGGAGTGTATCAATATGGAAGAGTTTTCCATTGTTTATCAGGAAGCTGTCGGCAAATTACCGGAAAAATGTAAAATCGTCTATCAATACTGTAAAGAAAAACAGAAAACTTACCAGCAGGCCGCACAAGAACTACAAATATCCATCAAAACAGTCGAAAATCAGATGTCCATTGCCTCTAAAAAAATACGGGCACATATACTTGAACGCTATCAAATACTGTATCCAGATTCGATTTTATTGGTTTTAACGATGTGTGGTGCAGGCCTTTCTACACTCGTTTAAATATTTTTTTAAAAAAATACAAAATCTTTTAGGGGTTTTCTCCGCTCTAGGTGTCTATTTGTCGTAAACCCAAAATAATGAATAGCAGTTATAAGCCGTCACTGGAGCAATTAGTTCGATATCTAAAAAAAGAAAGTGATGTAAAGGAAAATGAAGTGATTGTAGCTTGGCTCGATTCAAGTGAACAAAATCGTCATGATCTTTTGCAGTTGGAAAACGAATGGATACATCTCAAAGAACCGCCGTTGATCATTGATCTAGCGGATCGTCCACGGATATGGAACAAAATCCAGGATCGTATTCAACCTGTTGTTAAAACTATTGTTTTTGACCGTAACCGTTTTTGGTGGTTGGTCAGTGCTGCTGCAATTCTTATTTTTCTGTCAGGGACATTGGGCACATATTTTATTCAGCGTAATATTTCGATGCATACATCTTCGCAGGAGCAGACAGTTGTTTATACGGCTTTGGGGCAAAAGTCACAGGTTATATTACCTGATGGATCAAAAGCTTGGTTAAATGCGGGTACAAAAATGATCTATTCGCATGCTTTCAACCAACATGATCGCAAGATTACGCTCGAAGGCGAGGCATTTTTTGATGTGGTGAAAAAGGAAAATATGCCCTTTACCGTACAGACTTCGCATTTGGATGTTGTGGTGAAAGGAACTGCTTTTGATGTTTCAGCCTATGCGGATGATGCCAAGATAGAGGTATCCTTGCTGCGTGGAAAAGTAGCGATAAAAGATAAACATGGAAAACTGATCGGTGAGTTAAGACCTAATGATTGGATCCAATTGGATAAACGGACTGGTCAGTATACACAGATACGTCAATTGGATGCGGTACAATACAGCACCTGGAAATCTGAGGAACTTGTTTTTGAGAACGAATCTTTGGATAGCGTGCTCAAGAAATTGGAACGTTGGTATGGTGTCAATATCAATTGGAAGGGGGCAGAGTCCGATAGACATTATACTTTCAAAGTGAAAACTGAAAGTCTACGTGAAATTTTGGAATTGATCAATGTCATTACACCAATCCATTATACCATAGAAGGCAAATCTGTTGCTATAGTTTCAAAAACACAATAACCAAAATGATGATGTAAACAACTTAAAACAAAATATACCATAAATTATGAAAAAGAAACCTATTCTGATGAGTCTTTTGCTCCTCAGCCAGACTTTCTTTGCTGTAAACGCACAGCAGATATCAGGCAAAAAGGAGTCTTCAAATCTTAAGTCACTTATCGAGATTGTCGAAAAGAAATATGGCTATTCATTTATGTTCAGTAATTCGGATGTAGATGTTAAGACACCACTTTTTTATGACAGTCAGGCAAGCAGCTTGGAAGCTCTGTTGAAGGATGCGCTACAAGAGAGCTCGATTACATATGATATTACGGGGAAAAGGATTTTATTAAAACGTAAGGCTACAAACAAACAACAAACGGGGCAAGTAAAAGGGACTGTAGTAAATGAAAAGAGGGAGCCACTAGCGGGAGTGAGTATACATGCGTCGGGTAGCGGAAAGACTGTCGCGACAGATCTATCCGGCGCTTTTTCCCTAGAAGTCAAAGCGAGAGACTTACTCCAAGTGAGCTATGTGGGCTACCAAAACCAACAGATTAACGTACAGGCGGGAAAAGATATCGATATTACTTTAAATAGTGGAAATAGAGAACTTGACGAAGTCGTTGTGATCGGATACGGTACTTTAAAGAAGTCTGATGTCACGGGTGCAATAACAAGTATTAGCACAAAAGATCTGGCAAAACGCGCGACGACAAACCCGGCTGAGGCGTTACAAGGGGTGGCTGCCGGTGTCAATGTGCAGAAAAATAGCGGTATTGCCGGAGCGGGAGTACAGGTCAAGATTCGTGGGGTCAATACCTTCGGCAGTAATGAACCCTTGTATATCATAGATGGTTTCCCAGGTACAATCAGTAATGTCAACCCCAATGATATTGAGAGCATGGAGGTACTCAAAGATGGTGCCGCTGCCGCAATATATGGTTCTGTGGCTGCCAATGGTGTTGTTATCGTCACAACGAAAGCCGGTAAAGCCGGAAAAATTCTGGTAGACATCAATAGCTTTACGAATGTAACAGAAACGTCCAATCGACTAAAAGTACTCGATGCTGACGGTTATGTAAAAGTGCACCGTCAAATGTATGAAGAATACAATAAGTATGCTACGACGCCGGTCAAACTCCCCGACTATATCAACAAACCGGGTATGAATAATACGGATTGGCAAGAGGAGGTGTTCCGTACCGGACTTTCTACAGCGAATAGTGTCGCCATCAGGGGCGGGCAAGACAATACCCGCTATTCCCTGTCCGCGAATTTAAGTAATGACAAAGGTGTCGTTATCGCGAACGATTTCAAAAAGGAAAATGTCCGTATGAAATTGGCGACCAAGAAAAATATCTTTACCGTGGAAGGGAATATGGCCTACACGAATTCGAAATATCATGGTCCCAACTTTAGTCTAAAAGAAGCCTATATGATTTCGCCTTTGGTACCAGTGTATGACTCCGCGGAAAAAGGTGGTTTTGGTTTGACAAATTGGGGTGGTATTCCCAATAATGTCAATGTGGTTGCCGATGAGCATTATAAAACGAGTTGGACAAAAAAACAGGATTTCGCCGGAAATGCTTTTGTTAGTATAGATATTATGAAAGGTTTAACCTTTAAAACAAGTTATGCCTTTAACGCGATTAATACACAGAACTATTTCCATTATCCACCATTTGCTTCTGATGAAAAGAACCCCTATGAATTCCCTTTTTATTCCGAAGGGCGTAGCTATTGGCAGGAGCAGGTCTTTGATAATCTCCTGAACTATAAAACAGAATTTGGAAAACATAGTTTAAACGCGCTTTTGGGTAGTTCGTTGAATATGCAGGAATCCAATTGGAATAATGTAGGGGTAGAAGGCAAAAAGATTGTCTATTCTGTTGAAAATGGAGGACTAGTGACTAAAGAAAGCGCAGAAGGGTTTCTAGATCCAAATTTTATGACGATTAGTTCAGGCCAAGGTGGAACGTTTTCTGCGGATGGTTCGAAATATGACTATAATCGCATGTCAATCTTTGGACGTGTCAATTATTCGTATGCCGATCGTTACCTTTTACAGTTAACCTTACGTCGTGACGGCTCATCCAAATTTGGAAAAGATAGCCGATATGGAAGTTTTCCTTCAATTGCATTGGGCTGGAAGATCGATGAGGAATCATTCTTCCCGAAAGAATCCTTCGTATCTAATCTGAAATTAAGAGCAAGCTGGGGGAAACTCGGAAATGAGGTGGCATTAGGGTATTACGACCACCAGGCGCTGATCAGTACTTACAATAATTTGTACATGGGATATGTGCGCGGAAGTGGAAATCCTTGGCCCGGTAGTACCGCAATGGGGCTTGAGAATCGACTGTTGAGCTGGGAGACAACGGAGTCAAAAAATATAGGCGCAGACTTTGGTCTGTTCAACAATTTGTTGAAAGGTTCGGTAAATTACTTTATAAAGACTACCAATGATCTTTTGATCACCAAGAAAGTGGCGCCATCCGCGGGGTTGGAGGATCCGACATTAAATGTCGGAATGATCCGAAACTCAGGTTTTGAGCTTGAACTCAAATATGCAAATCGAAAGAATGCGTTTCAATATGATATCGGATTAAACTTGTCAACTTTAAAAAATAAAGTGGTGAGTCTCGCTAACGAGGATCAGATTCTTTTGGGGAATGGTTTAAAATTCGATACGGAACATTTTCCGAATCAGACCCGTGTAGGTTACCCTATTGGAGGGTTCTTCCTTTACCAAAGCGATGGTATCTTTCAGAGCATGGAAGAGGTGGATAAACATGTCAACCAGGAAGGTAAATTACTACAAGAGAATGCCAAACCGGGCGATATCCGTTTTATCGATGTTGATGGCAATGGTATCATTGATGATGAAGACAAAAAATATAGTGGTACGGGGATTCCCAAATTGGAGGTGGGACTGAACCTTGGCGCCTCTTATAAAGGATTTGATTTTTCGGCATTGATCGGAAGCGGTTGGGGACATAAACTCTATAACGGGAATAGGTACTTTTTTGAAGCCATGAGTTCTGGATCAAACTTTTTGAGCAGTACATTAAATGCATGGACAGAAAACAACCGTAATACTGATGTTCCGCGTGCTGTATTACAAGATCCAAATGGAAATAGTCGCGAGTCCACACGCTTTTTAGAATCAGGTAATTTTATTAGACTACGTCAGCTGCAGATTGGGTATACTTTGCCGAAAAATTTATTGCATGCGATCCGTTCAGAAAATCTACGGTTTTATATCAGTGGACAGAATATATATACCTGGACAAAATACAAGGGGATTGATCCCGAGTTTGCACCATCTGGAGTTAACAATAAATCCAGTGTGTTGAATACGGGGGTAGATCGTTATATTTTTCCATTTACCAAGTCCTATTCCTTTGGAGTTCAATTTACATTTTAAGACTAGGTTATCTATTGTATCATAATTAAAGAAACTAGAAGATGAAAAAGAATAGAATAAATTATAAGTGGATTCTTTGTATCGCTTGTGCACTAAGCACAACATTGTCCTGCAGCGATAAATTGGATTTAACATCGCCGGACAAACTTACTTCAGATAACTTCTGGCGTAATGCCGAGGATGCTGAGTCTGGACTTTCTGCTGCCTATTCGCAGTTGGAAGCCGCTACTGATGTATGGGAATTTGCAGAGGTAAAATTTCCCGTCGAGGCCTATCGTGAGGATGCTTGTGAAATCGGTAGTGATGCATTGAACTACCAAACCTGGGTGGAACTCTATAATTTTAGCTATACAAATGGTAATAGTCAGTTTACGGCCTATTGGAGTAAAGCCTATCGCGGTATTTCTTATGCAAATCAAGTGATCGAGAAGACTGCGCCAATTGAAATGGACGCAAATAAGAAAAATCAGATTATTGCCGAAGCGAAGTTCTTACGTGCCTATTATCATTTAAAACTCTTGCTCAACTGGGAGAAGATCGTCATTCGAGACCAATATATTACCAGTGAAGAAAAGATTAATAAGGCTTTGTCTACACGTGATGAAGCGTGGGCTTTTATTATCGGGGATCTGGAGACTGCGGTTGGCAATTTGCCTGTGAAACAGGGGGCGGGCAATGTTGGTCGAGCAACCAGAGGAGCGGCGAATGCCTACCTCGGCTACAGTTATTTAACCTCAGCATATGAAAATACAGCCAAAAAAGACGAGCTTCTCGGAAAAGCAGAACAGGCTTTTAAAGCGGTATCTGGATACAGCCTAGAAAAGGATTTCCTATCCATGTTTGACGGTACCAATAAAAATAGTGCAGAATCTATTTTTGAACTTCAATTTACCGATAATACCGCTAATGGCGCAAGTTACCGTACTGCACTGCATAAGTGGATCGCTGTAGGGGAACTGGGCGGTTGGGATGAAATCTTACCGAGCAAGATGCTCTTAAATGAATTTAAAAAGGAGGGGAAGATCGCGACAACAGGACGTTATGACTCACGAATGTACCAGACGGTATTCTGTAATGATCCTTATTTTAATGATTTGAAGAATGGGGGAGTTTATGGCTTTACCTACGATGAAATATTTGGGGCTGGATCTGACCGGGCAAGCTTCAGAAAGTATTTACCACGAACAGCTGCGGATTTAGATAAGTCCCGCACAGCTGTTAATCTTCCATTAATGCGTTATGCTGATGTTTTATTATTATTGGCTGAAACCTTAAATGAACGTAATCGTCCTGCAGATGCTATCCCTTTAATCAATCAGGTACGCCAGCGGGCAGATATGCCAGCACTTGCGTTGAATTTGTCTGTTACCGAAGTCAAAAAACGAATTGAACATGAGCGTATCGTGGAGTTTGCGTTGGAAAATACCCGATTCTACGATATGAGAAGATGGGGGAAAGCGAAAGAAGCATTACAAGCTATCGGGCGGAATAGTTTTGATCCGGCTAAGCACAACTTTTATCCTGTCCCATTATTGGAGATCAAATCAAATGATAAAATTAATTAAGGAGCATGTTTACTGTTTTTTTTATCATGCTTTTAGGTGTAGGAATAGGGATAGGACTTCGGTCCTTTCCTATTCTTAAACATACAGGTATTCTTGTCCGACTGGTCGTATTTGCTCTATTGTTTTTCTTGGGACGCGAGGTCGGGCAAAATCCAAAAATAGTAGACAATTTGGATACATTGGGGTTGCAAGCTATTCTGATCACATTGGCCGGAGTAGCTGGAAGTGTTCTTTTCTCGTGGTTCGTTTATCGTTTTTTCTTTAGCAGGCATGAAAGGTAGTTTAATCATTCTCGCATTTTTTATCGTAGGTGTTTTTGTTGGTCTCAAAGGGATTATTCCCACCGAACTGTTGAAGGAAGAATGGAATACTTATGTCCTCTATGCATTGATGTTTTTGGTCGGGATTACCATTGGGTATGATAGGGAACTCTTGGTATCTCTACGAAAAGTTAATTTAAGCATCGTACTTTCTCCCTTGGCAACTATCACTGGGACATTGTTCGGTACTTTAGTCATCAGCTTCTTTATCCGGGACTGGAATACTGCTGAAAGCATGGCTGTAGGATCTGGATTTGGTTACTACTCTTTATCAAGTATTTTTATTACACAATATAAGGGTGTCACATTAGGAACTATAGCATTGATGTCGAATTTGATGCGTGAACTGTTGGCGCTATTGATTGCTCCATTAGCTCGAAAATGGTTTGGCCCATTGGCGCCGATTTCTGTTGCAGGAGCCACAAGTATGGATACTGCATTACCGATTATCACACAATATTCCGGCAAACAATATGTTCTCGTTGCGATCATTCATGGTATTTTGATTGACCTCAGTGTACCCTTTTTAGTTACTTTTTTTTGTTATTTATGAGAAATAAGATCGAAACCTTATGGGTTACAATTAGTTTTTGTTTGATTTTGATAGGATGCAATACGGTCAAGGCCCCTAAAATGGATGGCTATGGTGGATTGTTAAGGGTCGAGCAACAACCAGAAGGTGTCACTCGCCGAACAAATCCCTTTTATACTGATCGTGGGGCTTGGATCGGATTTGGCATTCATGAAAATAAGACCGCGACCGGTTTTTGTGGACCTTATGATCTAGATGGGCGTACCTGGTTAAGTAGTGCATTGCTGCAGATTGGGACAGCTCCGACAGGAGAAAAAAATCTACTGAACCATGACAGCAGCTGTTATTATCCAGATCGCTTGTGGATGCGTTTGCGGGGAAAGGATATGGAAGTAGAACAGACCTTAAAAATGGTCTCGTCAACAACAGCCATATTGCATATTAAAAACAAAGCATCAAAGGTACTATGGATATATGGCAATCTCAATCAAGGGGAATGGACACTGGCAGGCAATACCCTGTGGTCGAAACTTCCAAATGGAGAACTTCTTTTACTGTCTTTTAAGGCTGGTGTGAAGCTAAACTGTGATCAAGGGAAATATGAGGCTCATTTAGAAAAAGCCGATACGGAGATTGTCCTGACCCATTATGCCAACCCAATCACTTTAGAAAAAGCACTTTTAGCGGCAGAAGCCGCGCTTGAGCAAAGCAGGGCTTTGAGCATACAGCATACAGCACGCTGGGCGAATTATATCAGCTCAAATACTCGTCGGGAACTGTCCATGCAGGAACATCGCATTATGGTGAAAAGCATGATGACGCTGATGAGCAATTGGCGGAGTGCAAAAAAAGAATTAAAACACGATGGTGTTGTCCCTTCGCATGTGGCCGACTACTTTGTTGGATTTTGGGCCTGGGATTCATGGAAGCATGCCGTTGCATTGGCGCAAATAGATCCCGCTTTGGCGAAAGATCAAGTCCGCGCTATGTTTGACTTTCAGGATAGTGTCGGGATGATTGCCGATTGTATCTATACGGACCATCGAGAGAATAATTATCGTGATTCCAAGCCGCCATTAGCTGCCTGGGCGGTCAATGCGATCTATGAAGCTGATCATGACCTATCGTTTGTACGGGAAATGTATGATAATCTAGTCTTGTACCATGAATGGTGGTTTCGCTACCGGGATCACAATAAAAATGGTATCTGTGAGTACGGTGCTACAGATGGAACATTGGAAGCCGCTAAGTGGGAAAGTGGTATGGACAACGCTATTCGGTACGATAGTACCCAGATGTTATGGAATGAAAAAGGTGCCTGGAGCATGGATCAAGAGTCTGTGGAACTCAGCGCTTATCTTGAGTTGGAACGAAAATATCTGCTGCATTTTGCGGAATTGCTCGGTGTGCCATTTCGGGGGAAAACAGAATCATACCTTGCCATGGATTACTTCTTCGATCAGGAGCGAGGTTATTATTTTGATCGCAAACTGAATGGAGCACTTATTCCATGTTTTGGTCCCGAAGGTTGGTCACCATTGTGGACTGGTTTAGCTACGGTGCCGCAAGCTGAAGCTGTAATTCGAGTGATGCAGGATACGGCTAAATTTGCCTCCTTTGTACCTTTTCCTACTGCGGCTCTAGACAACGCCAAATTCATGGACAGAGGATACTGGCGCGGGCCTATTTGGTTGGATCAAGTCTATTTTGCCATTTCTGGTTTAAGGAAATATGGTTATCAAAAGGAAGCCGATATGTATACCAAACAAGTCTTTGAGCGATTGGAGGGATTATCCGGTCATGGACCAATTCATGAAAACTATGAATCCCGCACAGGCAAAAGGCTCAAAGCACCCCATTTTAGCTGGTCTGCAGCCCATTTATTTCTGTTATATAAGGAACTGAAAACTTCTCCACAAAAGAAATAGATCAGTTGAAATAAGAAGAAATACCAACGCTTCGGATCCGGTAGGTTGTACTATCTATACCGGATTTGAAGCGTTGTTTATTTAACATGCATTATTGAAAACTAAAACTAAGTAATCGGAATGGACTTCTATCTTTTGTATACTGCGTGTAAGATTTTTCTAATTAAGCCTAGCTTTATTGATTGCCCCTAACTTTTCTTATTTTTGTACCTATGGTCTATTTATACGCAAAAGCAGTTCATATCATCTTTGTGGTTTGTTGGATGGCTGGATTATTTTATATCGTTCGCTTATTCATTTATCATACCGAAGCTAAATCCAAATCTGCGGAAGAGTATGGGGTTTTGCATAAACAGTTTATACTGATGGAGAGTAAATTATGGTGGATCATCACGACACCCGCCATGTACCTTACTATTCTGGCGGCCCTCGTCATGCTGTATATTAATCCGGGATTGTTGACCATGGGCTGGATGCATGTCAAGCTCACCTTTGTATTGGGACTGATTCTTTATCATTTCGCTTGCCAACGTATTATGTTTCAATTAAAAGGAGAATCATCGACTTGGTCCTCGACCAAATTGCGTCTTTGGAATGAGCTGGCAACCGTTTTATTATTTGCAATCGTATTTACCGTTGTATTAAAATCTGCTCTCAATTGGATATTTGGTGTTCTGGGACTTTTAATACTGTCGATCTCCCTGATGATGGCTGTGAAACTCTACAAAAAAATCAGAAATAAAAACAATTCAAATAATACGTTAAATTCTTAGTTTTCTTAATCCTTTTCTATTCTCGTTAGTCGAACGATTATAAATTGAAAAGGAATATGTACAAGAGACTTTTGACCGTGATCATGTTGCTTGCTATTGCAACTGGAGGATTTGCCCAACGCTATAGACCTTATGGCGGAACATTAAATATTTATTCGACCGATGTTCCCTTCTTTCTTTATATCAATAATGTTTTGTACAATAATAGACCGTCGATTGACCTTCGTGTGCCGAATTTGCAAAACCCGAGATATAATCTCCGTATTGTCTTTGCAAACAGACAGCAGAGAACTTTAAACGGAAGAGGTGTGCAGCTCGTCAACGGAAATGGTCAATATATGGATGTGGTATTTTCAGTAAGCAGCCGTGGGGGGAATCGGGGGATTGTACTGGAATCGATGAATCCTGTAGATCGGTATAATGATAATTATCGGAACAGGGATAACTATAATGACGGCACTAATAATGAGAATAGATACGATCGGGATCAACAACAAAACGAGGGATATGGCCAGTCTGAGGGTGGTAGAAGTAATAATCAACAATATCAGGAAGATCCGATCGACAATACTGGTTATCAGGATAAAAATGATGCGAACCAGTTGAATGATCTACTCAACCAAAAAGAAAATGATCAGGATCGCTTGCAGGTCGCTACCCAGGAATTGGAAAATAGGCGGTTGCGCAGTTCTGAAATCATAGACCTCATGGAATTATTTATAAGAGACGACAATAAATTGGCTTTTGCTAAATATGCCTATACAAGCTGTCTTGACAAAGAGAACTATGATAAAGTAGGCGCGGCACTGTCATTTAGTTCAACTCGGGAGAAATTGGCAGCATTTATTAAAACTCAGCATTAGCTGCGGGAGGTTCGGATTGAATTGGGTCTTTTCAACTGCAATTGCCTATGAATGAAATTAAACGAGAATTGGCTGTATGAACAAAGGGGCTATTTGCGTCAGATTTCAAAACAACAATGGATTCTTTGGCAAACAGTCCCTTTCAGTTAAGCTATATCGTAATTATTCGCCGAAACAGATGTACTTCAATTCCATGTACTCATCGAGTCCATGTTTTGATCCCTCACGGCCGACGCCAGATTCTTTTACGCCACCAAATGGGGCTGCTGCATTTGATATTAATCCCGTATTAACACCGACCATACCCGCCTCCAATTGTTCGGCAACACGGAAGCAACGATTGATATTGGTGCTGTAGAAATAGGAGGCAAGACCAAATTCAGTCTGATTGGCCATGGCAATACCATCTTCCTCTGTTTTGAAACTGAATAATGCACAGACTGGGCCGAAAGTTTCCTCGTGAAATATCAGTGCCTCTTTAGGGATATTGGTCAGTACAGTTGGCTGGAAGAATAGGTCTTTGATCACAGTGCCTCCTGTTGCCAGTTCTGCTCCATGCTTTAAAGCATCTTGGACATGATGCTGTACTTTTTCCAAACCTTTGGCATTGATCAAAGGTCCAACTTGAACCCCCTTGTCTAAGCCGTTGCCCACCTTTAGTTGACGTACAGCTTGAATGAGTTTTGTGGCAAAGGCATCGTATACATCTTCCTGGATCAGAAAACGGTTGATTGACACGCAGGTTTGCCCAGAATTACGGAATTTACCGGCAATAGCACCTTCCACGGCGGCATCAATATCTGCGTCATTAAACACAAGAAAAGGTGCATTTCCACCGAGTTCCATAGAGACCTTCTTAATGTTTGAAGCTGATTGTTCGATTAATGTCCTGCCAACTTCAGTAGATCCCGTAAAAGAAAGTTTTCGCACCAGATTGTTAGTGGCAAGTTCCTTTCCGATACCAGCGCTGTCCCTTCCGGTAATCACGTTAAAGACACCTTTTGGCAGGCCTGCTTCTTCGGCTAGTTTGACTAATGCGATTGCAGATAAAGGTGTTTGGGATGCGGGTTTGAGTATAACTGTACAGCCTGCAACGAGTGCGGGAGCGACCTTTCGGGTGATCATGGCCAAAGGGAAATTCCAGGGTGTAATCGCGGCAACAACACCAACTCCTTGTCGGATTGTCATCATTCGTGTTCCTTTTTTCTGGACTGGGATAGTTTCACCATAGGCTCTCTTACCTTCTTCGGCATACCACTCAACAAATGAATTTCCGTAATCTACTTCTACTTTTGATTCATTGAGCGGCTTTCCGCTCTCAAGTGTCATAATTTCAGCAAGTAAATCTTTATTCTGTTGAATGAGATTGTACCAATTGCGCACAATGGCACATCGTTCCGAAGTTGTTATATTTTTCCAGCTTTTCCAGGCTTTGTCAGCAGCCTGTATGGCTTTTGTGCAATCTGCAACATTTAAATCAGGTAAGGATGCAATCGTTTTCCCAGTGGCGGGGTTGACGACATCAAACCTATTTTTTGATGTGATGAATTTTCCGTTGATATAGGCTTTGTCAATTAAGAGTGGATTTTTCATTGGACTCATTAGTTTTTGTTTTTTACAAGGAATTTTATTGCTTGCGCCCTTTCCTTATGTATTCTTGTGGATAGATCCTCTTGGACTGTTTGGTATAACAGCTGCTTTTGGAACAATATTCTTCAGCCTATTGTTTGCAAACAAACGATTTTATGGGACGATTTACTTAGACGAATTTTTTCCGTTGCTGCTCATTGGGAAGCGTACAATACGTATTGGTGCCAAACCATTTGTAGCGATTTTTTGCAAAGTACTCATAGCCTGCGTCCCGCCATTTTTTCGGCAGTATTTTTATAAAATGGAAAATTGAATAGGGAAGACCTAACGTTTTGCAGATATTCAATATCGCCTCGCTTTTGATATAACAACCTGTTGGTGATAAATAAACGATGGAATCTATATTTTTTGGAATCACATTTAAATTATCTTTAGCGAAGTCAGACTGTAAAGAACTAAACAGAAACCTATTATTGGTATCTATTTTCAATAGGATTTGAACAAAACGATTACAAACTAAGCAATCACCATCAAAAAAGATGATATGTTTCCCTTGCTTATCCATTAGTATAAAGTTACTTCTATTTCCCGAACGAACTGCCATGATAACATCACATCTTTTATAAAAAAAGCGGTTTTTTCCCGTATAAAAAAACCGCTTTTGAAATATTCTTTTCGATTTTTATTATAAGTTTTTCATAATGGTATGACCCATACGATCCCGTTTTGTTTTCAGATATTCCTCGTTGTAAGGATTAGCTGTTATTTCAATTGGAACGTTTTCTACAATTTCTAAACCATAACCGACCAATCCGGCACGTTTTGTTGGGTTATTGGACATTAGGCGCATTTTTGTTACCCCAAGGTTTCGCAGGATTTGTGCTCCTACCCCATAGTCTCTCAAGTCAGCTTTAAATCCAAGTTGTGTATTGGCATCAACAGTATCCAATCCATTCTCTTGCAATTTGTAAGCATGCAATTTATTGATCAGTCCAATACCGCGGCCTTCCTGATTCATATAGACAATCACCCCTTTTCCTTCATTTTGGATCATTTCCATTGCCTTGTGAAGTTGAGGTCCACAGTCACAACGGCAGGAGCCAAAAATATCGCCGGTCACACAAGAGCTATGTACACGGACAAGAATAGGTTCATCTTCGTTCCATTCTCCTTTATAAAGGGCAAGATGTTGTTCGCCGGTATCTTTTTGTGTAAACGCTTTCATTTGAAAATCACCATATTGTGTAGGCATATTGACCGTTACTTCTTCATTGATCAACGAATCGTGTTTTAAGCGGTATTCAATAAGGTCTTCAATACTGATAATTTTTAAATCAAATTTTTTGGCAACTTCCATTAATTCTGGGAGTCTTGCCATTTCGCCATCTTCTTTTAAGATTTCGACCAATACACCTGCTGGTTCAAAACCTGCCAAACGAGCAAGGTCAACAGTTGCTTCAGTATGTCCTGTACGACGCAGTACACCACCGTCTTTAGCAATCAATGGAAAGATATGTCCTGGTCTGCCCAACTCCTCGTAGTGAATATTTGGGTCGATCATAGCCTTGATGGTCTTTGAACGATCAGATGCTGAGATTCCCGTTGTACAGCCGTATCCCTGTAAGTCAATAGAAACCGTAAAATTAGTCTCGTAAACGGCTGTATTTTGCCCCACCATGAGGTCAAGATGTAAAGCATCAGCTCTTTCTTTGGTAATAGGAGCACATACTAAACCCCGGCCATGGGTTGCCATAAAATTGATAATCTCGGGAGTTGCGTTGCGGGCGGCGGTGATGAAATCACCTTCATTTTCACGATCTTCGTCATCTACGACGATAACTACTTTTCCTGCTTGTATATCAGCGATCGCTTCTTCGATCGTGTTTAATTTGAATTCCATTTATTGTTATATTGTATAGATACAAAGTTAGTGTAGAATCTAATTTTATTTATAATAAGGCTGTCAAAAATCTAATGTGATTCTTTTAATTTATCCTTTTTACCAAATTTCTCTTTGATCCACTTCCAGGCCGCTTCAGCTTTTATTTTATATTGATCGATATCAAAGAGTGCTGAATCTGTGGTTGACTTATAGGTTAAAAATGCCGCCAGTGGCGTCAATACAATGATCGCCATCCACATACCTACTGCCGACGATATCGCACCATCTTTGGCTGTTTTTTCGGCAACTGTAGAGATGATATGATAGATTAGGAAGAAGATGATGGCCATAACGACCGGAAGACCGAGACCGCCTTTTCTAATAATAGCGCCTAAAGGTGCTCCAATAGCAAATAAAAGTAGACAGGATACCGCTAATGTAAATTTTCTATGCCATTCGATCCGATATCGAATATCTTTTGTCTTATAGTCCTTAAATTCAAGTGTACGGCTATTAAGGTCTTCTTTCAAATAGTTTAGCTGGCTCAGGGCATTCATGGTGACCTGTGTCCGTTGTTCAGGCGGTACTAGATCGGCTATTAAATCGTTATAAGGCTTTACTTTCGCTTCCTTTACTTTAGGTTGACCCGGTTGACTGGCATTAAAATACTTTGAATAGATATTATAACGGGTATCCAAGGTCCTTGTAATTGCTTTTCCCATACTGTCAATTTTAATATGGTTCGAGTCAATATACATATCAAGTTGCTTGAGATTCAACATGGCATGGTGACTTTTGAAAAGACTTTCATCTGTTTTGCCCTGTTGAAAACTCCCCATGTCAAACTTCTGTTCCGTTTCTTTAAACTTAAAACGTGTGAATTGCTGGCGTGGATCGTATGTTTTTGAGTTTTTTGTGCGCGACTCTTCATAGCGTATCCCATCCTTCAATTTGAGGATCATATAGCTATTGTCAGGCGAATTATAAATGTATCCCTCTTTAGCCATCAAAACATTGTTGGCCGTATTGCCGCCACGATGATCATAGATCATCAGATCATAGAGAATCGTGCCCCCCTTATTTTTTCCTCTTGCACGAATGGAATACCCTGGAATTGTATTGTTAAAAATACCCGGTTTGATTAGAAAATCTGCTTTTTTATTTCGCACATCTGTCAATAGGGTCCCCATTTTCAGGTTGACGACCGGCAGGATGAAATCGGAAAATAGAAAAGAACTTGTGGCAAAAATTGCAACAAGTACAAATAGGGGAGTCATGGCCTTGCGTAGTGATACGCCTGCCGCTTTGATCGCCACAAGCTCATAGCTTTCCCCTAGGTTACCGAAGGTCATAATGGAAGACAATAGCATGGATAAGGGCATTGCCATTTGAATTTGAACAATGCATTGATACCCAATGAGCTCCATAATGGTATACCATTCAAATCCTTTTCCGATCAGATCATCAATGTATTTGAATAGGAAAAGCATCAATAACACAAACATCACAATAAAAAATGTGACAATGAATGGTTTAATGAAAGCTTGAAGAATAAGTAAATGAACCTTTTTCATCCGTGACGCTAAGCAAATTGATGCCTTTACATTAAAGCATCTTCCAGCCAAGGAGCTCTTTTAGAGCCCTTGGAGAAAATATATTGCAAAGATAGGTTTTTTTACGCACCTATAACACTCTGAAGATAGACGATTGAATTTTTCCAGATTAATTTTCTATTTTCCAAGTCCTCTTCTTTAGCAAAATCTATTATTTTAAGTGCAACATCGTTTGTCAGCTCATCTTGATCTATCTCTAAATCGAAATAGTAAGGATCATCATCGAGCCACTTAAAACGCACTGATTTGTTTTCTTTGGAAGCTACGATTTTTGCGCGATGCGGTTCGTCGTCCCAAATGAAGGTATAAATAGTGTCTTTATAGTTTACATCATCTGCAAACCACTGTGCCAGTTCGTTTGGTTCTTGCAAATACGGAAATAAAATTCTAGGTGAAGAGTTGATGATATATTCTAGTTGGAATTTTATTTTATCTGCCATATAAATGTTTTTTTAAATATTAGTTTGTTTAAATCAAAAATAAGCTATATTTGCATTCCCAAAATGGCGGGGTAGCTCAGATGGTTAGAGCGTTGGATTCATAACCCAAAGGTCGGCAGTTCGATTCTGCTCCCCGCTACAAATCTCTTTCCATTTTGCTTTCTATCGCATAAACTTATTATTTGTAATAATACATATTTATTTTGTTATTGCAAGTTTTTTTGTGAAAAGTTGAAGGCTTTTTCACAATTTTCTGTATTTAAAATCTCCACCATCTTATACCGATTTTTTTTAGACTAAGCCGTTATTTTAGTTCGTTAAGAATGAGTTTGTTGTGTGGGATATAGGTTTTTGATCGTAATAAATCCTTAAAAAAAATAAAAAAATCTTTTGAATTGACAGGTGAAGTGGTATATTTGCATACCGAAACGGCGGGGTAGCTCAGATGGTTAGAGCGCAGGATTCATAACCCTGAGGTCGGCAGTTCGATCCTGCTCCCCGCTACTTTAAAAAGGAAAGTCTCATTACAGACTTTCCTTTTTTTTTGGAATAGTTTTTTGGAATAACCCTTTGATTAACAAGCGTTTTTTCGATATCATTTAATTGGAAAAGTATCTTTGAGTTAGTGGGGCAGTTGCTTGAACTTTAGAAGATCTACTGGCTGATATTCATTGTGTCCTGCGCACCGGCGATCTTATATTATTGGCTCGGTTTCATCTCATGGCTGCCTATCGACAGCCGTCTGCTAGTGCTCATGCGCGGTTGTGTAATACCGTTTCTGTGTTAGCTATGCCTGCCTGATGCTGCTGATAGGTTGTGACGTTAAATTCATGTATATTTGCACGGTTTCTTACCTATTATTTTTTATTCTATAATGAACTTCAGACCTATTCTTATTCTAGTGTGGCTTATGATCGGTTATCATGCTATTGCACAAAAGCAAGCAATAAACCACGTTGTCACGCACAACCGTACGACTATTATTTGTGATGCTGCTAAAGGTGCAAATCCTTATCCTGCGTGGGGGGTATTTCCCAATGCCGAATCCCCTGTAAGAAAAATAACTATGCATGTCACTTTGGGAAGCCCTGATAGCTTGAACACAGCACATTGGGATTATCTGGATCATATCGTATTGAGACGCAAAGGGGGAGCGAAAGGACAGGAGCTCAACTATGAATTGGGCCGGATGCTTACGCCCTATGGGAGCATTTACAATAAGGGGTGGAGCTGGAAGTGGCAGGTAGATGTGACTGACTTTGCCCCTTTTTTGCGGGATAGTGTTGAGATTGTATATGTACACTCGGGTTTTGAAGATAAAACAGTAGGTTGGGCACTTAACATAGATTTCGAAATTTTATCGGGCCCTCCAGTTGTTACACCTTTGGGCATAACACCTTTGTGGAATAAGGCCTATAAATACGGCGATCCCAACGAGAAAATAGAAGAGAATTTAACGCCGGTAACTTACGAATCGCTAGGGCATGCGGCTCTAAGCCGGATACGAATTCAACATACAGGACATGGTATGGACAAACCTCGTGGTTGCAGCGAGTTTTGTACGCGATGGCGTGAACTCATGCTCGACGGAAAGGTTGTCGACCTGCGGGATATGTGGAAAAAGTGTAGCGATAACCCTTTGTACCCACAAGGCGGGACCTGGATCTTTGATCGGGCGTATTGGTGTCCCGGTGATCTGCAGCAACCCGATGTAATTGATGTGTTTACAAAGCCCGGAAGCCATACTGCAGCATTGCGTATGGAACCTTATACTGCCTCTGATAATATACAGGCGGTTGAAAATATCTCAGCTTATTTGTTTCATTATTCGAAGCCCAAGCAAAAAATAGATGTGGTCGTCGAATCTATTATGGTACCAAACGACGAGCAACGTTTTTCGAGATTAAATCCAGCTAGTTCGGGCCCACGGATATCCTTTAGAAATCTCGGGGTGGATCCACTGCATTCTCTTATAATAGTGTACGGAACTAAGGGCTATCCTTCAAAAACATTTCATTGGAGGGGAAATCTTTCGTTTAATCAAGTGGCAGACGTGCTGCTACCGGGGGAAATTCAAGAAAAAGATGGTGAAAATGTCTTCCATGTAGAACTTGTCAAACCGAACGGTAAGAAAGATGCATGGTCAGAGGACAATGAAATGAAAGCTGTTTTTACAGCGCCAGAGAAATTTCCCAATGAATTTGTTGTGAAATTTCTTACAAATAAAACACCTCAAGACAACCGTATTTTTTTAATAAATGCTCAACAGGATACAATTTTTCAAAAAAAGGAAGCACAATTGACAGCACTCACACTGTATACTGATACGATACGGGTCGCCGAAGGCAACTACTCCCTTCGCCTGATAGATACGGCTGGAAATGGACTACAGTTTTGGGCACAACCCGAAAATGGAGACGGTTATCTGCGCATTTTTGACCTGAAGGGAAATCTTATTCATGCATTTGAAAGTGATTGTGGAATAGGAGAAATGTTTAGCTTTAAGGCTGTTTCGGGTTTTGAAATGGATACAACAAAGGCTCGATATGCATTTTCCCTGTATCCAAGATCGGTGGTTGACCAAACGCAATTAAATGTGGTGTCGAATAAGCTGAGCGATATGACCGTGCGGATAACCGTTGATGGTGTACAGTGGCAGATGCACGAATATAAAGCTGTTAAAAATGCTGTGTTCAACTACGATCTTAATCATCTTCCTAAAGGAAGGATAATTGTGGAAGCTTTTATGGATGGTATCAGCCGGTTTAAAGGGCGGATCAATAAAAAGTAATAGTGAAATACACAGGTTCCATTTATTGGAACTTGTGTATTCCTTATAATTTCTTAGTTGTCGTCAAAGGCGAGACTTTTCCAATCGTCTTTTTGCAGGTATTTGAGCATGATAAAAAATAATAGCCAGCCAAGCGCCGCTAAAGCCCAAACCAATAGTTCGTATTGAAAAATCACTTTATGAAGATAACCTAAAAGTCCCAGCAAACCTAAAATCAATAAATTGACCACCGCTTTGGAACTGGATTGACTCGCTTTGGAAAAAGGATAATTTTTGACCAGAAAAAGCATGATTAGGATACTTTCTATCCCGCCGACTGCTGAGGAAAGCAATAGATCATTTATCGAGCTGATACCAAATAAAGGAACACAAATACAGAAAAACAAAATGTTAAATGGCAATACATATTTAATGAGGCAGGCTTTAAGTACTCCCGTCATAAATTGTCCCGGACGGTCCATTGGAACAACATAATAAATCCAGGCTGCTTTATATTTATTGCTCTGCGTGATCAGCTGAAATACTGTTAATATGGTCAACAGTGACAGATAAAACATGATAATATATAAACCGGATTCTCTCAACTTGACCAGTTTCTCCACGAATGGCAGCCCCTCGCCGGTCCGTAAAAACAGGAATATAAAATAGATGGGAAGATAAGCTAAAGAGGGATAGAGTTGCTGTTTAAATTCTCTTGTTTTTGAACTAATAAGCCATACAATACTAAATCCAGCCTCTTCGAGCGGAGATGAGCATACGCCGGCTCCCAATTTTTTATAGAATGGTCGTCCTGTATTGGTGTGTGAAATTGCCTGATCGGTTTCAGATAAAGGTGTATCACCACTTGCTAGAGCGGCTATTTTGGCATTAAAACCTCTGGAAAATAATTTTGTACAAGCATAGACTCCAAAGAAAGGAACAACTAAGCCCAAAAGGGAAAATATAATGGACTGTAGGCTATGATTGCCCTGAAGCAAGGACTGAAAAGAGGCGATCCAAGTACTGGGAAATATCCATAGAAATTTAAGTTGTTCAATTGTCAGCTGTGACTCAACGATTGTTTGAATCAGATTGGGACCAAGATAATAGGCTAGAAAAATGATCAATGAAAGTCCAATCTGTATATAGGCAATAATATCCTTAAATTTTTGGATGGGGAGATATTTGATGCTGATCATATAGAACACGTTAACGAAAACCAGGGCAATCAGTGTACTCAATAGGAGTTGTAGAATCAATAGAAAAATGCCTGTTATATCCCAGTTAAATGAGACATAAACCACTACTGGCAGGCATAATGCAATAATCTGATTGAAAAGCTTAATGGCGATAAATGTTATTCGCGATAAGGCCACTGTCCTATCGCTAACAGGCTTGGGCATAATAATGTACTGGTCCCGAGTGTCTAAAAGTATAGGTGAAAAGTCTGATACCAATGTAATGCTGAGCATGCTGGTAAAACAGAGTAACATAATGGAAAGTGCTAAGTAACGATCTGGAATGAGGATGAGAATAACCATGAACATCAAGCCAATGATCATATACATAATAAATTGTATAATGGAGGTGGACGATGAGGATTTCCCGGCATTCCGTTTCTTAAATGTAATCGGTTTTCTATTATCTAAGGTAACTTTTGTTTCTAGAATAATTTTAAACTGCGTATAGTTTACACCCAGGCTTTCCCAGATACCCTTAAACAGAAGAATAAATCGTAAGATAAATTTTTCCATATTATTGAATAGCGCTAATGATGTTAGATGCATCCAGTGCATCGTTGCCGGTATTGGTTAATTTTGCGAATATGTGTTCAAGTGATTCATTGGGATCCGACTTCAGTTCATTAATAGTACCATCGGCAATGATACTTCCCTGATTGATCAACAGGATTCTATCGGAAACTTTTTCAACGACGTCCATCATGTGGGAGCAGTAAAAAATAGTTTTACCTTCTTTGGCCAGCAGTGATATGAGTTCTTTTACAAAGATCACCGCGTTGGCATCGAGTCCGGACAGGGGCTCATCCAGGATGATGATCTGTGGGTTATGAATAATGCCAGATATCAAAAGCACTTTTTGCCGCATGCCTTTAGAAAAGGTATCCATTCTACTCGTAGCATTTGCGGCCAGGCCAAATGCACTTAATAATTTTAAGGAACGTTCTTGAATTATATCGTCTTCCATACCATACAATTTTCCGACAAAATCAAGGTATTCCATCGGAGTCAATACTTCGTACAGTTCTGCATTTTCGGGGACGTATCCGAGCTGGGATTTTATCGAAAGAGGATCTTTTTGAATATCGATACCATTGATCTCGACTTGGCCGGTGAAGTCTTCGATCAAGCCTGTCAAGATCTTGACTGTCGTGGATTTTCCAGCACCATTGGGACCTATATAGCCGATGACCTGGCCCGGGAATATATCCAGATTGATTCCTTTTAAAATTTCTTTAGTTCCGTATGATTTTTTTAGGTCAATAATACGGATGAGCGGTAAAGTACTTTCCATGTATTTTAATCTTTCAACATAAACTTACATAAAAAATACAGAGTTACGCGCTTTATTTGGATGTTGAATTCCATATTTCTTTGCAAAAATGTAATCTACAAAAAAAGGAGTCCTAAGACTCCTTTCAAAACTACTTTATAATCGGAAAACTACCTGTCATTTTTTGGATATCCCTCTTCATCAAGGTCCTCTCGCATATCTTCTTCGTTCTCGGCCAATTTTTTATCCAAAGGGGATAATCGGTCATGTTTGAAGGTATCTATACGCATATGTGCATCCTCGAGATCCTCTTCTTCCAAATCTTCGCGATCTGCATACTCATCGCCTACAAAAGGGTTGGAATCGTCATAACTGGAATCATCGTCTATCGCTCCTTCGGATAGTGTATCATAATTGGCAGGATGGTCATAATCTGGATCATTATCATCTACATCCAGTTCATAACTTTCCAGCTCTTCGTTATAAGCTAAGTTTTGCTCTGAATCCGGGTAATCTGATTCGACTTTTCCCTTTGTTTTTTTGTGTTCTGTGCCAGCCATAATCCTCTGATTTATCTACAGTAATAAAACAGGTTGGAAGATAAAAAGTTTTAAAAATTATTGCTGATAATTGGGGAAATGTGTTGTTTTTTTACCTCTGTGAATATCGTTGAAGTAACTGCCATAAAAGCATAATATTTATCTTGGTAATGCAAACAAATTGAGAACAATAATGTTTTATTAAAAACAGTAAATCTTGGCCACTATGATTTTCAAGCGTTTAAATTATCAGACATTACAGAGTTTGCGTCTACAGGGGTATAATATCCTGTTGACTATCGGGCGTTCGGAAGATGAGAACCCAATTTATTTTCCCATGAAATTGGAGTCGTTCAATTCTGCGCAGGCAAATACCAATAGCGGGGAAGGACATACAGTTCAAGGCCAGAAGATATTGATTTTAGACGAGGCAATACAACGATCATTGAACAATGACCTCAATGGGATCATTCAGCTTGATCATTAGCCAGACCCTTTCTTCAATCTTTTATAAGCGCTTGGGGTTGTATTTCGTTTTTTCTTATAAAAGTTAGTGAGGTGGCTTTCGTCATTAAAGCCCAATTCATCTACAATCTGTTTCATCGTGTATTGGCTGGACGCTAACCGGTCTTCAATAAGTTGGATACGGATATCATCAATGTATAATTTGTAACTTTTCTGCCGTCTTTTCTTAAAAAAAGCACCGAAATAATTGGCTGAAATCTGAAAATGATCTGCTATATTTTTAATTTGAAGTTTGTCTGGGAAATAGATATTCTGTTGAATATAGGCCTCTATTTCCTCAGACATTTCGCGGGACTCATTGATCAGTAGGTTCAGTTCCTTTAATATATTTTCAATGAATGCAAACAGTGACATCACTTGATGAAAGATAAATGTAGAAGTTGCAGCATCTTCAGATTCTGCCTGCTGATAAATCAGCGACAAGACTTTTTCAATTAACTTGCGATTTTCTTTTTTTAGGGAGAGGCTTTTATTTAGTAATGTCTCCGAATTGAAAATATGCTGCGGATTGTGAGACAGACAAAAATTTTGCTGTATATGGTGCAGGTCTTTAAAATAGTGGTTTGAAAAATATAAAATAAATACACTTGAATCTTTTTTGCTTTCAAGCATTTCTGAACCAGTATTCAGGAAAAGTAAATTTTCTTTAAGAAATTTAGCCCCAGTATTTTTCGATACCAAAACGCCTTCCGAGATATAGACCAAGGCAAAATCAAAACCTAGGTCGTCCAGATTGATCTTTTGTTTATTTTTGATTTTTTCGGGTAAGAAGGATAAACTCATTAGACGTAGGTAAATTTTATTTTATAATTGTTGATGAATCAGAATGCCGTGATATTCTTTTGTTGGAATAGCTGGCAATTATCGCGCGAACAGCTTTATTGCTAAACAGGGTCCGCGAAGGGGATTAGCTGTCTAAAGTATGCCAATATATTCTGTATATCCAGCTGAATCGAATAGCCAAATATCGTTATTTTGGCTTTACTTCCGTTAATTTTACAGAAAAACAATGGATTTTTCAAACAGGGGAATCACTAGGTACTTTTTGCGTTTCGCGTCATTTGCTCAATGTTGTCCCATTGTTCTTCGGGAATAATATCCAGACCATTAAATTCTCCTGCGCCTTTTAACCATTCTCCACCATCTATTGTTATGACATCACCATTGATGTAGCTTGAATAGTCGGACACAAGATAAGCTGCGAGATTTGCCAGCTCGTCTAATTGACCTAGACGACCGAGGGGTATCCGTTTAGTCGGCGATAAGAGTTCACCCAACTCTCCCGGAAGTAGGCGTTCCATGGCGCCGGAAGTTTGAAATGGGCCTGGTGCAATAGCGTTTAAACGTATTCCTTTTTTACCCCATTCGACAGCAAGAGATCTTGTCATGGCTAATACACCGGCTTTGGCTGTAGCCGAAGGAACAACGTACCCTGAACCCGTCCAGGCATAGGTGGTCACAATACTGAGCACAGTTTTGTTTTGATCCTTATTTTCGATCCAGCGTTTGCCCAGCGCCAATGTATAATTTATACTTCCCTGAAGAACGATTCCAATGACGGACTCAAAGGCACGATGACTCAGGCGTTCGGTGGGGGATATAAAGTTTCCTGCAGCGTTGTTGATTAAGATGTCTATACCGCCCAGTTGTTCATATCCATAAGCAACTACACGTTCAACATCCTCATAATTCCGTACATCGCCGGCTATAGCGAGGCATTTGCCTTGATGTTTGTTTGACAATTCCCTTGCTGTATGTTGAATCACATCATCCTTTCGACTGCTTATCAGGCAGGAAGCGCCTAATTCCAAGAAATAATCAGTCATCGCTTTTCCTAGCCCGGTACCGCCGCCGGTAATTAAAATGCGTTTGCCTTTTAGTGAATCTTCTTTTAGCATGCCCATATCTTATTTCATTTTTATATAATTTAAGTTACATAAATTTGAATGAAAAAAAAAGCGGTAGCTAAAAGACAGGGAAACACGAAAGGCTGATAACAAATGATAAGGAGATGGGTAATAAGGGGGGATTTATATATAAAAACAGGGACTATTATGTGAATAATCCCTGTTTTTATTTTTCCGATCTATTGCTAGAAAGGGAACTGGCTTATGCGCCTAATTGTACGCGTTTGAAAGCAGTTACAGTCAATCCTTTAGAAACTGAATCTAAGAATTGAGCGATATTTTTAGAAGAATCTTTTACAAATTCTTGGTTCAACAAAGTCGTGTCTTTGAAGAATTTGTTCAATTTACCTTGAGCGATTTTCTCAGCCATATCTGCTGGTTTTCCTTCTGCAATGATTTGTTCTTTCGCGATAGCGATTTCACGCTCGATTGTGTTTTGATCAACACCATCTTTATCAATTGCAATAGGGTTCATCGCTGCAATTTGCATTGCAACATCTTTACCAGCTTCTTCAGCACCAGCTGCATCAGCAGAAAGGCCTACCAATACACCTAAGCGGTAGTTACCGTGGATATAAGCGATTACTTTCTCTGCAGAGACTGTTTCATATTTAGAAACATCAATTTTCTCTCCGATTACACCAGTTTGCTCGATCAAAGCATCAGCGATTTTCTTGCCATCAAGTTCCAAACCTTTTAGTTCTTCTAAAGAAGCTGGTTTGTTGTTTAACGCTAGGTCTGCGATTTTTTCTGCGAAAGCTACGAAATCTGAGTTTTTCGCTACGAAGTCAGTTTCACAGTTTACTTCAACTACGATACCTGATTTACCATCAGCAGTTGCTTTAGCGATGATAACGCCTTCGTTAGAGTCGCGATCCTGACGGCTAGCAGCTACTTTAGCACCTTTTTTACGCAAGTAATCTACAGCAGCTTCGAAGTCACCATTAGACTCAACCAAAGCTTTTTTACAATCCATCATACCAGCGCCAGTTTGTTGACGCAATTTGTTTACATCTGATGCAGAAATTTGTACTGACATGTTTATTTCTTTTTTATTATTGTTTACTACTGAAAATTTTGTACAATATTAACTTAAAACATGTTAAGCTAATATGAAGTTTAACATTCCTTGATAATCCAGTGCTGTTAAACCAAAAAACCGGACAGATAGGCTAGTTCAAGAAAAGTAATCTTTTCCAGAAACTAACGCTACGCTATCCGGTTTGGAATAAAAATATTATTCTCCGTCTTTCGCTTTGCGAGGACGTTTAGCTTCTGAAGCTTCACTATTGTCAACTTTTGCTTTAGCAGCAGCAGCATCTTTTTCAGCTTCTTCTTCTTTATCGCGTTTGCGCTCGTCCAAACCTTCTTGGATTGCTTGACCAATAATGCTTGCGATTAAGCTAATAGATTTACTAGCGTCATCATTTGCAGGGATTGGGAAATCAATGTTTGAAGGATCAGAGTTTGTATCTACCATCGCGAAAGTAGGGATGTTCAATTTCATTGCTTCAGAAACAGCGATGTGTTCTTTTTTCACATCGATGATGAATAAAGCAGCTGGCAAACGGTTCAAATCAGCGATACCTCCTAAAAGGTTTTCTAATTTGATACGCTCACGTTGAATCATCAACTTTTCTTTTTTAGACAATACATCATAAGTACCGTCTTTTTGCATTTTGTCAATGTTAGACATTTTTTTGATAGACTTACGAACTGTAGCGAAGTTTGTAAGCATACCACCTAACCAACGCTCAGTAACGAAAGGCATGTTAACCTCTTTAGCTTGTTGTGCGATGATTTCTTTTGCTTGTTTTTTCGTTGCTACGAATAAAACTTTACGACCTGATTTTACGATTTGTTTGATAGCTGAAGCAGCTTCTTCTAATTTCGTAAGAGTTTTGTTCAAGTCAATGATGTGGATACCGTTGCGCTCCATGAAAATGTACTTAGCCATTTTCGGATCCCATTTACGTGTAAGGTGACCAAAGTGCACACCTGCATCCAATAAATCTTGATAAGTAGTTCTTGCCATTTTTTGATCCTCCTTTGATTAACGTTTACTGAATTGGAATCTTCTACGAGCTTTACGACGTCCTGGTTTCTTACGCTCAACCATACGGTCATCACGTGTTACTAAACCTTTAGCGCGTAATGCAGGTTTAACTTCTGGGTTAAGCTCAACCAAAGCTTTTGAGATCGCTAGGCGAACAGCTTCTGCTTGACCTTTAATACCACCTCCGTTAACGTTTACTTTTACATCAAAGTTTGCTAATTCACCAGCTACGTTCAAAGATTGTGTTGCGATGTATTGCAAAGGTAATGTTGGGAAATACTTTTTGTAGTCTTTACCGTTTATAACAATGTTTCCGCTACCAGCAGTTAAGTAAATGCGGGCAACAGCAGTTTTTCTTCTTCCTGAAGTGTTAGTTGTTGACATGTCGATTCTCCTTAAAATTTAACTGGTTTTGGATTTTGTGCTTCATGCTTGTGCTCAGTACCAGCATAAACGTAAAGGTTCTTAAACAATTGACGACCTAAACGGTTTTTAGGAAGCATACCGCGAACAGCTTTTTCAATGATGCGCTCTGGGAATTTAGCCATTAACTCTTTAGGAGAAACGAAACGTTGACCACCTGGGTATCCAGTGTAGCGTACGTAAACTTTGTCGCCTAATTTGTTTCCTGTCAATCTAATTTTGTCTGCATTGATAACAATAACGTTATCTCCACAGTCTACGTGTGGGGTGAATGTAGGCTTGTGCTTACCACGAATTACCTTCGCGATGTTGCTCGCCAAACGCCCCAAAATCTCTCCTTCAGCGTCAACAACGATCCACTCTTTGTTAACGGTGTTCTTGTTGGCAGAGACAGTTTTGTAACTTAACGTATTCACTTGCTTTTGTTTAAATAATTTGTAAAATTTTATTTATCTTCCCCTTATCACAAGGGTCTGCAAAGGTACATCTATTATTCTATATTTTAAAATCTATTTTACTTATTTTGTTGAAAACGAGCCAAGTTTCTTGTGGACTGGGCTAATCTCAATATTTTTACAACTTACGCGAATGAATATTGTTACATTAGTTAGTATATTGCAGGAAGAATTTTTAATTATTTAGTGGAAGTAGATGAGATTGAATTTTTTAGATAAACGCGTTGTTTTAGGTTTTGTTGGATTTCTCTTTGGTACCTTCAGTTTATTGCAAGCGCAATCATTGGAGAAAAAAAGTAGACCTTATGATGCACGACTCAAAAATGTACAGGAGATATTAAAGCAAGGGAAAATCGGTCCCGGTGTGGATTCATTGGATGCTATACTCGCAGATTATCCCCAAGCAGATGATATCTATTTTACAAAAGCGATCCTTTTTGCCCAAATGAGAAATCAGGATGGTGCGATCGATGCAATAAAAGCCGCGTTAGAAATTCAACCGAAACCCGAGTACCTGAGCTTTGCCGTGGATGCCTTTAAAAGCAAAAATGATGCAGATAGCGCATTGATCTATTTAGATAAACTGATCGACCTGGATGATAATAATACAGCTTCATTGAAACGCGAACGTATTATGCTCCTTTTTAACGGTGGCTATAAAGACGTCGCATTGGAGTACTTTTATAAAACAAAAGAAATTGAAGTTGCTTCTGATACATTGGATATGGTCGGCAGTGTCCTGTTGAATGATGCTGGTGACTATAAGGCTGTGATCGGTCTTTTAAAACCCTGGGCTGACAATGGAACGAAACTGGCTCAAGTCTATGGGCAATTGGCACAGGCTTATAATCTTTCCAAAAATTCAAAACTTGCCTTAGCGTATATCAATAAAGGAATTGAGACTTCACAGGAAGATTTTCTTTATTTTGATTTAGCGGATCTGTACCGCTTTGATAAAAAAATCAAATTATCATTCGATGCCTTAAAAAAAGGTTTTCAATCTAAAAAGATTGATTTTGGTGATAAAAATAGAATCATCATGACTTTGTTGGGGCCCAAAAGCCCGTATACAAACGCGCAACTTTTGGAACTGGCTAATATCTTAGTTGAGGTCCATCCGCGAATAGCTGAAAGTCATATGGCCAAAGGACAGGTATTGTGGCTAAATGAAGATAAGACGGCAGCACAAAGTTCGTTGGCTGTTGCTGTAAGTATGAATCCTTATCAGATCGACGCTTGGCGGATGTTAATGAGCCTGGATATGGATAAGGGCGAATTTGACCAAGCCATCGCTCATGGCGGAGAAGCTCTACATTATGTGGCTAACAATCCAACCATACTCTATTTCACCAGCATGGCCTATCTGATGAAAAAAGATACAGAGAATAGCCGCAAGTTTATGGAGGCTGCATTAAATAATGCCCAGGATGAAACCCCTTTTTTACAAGCCAATATCTATGGTGGACTGGGGGATATCTACAATACATTGAAAATGTATAAAGAATCGGATGCAGCTTATATGGAAGCGATTCGATTGGATAGCACAAATGTGACTGCCATGAACAATTTAGCGTACTATTTATCGTTAAGAAAAGAACGGCTTGATGAAGCGACAAAGTACGCTGCTATGGCTACCGCAATGCAGCCCAATAACGGGACATTTGAGGATACTTATGCCTGGGTCTTATTTGTCGACGGTAAATATGAGGATGCGTTAGTCTGGATTCAAAAGGCACTGAAAAATACAAATCCGCAGACTGCGGTTTTACTGGAACATTATGGAGATATTCTGGTTAAGCTCGGTAAGACAACAGAAGCGGTCAAGCAATGGAATCTGGCACTGGAAAAGGGATCGGATTCTGAAGAAAGTAAACAGAAACTAAAAAAGAAGATTGAGACTAAAAGTTATGTGGAATAAAATTGTTTGGGTAGGTATTCTGGTACTGCTGCTTTCTTCCTGTAGCTCGAAAAAGAAACTGCTGAAAGAAGCGGATCTCAAATCAGAGAATGAGCTGGTCATCAAAGACAATACACGCGAGGCAAAGAAAACAACTTTGCGTAATCTCTTTTTGACCAATTTAAATTACTCGACCTTTTCAGGAAAAGCAAAAATGCGTCTCGACCTTGGCAAGGATAACTTCGATGTCACCTCTAATATCCGGATTGAAAAGGACAAAAAAATCTGGATTTCTATATCAGCAACTCTTGGGATCGAAGTCGCCCGTGTGTTAATAACACCAGATAGTGTGCAGATCCTGAATAAGTTTCAGAGCGAATATATGGTCAAACCATTTGACTACTTATATCGTTTCGCCAGTCCAGATCTTACTTTTGCTAATCTACAGGATTTATTATTGGCTAATCTTTCAGTTAACCTCTTGTCAGATATTGATGCGGTGAACTTTCAGCAGGATCCGAATTCTGTACAATTAGACGGAAAATTGAATGAGCTTGATTTTCTATATAAACTGAACAACAATAATCGACCTTACCAGTTCCGGCTGTCACAGTTGTCGAAGAAACAGTTGCTCGAAGCAAACTATGGTGATTATGCAATGGCCTCCGGTCAGGAATTTCCGATGCTGTTAAAAATGATTATTTCAGATGGCCGGCAGGAGATAAAAACAGAAATTAATTTTAATAAGGTGACGTTTAATGAACCTGTTGAAATGCCTTTTTCAGTGTCATCGCGATATAAAGTAATCCGATAAGAAGTTATCTATTTCCATTAGATTTATTACTTTCGCATTTAGTTTGCTAGTGTAGATGAATATAATGGGGTTGGGAAGGGAGCAAATACGAAATAAATAGTACTGTAAATGAACTTTAAGAAGACGATATTTGGTATAATAGCATTCATTTTGATGATTGGTATTTCTGCTGCGCAGACGAGAGCCGAACTGGAAAAGCAACGGGAAAAACTCAATCGTGAAATTGCTGAATTGCAGAATACCGTTAAAGAAATAGCCAAGGAGAAGTCATTGACACAACAGCAAGTGACGGCCTTGAGTAAACAGATCAACCTACGTGAACAAAAGATAAATACAATTACTTCTGAAGTTGCTGTCATCAATAAACACATCAATGCGAATACTGCCGCAGTCAACAAATTGAAGGCTGAACTGGAAAAAATGAAACGTGATTATGAAAAGATGATCATGTTTGCTTTTCGTAACCGCAATGCTTATAATAAGTTGATGTTTATTTTTGCTTCGAAGGATTTTAATCAAGGATTTAGACGTGTAAAATATTTGCAGCAATTTAACGATTCAAGAAAATTAAAAGCTGCTGACATCGAGAATACCAAGAAACAGATCGAACAAAAAATTGCGCAATTGCAGGCTGACCGAAATAAACAGGTGGCACTGATGAAAGAACAGGAAAGTGAGAAGAGGACAATTTCTGAGCAGCGTTCTGTTTATTCAGGGCAATTGAGTGAGCTAATTGTTACAGAGCGAGGGGTGAAGAAAGATATTACGCAGAAACAGAAAGAAGAACGTCGTATCAATGCCGCAATTAAGGAAATCATCCGTAGGGAAATTGAAGCTGAGCGAAGACGTGCAGAAGCCGCTCGTCGCGCAGCAGAAGCCGCAGCTGAACGTAATCGCAAAGCAAATGAGTCTGCAAATGCATCGAAAGGTAAAAACAATACGAACACGAAAAGTAGTAATACTGCACGAAAATCAGATTCTGAAGTCTTACGTAGTACACCGGAAGCAATCAAACTTTCCAATGATTTTAGATCCAATCGTGGTAGCTTGCCGTGGCCGGTTTCCAATGCGAAAGTTATGCAAGGCTTTGGTGGGGAAAGCGTGGGTAGAAATGTGAACTGGGATCACGAGTCCGTGAAAATTCAAACATCCAGCGGAGCTGCCGTAAAAGCTGTTTTTGCAGGTGAGGTAAGTAGCGTGTTGACAATGTATGGACAACGTATTGTGATGATCAAACACGGTGAATACTTTACCGTATATAATAACTTAGGTAGTGTAAGCGTTTCGAAGGGGCAAAAGGTCAGTACAGGTCAAACGATCGGTACAGCGGATGTGGATTCAGATACAGGCGTGCCTATGGTGGACTTCTCTGTTTATCAGGGATCAACGCCGTTGAATCCGATGTCCTGGTTGGCGAGATAAGAAATAATTACTATATTTAATAATTATCATTACATTTGTAAGGAGAGAGAACAGATTTAGTTTAAAAGAATTGAAAAACAAGAAATTATAGTTATGTCAACATCATTATTAATCATGGGAATCGGGGGGCAGGAGTTAATTGTCATTGTAGTAATATTGTTACTATTATTTGGTGGTAAGAAGATTCCTGAATTGATGCGCGGATTGGGCAAAGGAGTGAAGGAATTTAAAGAAGGCCAGAAAGATGAGTCTTCCCCAGAAAAGAAATCTGAAGTAGAAGATAATAAATAAGGAAGATTGTTCTTCCATATAACAGAGATACGATTTTGTGCTGAACAAAATCGTATTTTGTTTTACCTCGGACCTATAGCTGAATAGGCCAAACCATTTTATACTAAAATCCATTTCTAGACGTTTAGATTATTGTTGATTTTTTAAGAAGAGAAATCAAACCTGGATTTAACAGTAAATTTATGATCGGAAAACAGACGTTAATTTCAATACTAGGAGGGGTATGCTATGTGCTACCACTCATGGCTCAAGAAAGCGCTGTGGAAGGCATGAGAGAAGCCACGCATCAAATCATCCAAGGAAGGATTGAAAAAGAAAAACAGGAGATTTACCAATACTTAGACAGTGTTAAATCTTCAGGGAATAGCCGGAATGATGATTCTGTGATTACTGACGAAGAAATACAGCTTGTCCGGAAACTTAAGGCAATTGAACGAGAGGTCCCTTTAAATTACTCCCCCAGGGTAAAAGATCTGATCTCTAAATACACCTCTGATAATTACAATCCATATATGTGTAGAATGATGGGACTTGGGCAGTATTACTTTCCGATGTTTGATCGTATTCTGGATGAAGTTGGTGTACCACGAGAACTGAAATACCTAAGTGTGGTCGAATCATCGTTGAACCCTCGGGATATTTCGAGTGCTGGTGCTACAGGGTTGTGGCAGCTGATGTATTATGAAGCAAAGACCTACAACCTGACTGTGGATAGCTATACAGACCAGCGAATGGATCCTATTGCATCCAGTTATGCCATCGCGAAAATCTTAAAGGAAGCTTATGACGAATATGGTGACTGGCTTTTGGCGATCGCGTCATACAATGGTGGTAAAGGTGCTGTTGGGAGGGCCATTCAACGTTCGGGCAAAGAAAAGCCTACCTTTTGGGATATCGCACCCTATCTTACTCAACAAACTCAAAACTATATTCCCAAATTTATCGCGATGACGTATGCGATGAAATATGCGGAAGAAAATAATATAGATGCCGCTGACACCGAGCTTTCTTTGCGAACCCAGGCACTTGACGTCAACAAGCGGATTTCTTTAAGCCAGGTAGCAGAGGCTCTGCATGTATCCAAAGAAACGCTCCGCGCACTAAATCCCAGTTTCAAAAAGAATATTTTAAATGGTACAGAAGAAGCACCCTTAAGACTGATTCTACCTGTCGTGGATAAGAAAATAGCAACTGAGGAGCTTTACGCTGCGCTTAATACGCCTATCCCGGCTGCGGTAACGGCTAATACCAGTGTTAACGAATCTGCGGAGCTTTTAAAAGATGGAAAATATCGCGTGAAAGTAGGGGAGACATTTGCATCGATCGCTGAAAAGTTTGAAGTTACTGTTCAGGATATAAAATCATGGAATAACCTACGTGGAAATCAAATTGTACCGGGGCAAAATCTAACAATCAAGAAAGAAGATAATTATATCAATACAAAATTAGCACACAATGCTGAGAAATCAGTTAAGAAGAGTCAACAACGTGCTTCTACGCGTACAGCATATTATGTTGTAAAAAAAGGAGACACCTTATCTCAGATTGCTGATAAGAATGGTTTATCTGTTAGCCGCTTGAAAAGTGATAATGATCTGAACGGGAGCCGGATTAAGCCGGGAATGAAATTGAAAGTGTCAAAGAAATAGCAACATGGTTATACCAACCATGCTGCATCTTCTTCGTTATCAAATTCTTCGAGGGTAACTGTCACATGTTCTTTTAGGATCGTAGATAATTTAGTGCCATAATAGTCACTAAAGATCGGGAACTTGTGGTGGCTCCTATCAATCAGTACAGCTGTTCTCATCTTCTTCAATGGAACATTCAGAAATACGCCCAAACCATAAGCCAGCGCTCTGCCACTATTTAATACATCATCAACCAGGATGATCGTTTTGTCTTTTGCCATGTCAACAGGTAAATCCGTGCCCGCACTCAATGACCGGCTTGTTTTCTTCATGGTAACTTTAATCAAAAGAATTTCCTTGTCTGAAATATCCTTTAATATCGCCTGAAGGCGCTGTGCAAATACATAACCCCGATCGGCGATCCCAACCAAAACAAGTGTTTCGTCTTCAAAATTGTCTTCTAAAATCTGATAGGCAATACGGATAGACTTCTGTTTTATTTGTTCTTTATTTAAGATGAGCGTTTTCTTTGAAGACATAATAGTATTTCAATGATTATAGGGTAAAAATAGGATATTAAATTGTATAAAAAAAGCCCAAAGCCGTTTAAAGCTTTGGACTTTTGTATCTCGATAACCGAATCCTTAATTCAGTTTATTATCTTTTTCTGCTTTCAATATTTCGGCAGTGAGCGATTTATGATCTTCTGGTAAACGGCCGCCATTATAATAGTAGCGTCTCCAATAAGGCTCGTCCAAGTTGCTGATCATAACACCCTTGCTAGACGAAGCATGAGCAAACTTATTATCACCAATATATACGCCCACATGAGTGATGCTTCTGCTTCTGATTTTGAAGAATACCAAATCACCTGCTTTCAATTCATTCTTTTCTACAGTCTTTACTTGCGAATATTGATTACGGCTGTTGTAACCTAAAGAAGTATTAAATACCTTGTCATATAATTCGTAAGAAAATTTAGAACAATCAATGCCTCGTTTTGAATCTCCGCCCAAACGGTATGGAGTACCTAGCCATTCGTATACAAATTGATAAAGTTTTGTATTGGTGGTTGCGGAGACTGCAACACCCATGATTTGCGAGAAGTATTCTTTGGCGAGGTTATCAGGATCTGATTCTGGTTTGGAGTTTCTGTTGGTTTGTGCCTGCGACACTAGACATAAGCCGATAAATAGCATTGACGCTATAAATTTCTTTGTTTTCATTAAATCGCTTTTTTGTACAACATTTAACTTTTAAAAATTCAATACTGTCATCTATTTTGGACAGCACTGTTGCGAATATAATACAATATCAGTTTAAGGTCAAATTTTTTTAAAGCTATTTAACGAAATTTTAACAATTTTAACATCTTTCTTAACGCTTTTTGGACAGATTGAAATTTAATCGGTCTGTCGAGCTTTTACTACAACCAAGTATGGTCTCGGTTCATATAAAATAACCGGCTTATGTTAGAATATTATTCTTTAAGCCTTGTTTTTGTGAATCTGAAAAAAAATATTAATTTTCTTTAGGAATGTGATAATATTTGTTCTATATTTACCACACATAAGCAATAACAATGAACACAAACACAATTATTACAACGATTATTATTACCACCGGGATAAAACTTAGGAGGAAGTAGTTTCATTGTATATAATTGTAGACACAATATTTCGAAGCGCTTTCCTCAAAAAGGAAAGCGCTTCTTTTTTGTCACATAAATCAAACTAAACAAACAGTATAAATCAGTATGAAAGTTTTAAAATTTGGAGGAACTTCAGTTGGAACAGTAGAAAGTCTCAAAGCAGTCTTAAGTATTGTTAAGAAATCCTACGATGCTAAGGAAAAGCCGCTGGTGGTATTATCTGCGATGTCAGGAGTAACAAATTTACTAACCCAGTTGGCAGAGGACGCGGCAGAAGGAAAGTCCTTTTCTGATGGACTTAAATCTTTGGAGGATAAACATTTTGCAGTTGTGAAAGAGCTCCTTGCAGTTAAGTTCCAAAATCCGGTTTTCACCAAGCTTAAGTTATTTTTCAATGAGATCGAGGATCTGCTCCAGGGAATTTTTGCACTGAAAGAATTGAGCAATCAGAGTAAAGATTTGATTCTCAGTTATGGTGAACGCTGCTCCAATTATATGGTGTCTAAAGTAATGGAGCAGTACATACCAGAAGCTTTATTTATAGATGCTTCACATTATGTAAAGACAGATTCCAACTTTGGTAATGCCCATTTAAATGAAGCGCTGACAGAGCAGCTTGTGAAATCAATGTATATCACACATAGCGACAAATTGCTTTTTGTGACGGGTTTTATCGGTAGCAATGAGAATGGCCGCATCACCACCTTGGGAAGGGGCGGATCGGACTATACTGCCGCCATTTTTGGGTCGATACTTGATGCGACAGCGATTGAAATCTGGACTGACGTTAACGGTATGTTGACTGCTGATCCCCGGATCGTGAAAAAAGCCTTTTCACTCCCCGTGCTTTCTTATACTGAAGCAATGGAGCTTTCTTATTTCGGTGCTAAGGTGATCTACCCGCCAACCATGATACCAGCATTTTTGAGGAAAATACCAATTGTCATCCGCAATACGTTTGAGCCTGATTTCTCGGGTACAGTGATCCAATTTGATAGCGGAAAAACAGCGTTGCCGATCAAGGGGATTTCTTCTATCTCGGATATTTCTGTGATCAATTTAAGTGGATCAGGAATGATCGGCAAATCTGGGTTTAGCGGGCGACTTTTTACATTGTTGGCAAGGGAACAGATTAATGTTGTATTGATCACACAATCGTCGTCGGAACACAGCATCACTTTCGCGGTCAATCCATCGGAAGCAAAACGTGCGATCCAGTTGATTGAAATAGAATTTGAACTGGAAATCCAGGCAAATAAGCTAGTCATTCCCGCTATAGAGGACAATCTTTCTGTATTGGCCATTGTCGGTGAAAATATGAAAAGAACGCCGGGAATGTCCGGTAGATTATTTGCTGCACTTGGACGAAATGGTATCAATGTAAGAGCTATAGCACAAGGGTCATCTGAATACAATATCTCCGTCATCATCGGTAAAGAAGACCTGGCCAAAGCGCTCAATGCTGTTCACGATGCTTTTTTTGCGGAATTGAAAAAAACATTGCATGTGTTTAATATTGGTACAGGTAACATCGGTGCAACGCTATTTAAACAATTGGAGGATCAGCATGATTTTCTGCTTGATAAAAATGATATAGAGATCAAAGTGGTTGGAATTTCCAATAGCCGCAAAATGTTATTCAATACAGAAGGTGTGGAACTAAATAATTGGTCGGCCGAGCTCGAAAAAAATGGTTCCGAGGCTGATCTGGCTTTATTTATTGAAAAAATGAAAGCCCTAAACCTACCAAACTGTGTGTTTATTGATAATACAGCAAGTAAGTTGCCGGCCACGTATTATGAAGATATCTTTAAATCCAATATCTCCATCGTAACCTGTAACAAAATCGCGAATTCTGGAAAGTATGCACAATATAAGACGCTTCGCGATACCGCCCATAAACATGGGGTGGACTTTTTCTATGAGACGAATGTCGGTGCCGGGCTACCTATCGTAAGGGTTCTTAAAGACTTGATGTTGAGTGGTGACCGTATCTTAAAGATTGAGGCCATTCTTTCAGGTACTATATCTTACATCTTCAATAATTTCAAAGATGATGCTGCTTTTTTCAATGTTGTAAAACAAGCGCAAGAGTTGGGCTATACCGAACCAGATCCAAGGGATGATTTGGGGGGAATAGACTTTATGCGTAAAATGTTGATTTTGGCGAGAGACGCTGGCTATGCCGTGGAAGCGGAAGATGTAGATCTGGGACCGATTCTTCCGGAAGCCTGTTTGAGTGCCGATACCGTGAATTCCTTCTATGCGGAATTACAAAATGAGAATGCTTATTTTGAAGATATGAAAGCAAGAGCTGCTCGTGAGAAGAAGGTAATACGCTATATTGGCAAGCTTGAAAATGGAAAAGTTTCTATCGCGATCCAATTTGTTGATGAAAACCACCCTTTTTACGCGCTATCGGGTAGTGATAACATTATTTCCTTTACCACAGAAAGATACAAAGAACGCCCTTTGGTTGTCAAGGGACCGGGGGCCGGGGCCGAAGTGACGGCAGCAGGCGTATTCGCAGATTTGGTTAACGTGGGAGCATAAGACTATTTTGAAGTAAATAACGATTGAAGTAATGGCTAATAATTTAAATGTAGAATATCTAAAAGGTAAAGTCATCGATTTGGACAAGATGTTGCCGGAAGTTAGGGTATTTGCTCCTGCAACTGTTGCGAATATGATCTGTGGTTTTGATATACTGGGTTTTGCTGTAGAGCAACCCGGGGATGAGGTCATCATGCGGCGCAAGCAGCAACCCGGAGTGACCATAAAAGAGATCACAGGAGATGATGGTAGGCTCCCGCTTGACCCAAGTAAAAATACGGTGTCGGCTTGTGTTCAGTATCTGTTGCAAGCGCTAAATATTGCGTCGAAAGTCGGTGTTGAAATTGAATTGCACAAACACATGCCAATCGGATCGGGCTTGGGCTCCAGTGCGGCGAGTACAGTGGCAGGGCTTTTTGCAATCAATGTTATGCTTGGCAACCCATTAACGAAAGAAGAATTGTTGCCGTTCTGTGTCGAGGGGGAACGATTAGCCTGTGGCACAGGTCATGCCGATAATGTTGCGCCTGCACTTTATGGTGGTATAACACTAATCAGGGGTAATGAGCCTTTGGATGTAGTTTCTATTCCTTCACCGAAGGAATTAGTGGCGGCAGTGGTGTTTCCACAGGTCGATGTCCCTACGCGGGATGCACGACAATTAATCAAAGATAAAGTTCTATTAAAAGATGCTGTGACACAATGGGGTAATATTGCCGGATTGGTAGCGGCTTTATTTAAAGAAGATTATGAGCTGATTGCCCGGAGCATGAAGGATATTCTTATAGAGCCCACGCGTGCGATACTGATTCCGCAGTTTTATGAAATGAAGGAAATCGCCCTACAGCATGGCGCCCTGAGCTTCGGTATTTCAGGTTCAGGTCCCTCGGTCGTTGCTATGACACGGGATGAGCAGATCGCTAAAAAGATTGCTGATAGCATCCAGGCTCATCTTAAGAAAAATGAAATTGAGAGCTTTGGCTATGTATCAAAAGTAAATATAGAAGGGCCGAGAGTATTAAATTAAAAATTTTGCCATACCGTGTTTATGAAAATAGTACATGGAAGGTGGCGTCTGACTAATCGTATGACACTGTATCATATACAGGGATACCCTATTCAGTATAGATGTATGTTAAAGTAAATATTAAAAGATGAAGTTTTACAGTACAAATAATAAAGCATTGGCTGTCTCTTTCAAAGATGCCGTATTTAATTCACTACCAGCAGATAAAGGGTTATATATGCCCGAACAGATTCCACAATTGGATCCCTTGTTTATCAAAAATATACAACAATACTCCCTACAGGAAATTGCGTTGGAAGTCGCATCAACACTTTTGGGCAATGATATTCCCAAATCTGATTTAAAGAAGATCATAGATGAAGCGATTAATTTTGAAGCACCAGTAAAATTTCTAACTGACAGTACAGCTGTATTGGAGTTATTTCATGGCCCTTCTTATGCATTTAAGGATTTTGGCGCCCGTTTTATGAGCCGTATCATGGGCTATTTTTCCAAAGCCGACGATAAATTGCTCGATGTACTCGTCGCCACTTCGGGTGACACAGGTGGGGCTGTGGCCTTGGGCTTTCTGGGGGTGGAGGGAACCCGTGTGACAATATTGTATCCCAAAGGTAAAGTTTCCGAGGTGCAGGAACTTCAGTTGACCACAAACGGCCAAAATATACGTGCATTAGAGGTAGATGGTACATTTGACGACTGTCAAGCACTCGTGAAGCAGGCTTTCAATGATGCTGAACTCAATCAAACTTTACGATTGACATCTGCCAATTCAATTAATATTGCTCGACTGATCCCACAAACCTTTTACTATTTTTATGCTTACGCCCAACTGAAAACCCAAGGGATCAATGAAGTTGTATTTACCGTGCCCAGCGGTAATTTCGGTAATATTGGTGCGGGTTTGCTCGCTTATAAAATGGGGCTTCCTGTCAAACATTTTGTAGCAGCGACAAATGTAAACGATACTGTGCCACGATTCCTTTCTTCGGGACAATACGAACCTAAACCTTCTGTCCAGACATTGAGTAATGCCATGGATGTAGGAGACCCAAGCAATTGGGTGCGGATTCAGGATCTTTTTGCAGGTAATCTTGCAGAACTAAAAGCAATACTTTCTTCCTATACTTTTACTGACGAAGAAACAAAAGTTGGGATGGATAAGCTCGTTCAGGAAGCAAATTATATTGCCTGCCCACATACAGCTATTGCTTGGCTAGGCGCGAAGGCATATGCGAGCGAATATCCCGGAAATTATGCTTCGGTATTTTTATCAACTGCACATCCTTGTAAGTTTCCGGATGCGATAGATGCTGATGTGTTCGCAAAAATTGCATTGCCGGACGGTGCAGAAACGTTGCAGGGAAAAGAAAAATTAGCGGAACCTTTGGCGGTCAACTTCGAAGCGTTCAAAAGATATCTAATCAACCATAACTAAATGCGGAGGGCTCCATTAGGAGCCCTTTTTTATACCAAGATAGTTATCTATATAATTCTTTAATTCGAGCTTTTTGCTTTTATCGGAAATTAAATCATAAATAGGTATTGGTCTATATCTGTCAAAATCCACAAATTCCCCATTTTCTTCTGTCAAAGACGTTAACCATGCGGTGATATCAATAGTATTCTTTATCGGATGAAAATCAAATAATCTGAAATCAGCGCCTGAAACAAATGCAACAATTTTCCAATTTTTTAAGACTTTCTCTTCAAGAATGTTTTTTTTGTCTAGGTATTTTACAAGATTTACTGATGCTCCTTTTGAGCAGCTCAATATAAGGTGTGTACCGTATTTTTTTAGAATCTGATCAGGGGTATTATTCTTGACAAAATTGATAAATTCCTGATTTTGAAATTTTGGATCTTCTGCGGCAAACTCGTGGGTATTGTATTGAAAGCCTACGGTATAATAGTTTGTCAGTTGGATTTTCTGATCAGACGGAATATTTGTTAAGGCATCTGTTTCAGTTGTGGCAAGTTGCTCCCCGTCAAAATCGAATTTTAATTCCAACTTTCTTAACAACTGCTCCTTTGTGATATCTTCGAGTACGCTTCCCCCGCCTGAAGTGCTTGTTGTTCTGAAAATAGAAGAAGATTGCCTTAATTTTTCTGTGTTAAGGATTTTGCCACGGAGACCTTTATTGATAAACAGCAGGTTCTCTTTAGCATCATAGCCATAGCCAACCATAAAATAAGGTTCTGCTTTAATTTCTTGACTGACTTTCATTTCTATTTTCTCAAATGTAGTCGAATTAACAACCTCAAGATCTTCCTCATTTTTAATTGCGGGTTCAGGATCTGATTTTTTGCAAGAAAATGTAGTAATAATAATTGCTGTAGTTAATAAAAGATGTTTTAAATTCATTTTGTAAATATACAAGAATATTTCTTTCATTATTTTTTTTGCAAATAAAGAATCAAAATTTTACAAATAATAAGTTAATTTTGCAGTAATGAAATCAGTTTATTTGAATAAGGGTAAGGATAAAGCTGCCTGGCAATTGCATCCTTGGGTATTTTCTGGAGCAATTAAATCATTGTCGGATAAGATAGAAGATGGCGAAGTTGTCGGTGTATACAATGCCGAGCGTGAGTTTATTGCATACGGATTGTTTCACAATAGCTCCCGGGTAGCCGTTCGTTTATTGGAATGGAATCCGCAAGCTCAGATTGACGCGAATTGGTGGCGTACCCGTATTCAAAAGGCGGTAGCTGCGAGGCAACATTTGTTGCAGGATGGTATGACGAATACCGTTCGTCTCATTTTTGCAGAAGCGGATTTTTTGCCTGGATTGATCGTCGATAAGTACGCAGATTTTATCTCTATCCAGGTTCATGCTGTAGGTGTAGAAAAGGTCAAAGACATTATTATTGCTGAATTAAATACCTTGCTCAATCCTACTGGGATCTACGAACGGAGTGACCTGAAGTCGCGGGAACATGAGGGCTTACCTGATACAAATGGTCTTTTGTCCGGAGAGGTACCACCTGAATTTGTAGACGTTATCGAAAATGGTCTTCATTATAAAGTAAATATTATTGATGGACAAAAGTCCGGATTTTACTGTGACCAGCGGGAAAATAGATTGTTGACCGCACAATATGTTGCAGATAAACGTGTATTGGATTGTTTCTGCTATTCTGGTGGATTTACGTTGAACAGCTTAAAAGCTGGAGCAAGTGAAGTTGTGTCGGTGGATAGTTCGGCATTGGCGATTGAAACACTGGAAAAAAATGTAGCCGAAAATGGCTTTGAGCCAAATCGGCATAAAGCAATATTGTCCGACGTCAATAAGCAATTGCGCAAGTTTATAGATGAAGGGGAAAAATTTGATTTGATCGTTCTGGATCCACCTAAATATGCGCCTTCCAGATCAGCTTTGGAGCGTGCCTCACGGGCTTATAAAGATTTAAATCGTCGAGGTTTAATGCTGTTGAATAGCGGGGGATTATTAGCGACCTTTTCTTGTTCCGGCGCAATGGATATGGATACATTTAAGCAAGTGCTAGCGTGGGCGGCATTGGATGCAGGCAAAGAAATACAATTTATTCGACAATTCCATCAACCAGAGGACCATCCTGTACGGGCCTCATTTCCTGAAGGTGAATACCTCAAAGGATTGTTGGTACGTGTAATATAGATAAATGCAGATATACAGGTTGATTCGAAATGAATCGACCTTTTTAATTTAAGCGAAGTCATGATTAGAGAAAAAGAAACCAGACCTATTTTTTCTATTTTGTTTGCCGTGAGTATGGTGCACCTGCTGAATGATCTTATTCAGGCTGTCATTCCTGCTACCTATCCTTTATTAAAAGAAGAGCACCACCTGAGTTTTTCACAGGTAGGAATGATTACATTGGTGTATCAGATTGCTGCGTCAATTTTTCAGCCTGTTGTAGGCTCTTTTACCGATAAGCGCCCTGTGCCATATTCACAGATTATCGGTATGTCCTTTTCCCTTGTGGGCATGTTGCTGTTTTCCCAGGCACATACCTATGCATGGATCTTATTTTCCGTTTTCCTGGTAGGTATTGGTTCCTCGATCTTTCACCCTGAATCTTCGCGCGTAGCTTATATGGCTTCGGGTGGCAGAAGGAGCATGGCTCAATCTATATTTCAGATCGGCGGAAATGCGGGTACAGCTTTGGCACCTATTATCGTTGCTTTTCTGGTTTTACCTCGCGGTCAGCAGGCCATTGCCTGGATGTGTTTATTTACAATCGTTGGTCAGTTTATCTCCTATTATATTGGCACTTGGTATAAGCGTCGGCTTGCAAATGTTTCCAGAACCAAAAAAAGAGTTATTCGTGTACCGGATCTACCCAATTCACGTATTGTGACTACCGTTGTTATTCTATTGTTGTTGATTGTATCTAAATATTTCTATATCGCCAGTATTACGAACTATTTTCAGTTTTATACCATGAAAAAATTTGGGATCAATGAAGTTGAAGCACAGGTGTACCTATTTTATTTTCTGATAGCTGTTGCGGTCGGTACATTACTCGGTGGAGCGTTCGGGGATCGTTTTGGCCGTAAATATGTGATTTGGTTTTCGGTTTTAGGCGTGGCGCCTTTCGCATTGGCGTTACCTTATGTTGGTCTCACCATGACTGGAATACTGATTGTCATTATCGGATTGATATTATCTTCGGCCTTTCCTGCCATAATTGTCTATGCTCAGGAATTACTGCCTAAAAAGCTAGGAATGGTTTCGGGGCTATTTTATGGTTTTGCATTCGGCATGGGCGGGATAGGATCTGCCGTTCTCGGTTGGCAGGCGGATCATACCTCCATCGAATTTATTTATCACCTATGTTCATATTTACCCTTGATCGGTATCGTCGCTTATTTCCTTCCTGATTTACAAAAGACGCCTTACAAAGAGATTTAGCATAAGATTTATTAATAAACAAGAGGGCGGACATTGTCAAAATATCCGCCCTCTTGTTTGTATTATTTGATGCAATCCATCCAGGCTGTAGCCATCATTTGTGCTCCCGCTAGCGTCGGGTGTACACCATCCGCTGCCCAATAGGCTCCCGGGGCTGTCTTTTGTGCGTTATCAAAGACTTTCTGATAAGGAAGGAGTATCGCATTGAATTCTTTTGCGATTTCACGTGCAGTCTCCTGATAGGCTAAAAATTTGGGATACCAGGCATCTGTGATATGCCCTACACCTTTTACTGCAAAAGGTTCTCCAATAATCAGTTTAACATTCGGAAGTTTCTGCAAGGTCTCCTGCAACAATTGTTGGTATTGGGATTTATATTCTTCAACAGTTGTTTTAGCTCCTCGGTCTATGGTTCTCCAAAAATCATTTACACCGATCAAGATGCTTAACACGGTTGGTTTGATTGCCAAAGTATCCTCTGCCCAGCGTTTTTGAAGGTCGGGAACACGATTGCCACTGATTCCGGTATTGTAGATTTTTAGATTCTTTGCGGCATATTTATTCAATAGTTCGCTTGCGGCCAATAAAGCGTAACCACGACCCAAAGCGTTAGTGTCATTGGCATTCCTGTTATCCCTATCGCGGCCCACATCCGTAATGGAGTCGCCCTGAAATAGGATAACGTCTCCATCATTCAAACTTATTTTTGAAGATTTGAAGCTGTCTTCATAGGCGTAAGCTTCGTTGCCCAATAAATTAGCGCCAGTCAAAAGGCCGGCACCAATTATGCTTTTTTTGATAAATGATCTGCGGTTTGTGCTCATTATTAGGTTTTTGTTATGCTTTAAAGTTACATACTTTTAGCATATTTTTCCAAACCTTTTATAATGATGTTACAGGCTTTTTCTATTTCAGCTTCGGTAATGGTTAACGGTGGAGCTATACGAAGTGCCGTTTCACAATGCAGGTACCAGTCGATCATCACCCCCTGTTCAGCACAATACTTACTGACACTATATACTTGCTCAAAGCTGTCCAATTGTAAGCACATCATAAGCCCTAGTCCACGGATTTCTCTGATTGCCGGATGGCTGAGTTTTTCACGAAATAAATTAGCCTTATAAGCTACCTGTTCTACCAGCTTCTCCGATTTAATGACAGCAAGCGACGCACGTGCTGCGGCGCAACTTACAGGATGGCCTCCGAAGGTCGTGATATGGCCTAGCATGGGGTTGTCTTTGATGACATCCATCACTTCTTTGGCGGCAACAAAAGCACCCAAAGGCATGCCACCTCCAATGCCTTTGGCCAACATGAGGATATCGGGTACAATACCAAAATGCTCAAACGCAAATAACTTGCCCGATCGGCCAAAACCAGTCTGGATTTCATCAAAGATGAGCAGTGTACCTGTCTCATCACAACGTTTTCTTACAGCTTGCATATAGGCTATATCAGGAACTCTGACACCAGCTTCCCCTTGAATGGCTTCTAGGATAACGGCAGCAGTTTTATCTGTAATATTCGCTAAGTCCCGCGGATCGTTAAATGTAATAAAGTCTATTTCCGGAAGGAGTGGGGCATAAGCCTGACGGTATTCATCGTTCCCGATAAGGCTAAGAGCACCTTGTGTACTACCATGATAAGCTTTCTTGGCTGCGATAATCTGTCTTCGTCCAGTATATTTCTTAGCTATTTTCATAGACCCTTCTACAGCTTCTGCTCCACTGTTGGTCAGGTATACCGATTGAAAATTTGAAGGCAATTCTGCTAATAATTCTGTTGCAAACAGGACTTGCGGCGCCTGTACAAATTCACCATAGACAGTGACATGCAAATACTGATCAAGTTGAGTCTTTATGGCTTCGAGCACCTGGGGGTGACGATGCCCAATATTGCTCACATTAAATCCGGAGACAAGATCCATATACTCTTCTCCATTAGGCCCGTATAGGTAAACACCTTCGGCCTTAACCACTTCAACCAATCTAGGTGAGCTAGAGGTCTGAGCGGTGTTCATTAAAAATAATTCTCTATTGCTTAACATGATTTTACAAATGTCCGAAAATAAAAAAGAAGTCTTCAAGACTTCTTTTTTATTTTCGGGATTATCTACCCCTATTTTGTAAAGATTTGTAGAGATGTTCCCTGAACTCCTGCTCTACTTCAAAGAATTGTGAAGCCCGGGCATTGCCTATTACTTTGGCAAATTTTGCACGGTACTCTTTCTTTATCTGTACCTCTTTGGCATCGTACTGTAATACATCCCTTGATCCACTTCTAAAACTGTTTTTAGGGGCACCATTTAATTTTTCTTTCCGGATATCCCATAATGTTTGGCTATATTCATTATAGAGCGGAAAAAATTGCTGTGCTTCTTTGGGAGTCAAATCTAGTTCTTTAGTAATGTAAGCTATCTTTTCATTTTCAATAGCTTGGAAACGATTTTTGTCTTGCGCAAAGCCCAAGGCAATAGAAAATATACTAAAGAACAATGTTATCCATATGTTTTTTTTGTTGAACATCATTATAAGGTATAGTTTAGATAATCTTCTATCTCTTGTTTAGATATATTAGTGCCAAATCCTTTTGTCGGAAGATTTGTTTCATCTGTATATTGGGACATATATATAATGTCATCACCTGAAGCCGATGCGGAAAGGTAATTGATAATTTCCTGTTTGGGTATTTCAGATAAATGCTGACTTAACTGTTCTTCTGCTAAGTTATCTTCTGGGATCGTATTTTGCTGTTGATATTGATATCCCCAATATCCACCAAGGCCTAACATTGCTGTAAAAGATGCAGCGACCGCATATCGGGAGTACCATTTTTTTTGTTTTCCCAAGCGACGGACAGGAGTTGAATTGCTTTCTTCGTTAGTTTCCTGAATAGCGTCGATAATTTTGTCTGAAAGTGTGTCAAAATAATGCGGCGGTACGTCAAATTCTGTTGTAGGAACTGTAGCTTTTAATTTCTCTTCGGTAATACGAGAAAAAATTGTTTCTTCAAGATCTAGATGGTAATTTATAGGAACAGCAAAGCCGTCAGTTGAAACGATATCCTTTAATTCTGTTGCCGCAATGTCTGTAGTGATATTTTGTTCAAGTGTTTGAAAATAACCTGCTGGCACTATCAAGCCATCCGATTGAATTTTTTCTTTTAAGTTTTCTTCTGAAATGCGATGAAAGATATCTTCTGTTAATATCGCAGCATACTGTTCAGGAATAGTAAATCCCTCCAAAGTAACCTTGTTTTTGAGAGAGTCCGCTGCTATTTTGCTCAGCACAAGATCAGGGAGTGAATCAAAGTATCCTTCCGGAACCTCAAATAGAGACTCATCCTTGCATTCCATCCATTTGACTTGCCCTATTATTTTAGATTCTAAATCACTGAAATAATTTTCAGGCACGGCAAAAGGATTTTTACGCAATGATTCTGGAAGATGATTAAACTCCAGCCCATCATGATATGTGCTATTTTCCTTCATAGTATCTATTAGAGCCTAATTCCGCTAAAAGGTTTAATCGTGATTATTAAAAAAAGACTCTATTTTTTTTACGGCCAAATGATAGGAGGCTTTTAATGCTCCAACACTTGTACCCAGTACTTCAGAAATCTCTTCATACTTCATATCTTCAAAATATTTCATATTGAAAACCAATTTCTGTTTCTCGGGCAATGTCAATAAAGCCTGTTGCAATTTCATTTGCGCTTTGTCGCCATTAAAGTAATTGCCATCAGCAAGTGTTTCTGCTAAATAAGCAGTCGTGTCGTCGTCCAACGACACGTTCTGCTTTTGCTTTTTTTTATTTAAGAATGTAATACATTCATTTGTTGCGATCCGATATAGCCAGGTATACAATTGTGAATCTTCACGGAAGTTACCGAGGTTCTTCCATACTTTGACAAAAATATCCTGTACGACATCATCTGCATCATCATGATCAATTACCATTCTTCGCACATGCCAATAAATCTTTTGTTGATATTTTTTCAACAATAAACGGAAAGCTTCTTCTCGCGTACTTTCTTCGGCGAATTTTGCTATAATTAAAGCGTCATCCATATATTGACCTGTGTAGTTTTCTTATTTTCTTTTGATTACCTTTTGAGCAGCAGCAACAATAGCGTCTGCGTTCAAACCATATTTCTCCATAAGTTGTGCTGGAGTACCTGATTCTCCAAAGCTGTCATTTACGGCTACATATTCTTGTGGGCTAGGTAATTCTTTTGCCAATACCTGTGCAACGCTGTCGCCCAATCCGCCTAAACGATTGTGTTCTTCAGCAGTCACGACACATTTTGTTTTTGCAACAGATTTCAAAATCGCTTCCTCATCCAACGGTTTGATGGTATGGATATTGATGATCTCGGCACTGATGCCCAATTCAGCTAATTTTTCACCTGCTTGAATGGCTTCCCATACCAAGTGACCTGTAGCGATGATGGTTACATCTGTACCTTCATTTAATAGGATCGCTTTTCCTATGACAAATTCCTGATCCGCAGGTGTGAAGTTAGGAACTACCGGACGGCCAAAACGTAAATAAACCGGACCTTCAAATTTTGCTGCCGCAATTGTAGCCGCTTTTGTTTGGTTGAAGTCACAAGGATTAATTACAGTCATTCCAGGTAGCATCTTCATCAATCCAATGTCTTCCAAAATCTGGTGTGTTGCACCATCTTCACCTAAGGTTAATCCAGCATGAGAAGCGGCAATTTTCACATTCTTATCTGAATATGCAATAGATTGACGGATTTGGTCATAAACACGGCCCGTAGAGAAGTTGGCAAATGTACCTGTGAAAGGAACTTTACCACCGATAGTAAGTCCAGCAGCGATACCCATCATGTTTGCCTCAGCAATACCGATTTGGAAAAAGCGCTCTGGGAATTCTTTGATAAAATCGTTCATTTTCAATGATCCGATCAAATCAGCACATAATGCTACCACATTTTCGTTTTGTTTTCCAGCTTCCAATAAGCCAGCTCCAAAACCTGAACGTGTATCTTTTGACTCTGTGTAAGTATATTTTTTCATTTCTAGTAATCTCCTAAAGTTTCAGTAAGTTGATTCAATGCCGACGCCAATTGTTCGTCATTTGGAGCAACACCGTGCCATTTATGAGAACCCATCATGAAATCAACACCTTTTCCCATCTCTGTGTGCAATAAGATAACCACTGGTTTACCTTTTCCGGTACGCGATTTTGCTTCTTCTAATCCAGCAACTACTGAAGCCATATCGTTTCCTTTAGTCACTTCCATCACATCCCAGCCAAAAGCTTCCCATTTAGCACGAAGATCACCTAATGACAGTACCTGATCTGTAGACCCATCGATCTGTGCATTATTGTAATCAACTGTAGCAATCAAGTTGTCAATTTTGTTGTGCGGCGCATACATTGCGGCTTCCCAAACTTGGCCTTCCTGCAATTCACCATCACCCATTAATACATAAACTAGATTATTGTCTTTATTCAATCTTTTTGCCTGTGCGGCTCCAATAGCAACGGATAATCCCTGACCCAAAGATCCTGACGCAATACGGATGCCCGGAAGGCCTTCGTGTGTCGTTGGGTGACCTTGTAGTCTAGAATTGATTTTTCTGAATGTTGCCAGTTCGCTTACTTCAAAATACCCCGCATGTGCCAATGTACTGTAAAATACAGGTGAAATGTGTCCGTTTGACAAGAAGAATAGATCTTCACCTTTTCCGTCCATATCAAAGGAAGGATTACGTTTCATTGCATTGAAATAAAGCGCCACAAAGTAATCTGTACAACCTAATGAACCACCTGGGTGTCCTGATTGACAAGCGTGTACCATACGGACGATATCACGTCTTACTTGTGATGCAATTTGTTCTAGTTTGTTAATATCTGCACTCATTTTTTTTGTTGGTTTCACAATTGGTCGTAAAGTTAACTATTTTTAAGCTAGATGCTTGTTAAAAAGTGAATTTCTTTATTTTGATAAGCCTCCAACCTGTGAACTCTCCCCATTTCAACTTTTAACTTTTTAATGTTGACTTTTTTTGTATCTTGCTTTTAATTATAAAACCCACAATTTTCAAGATAATGCCCAATCATTCCAAACACATCTTGCTTGTTGCTGTATTGTCCACATTACAATTCTATTCTTTCGCTCAGGATAAATCCATTTATCATAAAGATTGGATCGACTTTAATAAAAACGGTAAAAAGGATGTCTATGAGGATTCCAAACAATCTATAGCGAGTCGTGTCAATGATTTATTGAGCCAGATGACAACCCAGGAAAAAGCCAATCAAACCGTTACCCTATATGGGTATGGACGAGTTTTGAAGGATGAACAGCCTACTGCAGCTTGGGACAATGAAATATGGAAACATGGATTGGCCAATATTGATGAAATGTTAAACAGCTTAGCCTATAATAAGTCCGCAAAAAGTTCCTTTTCTTATCCCTTCAGTCGTCATGCTGTCGCTTTGAATAATGTGCAAAAGTGGTTTATTGAACATACTCGCCTGGGCATCCCTGTTGATTTTACGAATGAAGGTATACATGGTCTAAACCACGATCGGGCAACACCTTTACCGGCCCCAATCAATATCGGAAGTACCTGGAATACAAGATTGGTTAGAACGGCTGGTGAGATCGTCGGAAGAGAAGCGAAATACTTAGGATATACCAATGTTTACGCACCTATCCTCGATGTTTCTCGAGATCCGCGATGGGGGCGGGTAGTGGAAACTTATGGTGAAAATCCCTTTCATATTGCAGAAATGGGGAAACAGGCGGTATTGGGTATCCAGCAAAACGGCATTGCTTCAACCCTAAAACATTATGCCGTTTATTCCGTACCTAAAGGCGGGCGGGATGGAAACGCGCGGACAGATCCGCATGTTGGTTTTCGTGAAATGCATGAACTCCATTTATATCCTTTTAAGAGAGTAGTTAAAGAGGCCAAGCCGCTGGGGATCATGAGCAGTTACAACGACTATGATGGTGTTCCAGTATCCTCAAGTAAATATTTCCTGCAAGATTTGTTGCGAAAGGATTATGGATTTGAAGGTTATATCGTTTCCGATAGCGAAGCGCTCGAATTTATTAGCAATAAACATCATGTTGCCCCAGATTATAAAGACGCGATACGCCAAGCATTGGAAGGTGGACTTAATGTCCGGACGAATTTCGATCCGCCGAATACTTATCTGATTCCCCTGATGGAATTTATCAACGAAGGCGGGCTCGATATGAATGTATTGAATCAACGTGTTCGAGAAGTACTGACGGTCAAGTTTAAACTGGGACTATTTGATCATCCGCTTGTCGATAAGATCAACTTAGCGGATCAGAAAGTCCATACCCAAGCCGACGAAAATATTTCTCTGCAGGTGAACAGGGAATCCATTGTTTTGCTAAAAAATGAACAGGATCTCCTTCCTATTGATATCAATAAATACAAACGGATTTTGGTCACAGGACCCATGGCCGAGGCAACAAATTACACGACAAGTCGCTATGGTCCATCAAATAATCCAATAACAACCATTAAGGATGGTATTATAGCATACGCTAAGGACAAAGCACTGCATGTAAACTATACGAAAGGAGTGGATGTTGTCGATAAAAACTGGCCTGAAAGTGAAATCATCCCAACTGATCTGTCCCGGGAGGAAGTCGAAAACATGGCCACAGGTGTTCGACTTGGGCAGGAGTCAGATCTAATTATCGCCGTCATGGGCGAATCAGAACGTGAAGTTGGTGAAAGCCGATCTCGCTCCGATCTCAATCTACCTGGTAAACAGCGTGATTATTTGATGAAGTTAAAAGAAACCGGAAAGCCTATTATTCTAGTACTCGTAAATGGACGACCTTTGTCCATCAATTGGGAAAATAAATACCTGCCAGCCATTGTGGAGAGCTGGTTTCTCAGTGGTCAATCTGGACATGTTGTGGCAGATATGCTATTTGGTGAGTATAATCCGAGCGGAAAGCTTCCAATTTCTTTTCCTAAATCTGTTGGACAGATCGAAATGAATTTTCCGACAAAGCCAGCAGCACAGGCGGGACAACCCGGTGTTGGCCCCAATGGCTGGGGAAATAGTCGGGTTGTTGGATTCCTTTATCCTTTCGGTTATGGCTTAAGTTATACCGATTTTCAATTTTCAAATTTACGGTTGAATAAAAAACAGATGCGACCAACAGACTCGTTGACTGTTACGATGGATGTGCAAAATATCGGAAAAAGAAAGGGTGCTGAAGTTGTTCAACTTTATATCAAGGATGTTGTTTCCTCTGTTACAACCTATGAAATGGATCTGCGCGGTTTCGAAAAAATCGAATTAAATCCCGGTGAGAAGAAGTCTGTTCAATTTTCAATTTTGCCAGCACATCTCGAATTGTTGGATCAATACAACAAATGGACTGTAGAGCCTGGGAGATTCGAAATCTTTATCGGAAATTCATCCGCTCACCTGCCTTTGAAAGATTCTTTTGATGTCGTCAATTAGTGATGTAATTGTGTTGCATCAATAGAGATATCAAATCGCTGTAAAAAGAGAAAGGATCCAGCACATGTGCTGAATCCTTTCTCTTTTTACTATTGGTTCGTATGAGTTCTTACATTGCTTCTGCAACAACTTCCGTCACACCTGGAACCATACGTTTTAATAAACCTTCGATACCAGCTTTTAACGTAATCGTTGATGAAGGGCAACCACTACAGGATCCTTTTAATTCAACGGTTACGATACCTTCGTTGAAGGATTTGTAATGAATGGCACCGCCATCCTGTTCAACGGCTGGCCGTACATAATCATGTAGTACCTGTTGTATTTTTACTTCTGTATCTGTGCCTTCAAAGTTTACTTCTGAATCATGATGTACAGCTTTTACTGCAAGCTCCGATTCTACAGCACCTTTTACAAAGTCTTTCAATAAGGCTTCAATATCTTCCCATTCCGCATCTTCTGTTTTGGTAATGGTCACAAAATTGCTTGCGAAGAAGACACCGTTTACAAAATTGAATTTGAACAACTCCTGTGCGAAAGGTGAATCTTGTGCAGCTTCTTTATTTGGAAAATCCACACTACCGTTGATCAATAACTTATTGACCAAAAACTTCATGGTTGAAGGATTGGGAGTAGATTCTGTATATACGTTGATAGTAGCCATTTAAATTTTATTTTTATTCCAAACAAAGATAAATCAAAAGAAGCGTTGTTAAGGTCATCTATAAGTCAAAGCTTATAAAGTGACACCAGTGTAATTAGAAGGGCTGATTGCTTTTAATTCCGCTTTTACCTCTTCAGATACATTAAGATTGTCCACAAACGTTGCAATGGTCTCTTTGGTTACCTGTGTATTGGTACGTGTTAGATCTTTCAGTGCTTCGTAAGGTTTTGGATAGCCTTCTCTGCGCAAGATCGTTTGTAACGCTTCAGCAACAACGGCCCAATTATTTTCAAGATCATTGGCAAGCGCTTGTTCATTTAAGATCAATTTACGCAAACCTCTCAGTGTTGATTTTACCGCAATTAAAGTATGTGCAAATGGAACTCCGATATTACGTAGTACTGTTGAATCCGTTAGATCCCTTTGAAGACGTGAAATAGGTAATTTAGCCGCCAAATGCTCCAATATTGCATTGGCAATTCCTAAATTTCCCTCTGCGTTTTCAAAATCAATAGGATTGACTTTGTGTGGCATTGCAGATGATCCGATCTGACCTGCTGTGATTTTTTGCTTAAAGTATTCCATGGAGATATAGGTCCATATATCACGGCATAGGTCAATGATAATATTATTGATTCGTTTTAAGGCGTCACAGCTTGCGGCAAAGTTGTCATAGTGTTCAATTTGGGTCGTCGTTTGTGAGCGATCCAATCCTAAGATATTGTTGACAAAGTTATTACCAAAAGCAATCCAGTTGGTGTCTGGATAGGCCACATGGTGGGCATTGAAATTACCCGTCGCCCCGCCAAACTTTGCTGAGTAAGGTACTGTATGTAAAAGTTGGAGCTGACGCTCAATACGTTCGATAAAAACATAAAGTTCTTTACCTAAGCGAGTCGGAGATGCAGGCTGTCCGTGGGTGCGGGCGAGCATGGGAATGTCAGACCACGAGGTTGCCAACGACCTTAATTCATGGAGCAATTCATCAATGACCGGCGTATAACTTTCTTTGATTGCCTCTTTCCAGGAAAGCGGAATGGCTGTGTTGTTGATATCTTGAGACGTTAAACCAAAATGAATAAATTCAAGATGATCCTGTAGCCCTAATTTTTCAAATTGATCTTTTAAAAAGTATTCAACGGCTTTAACATCATGATTGGTCACTTTTTCCGTGTCTTTGATCCAGATCGCATCTTCTTCCGAAAAATTGCGATAGATATCTCTTAATTTTTCGTTCAGTGTACTGTCAAAATGTTGCAGTTGAGCGATTCCTGATTCACTTAATGCAATAAAATATTCGACTTCGACACGTACCCGATATTTTATTAAGGCAAATTCAGAAAAAAAAGCCGAAAGTTCATTGGTGTTATTGTAATAGCGTCCGTCAATAGGCGTAACTGCTCTTAAGGATGATAAAGCCATAGATTGAATGATTTTTTGGCAAAGGTAAAAAAATGCTTGGAGCTTAGCAATTTAATTGGGGTAGATAAAAATAAAAGCCTCCGTTAACGGGAGGCTTTTTATACTGTTTGAAATTCTGTTTCAGAGAATTAGTGAGCAGCTTTAGTTGAGTCTACAGCAGTTTTAGCTGAGTCAACAGCAGTTTTTGCTGAATCAAGTTTAGTGTTAGCTGAGTCTAAAGCAGTATTAGCTGAATCTAAAGCAGTGTTAGCTGAATCAGTAGCAGCGTCAGATTTTTTACCAGTTTCACCACATGAAGCGAAGGCTACAGTTAAAGCCAATCCTAAGAAACCTAATTTGAATGCGTTTTTCATTTTATTAAAATTAAAAGTAATTTCTAAATCTTGTTATTTAAGACTTAATACACGTAAATGAAAAAGGTAACCCTGTTTCTAAATATTTTTAAAAAAAAGAGAGGGTTTTCGCAAGAAAAGCCTCTCCAAATACGTTATTCAGTTTCTAAAATTATTTTTTAGCAGCAGCTGAATCAACTTTAGCAGCAGCAGAATCAACTTTTTGAGCAGCTGAGTCAACTTTATTAGCAGCTGAATCCAAAGTGTTAGCAGCAGAATCAACTAAAGCAGATGCTGAATCAGCAGCACCTTCAGCTTTTTTCTCAGTGTTGTTACAAGATGCGAAAGCTACAGTTAAAGCTAAACCTAAGAAACCTAATTTGAATGCGTTTTTCATTTTCTAATTTTCTAATTTAAATTGAAATATTTTCTTTTTCATCTCTTAATACACGGAACCCAAAAAGGTAACCCAAAAAAAATATCTTTTTTTTAAAAATATTTAAAACGCTTGTAGTCAGCTGTTTTAAATTATGTTATCGCTTTTTGATACAGATGATTTGCAACTTTGAAAAGAGGGACTTAGAAAATAAGTACAAACGATTTAATCAGCGAAATTGTTTGGACGGCTAAAGGATAATGTAAGAACGGGGAGAAGGCATACTGTGCTAGCTGCTGGTTCAAACAATTTTCAATTATTTTTATTATTTTAAGGGGAAACCATTAAAAAAGAAATTGCGATTATGTTTGATAAAGTTAAGAATATAATGGATTTGGCAAAATCAATTGACTTTGGCAAATTGGAGGAAATCTCGAAAAAGGTAGATCTGGGCGCTGTCATGGATGCGGTTTCCAAAATGGACGATAAGCAGCTTCATGGTTTAATGAAAATGCTGAGTGCCGGAAAGCAGAAAAAGGAATTGCCGCCTATAAATGGCGATTTCTACGATATGGACAGCAAGCTAAATGGGGCAGACCGTGAACTTCAATTGAAAGTGCGTGATTTTATGGAAGCTGAGGTAAAACCAATTGTCAATAAGTATTGGTTAAGAGACGAATTCCCTTTCGAAATAGTACCAAAGCTGGCCGCTTTAAATATTTGTGGATATACCTATGAAGGGTATGGCTGCATGGGCGGTAGTTCATTGATGGAAGGTATCATAGCGGCGGAGATAGCTCGTGTAGATGCTTCTGTTGCTACTTTTTTTGGTGTACAGAGCGGCTTGGCCATGGGATCGATCTATATCTGTGGTTCGGAAGCGCAAAAACAGGAATGGTTGCCGAGAATGCAAAAGATGGAAGTAATCGGCGCTTTTGGCCTGACCGAGCCCGAAGTGGGGTCGGGAGTAGCAGGTGGATTGACAACGACCTGTAAGAAAACTGATGGGGGCTGGGTTTTAAATGGTCAGAAAAAATGGATTGGCAATTCGACTTTTTCGGATATTACAATTGTCTGGGCTAGAGATCTGGATGATGGTGAAGTAAAAGGCTTCATTGTCCGCAAAGATAATCCCGGGTTCTCGGTCGAAAAAATCAAGGATAAGATGGCCTTGCGGATCGTTCAAAACGGACTGATTACGCTCGACAATTGCATTGTTCCTGAAGATGATCGTTTGCAAAATGCCAATTCTTTTAAAGATACAGGTAAAGTCCTTCAGATGACGCGGGCCGGAGTGGCGTGGATGGCTGTAGGCTGTGCGCGGGGTGCCTATGAAAATGCACTGGATTATACGCGCAAACGAAAACAGTTTGGTAAACCTATTGCTTCTTTCCAGCTGATCCAAAATCATTTGGTCGAAATGTTGTCCAATCTAACTGCGATGCAGACTTTGGTCTTTCGGCTGTCTGAACTTCAGGATAGGGGACAGTTACGGGATGAACATGCTTCACTGGCAAAAGTCTTCTGTTCATTGCGTACAAGGGATATCGTATCTAAAGCGCGGGAAGTTATGGGTGGAAATGGTATCCTATTGGAATATAATGTCGCTAGATTCCTTGCTGATGCAGAGGCCATTTATTCTTATGAAGGCACTAAGGAGATCAATTCATTGATTGTCGGAAGAAGTATTACGGGATTTAGTGCCTTTGTCTAAAGCATTTGCACAATCTTGAGAGAAGGGAACAGTATAACGAATAATAAAAAGATAAGGCTCCAGAATGATTAGAGCCTTATCTTTTTTAATTATTTTTATTTGCGCTGAAACCTCATGATGGCAATATCACCCATGATGAAAGTCAGTGTATTTTCATTGATATCATAGCTGTTTACTTTTTCCAATGTGGAAAAGAAAGTCGCTTCACCATTGCCTTCACAAGCCATTTTCGTAGACATGATAGGCCCAAAGCTGATATGATTACCTTCTGTCTTAAATGTCGCATTGTAATTGTTGCAACTGCTATTTCCATTTATCTTTCCATCTACACTGTTGAATGTCATTGTTGGTTTACGATTTGGATATAATCCCTCAAAAGCGATACGTGGACCGGAGATGAAATCAAGTTCCCAGGTTCCGCTTAAATTTTGCTTTTCCTCAAGTAGTTTGAATTTTGCCAAAGGAGCCATCTTTGCTTTGTTTAAACTTAGGATACCATTGCTAAGCGTATAGTTATCTGCCGTGATCAATGCCTTAGACAACGCTTGTTCAATGGACATGTCCGGGCAAGCCATCATAGTCGACATCCCCTGTGCAAACTTAATTTTTCCATTGGCAGAAAAAGTAAGTTCACCTCCGATGCCGTTACAACCACCATTGCCACTGTAATTTTTTTCTTCCAGTTTGAGAAAAGGAACTTTGCCATTGACCTGTTCAGCAACGGCTTTTCCTCCGATTTCTATTAATTGCCATTTTTTTCCAATAAGGGCGGCAGATGTATTGTCTGTGTCCTGTTTGTCTGAATTCTTTTTCAATACTGCACAACCTGTCAGCGCAAGAACAGCCATCATCAATACCACAACGTTTCTAAATCTCATCTTTTAAATTTTTATATAAAACATTATTTCTAACGTTTGGTTTGGCAAAGCGCTACAAAAGCCTATTAACAAAATAAGGCTTCCCATTGGGAAGCCTTATTTATCAGCTATATAAACTGTATTATTTATTTTTGTTTTGTTGAGCTTGTTGCTGCGCACGCATCATCTCTTCCATTTTAGCTTGGAAACTAGATTTTTTTTCAGCTTTTGGATTCTTTTTATTTTCCTCCAGTTTGGCTAAGATTTTATCATCATTTACCATCGAACGGATTACCAACTGTGTTAAGAACGTAAATAACGCACTTAAGAAATAGTAATAGTTCAAACCAGCAGGGAAGCTGTTTAGGACAAAGAAGAAAATCAAAGGCATGATATAACCCATGTATTTCATTTGACCAGTTGCGCCCGAAGTCGCATTATTATACCAAGTGGTCAATAGTGTTGTTAAGGTCATCAAGATACACATCAAAGAGATGTGGTTGAATGATCCAAAAATAGGTGCAAATGTAAACAAGGTATCATAGGTTGACATATCCTTCATAAACAGGAAGCTCTGTCCTCTCAGTTCAAATAAATTTGGAAAGAAATAGAAGAAAGCAATTGTAAATGGCATTTGTAGCACAAGAGGTAGGCAGCCTCCGAGTGGATTCACACCAACCTGTTTATACAATTTCATTTGCTCCTGTTGCATCAACATCTGATTGTCTTCACCGACTTTGGCTTTGATCTCATCCAGCTGCGGCTTTAACACCCGCATTTTTGCCATAGAGACATATGACTTGTAGGTCATCGGAGAAAGGATCAGTTTCAACATCAGGGTCAACAATAGAATCACGATACCATAGCTCATGTGGAAGCCATCCAAGAAATTGAATACCGGTACTGTAATCCATTGATTGATCCAGCGCATAGGTCCCCAACCCATATTGATGATGGATTGATAATCGTTGCCTTCTGCTTTCAATACATTGTATTGGTTTGGTCCAAAAAAGAAATTCAATGAATAATTGTTGTCTTTATGGTTGTCAAAAGCCAGCTCAGCATTGGTGTTGTAAAATTTTACGACATCACTTTCCGTAGCATGTTTTACATCAACTTTCGCGTTTAAAAATCCATCTTTGGCATTTAGGATATTGGAGAAATAATGTTGCTTAAAAGCAATCCATTGTACTTTCTTTTCCAGTGCTTCATCATCATCTTTCGATTCTGATAAATGGTCTACTTTACTGTCTTCTTGGTAATAAAGGGTGGATTTTTGTCTTTCAGATTCAATATTCTGTTCTTTTTGTCTTAGAACTGTACTCCAGTTCAATGTCAATGTTTTTTGACTCTGTGGGATCAGGTTTTGAATACCTTTTGTATTGACATCAAGGGCTACATTGTAACCTTTTCCGGCAATAGAATATACATATTCAATATATTGATCGGCACTGTAATTCAGTTTGAATTTTACTGATTGTTTTCCTTGGCCGGAAACCTGAATATCCGAAGATTCGGTATTAAAGAATAAATCGTTTGTTGAGACGTTCTGCCCTGCTGCATTGAAGAGGAAACCAAACTTATTATCTTCACCCTCAAATAGTATCAAAGGTTTTCCGTTGAAATTCTTTTCACCTTTGAGTTCGACTGACTTCACTTTACCACCTTTTGTGCTGATTTTGGCAATGATGGCATCATTTTCAAGTGTAATGATTTTTTCAGTTCCAAATTTTGATGCGCCAAAAGGTTTTTTCAGTTCAGCTGAATCTGCAATCACTGCTGTTTGCGCTGTTTTAGCTTTTGCGGTAGAGTCACTTGTTGCAGGTTGTCCTTTTGCAGCCTGAGCTTTAGCCTCTTGTCGCGCTTGTTCTTGTTTGATTTCTGATTCTGAAGGCTTCATCAGGTAAAATGAACCAGTGATGATGGCAAACATCAGGACCAAACCAATTAGGGTATTTCTATCCATCTTTAATTATTAAACTTAATTAATTTTATCCTTCTAATACTACTTTGATTTCTTGTTGGCCAAAGCAGCGGCTACAAAGCTAACAAAAAGTGGGTGAGGATTTGCAACTGTTGACTTTAATTCTGGATGAAATTGTCCGGCAACGAAAAAAGGATGGTTTTTCAATTCGACAATTTCAACTAATCCAGTCTCCGGATTGAAGCCCGAAGCGATCATTCCTGCTGCTTCATATTGTTTTAAATAGTCATTGTTAAATTCATAACGGTGACGATGTCTTTCGGAAATTTTTGTTTTTCCATAAATGGCAAAGGCCTTGGTTCCTTTTTTAATTTCGCAGTCGTAAGCGCCTAAACGCATTGTGCCACCCATATTGGTGATGTTTTTTTGCTCTTCCATCAGGTTGATGACAGGATTGCTGGTGTCCGCATCCATTTCAAAGCTATTGGCATCTTTTAATCCCAATACATTTCTGCCAAACTCAATGACCGAGCATTGCATACCCAGGCAAATACCAAAGAATGGAATATTGTTTTCACGTACATACTGGATCGCATTTAATTTACCATCCAGACCACGTTCACCAAAACCCGGGGCAACCAATACACCGTCCATACCTTTTAGCTTTTCTGCGACGTTTTCTTTTGTAACACTTTCGGCAGCGATATAACTCACCTTTACTTTGCATTCATTTGTTGCACCCGCATGGATAAATCCTTCAGTAATGGATTTATAAGCGTCTGGAAGTTCGACATATTTTCCTACTAGAGCAATGCAAACCTCGCTTGTTGGATTTTTGAGCTTACCCAGGAAGTTTTTCCAATTTTCTAGATCCGGTTCATTTTTATTGGAAAGTTTTAGCTTTGTTAGGGCTGTTTTATCCAGGTTTTCTTTTAACATTAATAATGGAACATCATAGATGGTCGAAGCATCGATAGATTCCACGACAGCATTAATGTTAACATTACAGAACTGTGCTAATTTTTTGCGGATTTCTTGAGATAATTTATGCTCTGTACGGCATACCAGGATATCTGGTTGTACACCATATTCCAATAATGTTTTGACCGAGTGCTGTGTTGGCTTGGTTTTAAGTTCGCCGGCTGCAGCTAAATAAGGGACCAAAGTGAGGTGAATAACCAAAGAATTATTCGCCCCCAGTTCCCAGCGTAACTGTCTTACAGCTTCAACGAATGGAAGGGATTCTATATCGCCTACAGTTCCACCAAGTTCAGTAATAATGATATCATACTCACCGGATTCACCCAAAAGCTGCATGCGGCGTTTGATCTCATCAGTGATATGTGGGATGACTTGAACGGTTTTTCCTAAATATGCCCCTTCACGCTCTTGTTGGATGACGTGTTGATAGATACGACCTGTTGTTACATTATTCGCTTGTGAGGTAGGGACGTTTAAGAAACGCTCATAGTGGCCAAGGTCAAGGTCAGTTTCGGCTCCATCTTCAGTAACATAACATTCGCCATGCTCATAAGGATTCAATGTTCCCGGGTCAATGTTAATGTAAGGATCGAATTTTTGAATGGTCACTTTGTAGCCACGTGCCTGGAGAAGTTTAGCAAGGGAGGCTGCAATAATACCTTTCCCTAACGACGAAGTAACGCCGCCCGTAACAAAAATATATTTAGTCATAACAATTAAAGGATTTTCAATTTTATGTGGTCAAAACGACCAATAATAGTTGCTCTATGTACGGGATACAAAGATAGCAAATTTTTATTCAATATTATAATTGAAGATCGACTGAATAAATAAATTAGAAATAGATGTTGCCCTTATTATCGATTGTGGCCTTTAAATCGGGCTTCGATTTCGACTTAATCTCAATGCGATAGAACTTATTGGCATTGAAAAAGACAAGTTGATAATGCTTACTAATATTAATAATTTCAGGGTATAATTTACTCAATTCACCAAGAGATGTTGCATAGCGCTTATTGGCATTCCCATAAATCTGTTGCAGGTAAAAAATATTCCAGACGGTTTTTTCTAATGCCAAAAATTGTTCATCTACGAATTGTTGGTTATCCTGATCCACAAATTTGATATGTCCCCATCGTTCGGGATAATGCATGTTGATCAGACCAATGGGTGACCATACCCAGTTTTCTTCCGCAAGCGGCCTACCTGTATTGTCTTTTCTTTTGGTGTAACCTTTCTCATGGATATCATAGTGCCATTGTACGCGGGAGAAATTTATCTTCCACACTTCATTCGCCTTGATTTGATTACCCTCGCCAAAGTACTTTAGGCTTTTGACCGGAATTTTCATTTCGACAGTCCAAAAATTATCGATATCGGTTGGATTATTTATTGTTCCAACGTGATAAACAGCGCTTTCGATATCTTTAGTGTCCCAGTTTAGATTCGCTTTTCCACCAAAACGATAAGGTTTGGTCATGAGGAGGTCCATGATCGTGTTCAGTGCATTGACTTCAATTTCAATATATTCAGGAGATTGCAGGTTGGGTTTCAGAAACACCTCAAAGTCATTGTCATGATAGATGATGGTGTCTTTCTGTCTGAGGTAGCCATTGATATGAGGTTCTTCCAATTTGGCAAACAGATAGAGATTTTCGTTATCCCAGAGCATTTTGACACGCGTTTCGAGAGCGGGATTTGGTTTGCTGCTCCCTTCTATGTCTTTGAATGTATTTGTCCATGCTGCCTTTGCCCAGGAGATTTCGTCATCTTTACCGTCAATTTCAATAGGACTTTGAGTTTTTTGGACATAATAAGTCTCTGGCTTAGACTGTAATTGGAGAAAATCACCTATATTTCGCTGTGCAAAAATGGTTATCGTCTGTAAGGTAAGAGCTAGTATAAAAAAAACAGTTTTCATCAAGATATTGTATGTCTATTAGTCACCAAGAAATCTATGTAAGCGCACTTTGTGGTGCTGTTTATATAAATCTTAAAATTTCCATTGATTTTTATGTATGGAAGATCGGCCGCGCTAAAAGTAAGTAAAATGTTTTAGCTAGACAAAGGGGGGTGATTCTTTTTAAGATATCAGATTCGATTGTCTTAATTTTATTACACGGGTTCCCGTATTGCTCATTAAGTAGTAAGGGGAGTGGAGTCGATTTGTCCTAAGTAGGAAAATGGTTGGTGTGGGGGGGAAATAAAAAAAGGCTTTGAATTTCATCAAAGCCTTTTTTTATGCCGTGGTAGTCGTAATTAGATTCTTTTTGATTTAATACGAGCAGCTTTACCAGTAAGGCCACGTAAATAGAATAATTTAGCGCGACGAACTTTACCGTAGCTGTTTACTACAATTTTTTCAATGTTTGGTGAGTTTACAGGGAAAATACGTTCAACACCTACACCGTTTGAGATTTTACGAACGGTAAAAGTAGCGTTAGCACCTTCGCTGTTTAATTGGATTACTACACCTTGGTACACCTGAACACGCTCTTTATTTCCTTCGCGAATTTTATAATGAACGCTGATGGTATCTCCGGCTTTGAAAGCGGGAATTTCATTTCTTACTACCGCTTGTTCTTCTACAAATTTTACTAAATCCATGATTTCGAGTAATTATTAACGATTTATATCCTGTAAAAATCGGAATGCAATATTACGACTTATTTTTTGAATATGAAAATACTTTTTGAAAAAACTATCGACTGTTATTCAAATCGGATGCAAAGATATGAAAATGAAATGGATAATCTAAAGTTATTTTTAATATTCCTTTATAAGGTTCTTTGACCACGTTTTCAGGCATGCGAATGGTTATTATAGATGTTATCAATAAAAATATTGGTCAATCAATCAGTGATTTAGTATAAAAAATGCATTGAGGTATTGACAAATTCAAAAATTGATTCGATATTTGTGCCACACAAAACAAAGGTGATACCTTTTCGGGGTGTAGCGTAGCCCGGTATCGCGCCACATTTGGGATGTGGAGGTCGTAGGTTCGAATCCTGCCACCCCGACTAAAGAGCTCTAACGAAAGTTAGGGCTTTTTTTGTTTCTAGACAGGAGAAGAACCTGCTACCTTCTTAACAAGCTATCAGGTTCGAACCGAAGGCTCAAGGGGAGTGTTTTCTTGGCTCCATTATTGTGTCAATTCGGTTGCCGATAGCAAGCAAAGGAATAGGGGATCGCAGAAACGAGATGGATATGACCTATAAATTGCGTTTTAGGATCCAATTTTTTCATGACGATTTACCCAATGTGCGTGGAATTCTTTAGTTTTGGCTCTATTAGCTAAGGGAGATTACACTATTGCCTCCTCGGCAAAGGAACGTTTGGAAAAAAATCAGAAATACGGACGAACAATGATATTAAAAAAGAGAATCGGCGACAATTACCTGAAAAGCCTGTTTACCGGGATACTTTCGGCTTTGCTGGTTACAGGGTATGCGCAGGAAGTGGAGAAACAGCAGAAAGACAAGAAACAACTGGATCAAGGGCAGGTTCAAACGATGGATTCCATCGATGTCGTACGCGACTACCGGCCGATGCTGGCTGATGCCGTCAAGGTGCGCCGGAGCCCGAATATGCAACTTATCAACCGCGACGCAATCGAGACGGAGCTGCGCCAGATCGCGACCAACACCTATCTGGCACGACAAAAATACAAACAGGCATATTACCATGAGTTGATGAAACGACATCCGGACGCTTCGCAAAACAATATCGACAATTACCGGATCAGCTATCTGGCCTATGGGGCCGGTGAATATAAAAGGGCGAGCGGTATGTTGGAATCGATAAAACCTTCGGATGCCTTTTATCAGGGAGCGATCATGACCTTGGGTCATATTGCCCTGGAAACGGGCGACAAGCAGGCGGCGCGCAATGCCTTTGTCAAAGCAACGAAACTGGATCTCGACCGGCAAGTGAAAGCCGACGCTTTATTTAACTACGCCAAAGTCCTTCTTGCGATGGACTCCACCCAAGCCGCACAAAAAGTCCTCGAGAAATATATCGCCCAGGAAGAGAAACCGGCTGATCCGGGGGCAAAAAAACAAGAAAGCCCCGAATCACTCTCAGCTGAAATCCTGCGAGGGACGACCAACTTCCATGCTGGGGTCAGCCTGCTGGAGTCGGAGAAGGAGCGAGGCCGGGAGGTCGATGCGATCTATCAAAAGGTAACTTACTACCGTGGACTGGAATTTTATAACGAGCGTGCTTTCGAAAATAGCATATCCATGTTTATGCGTTCGGAAAAATTCCCGATCAATGCGGAAATGGGGGCCTTGGCAACCTACTGGAAAGCGGAGGCGATGTACGAAGTGCGTAAATTCGGGGAGGCCGTGGAAAATTTCTCCCGGTTTCTGAGCTTGCCTGTGGCTCGAAACAACGAGGTCTATAATTATGCCAATTATGGGTTGGCTTATGCGGCCTACCGAAATAACCGTTTTGCGCTGGCGGCCGATTATTTTGAGCGCTTTCTGAAGGCCGGAGGAAGTACGGTGGATGAAAATATAAGGCATGACGTAGTCGCACGTTTGGGTGATTCGTATCTGTGCCTGCGCGATTACGGTCGGGCCAATAGCTACTATGACAAGCTGGTCGACGGCAAGGCGCCCAATCAGGACTATGCCTACTTCCAGCGCGGTGTTATCTTTGGCCTACAGGGCGACAATGAAACCAAGCTCAGCACCCTGCGGTCCGTCCTGAAACAATTTCCATCTTCCAACTATGCCGATGACGCAGCCTTTGAGATCCCTTACACCTATTTCACGATAGGGGATTATGAAAACGCACTCACAGGGCTGCAAGGGATGATCGAGAAGTATCCACGGAGCAGCTATGTGCCGCGTGCGCTGATGACCATCGGACTCGTGCAGTACAATAACGATGAACCCGAAGCGGCGAAAGCCACCTTCCAACAGGTGGTGGAAAAATATGCCCGGACTGCTGAGGCCGAACAGGCGATGCGTTTCATTGAAAACATCTACCTCGACCAGGGCGATGCCACAAGCTATATCCGCTATGCGATAGGGACCAATGTTGGTAATTTGACACCTGCAGAGCAGGACAACCAAGCTTTCCAAGCAGCGCAATCTCTCTTTGCTAGAGGAGAATACGGAGCAGCTGTCGAAGCAATCAACGCCTATTTTGATAAATTTCCGAAACCCAAACAAGAAAAATATGCCCGTTACATTCGTGGGGTAAGTTCGTACAAGACCGGGCATCCGCAGGAAGCGTTGCACGATCTGAATATCATCCTGAACGACTGGACAAGTAAGTATACGGAGAATACCTTGCTAACGGTGGCTGCACTTTATCTGGACTTAAAGGAATACAATGAGGCTATTGTGCACCTCAAAAAATTGGAGCTAAATTCCGAATACAAAAAGAACTATGGCTATGCAATAACTAACCTGATGATCTGTTATTTCGAACTCGGCGATATGGAGCAGATGGCCAAATATGTACAGTTTATAAAGGATTACGATGGAGCAACCGAGGAAGAAATTGCTAAGGCACACTTATACACTGGCAGGGCCTTTCTGAAGGAAAAGAATATAACGTCAGCCATGAAAGAGCTCAATCTGGCCGCTTTGAAGAGCCAAACGGCGGTAGGTGCAGAGGCACGGTACCGTGTGGCGCAATTGCAATATGATAATAAGGAATACGATAAAGCGCAAGAAACAGCCTTCGATGTGATCAATAATAGGGAGGCACATGAATATTGGGTGGCAAAGAGCTTCGTATTGCTTGCAGATACCTATGCGCGTAAAGGCAATTCTTCCCAGGCCAAGAGTACGTTGAAAAGTGTGATTGAAAATTATGAAAAAGATGATGATATTGTACCTTCAGCAAAAGAACGTTTACAAAAATTAAACAATAAGTAACAGCAATTTTTTGACGATTGAAAAAGCGCTAACGAAAGTTGGCGCTTTTTGTTTAATCCTAAAATAATAGTTGATAAGACAAAAAAAACTTTACGTTAATAGTTACGATTCTAAAAAAGAAGCCCATAGTTTTTAGTTAGTAATATTATAAAGGTGAACTTCTCACTTCAAGACGTTAATTCTGTTCTATTTGCTGTACTGTTAATGATGGCTCCGATAAATGCTTTCTTAATTTCTGGATCGGTAGGTAAGTAAATAAAATTGATAGTACACCTGCGAGCAGCGCATCCAAAATAGCCATTGCGGTTGCATTTAACCTATAGTGCGTAGACAGATTATGTTGTGCCAGCAGGAGACAGAGGAATACAAATAAACCCGTTGTGAAGCCATGGATAATACACAACTTCGTAATAAATTTATTCCTGTTCAGTTCACTGTCTACTGTTAATGCGATCGACTCCTGTTCTATGGCTGCGATCACCCGCTTGATAATATCCATTGTAAGAACAACAGGCAAAAATATTGCCATCGGTAGTGTCAGTCGAGCCAAACTTTGTGGGCCAGCAAAAAAGTGCGTATATCCCAGCTCCTGAAAGCTGGCGTAGGCAACCAGGAAATTGAAGAATACATTTGGCAGGATATAATAAATTGCGCGCTTCCTTAAAAAGCGCTTGAGCGTTGTTTTTTTTATTTTCTTTGATTCCGTAAACTTCGTCATGTGGAGTGCTATAGGGACAAGGTCATGATTGCGATCGCCTTATCTTTTATTTTAATCGCTTCTTCTTTTGGTAAAAAATCTTCATTGGACATAAACGTAAAATCCATTTGTTGATTGAACGTCGTTGCAACCAAGGTATTTGAATTCAACCAGGGGAAAGCCACTGTTGGGCTGTATATGGTCTCCAGAGCGAAGTTGTTGTACTCGTTTGGAATCTGGAGCTTACCCATATTGGATAGCGTGATGTCATGTCCTCCTGGGCTCGATTTTAACATAGAAATCATGCGCTCCACTAGCGGGTGCATCTGTTCCCCCATCCAGAGTAGCTCACGGGCTTGCATCTTTTCTATTTTTTGTGTGAGCGCCGTTTTGATATCTTTTGCAGTATCCACGACATTATCATTCCCCTTTTTTAGAGAAAGCTCCACCGTTGGTGCAAAAGCAAACATGTGGTCTTGTTTGATTTCTGGAATAAAGTGCCGGATATCAACAGGACTGATCACTTTATTTTTTGCAGCTTTACCTTGCATCTCCCGAAAAGCTTGCATAAATGCCGTGCATAGGAGTGCATGAACAGAAATGCTTTGGTCTTTACAGCTCTGGGTTATGGCAGCCGTTGTTTCTGCATCCAGTTTCCAGTGTATCGCATAGTTTTTTCCTAAATTTCTTTTTCTGCTCTTTCGTTGCAGGAAAAAGAAAAATCTTGCCAATAGCAAATAGAACTTGGCTTTGCGTGATTTTTTTTGAAGCTCAAAGCCCTGCGGCAGGAATTCATTAACCGATTCAAAGAGCTGGTAGGGCTCGAGTTCCCTATCGGGGTTATCCAATAGGCAAAGTAGCTCCCGCATCAATGTGACAATACTGGTTCCATCACAGACACAATGTGGCAATACCCAAAGCAGTTCCGAAACGGAATTACCTTTGATCCATACCAATTGGGCTAGCGGCTTATTATCCGCTTTAAAAGGGCGATACCATTCCTGTTCCGACTCCGTCAGCCAATCCATATCCGTTTGACGTTGGATAATATGGAGTGGAATAGATTCCATATCCTCTTTGACAGCAAACCGGGGCTGTTGCGCATCCTCTATGCAGATAGCCGATCGGAGCAATGGATGTTTTTGCTGAATTTTGGTGAGGGCATTCCGAAGATGTTCTTCGGCGATCTCCCCGTTGATCTTTGCAGCAAATACACAGTTTAAGGGTGTTTCGGTATCAACATACATGATCCGTTCCACCATCATTAGTTTTCTCTCGATCATGATGCTACCTGGTAATCTAATTGTTGTTTGATCTGATGGATGATCTCATCGCGGATGGCCAATGCTTCCGCCTGTGGTAAATAACCCTCACTTCCCATAAAGGAGAAATCCATTTGTCCACGAAAGGTAGAGGTGACCATGGTGGTTGTATTGCCCAAAGGACCAATGACCGAAGGACTGAAGATTGTTTCTAGGCTGAATGCCCGATATTGGTCCGGGATCTGTATGCGTCCCAGATTGGAGAACATACAGTCATTGGATGACTTGCCCCGTTTTAAGAGTCTGGTAAAGTTCTTTAGCGCATCGTGGGCCGATTCCATGACCATCATGGTGATATAAGGATTGAGCTTCGCTGTTTTGCGTTCCACTTCATCCTGCATCAACCGGAGGTTATCCAAAAAGCTCATTTTCTGGTTTGAAGACATGACAATCATTAATCCGAAAGCAAAAATATGGTCATCTTTTATCTGTGGTGCAAAACGCCTGATATCTACTGGACAGGAAACTTTATTGAATGCCGACGAGCCACGTACTTTCCGGAATGCCGCCAATACCGTTGCCCCCAGAAATGTATTGACGGTGACATCCAATGACTTGCAATGAGAAATAAGTTGCTTGCTGGTGGCTTGGTCAAACTTCCAATGAATTAAATAGTCCGTCTGCCGATCGACCGCTTTTCTGCCGACCGGAATACATTTAATAGCTAAAGCTGCTAATCGGCCAATTGTTTTTGCCTTAAATCGCTTCTTACCACTCTTTAAGATATGTTCGGGTACGACATCTTCAATACCAAGGATCGGATTTTCCAGTCCGATTTCTGCGGCCGGATTGTCCAGTACTTTTAGAAATTCATACAATAATGCCATGGCCGAGCCACCATCACATAAGCAATGATGGAAAACAAATAGCATATCTGACACTTCTTCGCCCTTAATCCAGACAAATCGGATTAAAGGTTTCGTCTGATAATCGAAGGTCGAATGCCATTCCTTTTTGGATTCCTCTTGCCAGTCGACTTCACTTTTTCGGTTTACTAACCGTATCGGAATCGATACGGTTAGTTCCGGAACTTGAAACCAAGGTGTATTTTTGTCATCATGTTGGATAAGTGCCCGCAGCCAGGGATGTTTTTCCTGTAATCGGCTCAAGGCGTATTTGATATCTTCTTCGCTGAAAACACCACGTAGCCGAAAGGGAATGACGGCGTTGAAGGGTTCAGTTCCATCCCCCAACAGCATGCGCTCACCAAATAATAGTTTTCTTTTCATCGCCTACACCTGTGCCAATGTCAAACATTCTTGTTTCACAAAATCTTCCAATAGCGCTACCGCCTGGTCGTTACCGCCAGCGGTTAGAAAGGTCTTCTGTACCTCCTTCGCGGCATTTCGATAGATCGGGTTTTCCAACAATTCAAACACGGTGTCCCGCAGCGCATCTATACGCATACGTTTGTATCGGATGCTAAGCCCGCAACCTGCCTGCTCAATAAGTTTGGCTGTATGAAAATGATCATAGGCGATTGGTGTGATCAGCATGGGTAAACCATTGGTAAAGGTGTCGTTCACCGTATTGAAGCCCCCATGGCAAATAACCATGTCCATGTGTGGCATCAAAGCGGATTGGGGAACAAAGCCACTCACAATAAAATTGGAAGGCCATTCTTCAAATATTTCCGGTGGTGTAGCGGCAATAATTGTCACCGGCTGATCGGCAAAAGCCTCGATCAGTTTACCGAAAAATGCTTTTCGAATATCCACGAGCAGTGTACCTAAGGATACAAATACTTTTGGAGTAGTGCTGGCCGCCAAACGCTCCCAGTCAAAAGGGGTATTGTTTGGACGACCTTTGACCGGTCCGACAAATTTCATGTGTGGCGGTACCGTTTCAAAACCGGCAAAAGCTTGTGATGTAAATATCAGGTTGAGCTGATGGGAGTGTATAAAGATTCCTTCATCATAAATTCCCACAGCCTTTTGAAGGTCTTTGATCAGATTTTGCTGCCACTCAAATATCTTAGGAGCACTCTTCTCCGTGTCGCCCATGACATCCGGTGGAACGGGAGTCGTTGTCACACAAGGGATCTGATGTTTATGTGCAAATAGTGCACCTCCAAAGGTGATGCAGTCGTTTACGATCACATCAGGTTGCCATTGGCCGAGAAGACGTTCCAATCCCGGCATCATCATTTTCGCGATCGGGACATAGGTTTCTTCCAGCGCCAGTTTCATGACTTCGGGGCCCGAACAGGAGGGGCCATCATCCTGACGTTTCAATAGCTGTTGGAGTTCCTCCTGAAAAGGTGCCAGATCCGCTTCAGGATAGATATAACTTCCACCTGCGGGGATATGATGATCAGCTAATGGCGTTATGCCAAACCACCGGACTTCATGCCCACGGGCAAGGAGGCTTGCACCGACACTTAATGTTGGGCTGATGTGTCCAAAAAATGGTGGAACAACAAAGAGGAACTTAGCCGGTACATCCGCTCTTGAAGCGATAGGAGCGGTAGTTTGTTCCAAGAGGTCTGCAGCGGTTTTCGTGCCACCCGCATCGACAAAAGATTGACGGACGGTATGTGCAGCTTCACGATAGGTTGGATTATTCAAGATGGTATGGACACTATCTTTTAAATGATGTGCTTTAAAGCGATTGAAATTCAGTCGTTCACCGGCACCGGTACGCACTACGCGACCCGCGACATGTGACTGATCGTAAGCGATCGGGATGACCACAAGTGGCAGACCCTGTGAAAGAGTTTCGGAAACCGTATTATGGCCACCATGGCATACAACAGCATCCAGGTGTGGTAACAGATCCAATTGTGGGATTTGTTGATAAACCATGAAGTTTTCAGGCCAGGCATCAAATAGCTGTGGATCTGAAACAACGACGACTGTCAGCTCCTCTCCAGCAAACGCATCGATAACTTTTTGGAAAAATGCTTTCTTATGATCGTGATCAAAGGTAGTACCAATACTGACCAGGATTTTTTTTCGGTTACTAGCATGTAGTTTATCCCAGTCAAATGCAGCCGATACCCGACGGTCGGACAGGACAGGTCCTGTGAACTGATAGTTTGAGCTGAGATCCATCTCCCCAAAGAAATAACGGGATGTTAAGACAAGCGTAAGCAAACCCGAGCAATCCAAAGATTTATTTCCCGTTAGCCCGAGTTCCTGTTGCAAAGCAATGATCTGCTTTTCTTCCCATTCGTGTACCTTTGGAAGTTCACTGACAATTTTAATTGCTGCTGGAGCTGTGACAGTGGTCGCATAGCGGAGTCCCAGTTTTTTTGCAGCGATGGATGCCGCAAATAATTGATGGTCACCAATCACGAGGTCAGGTGCAAATGTTCCTAATAAGGTAAGGATACCTTTATAGCAATGTCTATTTAAAGGGATAAGTACATCTTCATAAAGAAACTTGATGCTATCAATACCATAGACGATCTTTTTTGAAATGATATCGAGGTACTGTTCACTTTCTTTTTTTTCTTCATCCGTCTGGTCATATTGAATAAGCAAAAGCTTTCCGCCAGCTGGAAGTTTATCAGTTAAGTTTTTGTCGAGACTGATCCAGGCCACCTCATGTCCTCTTTCCAATAGTTCAGCACCAATGCTCAACGTCGGATTGACATGACCTGTCAGTGGGGGGACAACAAACACAAATTTAGCCATGGTTTTGTAATAAAGGGTTAGATAAAAAATCAACGATAGTTTCAGCTATCTGTGTAGGTTCTTGTATGGGGATATTGTGATCTCCCGGAATGAGTTCAAGTTGAGCGCCAGATATTTTTGTTTGCAGCCATTCTCCCGTTGGTTTACAGTTTGATGTATCTCCATACAACAGTAAGGTGGATGGCGGTAATGTTGCAGTATCCATTTCATGGAGGAAATATTTTTCCTTGATCATATCAGCTTTGATGCTCGTCTGGTTGAATAAAAACTCGTAAAGGCGATGATTTTTTTCAAATTGTCGCTTACCCATTTTCATTTTTGTTGTATCGGTAAAGTTGGCGATATAATGTTCCAGAAATTCCTTACTATACTCATCGATGATGTTGCGTGCTTTTTCATCCTGTGGATCCGGAGCCTCCATAACGACGAGTCGTTCCACACGGGTGGGAATCCGCAATGCCGTTTTAAGCGCAATTAGTCCACCAAAACTGTAACCCAGCAGATGGACGTTTTGAAGTTGTAGACTATCCAACAAAGCAATCAGATCGGATGACATATTCTCAAGATCATAGCCTTCCGATACACGTTCACTCATGCCATGACTTTTGAGATCATACATGACCACGTGGAAATGCTGCGCTAGGATCGGAGCAATATTAAAATAATAAATAGAGAGGTTGCTGAACATGCCGTGGATCAATACCACGGTATGTTCAGCACCTTTATTTAGTTCTTGTATGTGAACCTTTCTGTTGTTGACCGTAATTATTGGCATTCGTAGATATAATTGATGATCATGCGGAGGTCAAGATTGATCAGTTGATCCAGGTCCATCGAAGATAACCAGCCTGTGAAATCAATCTGGTCACCAAAATGTGCTTTGATTTTCTCTGAAAAAGAAACAATTTCTATGCTGTCCATTTCGAGATCTTTTGTGAAGGAACTTTCTGGTGTGATATCCATCTCTTCTACAAATTCTTCGCCGATAACTTCTGTTATAAAGCCTTTTAATAAAGAGAATAATTCTTCATGATTCAATTTTGATGTCGTGTTTACAGTGTCCATCCGATAATATAATTTTGGTGTTTGATCGTTTTTATTTCTATTTGATTGATCCAGAGATGATCTCCATGGATGTGTTCTACTTCATATCTTTTTGGGTTGCCCTGTAGGCCAGTCCCCAGAAATTTTCCGTAAGCTTCTTTCGCTACCCAAAAACGGGTCGTCCATTCGGCCTGTTCCCTGTCTTTTAGCAATTCCATTTCAGCATCGGTAAAGACCAGTGGGTAAAAACCGGCACTGCGCTCCTCGATGAGTTCCATGTCAATACCTACAGGTCTGTCTTGACGGGCGATAGCTACGGCATCTTTTCCCTTGTGGGCCAGTGATACATGAATATCTTTAGTCGCATCGCCCAGTAGATAAGGTTTACCGACTTCATCCGAGCGGATTTCAAACGTAATGGGATAGCAGGGGAGGTTTTTCTGACGGTTCAACAGCTGTCGCACCGCATCTTTTACTGCAACACGGCTTACCATCCAACTTTTTCTGCGGTTGGGCAACAATTGTTGGTAGTGCTGTTTTTCCGTTTGGTTGAAATAGCGTTTCAGGATAAAGTCCCAGGAAGCGACACGGGTATAGGCTTGGTGGAAAAAGAAAATGCTTGGTGCAATTTCCACTGAGAGACGGTTGTGCAATGGCGACATGGAAACATTCCATAATGCTTCGTCGATTTCCAATCGTCGATTTTGCCAGCCCCTGATCGAGCACCATACTTTCCCGTTTCGTTGGAGCGTAATATTTGCGATAGCAAACTCATCATTCAGCTCAGTCAACACACAGGTGCACTCGAATAGGCCATCTTGGTCATGCATGTCGTCGAAAAACTCGATTTCTTTGATTTTAACAGGGAATGCAATGCGATCTTTTGTCAGTGTAAGCTGAAGCCACAAACCGAATAATTGTCCCGCATTATCCAATAGCGAGCCCTTTCCCCCATTACCCTTGATCTTGCCAATGATTCCCTTTTTACCTACGGCAGTTACCGCCATAATCCCTTGATAGGCTGTTCCATGGAACATATGCTTGTCATAGATTTCTTCGGAAGTACGTGTGATAGGCAGGGGCCCACCTATGGAAAGATCAAACTGTGGTGCGACGGGATATGCTGTAGACAGTGCTACTTCTGCATTTGCAAAATTCTCGATATCCAGATAGGCAAGCTGAGCCGACCGCCATTCGCCCTTCACCGTTTTCTCAAAAGGTTTGGCTACATTCATCCATTGGAACACGCTTACGTGCATGATCTTATGGATCTTGGTAGCAGGTTTTTCCGCCTGAGCGATTTCGGCCAGCAATTCAAAAATCATGGTCATCGGGATCACCGGTTCCATGTCCGCTACTTCTGACCATCCCTGCGGTTGCCGCAGCAGACTATGATCGATCAGGTAGGGATGACTGTCCAAATTGACATGGAGCATTTTTGAAAAATGTCTGTCTACAGGTTTTTCGACGACAAGGGGCTTGGTGACAGTTGCCACAACGCTAGGCGCTGGCCGGTTCTGAAAAAGTGTCAATACTTCTTCCTGCATCCGGATCATATCGGCGATATTCTCCTGAAATGCCTGTACCAATGGATGATTGCCCCTTACAGCTGTTCCCGCAGCCAGTTGTGGCTGTACAGTATCAAAAGACTTTCCTAAGCTCTTGACCGCATCAAAATTACGGACGATAGGCGAACCGAGCTGCAACTTCATGCCTTTGTTTGTCGCCTTTTTAATATGGTTTTGTACCGCCAGAAAATCCAGCGCCACCGTTTTCCCTTCTACAAATAAAGCCGCAACAACACGTTGTAGCTGAGCAAGCGCCGAACGTGTTACCACACTTGACGCTAGGGTGCTAAAAGCTTTTCCCTTTAAGGTATCGTCAATAAAGCCGATCAGTCCACCAGTACCCACCTGGATAAAGAACCGGACTCCCTCGTCATAAAGCTTTTCCGTTAGCTCGCGGAAACGGACCGGTTGTACAAGGTGTTCGGCACTCAATTGGCGGATGGCCTGTTGATCCGATGGATATGGCATCAGTGTGGTGGCCGACCACAAAGGGATTTTGGTTGGCTGAAATTGTACTTTTTCCATACCTGCTAGGATCAGATCGAGCTTGTCTGCTACAAAAGGAGAGTGAAACCCCGACTGGAATGGCAGGATCTGATGGAATATCTGTTTCGCTTTCAACTGAGGTACAAGTTCTTCTAAAGCGGTATTGCTGCCGCATAGAATGACCTGATGTGGACAGTTGTCATTGGAAACATAAATATTGGGAATTCCAGTAATCAAAGTTGTAATTTCCTTTAGCCCCGTTCCGATGGCAATAAATTTGGAGTCCTTGAGTTCAAAAGTCTTCGGGTTCAGGACATCAATAAGATCCTTGACCGAACTTGCTTCAGCTAGTTCCGAAGAATAGCCAGCCAGCCATTCACCTAAGCTATGCCCAGCATTCATGTCCGGATATATTCCCAGTTTTTTTAGGGAATTGTCCAAAATGCTGCAAGAATTGAAAATAGCCAACGCATCATTCAGCAGTCCTTCACCTTCGGTTTTTATAGGTGCAGTCAGTCCAAAATAGCGGCTGACCGAGTCTACCTCTCCCTTCGCTAAGCCATCTAAACCAGGGAAGACGAAGGCAACCTTGCCCCCCTCTTGTAATAATGGGGCGGAGGTATACCAGATATCCTGCTTGTTGCGCCAAGCTTTATCTTTAGAAACGATTTTGATTGCCTTTTCAATCCGTTCTGGGGTTGGATCAAATAGGGCGATACGATAATGGCCTTCACCCACTGTCGTATCGTTATGCTGTAAAGCAGAAAGTAATTCCGCATGTGTTGGTCGGGCAAGTAACAATACGGGATCTTTTTTAGGCATATCATAGCCTGTTAAGACCACGTGTGCGTTAATACCGCCGAAACCAAAAGCATTTACCGCGGCCACCTTGGGCAGACCTGACTTTGACCAGCTTTTTGCTTCCTGCACCGGAGCAAATCGCGTAGTCTGCATATCAGCGGTCGGGTTTTCGCAATAAAGGGTTGGTGGTAGTGTATCATGGTGTAGCGCCAAACAGGTTTTTATCAGACCCGCGATTCCTGCCGCAGGCATGGCATGACCAATATTGGATTTGACCGAACCGATTCCAGCGACTGGAGCAGCGTCTTCTTTACCGAAAAACTGCGACAGTGTCTGTAGTTCAGTTTTATCTCCAAGAGGTGTCCCTGTACCGTGTGCTTCCAGATAGCCGATCTGTTTTTTGTCCAGTTCAGCATTTATCCAAGCCTGTTGTAAAGCTTTTAATTGTCCTTTCACCGATGGACTCATGACGCTTGTGCCATGACCATCGCTGCTCACGCCTACACCTTTGATGACAGCATAGATTTTATCCTGGTCACGTACAGCATCTTCGAGTCGCTTTAATACAACAAAACCACAGCCTTCACCGATGAGTAAGCCATCGGCATCCATGCTGAAAGGTTTGATCTGCTGGTTGTGAGAAAGGGCTCCCAATTGTGCAAAGATACTCCAGAAAGCTGCATTTTGTCCTGTATGTACACCGCCTGCAATCATGATATCACTACGGCGACGCTGCAGTTCCTGTACAGCATGGTCTACAGCGATCAAAGCGCTGGCACAAGCAGCATCTACGGTAAAGGCCACACCGCCAAGATTGAAGCGGTTGGCAACAAGCGAAGCCACAAGATTAGGGATTAAGCCCATAGCCGTATCAGCGGCAAAGCGCCCCTTGCGTTCCTGGAATGCTTGTTTTACCTTTTCGATATCAGCAGCTGGCACCTGCGGTAAAAGTTCCTGTAAAAGGGAAGAAATCTGTTCGCCAGTACGTACAATTTCTATGGCACGGGTAACCCCCGGGCCAGTATAATTTCCTTTCCCGATCACAATTCCCGCCTTTTCCAGGGATACCTGTTTTTGGAATACGCCGGCATCTTCCAGCGCTTTCTGTACCAGATCAAGCGTTAACAGGTGATCCGGCTCGGTTCCCTCAACGGCAAGTGGTAAAATGCCAAATGCCGTTGGATCGAACACATAGTCAGAGATAAACCCACCACGTTTGCAATAAAAGCGATCTACAGTCCCCGGACCATCACTAAAATGGATAGGGTCAATGCGATCGGATGGAGCAAATTCAGTGGAATCGACCTTATTAATGATATTTTGCCAGAACATATTGGCATCCTGTGCCCCCGGAAAGACACAAGATAAACCAACGATGGCAACATCTGTTTTCTTCATAATCAATGGATATGACGGTTTACCAATTGTTGCCTGACATAATTAACACTTGGCTTTCCGTACCATACCTGATCTCGTTAAGGAAAATTTCCTTCCCTTCATCCAAAGGAATAAGGGAGATGCCACGGCGTTCATATTCTGTTTCCAATGTCTGTGAAACCATGCCGGCACCTTTCCAAGGCCCCCAATTGATCGAAATAACCTTTCCTTTCAAGCGTTTATTCAGTACATTGGCATAGTCATCCAATACACTGTTTGCTGCCGCATAATCTGTCTGACCTTTATTGCCATAAACAGATGCTATACTCGAAAATAAGACAACGAACTGACAGTCCGAACGTAGTTGTTCCGCCAATACGCGTAATGGTTTTACTTTGGTGTCAAAGACACGTCCAAAAGAACTGGTTGTTTTTTGTTTGAACAGTTTATCTTCCAACAAACCTGCACCATGGATAACACCATCGAGCTGTCCATATTGTTCATAAATCTGGTGGAGCAAGGCCGTTAATCCAGCCTCATCACAGAGATCCAATGATTCATAAACGACAGTATTTCCTAAGCGTTCCATATCGCGGATAGTCCGTAGGATCTGATTGTTCTTATAAATACGGAGGGTCTCTTTCTCAATTTGTGCTGGTGCATGGAATAGTCCTGATTGAATAAGATGAGCTCTGATCTGTTCCTTGGAGGTCATTGTTTCCAGTTCTTTCGAGATCGGGATATCTTTTCTTGGGTCTGCTGACCTGCCCACAAGGATGTAAGTACAAGGGTAGGAGGCCGACATATGTTTTACCAATTCAGAGGTGATACCCTGTCCACCGCCAAGGACAAGGACAACAGATTTTTGATCCAGTTGGATTTGCACTTCTTCGTTGCCTGTCGACAGTGGTGAAGGGATGATATCGACTGTATGACGTTGATCATTCTTGTAGATAACCTCTACGGTTTTATCGGTTGTCAAGATTTCTTTTAGTGCGATTTCAGCGATCTGATCTGTTTCCTGCGGTGTGCTTAAACTGATCAATCGACAGCTGGTCTGTTCAAACTCACGAGCTAAACTTTTAAACAGTCCCGGGTAACCCTGGTAGTGGCGTAAGGCATGTGTATCATTTGTTTTTTCGACATGTGCCGGAATATCAGAGATTAAATAAACCCATTTGGCCCTGTCCAGATCCATTTTTTTGATCAGATCAACTTGATCTATAATATTATGTTGTACTGTTGCTGAAAATATGTCGGAGATAATTAGCCCATCGAAGACAGCAAGATCATTTTCCGGATTGACCAATTCGGCGATAGCACCATGTTTTTCGAGCATGGTTTTGATGGCCATTGTCTGTTGCCCATGATCAGGAGCAATGGCAAAACGTTTGCCTTGTAGAATTTCTGTATCTTGTGCTGAAGCAGCATCTGCTGGTGTCAGGTCAAAACGAAGTCTGGACAAGAGACTCTGCTCAGGAGCTGTATCGCTAACTTCACTGATCCAGGAAGCAAGGCCGTTAAGGGTTTTAATCGCGGCTAAGGTTTCCATTAGATCTTCGGCGTGTTCGAGATCCTCCCCAAAACCAATTTTGGTCTTCAGTTCAGCAATGATTTCCATCCGTTTGATAGAGTCTATGCTCAAATCCGCTTCCAGGTCCAAATCCAATCCTAACATTTCTTTGGGATAACCGGTTTTTTCGCTGACGATATCCAGTATTGCTGTTTGTAATTCTGCAAGGGAGAGTGAAGACTTGTTTGTCGTTGCGCTTGCAGGTGTCGATACTGCTGCTGGAGTACTTGTTGCTGGTGCCGCTGTTGCGCCGCTGAATTCTGTTAACCAGGAAACCAGGCCATTTAAGGTTTTTATGGCAGCCAATTGTTCCATGATTGTATCTTCATTTGCATGATCGAACTTTAGTGTCCCAAGCTCTGTACGCAATGTTCCGATAATTTCCACCCGCTTGATTGAATCAATGCTGAGGTCGGCTTCCAGATCCATTTCCATACCCAACATCTCATGTGGATAACCGGTCTTGTCGCTTACTACCTGCAACAATAAAGTTTTAATGTCTTTGGTTGCTGTTTGTACAACTGTTGCGACAGCGGAATTTTCACTGAGAGCTGGTTGAATAGGAATCGGGTTAGAACGATCTGCAGTCACATTTGGTATGGGACTGGAATAGACCGGCATCGGTGTTACTTGAGGGTTTTGTCCCAAGAAGGAAAGCATAACATCACGTTGCGCCTGGATCAGCATTTTCATGCTGTTTAAATATTCTTGCAGCATACGCTCAGCAGCAGGTTGTGCTTCTGTTGTTGCAGCTATAGGGTTGTTAAGGTTGCTCATTTTAATGGGGCTTACTATTGGCAATGCGCCATTGACAGGTAGCGTTCCTGTCGTTGGATGTGCAGCTTGTCCATTGACACGCCAGATAGTAGGGTTTTTCTTATATAAGTTTGGTTGATCTAGCTGGATTGGTTGAATCTGACGGCCTTCAAAAAGTTTATCAATAGCGAAATTGCGACCAGTTCCCAAATATTGTGCAAGCATACAGAGTAGGTGCGTCAATTTGTTGCGGTTGCTATCCTCTACGTACAGGGTCAGTTGATCTTGCTCCAGACAAGATTTGGTCAGGCCCGTCAACACTTTACCTGGACCTACCTCAATAAATATCCGTGCGCCATCTGCATACATGGCCTGAAGCTCCTCAACAAAGCGGACAGGTTGAACCAGATGATCAGTCAGTCTTGCTTTTATTTCGGATACCGAAGTAGGATATAAGCTTGTTGTTGTGTTTGACCAGACCGGTAGTCGCATTTCTTGGAATGGAACATCCTTCAATACATTCGCATAAAGCTCTTTCGATCTAGCGACTAAAGGACTATGAAAAGCACAGGCCACCTCTAGCTTTTTAGCAGAGACACGTTCCTGTTTTAGCAGTTCCATGAGTTTCCCGATAGCGGCTGTGCTACCTGCAACAACACATTGCGTCGGAGAATTGTAATTCACCGGATAACAGCCTTCCACGCGATTGAGGAGTGCCTTCAACTGTTCCGCATTTGCGTTAACAGCAACCATGGTGCCGGGATCGCCATTTTCGACCGAATCCAAGATGGATTGAGCGCGCTTGCTGCTCAGTTCAACTAATTGTTCTTCGTCAAATACACCGGCGAAACACAATGCTGGTAATTCACCGTAACTATGGCCTGCCAGCATATCTGGGACGATACCCAATGACTGGAGGAATTTAGCTAAGGCTAAATCGACGATCCCCAAAAGCGGTTGCGCCAGACGAGTATCTTTGATGGTTTCCTTTTGTTTTTTCAAAGAATCGGCATCAAAGGTAGTTGAGGGGAAGACCACTTTTTCCAGTTCAGGATACTGGGCGATCAGCTTTCGCATTGCAGGGAATACCACAAAGAGATCACGGGCCATATTGATACGTTGACTACCTTGTCCCGGAAATAAGAATGCTGTTTTACCTTCGCGTTTATTGACTATAAAGGTGTCTTTGCTTTCAATACCAGATAACACCAATTCGATTTTCATCATTAGGTCTTCGGCTGTATCGGCAACAATGCTGAGCTGGATCTCTTTTTCAGAAGCAACAGCTAAGCTGTAAGCGATATCTTTTAGCGGGAGGCTATCGTTGATATCTAACAGTGCTTTTACCTGACCCAATTGACCCTTAGCTTCGTCGTAGCTGTCGCCACGGAAAACAAATAGTTCCGATGGCCAAGATTGCAATGCAATTGTACTATCTTCCTGCGGATGATTCGCAATAACAGCGTGGAAATTTGTTCCACCAAAACCAAAGGCGCTGATGCCAGCATAACGTCTTTTTTCTCCCCATAAACCTGTTTCGGCATGGAAAGCAAAAGGACTTGTTTGGGCATTATAATATGCATTCGGTTGTTGAAGGTGAAGTGTCGGTGGTTTTACACCATGAAATACCGCTAGGGAAGCTTTGATCAAGCCTGCCAATCCGGCAGCACATTTTGTGTGACCGATCTGGGTTTTGACCGAACCTAAATGCGTTTGTGCTGGTAGGGCACCCGACCGGCTGAATAAATTGGTCAGCGCACTCAGTTCTGTTTTATCACCAACAACTGTTCCTGTACCATGCGCTTCAACCAGACCAACAGATGCTGCACTGATACCCGCTTGATTATAGGCACGTTCCAGTGCGCGTACCTGACCGATTTTTCGGGGAGCGGTGAGGCCTAAGGCTTTACCATCACTGGATCCGCCCACACCTTTGATAACCGAGTAGATGCGGTCGCCATCGCGTACAGCATCTTCATAGCGTTTGAGCACCAATATAGCTACCCCTTCGCCAAGAGCAATCCCATCTGCATCACTGTCAAATGTGGCACATCGTCCTTTACGTGAGAGCGCATGTGTGCTGGAAAACATCAGGTAGTCGTTGATTCCATTATGGAGATCCGCTCCACCCGCAAGCACCATATCCGATTTGCCCAGAATAAGTTCCTGACAGGCGAGGTCAATCGCTGCGAGGGATGAGGCGCAAGCAGCATCTACCGTAAAATTTCGGCCGCCGAGATCCAGTCTGTTCGTGATCCGACCAGCGATAACATTTGCCAGTATACCAGGGAATGAATCTTCAGTGGTATGAGGCAATGCTTCCTTCACTTCTTCATGAAGTTCTCCGAATACCTGTTTGTAGTATCCTCTAAAGCTATAGCTATTGGCGAGGTCATTGCCACCTTCAGCACCGATGATCACGGAAATGTTTTCACGGTTGATTTGTTTTTCGCCATAACCGGCATCCTCCATGGCACGCTTGGCGACCAATAGCGTCAACAATTGTGTTGGTTCAATAGCTGCGAGCGATTGCGGTGGAATCCCGAAAGCTAAGGGATCAAAATCAATTTTCGGAATAAAACCACCCCATTTTGAGTGCGATACGTCCGGACCGTCTGCGTCAGGTTTATAGTAAATCTCTTTGTTCCAGCGTTCATCTGGAACTTCGGTAACGCTATCTTTTCCAAGAATAATATTGCGCCAAAATTCTTCCAGATTTTTGGCTCCCGGAAAAATACACTCCATTCCGACAATGGCAACGTCCAACGGTTTTTCGCTGGAAAGTGGTTCTTCCGGTAATATTGCTTCCTGAATATACTGCTGGTTGTCGATGCCGACATGTTGATGCAGCGCGTCTAGGGAGATCACCTTGTTCTGCATGGTTGCAATCTGGCCGATCATATACATACCCAGGTCCAGTTGTTCACTTTTCGGGATGTCGACCAATTTATCACCTTGACGGTCTACACCTTTAGCAGCAATACGTAAGCGGCCGACGTTTAATTTTTCGAGTTTTTCCCAGACTTCTTTTTTATCTACACCTGCAGCCAAGAGTTTGGATTTCTCCCGGTTGAAGTGTTGTGCAAAAGCCGTATTCAAGCAACGAGTTTCATGCCCTGGTGCTGTCTCCAGGAGGACAGTGTCCCTGGCTTGCATGGCTTGCAGCTGAAATTCTTCCTGAATTGCACCTGTACTTACAGCCTCTTGCGTATAAAGATATGCTGTTCCCATCAATACACCGACTTTTACGCCTCGCGCAGCTAAGGGAGCTGCCATGATAGAAACAAATGCTGTTGAGAAAGCATTGTGTATGCCGCCGGCAAAGAAAACACTGATCTGTTCGGGATGATCTTCTTTTAAGATACGTTCGATCTGTTTTTCCCAGAGCACAGTGCTCGAAAGAGGTCCTACGTGGCCACCGCATTCGCGACCTTCGAAAATGAAATTTTTGGCACCCTCCTTTAGAAACATGTCGAGCAGCGTAGGAGACGGTACGTGTAGAAACGTTGTTATGCCTGCTTTTTCAAATACCTTAGCCTGTGCAGGTCGACCACCGGCAATCAGGACAACGGGAGGTTTAGCTTCCAGGATATAGGTTGTCTGTTCTTCACGCAACTCCTGTGGTGCAAAGCCTAAGATTCCCACTCCCCAGGTTTTGTTTCCGGCGAGTTGTTTGGTTTCCATAACCAAGGTTTTGGCTTGTTCACCACGGAGCAGGGACAGGGCAACAAATGGGAGTGCTCCAGCTTCCGCTACGGCATTGGCAAAAGCAGGGATATCGCTAACACGGGTCATGGGACCCTGTGCGATCGGATAACGCAGGCCTAGTTGTTTCGCTAATACATTGTCACTGTCAATCGGTTGTAATGCTTTCGCCTGCTTTAAATGGCCGTACATGGCTTCCTTAAATCCGAAAATAAGCTTTTTCAGTGTTCTGAAATCTTCATAAAGATCGATGGCCAAGGAAATGTCTTGCCCCATCGGGATATAACTCGTAGCAGGATTCAGGTCGGTAAAATATGCTCGGAGTTCGGTCGTGTCAACCTGATCCGATAACACCGGAGAGTTTGGTCGCACCAATACGCGATGGTTGGCAATGATCTTGGTTTCCGTCCCGTTTAATTTTCCACAGAGTGTTTTGAAGTCTTGGGGAACTGAACTTTCAGGAAACAGCGCAAGTTGGCTGTCAAACACAATTCCAGTGGCACCGAGGGATTTTGCGGCAGCAGCGGTATGCAGACCTATGCCGCCCTGTACCCATACTGGTATGGACTGGATTTCTTTGATAATCCGTTGGAAGAGTACAAACGTGGATTCATATCCAACGAGACCTCCAGCTTCATTTCCTTTTATGATAATTCCTTTTGCGTTAAGCTGTTCCGCTTGTATGGCTTCTTCCAGACTACTGACCTGATACACTATAGACAGGTGTGGAGCTGTGGGAACTGGGGAGCCAAAAGGAAGAATGACGACGCTTACTTTCTCCGGAATTTCAAGGGATAGAAGTTTATCATTTGGAAAATAAATTCCATAAGTAAATATAGCAGTCTGATCAAGTTGATTCAGTGCTTCCTGAGCGTTGGCTAAGTCGTGTCCCAAACTTAATACGGGAAATGCACCCGCTTGATGGAGTTTGGGCATGAGATTGACGTCAGGCTTTTCAAAAGGCGTTAATCCAATAATGGTTAAATTTTTCATGCATTGATGATCTTGAAAATATAATAGCAGGAGATCCCATAACAAACATCAAAATCTTAGTGGTTTTGATAGGAGGGTTGTTATGGTGGAATAAAAGTAGTTAATTTCTATTATATTTTTAACAATAAAGGTAATTTGATAATGATTTTTTAACAAAAAAGTAGTAAATGCTTGAGTATTATTAACCAAAAGGCTACAAATTTATTGAAATTCAACCTGAGGTCGCTTTTTTGTGCTGTGTTTTGAGAAAAATAAATATTTATTTTATGTCTGAATAACTAAAGGGATAATTTTATCTCATAAAGCTTTTTGAGTTGTGTTTTATAACAATAGGTTGTCATTTTTGATTTTTACATTATGTTATGCACGATCCTTTTTAGGCCTCCGTAAAGCGAATAAAGCTTTTTGGAATGTAATTATCCTGCTTCGCATATTGGTTTTATATTTAACTTAAAAGTTAAATATAAATAATCGTTAATATCTTTCAATAGATCAGCTGATTACTTTTATTTTACATTTATGCTTGCAAAGAATGCCTAATAAGCGTATATTTGTGCCACACAAAACAAAGGTGATACTTTTCGGGGTGTAGCGTAGCCCGGTATCGCGCCACATTTGGGATGTGGAGGTCGTAGGTTCGAATCCTGCCACCCCGACTGAAAAGCTCTAACAAAAGTTAGGGCTTTTTTGTTTCTAGGAAGGATGAGAACCTACGACCTCTTAGGGACTATAAGGTTCGATCCGGAGGAGGCTCAGGGTCGTGTTTGGGCATTGGGTGGCTGAGCCAATCCTGCCACCCCGACTGAAAAGCTCTAACGAAAGTTAGGGCTTTTTTTGTTTCCAGGCAGGACGAGATCCTGCGACTTCTTAAGGAGCTACGAGGTTCGACCCAAAGGGTTCAGAGTAGTCTTTGGGCAAGGGGGGCTGAGCCAATACTGCCATCTGACTGAAAAAGTGTGATGTACATAACTTTTTTTTCATAGTCAACAACCAATATAATTTTCCATCTTGTTGAACAATACATAATCCACACCCTAGATTACGAGATTTCACCTTTGAGTGAGCGGTTTATTCAACTGTTGGAAGCCGAGGAATAGCGATTAAAGCTGATATAAAATAGACCGTTGTGCGATCTTTAATAATGGGGCTGCACTTGGGCAGCCCCATCGATTTGATCTTCTTTACTGTATGGCTATAATACCTTATTCTGCTTTAGAAACAACTTATAGTTGTCCTGATGTTCGAAATAGGCAACCTGACCTTCATTTCCGATAAGGACAATGTAGGCCTTTGCTTTATCTACTTTTGATCCAGTCTGTGGATCTATGGCATAGCGTACGTTCTCATCTTTTGGGATTCTCTCTTTGCAATTTTCACAACAGCCGTAATAGATCTTTCCATCCAAAGGTACCGCCAGTTGTTTTTTGCCCATAAATTCGTCATTGACCATACAGACCATATCCTGTGGCACCTGTTGTCCTTTTTCATAACCAAACTGCTTTTGCGTTACAGATGGCAAAACCGGATTGTTGTTTGTATTTTCAGGACTGCCACAGCTTATTGTCAACGTAATTAATAAAGCTGAAAATAGCATTGATCTTAAAATTTCCATATATTTTCTATTTAATACTTGTTCCTTCTATGATTTCTTCGGTGGCCATTTTTATCAGTTGGTCGCCCTCCATGAGTTCGCCGAAAACTTCAATTTTATCATTGAGTATTCTTCCCTTTTTTACCGGGATAAACTTTGCGCTTCCAGCAGTATTTTTGATGACATAGATTCCCATGTTGCCTTCGACCAATGCCGAACGTGGAATAAAGAAAGTTACTTTGCTGTTTTTAAGCTGAACTTTTGCTTCAGCGACCATAAAAGGTTTAAGATCCGGATCGTTATTGATAAAGTCCGCTTCAAACTTTTCGGATCGTAACTTCTGATCCAGTGTACCGCTTTTTCGGGTTATTGTTGCTTGGAAGTTCTTCTCAGGAAGTGCCCTTACAGTGAAGTTGACTGTATCCCCTATGGCTACATAGGGAACATGTGCTTCCGGAACCGATAGATTTAAACGGAGCTTAGACGAATTTTGGATGACAAGCAAAGGTGTTCCACTCATGGGGCCTACATATGCGCCAATATCTGTGTTTCGGGATGTAATGATGCCGTTGAAGGGCGCACGGATAATTAAATACTGATTGATATCCTGTATTTCTGTATAGGCGGCCCGAGCGGCTTTTACACTGGCTTCGTCCGAAAGTTTTTGTGCGGTAATCTGATCCAGAGCATCGCGGGCAATAGCACCCTTAGTCTGGTTTGCCCGAAACATACGATCGTAATTGGCTCTTGTTGCAGTGTAAATTGCCTCTTGCGAAAGTATTTTGGCCTTTGCATTGGCTATTTGAGCCTGCAACTCGGGTGCTTCCAGCACCATAAGTATCTGCCCTTTGCTGACCTTCGAACCAATATCTACATGGATCGTCTTGACATAACTCTGCACCTTTGCAAACAATGCTGTCTCCTGATCAGGTTTTAGTTCGCCCGCCAGTTGTAACGGAACAGTAGGATTCATTTTGGCAATCGGGATGGTCATCAAAGGCATGGATCCTATTTTGGCGGCTTTTGGGGTTTCCTTTGTGGCGCCGTTGTTCTCTTTTGTATCTTGGTCGCATGCGCTAAATAATAGCGCAATTGCTGGTAATATGATTGACTTAAATTTCATAAAGAATTAGATTTTTGTTTTAACAAAATGAATGCTTTCCTCATCTTCAGGATCCAAAGAAGGGGAGGTTGTTGTTGCTTTGTGCTGTATCCATACAAATACCAGCGGGAGGACGATCAGTACGGAGAAGGTTGAAAAAAGAAGACCTCCGATAACAGCGCGGCCCAATGGTGAGACCTGGTCTCCACCTTCACCAAAACCGATAGCCATCGGTAACATCCCTGCAACCATGGCAATAGTTGTCATGATAATGGGACGGATCCGAAGCTTGGCTGCCTCCATGGCGGAGGTTAATGCATTCTGGTTTTTCAGTCGTAGCGATTCTGCATTATTGATTAATAAAACTGCATTGGCAATCGAAACACCGACAGACATAATGAGTCCCATATAAGACTGTAAGTTGAGTGTCGAACCGGTTAATTTTAATAGTACCAAAGCTCCTAAGATCACAAAAGGAACCGTAGAGAGAATAACGAGTGATATCCGAAAGGACTGAAAAGTCGCTGTAAGCATCAAAAAGATAACCACAACGGCAACCAATAGACCTGTAGCGAGATTACTCATCGTCTCATTCAATACAGGTGCCATCCCCGCGACTTCAATATTGATACCTTTTGGTAGCTCGCCCAAAGATGCAATAGCAGTTTGAATGTCCTGCGAAGCCTGTCCCAGATCTTTTTTATGCAGATTTGCGGCAACCGTGGTGTAACCCATTGTCCCCAAATTATAGCTTTCACCAAGTTCTTTGGTTGCTGTGATTGTTGCGACATCGCCCAGAACAGGACGGTCTGCATTCTTAGAAAGTGTTAAATTCTCCAGTTCTTCTTTACTGTTTAATATATTTTGTGGCGTTTGAACCTGCACATCGTAGGCAATTCCCATCATTCCACCAACCCAAAAATTCTTATTGGTATAACGTGTGGATGCGGTAGCGGTAATCAGTGACTTTGCGATATCCTGTGCATCGAGTCCCAGTTGTGCCGCTCTTGTCCGGTCGATATTAATCTGTAGGGCCGGATAATCCATGGACTGGGGGATTTGTTGGTCGCGCAGGTAGTCGATCTCCTTTAACTTTCCGAGAAGTTTCTGCGCATACATGCGATTCATCTTTTTCATCATCCCTGAGATCCGGATCTCGATAGGTGTATTGGTGCCCTGACTCAGTATCTTCTCGGTAAGTTCAATGGGTTCGAAAGAGAGCTGTATCTCCGGCATCTTTTCATGAAAGTACTTTCTGAGTTCATCCTTTAGTTCATCCGAATTACCCTTGAGTTTCTTCAATGCCACCTGCATCAGGGCCTCGTGTGGCCCGGCATTGTATAAATAAATTGGGCTAACGGCGAAAGTGGAAGGGTGCTGACCGATAAAAACCGATGATATGGCAATATTATCAGGACCGACTTTATCTTTTAAAAGGGTTAGAAACTGTTTTACTTTCCCTTCGGTTACTTCGATACGCGTACCTTCAGGGGCTTTTATCCGTACCTGAAACTGACGGGAATTGACCGCAGGCAATACATCTTTACCAATTCCTTGATATAAGAAAAAGCATGCTACCAATGCAAAAATCAAACATAAGCTTACGATTATCTTGTGTCGGGCGACCAGATTTGACAATAGATGCAGGAAGCGCTCGCGAAAACGATCAAACCAGTTTTTCTTGTGTGCAGGATTATGGCATGTTTCGGGATCATGTTTCATCATCCAATTGGCCATCACAGGTACAAAAGTCTGGGACAATAAAAACGAAACAATCATTGAAAACCCGATTGCCAGCGCAAGAGGCATAAACAATGCGCCGGGAATACCGGTCATCATAAAGGCAGGAGCAAATACGGCCAGAATGCAGAGCATGATCAAAAGTTTCGGAAAAGCAATTTCCTTACAGGCATCCCAGATCGCTTGGGCGCGTGTTTTCCCAAGGGCAAAATGCTGGTGGATATTCTCGATGGTTACCGTACTTTCATCGACCAATATTCCAATAGCCAATGCTAGTCCCGATAAGGACATGATATTGAGGGTCTGTCCAAATAGCTTCAAAAATAAAATACCAGAAATAATCGAAATAGGGATGGTCATAATTACAATCAGTGCTGCCCTGCGGTCGTTCAGAAATAGAAGCACCATCAGGCCGGTGAGGACAGCGCCCAGAATTCCTTCGATGACCAGGCTTTTCAGGGCATTGCTGATATAGACCGACTGGTCAAATTCGTACGAAATGCTAACATCGTCAGGCATATTTCGCTGGATTTCGGGCAAGCGTTCTTTAAGTTTATTGACAACATCCAGGGTCGAAGCATTTCCTGCTTTAGCGATATTAATATAAACCGATCTTTTTCCATCAATCAGGGCATAACCTGTAGCGATATCAGCACCATCTTTTATGGTTGCCACATCACGGATGTATATATTGTCTACTGTGTTTTTAAAGATTGGAATTTCCCCCAGTTCTTCTATTTTCTTTACCGTATTGTTTGTCGGTGTCAGATAGTTTTTGTCTCCGATATAGACATTTCCGGAAGGAGAGGTGATGTTATTTCTACTGATGGCTTCAACAACCTGCTCCGGAGACAGGTTGTGCGCCCGTAGTTTGTAAGGATCTATGTTTACTTCTATTGTCCGTGGACTTCCGCCAAAAGGTGGAGCTGTTGTCAGCCCAGGTATCTTTATTAAGAATGGTCGGGCACTGAAGTTCGCGATGTCCTGTAGTTGATTGTTGGTTTTCGTATTACTGCGAAAGACCAATTGGCCGACAGGTTGGGAGGAAGCATCAAAACGGATGATGAACGGTGGTGGTGCGCCTGGAGGTAAAAATACCTGCGAACGATTGGATAGTGCATTGATGGTTGCAATTGCTTCCCCCATGTCAATACCCTCATAGAAAACAATTTTCATGAGTGTCAATCCCTGGGTATTCTTTGATTCTATACTCTTAATACCATTGGTAAACAGGAGCATGTTGACGTACATTTTGGTGAAATAACCTTCCATCTGCTGTGGGGTATAGCCGTTGAAAGAGTGGGCTACATAAACGACAGGCAGATCCATTTCGGGTAGGATATCTACTTTGACATCTTTGGTCGCTTTGATACCAAAGAATAACAGGCCAATGACAATAACCATGATGGATATTGGTCTTTGCAAGGCAAATTTGATGATGTTCATAAAGGATAGATTTAAGAATGATGAAGGAAAATATTGAAATCACCCTGCGCGGCGGCTAGCAATAGTAAGGCCTGCCAAACATTATTCTGTGCAATTTCATAATCGATCTCGGCTCTATTTAAACTATACAATGCCTGGGTATAATCAACCAGGGTTGTCAGACCATTTTCATACAGTGCCTTATGCTGTTTGTAAGCCAGACTGGCGGCAGACAATTGAATTTCAGTCTCTTTGAAGTTGTCAATGGCATTTTTAAGCTGAGAATCGGCGAGGAGAGACTGCGCCATAAAATCTTTTTTATGCTTTTCATGTTCTCTTTGGATTGCCTGGGTATACAATTTTTGCTCTCTGTTCCTGGTATCAGAACGGAAGATATTAGTCAGGTTCCAGCTTAATGAAACGCCAAGCAAATAGTTTGCTCGGTTTATACCCACTCCTTTAAAATAATTTGAAGAGTATGCCGAGTTATCCTGCATATAGTTCCAATCGAAACCGGTTCCACGTCCTTGTAGTACGCCAAAAGCGGAAACAGAGGGCATGCGATTGGATTTTAGGATCTCCTCGGTTTGTATGCTCTCATTGATTTTGCTGTTTTGGAATAGCAGGAATGGATGTTTTTCTACGGAACTTGCAAGTGGCGCTACCGTGCTGTTCGGGATGCTGGTATTATAAGTCGTATCCAGTTGATATGTTTTAAAATCATCATTTAACAAGATGGCGAGTTGTTTTGAGTACTCCAGCTCCTTGTCATACGATTTGATCTGTAGGGATTTTGCATTGGAAACTTCCGCTTTGGCCAATTGAGCGTCCACTTCGGCGATTAACCCACTTTCCGCCCTAGCGGCAGTCATTTCATAAAATACCTGCGCGCGATCCAGATTTTTCTCCTGGACATATTTTATCCGTTGGCTCGCCAGTAGATTCAGATAGGCGGCACTTGTTTTTATTTTGTGCTGAAAGATTTCCTGTACAAGATCGGCCTCGGTTGTCTGTTCCTTTATTGAGCCGAGGATCACCTGATTTTTGATCCTTCCAAAGGTGTATACATTCCAGTTGATATTGGCAAAATAGAGCGATCCAAATGCGGCATTCCAATTTTGCTCCGCTAGGGGCATGGAAGTTGCGCCCGATGCAAGACCGCCATGGGCATACATAGGACCATGTTGGGCATTTATTGTTCCAAAGCTCTGTTGTGCTGCTAAGGTGAGATCCGGAAGATATTGTTGTTTTTGAAAGGCAGTATGCTGTTTTGCTGCCGATGCAACAAATTGCTTTGATTTTATCTGGTCGTACTGTTCAACGGCACGTGTGAGGGCATCTTCGAGGTTTAAGGTCTGTGAAAAGCCATGTAGGTTCATTCCACAGATTACACCCAATGATGCAATGAGTTTTAATTTCATCGAAAATAAAATTTGTTAGTAGACATCAAGAATTAAGGTGGTACCTGTTTAGGCACCACAAGCATTTACAAGATGTATGCTATCAAATTCGATAAGTACAATGAAGGATATAGAGCGGATTGCTCCAGATGGGGCTTTTTAAGGATAGATAAGTGAGGTGTTTGTCGTTATCGCTATTGACAAAGGATATATCAAATAAGGCTCCCAACAGTTGGTTGGGTATGGCCGAACCCCAAAATTTTACCGAAAAGTCAAAGTGAGATTGCTTTTTTATGCTGTCGTTGAGTTTGACCAGTTTGGACTGATGTTTACAGCAGTCTTTCTTTTTTTCGTTTAATTTCTTGTCCTTTGAAGAACAGATCGGGCAAGGTTTATTGTTGTCAGGGTTTTCAGTATTCGTCCAGCTGTACAGTTTTACAGCTGTTCCTTTGCAAATATGCTGGTATTGTGTAAGGCCTAAGGCCAATACCGAGTATATCATGGAAAGAAAGATGACGAGTAATTTTTTCACCTGTTTTTAATTTATCTGTTGAATTGCCGGTAAAATCGCCAGCATCATAGGGTGCTAGACAAATCGCAATGGCTTTACGTATCAGTGATGCAAATATATTTTTTCTTTTAAAGGGTTATTTGTACAATTTCATCAAAGTTTTATAACATTTCTCCAAGACTAATGCGAGGCAAATTTATCGGAGGTAACTATAGGGGGTGTTAGAGTTTGGTATAATACTTGTAAATGTACCCCCAAAAAATAAATTATGAGCACATTAAAAATGAGTTTTAAGAATTGGATGCTGCTATTGCTTGGAGTAATTGCGGTGGGAATGACTTCTTGCAGTAAGGAAACCGTTGATAATATTGGAAGGGATGCTGCACTGAATATAATTCGGACCGGGAATTGGGAACGCTGGACTAAAACCGTTTCAGGAAATAGTGTTGCTGAGTTAAATGTGACCCGTGAAATGATGGAACAGGGGGAGACACTTAATTTTGATAAAGATGGTGCCTGGCATAAGAAAAAAGATAAATCTGCGGTAGCTTATGACTACAGTATGCCTGATTCAAAAACAATGATTTTTGATGGTGTTGAATATAAAATTCAGGAAAATATTGTTTCTACAGTATCGAAGCTCACACTGGTTAATCAGCAGGGGGCGATTAAAACCACCATGGTAATTAAAAGAAGCTGGTAATCTAGACGAGGTCAGATGGTCAGTAGCTAAATCTAAAATCTGCTGACCATTTATTTAAGGACATTTCGTTTGTAAATATATTGTTTATTGGTCTTTTTTAAATTATTTGTCAATATATCAGTTGGTTAAGCGTGTCGTTGAAAATAATTTTGAAAACAACATATTTTTAGTGTACTTTTGTGCCACACAAAACAAAGGTGATACCTTTTTCGGGGTGTAGCGTAGCCCGGTATCGCGCCACATTTGGGATGTGGAGGTCGTAGGTTCGAATCCTGCCACCCCGACTGAGAAGCTCTAACGAAAGTTAGAGCTTTTTTTGTTTCTAGGCGTGGAGAGAACCTGCGACCTTTTAAGTTGACATGAGGTTCGATCCGAAGGAGGCTCAGGGTTAGTGTTTGGGCATTGTGTGGCTGAGCCAATCCTGCCACCCCGACTGAGAAGCTCTAACGAAAGTTAGGGCTTTTTTTGTTTTTAGGCAGGAAGAGAGCCTACGACCATTTAAGTTGCTATGTGTTCGATCCGAAGGAGGCTCAGGGTTGTGTATGGGCCTTGTGTGGCTGAGCCAATCCTGCCACCCCGACTGAAAAGTTCTAACGAAAGTTAGGGCTTTTTTTGTTTTTAGCTAGGATGAGCCTGCGACCTCGCGGTGTTAAAGAGATTTCCGAATGATAACTTGGGTAGGATTGCGTTCGTTTAAAGTTTTCTTTTGAAGTATAGCCTTAGCTGCGGCTTTTCCCATCGCCCGAAAATCAGTAGATATCACCGTAATTCCCCCCTCAAGAATCTCTTTAACGTCAGTATCATTATAGGAAATAAGGCCTATATCCTCGCCCAATGTAAATCCATGTTTCTTTGCCAATTTAATTAAGGATACGTCATCCGAATCGTAGCGACTAAAGGTGATAAAGGCCGTATGCTTCTTAAACTTTGTCTCATTTACATCTGGAATAATGTCATAATTGATGCTTGATTCCTCACAGTACCGGACGAAACCTTTGATGACATGTTCGGCATGTAAAGCTTCGGGATGTGCAATCAATATAATCCTTTGATACTTTTGAATATTATTCTGCAATAAGGAAAGGCTATTATAAATATCGTATTCATAGTCCTGATAGATAGCCGTATAATTTCCGGAGAGTCCCAATTGATTGTAGTCGATAATAATCCGTTTGTTCGGAGGGATGAGATTGATGATCGGAGATGGGTCATCTTTCAGGAATGTAACAATAACAAAATGCGTATAGTTGTTGATGTTTTCGGTGATAATATTGCGAAAGACATTAAAGTTGTGATGATGAAAATAGACGTCGATCGCTGCGGTCCCTTTGGTCTCAACTAATAAAGATTGATAAATCTGTTCGCGCATGGTATTCATTTTATCCAGAAGTAACAGGATGCGATAAGAATGCTCCACCTGTTTTTTCTTTACATAATATCCTTTGCGATAGACAGACTCAATTATCCCTTTTTCGAGTAGATAATTAAGACCTTTCAAGACTGTCTCTTTGCTCATGCCGAGTTGGTCCTGCAATTGATTTAAAGAGGGAATACGGTCTCCAATATGTAGGTCATTTTTTTCGATCAATGCATGAATGTGATCTACTAATTGAAGATACTTCATGCGAGACACGTTGCCTGTTTCGTTTGTAGTGGACATGTGATGAATAGTCATTTACGATAATAGAGTCAAACTTAGATAAACTTGTTTTTATATGCAAGTCTTGATATTATTCAGATAACGGAATAAGTTTGATGATTTTCTCCCCCCTTGAAGATATTCTCAAGAAGAAACTACATCTTTTTTTATTTTTTTTTTGCAGGGGTAAATATAATTTATACTTTTATAAAAGCAAACCAGTCTAGACCAGACTAGATTGCGATGGATAACTAATTATAAATACTATTATGACTCTATTTCATCTAAAGGCGGCTCTGCTTTTATTGGGGATTTTTTTTCTAACGTTGTCCTCCTTTGGACAACAGCCCACTTCTGTCAAAGGAAGAGTGATGGATGTCGAAGGGCTTCCTTTGGTCGGAGTTACAGTATCTAATCAGTATAAAACTGTAACAACTTCCACAGACTCATTGGGAAATTTTTCTATATCGCCCATCTCTCAGGGTGAATTGTTACTTTTTTCAATGGTTGGCTATGTTACTGTAAAGCATGCGGCCAGATTGGATCGTTCCCAGAATATCCAGCTTTCACGAAGCGAACAAATACTCGATGATGTTGTTGTCATCGGCTATGGGACAACAACCAAACGCGATCTGACGGGAGCTGTAGGTCAAGCTAATTTGACAGATATGCGTAAAGCCCCTGTCGCCAATTTCGAAGAAGCCTTAGCCGGTCGGGTGGCTGGCGTTAAGGTAAGTTCAAATGATGGACAACCAGGAGCGGAACTCAGTATCGTGATTCGGGGTAATAACTCGGTCACACAAGATAACTCTCCACTCTATGTCGTTGATGGATTTCCGGTCGAAACATCTGTTGGGAATACCATTAATCCCGAAGAGATTGAATCTTTGGAGGTGTTGAAGGACGCTTCGGCAACAGCGATTTACGGCGCTAGAGGAGCCAACGGGGTGATTCTTATTACAACCAAAAAAGGTAAAGTTGGAACCCCGGTCATTAACTACAACGGTTGGGTAGGACTCAATCAGATCCTAAAAACGCAAGAACTGCTAAATCCATACGAATTTGTGAAATATCAATTGGAACAGAATCCCACCCTGTATACAAATATATACCTAAAGGATGGTAAAACTCTTGAAGATTATCGCAATATGGAGGGAATCAATTGGCAGGACAAAGTTTTTAGAAAAGCTGTTACCCACAATCATTCTATAGCGATACGTGGGGGGACCGATCGTACACGATATGCAATCTCTGGATCATTATTGGATCAGGATGGGATAATCCTAAACAGTGGATTTAATAAATATCAAGGAAGAATAGTGCTGGATCAGACTATAAATAACAAATTGAAAGTAGGCTTGAATCTAAACTATACGGCCTTTAAACGGTATGGTACCGTGGTGTCAGAATCTCAGCCTAGCCCGACTGCGAGCCTGATGTATGGGCTCTGGGGGTTTCGGCCAATCACTGGAAATGCGTTGACAGATGCTTCTTTGATAGACGATCTTTTTGATCCGGATATGGACCCAAGCTTAGGTACCGATTTACGGATCAATCCTTATCTAGCTGTGCAGAATGAGTATAATCCCCTGTTCAGTACAAATCTTGTTGCTAATGGTTATCTGGAATATAAATTGGGATCGGAGTTGACGTTTAGGGCAACTGGTGGCTATACCCGTATAAACCAACGACGGGAAGTATTCTTTAACTCAAAATCCAGAGCAGGACATCCCTTTTCAAACAATAAAGTAAATGGTTCTATTTGGAATAATGAAGTTACTAATCTATTAAATGAGAATACGCTGTCCTATGATAAGAAATTTAATGGGGGGCATCGGCTAAAGGCGGTCGTCGGGTTCACTGTGCAAGATGTCCGAAATTATACCAACGGATTTACGTCCATCTTGGTACCCAATGAATCATTAGGGATCAAAGGCCTGGACGAAGGACAGATTACGATGGCGCCAGTGACTGACGCATCCAATGGACTGATATCCTACCTGGGGCGGGTTGATTATAATTATCGATCAAAGTATTTGTTGACATTGTCTTTCAGAAGTGACGGTTCCTCCAAATTCCCGAAATCGAATAGATGGGCCTATTTCCCTTCGGGGTCTTTTGCATGGCGATTGAAAGAGGAAAACTTTTTGAAACCGATCAAGATGATCAGTGATGCGAAATTGCGCGTTGGCATAGGTTCTACCGGAAATAATCGTGTATCAGAGTATGCATCACTAACGGCCTTACAGATGAATCCCGCTTCAGGCTACAGTGTAGGTAACAGTGCCGGTCAGGGAATGGTGCCGACGAATCTTGGAAATCCAAACTTAAAATGGGAGACCACCGTGCAAACCAATGTTGGTCTCGACCTCTCCATACTCAAGAATAGAGTGTCCCTTACAACAGATTATTATCACAAGGAGACACGTGACCTATTATTGAATGCAACCTTGGCTCCCAGTATGGGATTCCTGACAGGCTTCAAAAATATCGGTCGGGTATCTAACAGCGGAATCGAATTTACATTGGAGACCAAAAACGTGCAGACTCCAAATTTCTCATGGAGTTCAAGTTTTAATATTGCATTTAATAAAAATAAAGTCCTTGAACTCAATGAAGGAGAGCCGAGTTTGGCAACACGTGTCACCTGGGGAAATTTCAATAATGCATATCCCTATATCGCAATACCCGGACAGCCAATAGCCTTATTTTATGGGTATCTTTTTGATGGTGTCTATCAGTACGCAGATTTTGATCTCGTCAACGGAGACTACCTACTAAAAGCGGGGCAACCCAATAACGGAGTCCCCAGAGCAAGCATTAAACCAGGTGATATTCGCTTTAAGGATATCAATGGCGATGGGCAGGTTGACAATTATGACCTGACAATAATAGGCAATCCAAATCCAAAACATATCGGCGGATTTAATAATAACTTCAATTATAAAAACTTCGATCTGAATGTTTTTTTACAATGGAGCTATGGTGGGGATATCTTAAATGCCAATCGCATTGAGTTTGAAGGCGGAGATCCTGTCGCCCGTGGTTTTCTGAATATGTTTGCTTCTTTCGCTGATCGCTGGACGCCAGAAAACCAGACCAACGCACTATATCGTGTCGGCGGTCAGGGGCCAGCAGTTTATTCTTCCAGAACGATTGAGGATGGATCATATTTGCGACTAAAGACCTTGTCTTTAGGATATACATTCAGTACTGATCAGCTCCGAAGATTACGAATGAAATCCATACGACTCTATGTGGCTGCACAAAATCTAGTTACATGGACAAGATATTCAGGGCTTGATCCCGAAGTGAGCACCCGTCCTGGAGCATTGACCCCTTCGTTTGATTGGTCTGCTTATCCGCGCCCTCGTACGATGACTGTAGGAATTGACCTTAATTTTTAACCTAACCTTTGATCAAGATGAAACGCATTTTTATTTTTTCCATATGTATCGCTTGTCTAACCAGTTCATGTTCCAAATTGCTGGATAAAGAACCTGACTTTGTGACCACTGAAAAATATTTTCGAAATGAAAGCGAATTAATGAATAGCCTCAATGGGGTCTATAACAGACTGATCGATACCTATGGGCGGATGTACAGTCGTGGACTTTTCAGTTATCTTGTCGTTAGTGATGAGGCCTATTTCAAAAATATATCAATAAACAATATTCGAGTGATGGTCATGGACGCTGCCGATTTGGACATTACTAGACTATGGGAAACCTTATACGAAGGGATAAATAGGGCAAATCTATTATTGGAAAATGTTGATCGTGTGGAGATGGATATCACCAAAAGAAACGCCATCAAGGGCGAAGCACTCTTTATGCGCGGATATTACTATTATATATTGACCGATTTCTTTGGAAAAGTACCTTTAAAACTGTCCTCTACGCAGTCTCCCAACGACCCTTACCCAGCTCAGGCAACACTGGCGGCTTTGTATACGCAAATTGTGAAAGATATGCAGGAAGCCGAAAACCTGGTTCACGAAAGTGGAGTAGTGGCTAATGAAAGAGTGAGCAAAACAGCCGTCCAGGCCGTACTGGCCCGTGTGTTTTTAAAAATGGCAGGACAGCCTCTCAATGACCACGCTCGCTATCAAAATGTTATCGAATATACGGATAAAGTGATTGCTTCAGGAAAGCATCAGCTGAATCCCAATTATAAGCAAATATTTATCAACCATTCACAAGATATCAATGAACCGAAAGAATGTCTTTGGGAAGTTGGCATGTTTGGAAATAAGATCGGCAACATCGATCAGGCTGGTATGGTTGGTATTGAGAACGGTATAGAATGTCCCGATGAACGTATTGGATATTCGGGCGGAGCAATGCGGATTACAGCCAAATTATACGATTTGTTTGGTCAGAAAGATACGATGCGGCGCGATTGGAGTATTAGCCCCTACCGATTTGTGACTACTGCGGGAGTTACGCAAAAACAATATTATAGTGGAGCTCAACTTTATGATCGAAACCCTGGAAAATGGAGACGGGAATATGAGACTGGTACCAAAGTAAGAAGTGCCAATTCAACCAATTTTCCAATTATAAGGTATAGCGATGTATTACTGATGAAAGCTGAGGCAGAAAATGAGGTCAACGAATCCCCAACTACTGCCGCCTACCAAGCAATCAATCAAGTGCGTAGGAGAGCTTTTGGTAAGGCGTTAAATGAGGTTAATGGAGATAGTGATGCGCCTGGCGGAATGGATAAAATAGCCTTTCTGGACTATATAAAAGACGAGCGCCTGCGCGAATTTTGTTTCGAGGGTATCCGGAGACATGATCTCATTCGTTGGGGAATTTATATACCTACGATGAATGCCTTGGGACGCGATATTTCAGTCAATGCGCCCGCAGCACACCGGTATGGTGGTAATGCTGGCCTGAACACGACGGAGAGAAATGTGCTGTTTCCCATACCAAATACAGAGATAACCATTAATAAACAGATTGTCCAAAATCCAGGTTGGTAAATCTAGTGGATCAAAAAATAAATAGACACAGATGAAAATATCGATGATGTATCTCATGCTGGCCGTATTGTGTGCCAGTTGTATGAAAGAGGATATTGCCAGTGCCGATATGGAGGTCAGGACGAATGCCTCAAGTTACAAGGTAGGTGATACCGTTGTATTCCGATTTGAAGGAACCCCTGACAATATTGTATTCTATTCTGGAGAGAACGGACACAACTATGACTTGAAAGATCGCCTTTATGCGGATAACGATTTACAGGTAGATTTCAAAACACTCGTACAATGGGGTGTTATTTATGACAATCTAAAACTATTCGTTTCCAATAATTTTAGCGGAATATACACTAGAGAAGAGGTTGACAAAGCCACTTGGACCGATATTTCAGACAAAGCCGTTTTCTCCACAGGGCAAGATAATACGCCTTCCGGAACCGTAAGTCTAAAATCGTATCTCAATCCGGTTGACACGGGATCAACATATTTGGCATTCCGGTACACTGACTTCCAAAAGCCGCAACAGAACAGATGGGTCATTCGCACTTTTAATGCGGTAAAGGTATCGCCAGAAGGCGTGCAGACTAATGTTGCTACGATATCCAATGCGGGCTGGAATGCCGTAAGTTTTCTAAATGACAGTAAGGTATGGACGATTTCCGCAACGCAGCTATTGATGTATGGTGGTGTTGCATCCGATACCGACAATGATGATTGGGTGATTACCAAAGGTTTTAAAGTAAAGGAGTCCATTGCGGACAAAGGAATAGCACTAAAAAACATCAGCTCAAACCTGCGGGAATACAAATATGTATACAAGACCCCAGGTGTCTATAAAGCTGTGTTTGAAACCTCCTCCGACTGGTACAGTGGTCGTAAAGCAGGGTACGCCGAAGTTACAATAACCATTACACCATGATCGATATGCAACGGTTAAATAGTAGAGGATACAGTCATTGCGCTGGGGTATGGAGGACGATGATGATACTGCCATTTTTATGCTTCGCAAGTGTTTTCGCACAAAGCGAGGCTGATGTACGCCTAGAAAATAGTGTGATGCAACTGATCTGGCGTGAGGGTAAAAATGGCTATCAGCTTCAATCCCTCGCCTTGAAAGATGGAGCGGGAGGAAAAAAGCAGCTAACGATGGCGACACAGCAGCGAACGATCCTTTACGCCAAAAATAAGCCGCTAGATAAATCTGCAACTGTTTATGATCATGATGGGAAGCTCATTCATTTTCCAGACTCTCAATATCGCTATGTAATTCCAATCTGGTCACAAAGTTTATCGCCTGTGAGCCTGAATACTGCAGGAGAAGTATTGCACTATCAACCGACTGCAGTGACTTCAACTTTACACTCGGGGTTGAGATTTCAATACGAAAACGAAAAAATTGCCCTGTCAGAAGAATGGAAACTTGATCCAGATCATACGCATGATATCCGTGTACAGATGACTTTAAAAGCGAAACAAAGCGGTTATTATTCCTTGTCATCGCCATCACTGGCGATTGGTGATCGCAAGCAGTTTCAATGGGCGATGATTCCGGGATTATTCCAAGGAGCAGCGCTCAATCCTGACTTTGTGGATGCCTACGCTTACGGACATGGTATTCCTGATCGCCCAGTCATTGTCCGTGAACGTACGGCCTCTACATTAGCGGCGCTATTAACAACACAATCTGGAGTGACCTTAGCGACCGTAGCTGAACCCGGAACTGCGAGGGATCCCTGGTTGAAAGACACAAAGACTCATGCGGACTGGAAACTTGGATTGTCATTGATGAATCGAAATAACGAGCTTACACCGACACTCTATCATCCAGTACTGGGTGAGGCAGGGTCTTACTTGAACGAAGGACAAGAGATAACATTTTCTTTTCGCTATACAATTCAGCAAACTTCGTGGTACAATGTCCTAGGGCATGTGATAAAAGATGTTTATAAGTTTAGTGATTTTTTAAAATTGAAAGAGACGAATCGTTCCTTAACGGATCGTCTTTACGCGATGTATGATTATGTCCTCGCAGATAGTACTTCCAAGTGGCGGACCGTGAATGATAAGAATACGATGATTGGTGCTCAGGATTATCTGGGAGGTGTGTATGGATCTGCAAAAGATGCCATGAAAAATTCCGATTATGGTGCGATGTGGATGCTGGCTAGACTGACTGGAGATACCACACTCAAACAGCAACGACTCCCTGCAGCCCTAAACTTCAAGTTGCAGCAACAACAGCGGAAACCTGGGTTCTTTTATGGATCAGCTGCCGGGCAGTATTACCTATATCGCAGTCAACAGTTTACCGAAGAATGGGGGCCGTATAGCGAGCCCATTGGCACCAGCTATTACATGTTGATGGATATCGGCAATATATTACTTTTTGAACCAGATCGATCTGATCTTAAACAAGCCTTGCGTAAAGCCGCAGATTGGTTGCTGTCAAAAATGCATCCCGATGGGCATTGGGAGGTTGCCTATGATAATAAGTCAGGGCGTGCTATGTTTGAGGACATATCCGATCTCCGACCAACATTTTATGGACTATTGGTTGCGCATCAGTTGTTAAAGGACGAAAAATATCGAGTTGGCGCAATTAAGGCCGCAAACTGGTTTGTCGAACATGCAGCAAAAAAAGGATGGTTCCTTGGTGTTTGTGGTGATACGCGATTTGCACCTGATTTTGCGACGGCACAGTCTATACAGGCCCTCCTCGACATGTATACATTGACCAAGGATTCACGCTATCAAACAGCGGCTTATCAGGTCGCCAGATATTATACAACATCGATCTATACGCATCCCATCCCATCTCGGGAGCTCAAGCGCGTGAATGGGACTGCTCGTCAAGATTGGGAAATCAGTCAAGCGGGGCTGGGATTTGAACATGGAGGTATTATGGGCTCTGCAAATCATCATGGTCCTATTCTGCTATCGAGTCATGCGGGGTTGTTTGTAAGACTTTATGCGCAAACGAAAGACAGCCTATTGCTGGATATGGCAAGAGCAGCAGCTTGGGGACGGGATGCTTTTGTGGATGCCAATACCGGAGTCGCCTCTTATTACTGGGATGCGATGAATAAAGGGGCAGGGCCATTTCCACATCATGCCTGGTGGCAATTGGGATGGATTACCGATTATCTAATCTCCGAAGCAGCGGTTCGTTCCAATGGTAAAATCTCCTTTCCCAGTGGATTTATAACACCTAAAGTTGGGCCACATCGCAGCTACGGTTTTGATAAAGGGAGGATATTTGGAACGCCCGTCGATTTGAAAATGAAAAAGGAACTTATCAACCTTGATAATGCACAAATAGATTATATCCTGGCAACGAACAGCGATGATAAGCAGCTCTATATTGTTTTGCTGAACAATAGTGTGGATCAGCAGGAGATTCAGCTCAGGGTGGATAAAGGGCAATCCCAGCGTCTGTTTGGATCAGGTCAGCTGGAGGCCTATCTTCTCAACGCCAATGGCGAACATGAAATAGAAATGCCAGCATCTCCGGAGTGGAAAATCACCCTGCCGGCAACGGGACTAAAAGTAATGAAAATCAACTATCAATAACCATTTAAAATCAACTAATAGTATGAATAGCAACATTAAACACTTAAAAAACTGTTGGATTTTACCAGGATTCTTTGGACTAATATTTACGTTTTTAAGTTGTACAGGGATCGAAAAGAGCTTACAGCAAAATCAACAACAAGTAGAGCATAAACTTGCACGAATGGCCTCTGCTGCCGGGCAATTGGATTCACCGATGGTGAAAAGTCTGGCTTATCAGGTTATCGTCAACAATGATACCTTGGACGTATGGCAAGAAACCTGTTATGATCTGGACCAAAATGGTGGACAGACGGATGTACATACCGCATTGTTTAATTATGTGCCAGGTACACAGGTCAAGATTATTTGTAATAGCGCATTCTCAAATTTTACGCTTTCGCCTAAAAGATTGAATATTCCGGTTGTGAAGAATGGAAATGAATTGACATTTAGCATTCCGGAATATTACAATTATGCGTTAGCTATCCCTGGTCGAGCACCCTTGCTATTATTTGGATCGCCCGATTACAGTGCCTATAAACCTGGGGCGGTTGTTTTTGCCAAGGGAATACATTATGGCGTAAACGGAGTTTTTAAACTTGAGTCCAATAAAACCTATTATTTAGAAGAGGGAGCAATTTTAAGAGGAAAGGTATTGATCGAAAATGTGTCTAATGTCAAATTGATCGGTCGAGGTTATATTGATGATCGTACTGCTCCTGTCGCTGGAAACTTTGTCAAAGTCTACCGTAGTCAAAATGTGGAACTCCGGGGATTTGGCGTTCGGCATGCCGCTTTAGGGTGGCAAGTGGACATGGTCAATTCGTCGAATGTCAACGTTTCCCATCTCAATCTATTGAGCTTCGGGCAGAACAATGATGGTTTGGATTTGGGTTCAGGATGCCAAGATGTGCATTTCTCCCACTGTTTTATTGGATCGGGGGATGATGGTTTTGGTTGGCACGCAACAAATGCGGCTGCAGATGGTGAAACACCACTTTTAAATTGTAGCGCCCACGACTGTATGATCTGGAAAAACCAGGTGGGCGTAGGTATTCGTATAGGTTCTTCCTTAGAAACCAGTAGTGTCGAACAGCTCACATTCAAAGATATTGATATAGCCAAAATGACTTGGGGAGGTCATTCTGTGGCGATACCACATTCGGATTGGGCTGATGTGAGGAATATCACCTTCGAAGGGATCCGTGATGAGACCATCGGAAATACACGATTCGTGCTGATGTATATTAAGCAGAACTCGAATTCAAATCCAGTCTATAGACCTGGAACCATTTCTAATATTCGATTTATTGATTGTGTCAGCAGTGCCACAGCGGCAACCTTCGAGGGTTATGATGCGGAGCACATGATTAAAGATGTGACCTTCAAAAACGTAAAGGTCGGGGGCAGGAATATGTTGCAATCTGATATCGTCGCGAATTCCTTTACTTCGAATATCACTGTTGTAGATTGATGTTAAAAATATTTTACGAGAACTTGTATTCAAATGGTATGCGTAGCTATCAATTAATCATAACGATCCTATTGTTTTTTTTTACAATGACTGATTTGAGTGCGCAGAATACCAGGGAGCTCGATAAGATTGCAGCTTCACAAGGTACCGCCTCGCAGCTATTATTTTCTGTGGATCTCCATAAAGAGGAGCTTATTCATCCAAGTGATTTTGAGCGAGATGACGAGTGTATAGTTCGCGGTGGTATTCCTAATTTTCTTGCTAAAATTACCAATGGTCAAGATGTGACCGTCGCATTTATTGGTGGTAGCCTGACACAAGCAAATTATTGTTACCGGATGCAGATTTCCACCTATTTGCAGGCACGTTATCCATCCACCCGATTTAATTGGGTCAATGCTGGCGTATCTGGAACAGGTACGGATTTGGGGGCCTTTAGAGTTCAGGAGCAGGTATTAACACAGCACCCCGATCTGGTTATCATAGACTTTGCAGTCAATGGCGCCTATGCAGCAGGCATGGAAGGTATGGTCAGGCAGATTATCCAACACGATCAGCATACCGATATCTGTTTAATTTATGCCATCTTGGCTGCACAAACCAAGGTATATAATAATGGAAAGATACCGCCACATATTGAAGCTTTGGAAGCATTGGCCGATCATTATAGTATTCCTACAATACATTTGGGAATGGAGATTGCGCGCTTGGAATCTCAGGACAAGTTGTTGTGGAAGGGAAATGCAGGTTCAGCAGGAGAACGTATTTTATTTTCTACAGACGGAATCCACCCGCTGAAAGCAGGTGGTGATCTTTACGCTGCAGCCATTGCCCGTGGGATTGAGAAGATGAAAGGACGTTCACAAATGGATATACATCCATTGCCTCATCCGCTGATATCTGATGAATGGGATATCGCAGGGATGTACATGCCTACTGATATTGCTGATTTTGATACTAAATGGGCCGTCCTTCCTACAAAAGAATCCAAATTAAAGGCGTTCAATGGATGGTTTGACACGGTGATGGTAGCTGGGGAAGAGGGAGCGCGATGTTCATTCACTTTTGAAGGCGATATATTTGGTCTGTTTGATATTGGCGGACCCGAGGTGGGGCAGCTTGAGGTATGGGTAGATGGCCGTCAGGTAAAACTACAGAAATTACAGTCAGATAGTTTTCAGCCGTATGAAATGACAATAGGGGATAAGGGTGATACTCTGTTGAATCGTTTTAATGCCTACTGTAATAATCGATATCGAGGTCAATATGATTTGATCAAATTGCCAAAAGGGAGGCATGAAATCAGTTTTCGTATATCGCCATTGAAAGCCGATAAAAGGATGATTTTGGGACCATCTCAACAAGAAGATATTGTTCAATACCCCGAGAAATATGACGCATCTGTAATTTATTTAGGACGGATACTGTTACGCGGGAAACCAATTTTAAATACTGCTAGAAAATAAGAAGTATGAAATCATCGTGATTTGAAAGCAGCGTGAACCGAGTGAACCGAACGATTGAGCTCATGAATGCTATTGAAAATAAATACTTATGAATGTCTTAAAGGGGAAAATCGAGTAATGAATAAAAAAATAACTAGATGAAAGCAATTCAATTAATAAAGCTATTCGGCTGTCTACTACTCAGTTTGAGTATATCTTTTACCTACGCCCAAGCTGTATTGACACAGCAGCAGAAATGGGAGGAAAAGATACAGCGCTATGAACGTCTGGATAAGCAAAATCCACCACCCGACAATGTCATCTTATTTGTTGGTAGTTCGACCATTGAAAATTGGAAAACGCTCAAGGACGATTTCGTCGGTCAGGCTGTACTGAACAGAGGGGTCTCCGGAACCAAGACAATAGATCTGTATACCTATAGAGACCGATTGATTACACCATATAATGCAAAGCAAATTTTTATTTATGAAGGCGACAACGACATTGGGCTGCATTGGTCTACAGATCGTATTGTAGAGCAGTTTGCTGCCTTGTTTAGTGAAATACGAAAAACCAAACCGCATGCTGAGATAATTTATATCTCCATCAAACCTTCACCGCGCCGATTGAAAGATAAAATACAGATCGAAGAGGTTAATGGGCGTATTAAACAGTTTTTAAAACAACAATCTGGGACTGCCTACGCGGATGTATATTCTAAAATGCTGGATGTTCACGGTGATTTAGTTCCGGCATACTATCGGGAGGATGGTCTGCACCTAACCGCCGAGGGGTACACTATTTGGAAAGATGTAATTTCCGAATTTATAAAATAGACAAATTTACCCCAGTATAAGGGGGTGAATAAGATGATAAACTAGATAAAAAAGAAAGTATATATGATTTATAGCAAGGGAGGAATCTCCAGAACATTAAAGAATGAAGTTGTTACCGCCGATTTAGCGGTTGTGGGTGGTGGTATGTCTGGCGTGTGTGCTGCGATTACAGCAGCTCGGCAAGGTTTGCGTGTGGTATTGGTACAGGATCGGTCTGTACTTGGGGGGAATGCCTCCAGTGAGGTTAGATTGTGGATATTGGGTGCCACTTCCCATATGGGAAACAACAATCGTTGGAGTCGAGAAGGTGGGGTTATTGACGAAATATTGGTTGAAAATGTATATCGCAACCCCGAGGGTAATGCCGTTATATTGGATATGATTTTACTTGACAAGGTAAAACAAGAACCCAACATCCGATTGTTGCTTAATACCAGTGTCTATGAAGTCCACAAAGAAGCTGATGAACGGATCAAATCATTAAGTGCTTTTTGCAGCCAGAATTCCACACAATATACCCTTGAATCATCTTTATTTTGCGATGCTTCTGGAGATGGTATAATCGGTTTTCTCTCTGGAGCGGCTTTCCGCATGGGCGCTGAAACAAGGGAAGAATTTGATGAGGCTATGGCACCAGATATTTCCTATGGAGAGCTTTTGGGGCATACACTCTATTTCTATACCAAAGATGTCGGAAAATCAGTGTCTTATACTGCCCCTGCTTTTGCCATGGATGTTACCAAAGAAATACCACGGTTCAAAAATTTCAATGCCAAAGAGCATGGCTGTAAGTTATGGTGGGTGGAGTATGGTGGACGTCTAGATACCGTGCACGATACCGAAGAGATCAAATGGGAACTTTGGAAAATCATCTATGGTGTGTGGGATTATATCAAAAATTCAGGACAATTTCCTGAAGCTGACACGCTGACGTTGGAGTGGGTTGGAATGGTTCCCGGAAAGCGAGAAAGCCGTCGGTTTGAAGGCGATTATATCCTGACACAAAAAGATGTGGTCGAGCAGCGTCAACATCAAGATGCCGTAGCCTATGGTGGCTGGTCCATCGATCTGCATCCTGCGGATGGTGTCTTTAGCGAACGTCAGCCCTGCAACCAATGGCATAGTAAAGGTGTTTTCCATATCCCTTATCGCTGTTTATATAGTCGTAATATTCAAAACCTCTTTTTGGCGGGTCGCCTGATCAGTGTATCCCATGTTGCATTTGGTGCAACTCGGGTAATGGCGACATGTGCGTATGTCGCACAGGCTGTAGCGATTGCTGCAAAACTATGTGTTCAACATCAACTTGTACCACGGGAAGTTGGTCAACCTTATTATATGACCGAATTGCAAAAAGAGCTTCAACGAGCCGGTCAGTATATACCAGGTTTTCATTTGTCTGATAACAGCGATCTTGTACAGCAGGCAGAACTCACTTCTTCAAGCAATTTGGACTTTAAAGGGTTCTCCAAAGAAAATATTTTGTGGAAAAATCTGGACATTTCCGCCGCACAACTTCTTCCTGTCGTTGCGGGTACCTTGCCTATCTTTCTTTTGGAGATTGAAGCTATGCAGCCAACAATATTGGAAGTAGCGCTGAGAAGCAGTGAAAGGAAAGGTGGTTTTACGCCAGATCACGAGCTGGGAAAAATTAAAATTAATGTAAAATCTGGTGCTCAAACAGTAACGTTGGATTTTGGATTGAAGATACATGAGGATCAATATGTTTTCCTTACATTTCTCCAAAACGAACATGTGCGATTGGCCTATACCTCTCAGCGAATATCTGGATTGCTTTCTGTTTTTAATGGAGTGAATAAAGCGGTTTCAAATAATGGAAAACAGGTCGCCCTGTCAGGATCTGGAGTGGATTCATTTGAATTTTGGACGCCACAACGCCGGCCCGAAGGACATAATCTCGCCATTCAGCTATCATCGGGACTGTCCGTCTTTGGGATCGAAAATGTGCGTAATGGTATTGATCGGCCGACAATTCGTCCCAACGCCTGGGTTGCTGCAACAGACGATAATAAGCCTATAATTTCAATTAAATGGACGCAGAAACAGACCATAAGAAGGATCGAAATTAATTTTGATACCGACTGGGATCATGCGATGGAGTCCGTATTAATGACCCATCCTGAGACCGTTATGCCCTTCTGTGTGCGGAATTATAGCATTGAAGATGGAAATGGGAAGACTATTTATACGCAGCGGGGCAACTTTCAGACCAGAAACGTGATAGAACTTTCGGAACCTTGTATTACAGACCAGCTGATGATATCTCTTGAGCACCCTTCTCCAAATGTATCAGCTGCCGTTTTCGCTATCAGGTGTTATGCATAGTCTTATAAATGATAATATTCAGTAATTTAATAGTTGATACAAGATGATAGATACAATAGTCATAATCGTTTTTTCGGTGTTCATCATGCTGGTTGGAATAAGCTTTTCACGAACCGGAAGAAATTTGAAGTCCTTTTTCGCTGGAGGAGAATCCGTGCCCTGGTTTATAGGGGGGATGTCCCTGTTTATGAGCTTTTTTTCAGCGGGTACTTTTGTCGCATGGGGTTCAATAGCGTATAGTCATGGCTGGGTAGCGATTACCATTCAGTGGACTATGTGTATAGGTGGGCTGATTACAGGTCTTTATCTGGCGCCCAAATGGAAGGCCACAGGGAATCTTACTGCGGCCGAGTTTATCAAGGATCGCTTGGGGAGTACGGTGCAGAAGTGTTACATCTATGTCTTCATGATTGTTTCGGTATTTCTCAAGGGCTCAGTATTGTATTCTGTAGCCAAACTTGTTTCCGAATCATTGGACTATCCCTTGATTCCAGTTACCATTGTGCTGGGAATCCTAATGATTGCCTATACCGCCATCGGCGGTTTGTGGGCCGTAATGGTGACGGATATTCTACAGTTTGTCGTCCTGACAGCGGCGATTGTAATTGTCATTCCATTGGTTTTTGACGAAGTTGGTGGTGTACAGTCCTTCTTGGACAAAGTGCCAGATGATTTCTTCAACGTTGTAAACGGTGAGTATACCTGGGGTTTTATTTTAGCTTTTGCATTGTATCATATTTTTTATATCGGAGGCAACTGGACGTTTGTACAGCGGTATACCAGTGTTGATACACCACGATCGGCGTCCAAAGTTGCTTATTTATTTGCTGCGTTGTATATTGCTAGCCCGATTTTGTGGATGATCCCACCAATGGTTTACAAAGCGATCAATCCAGATTTGACCGGCTTGGCGACAGAGACGGCTTACATTATGGTTTGTAAGCAGGTACTCCCTGCAGGATTGCTTGGATTGATGCTCACAGGAATGTATTTCTCTACATCCGCATCCGCAAATACGGCCTTAAATGTTGTATCAGCTGTTTTTACAAACGATATCTATAAGGGAACCTTAAACCCGCAAGCGTCAGAAAAAAAGCTGATGTTTATCGCTCGCGCATCATCTTGGTTTTTTGGGTTTTTTATGATTATTGTTGCGCTTATCGTACCATTGATTGGTGGGATAGTCGAGTTCACCCTGAGTATAGGCGCCATTACAGGCGGGCCATTATTGGCGCCACCGATATGGGCATTGTTTTCAAAGCGATTGACAGGAAAGGCCACTGTTTATATAACTGCTGTCAGTTTAAGCGTCAATCTGCTGTTTAAGATTATTTTTCCTTTGTTGATAAACTATAAACTTAGCCGCGCCAACGAGATGCTGCTTGGTGTTGTACTTCCCTTCGTTTTGTTGGTTTGTGTCGAACTGTATGCGAAATCATGCGGGAAGATAAGTGCAGAATACCTTGCACTCAAACAAACTAAAGCAGCACGTAAGGAAGCTGTACAACAGATTGATAAAGAAGAAGAGATGGCACTGAAAAATCAGAATAAATTTGGATTGAAGATGATTGCATTTTCGCTCACCTTTATTGCGCTGTTGCTTTATGTACTGTGCTTTTTCTTTGCCGACCGTTCTCCATTAGTTGGTGGAATTGCTACGGTAATACTTATCAGTTCATTGATCCCATGGCGAGCAGCCCATCGCGTTTTTATGGATCGGATTTAAAATCAGGTTAATTTGCAAGCCATCGTATTCTTAGCATTTTTTAACACGATACTCCTTGGATACCAGAGGCGAAACAGTTAAATTGCTGGAAATTTATTGTCAATTAGAATATAAACATAAACAATATGAAAAGAAAAGCGGCATTTCTTTTAGGGCTTTTGGCTTCCGCTGCGCTACCGCAAGCAACTTTCGCTAAAGATTCGATAAAGGAGTCAATTGTTCAAAACCAAGAAATTGAGGGAAAAGAGCTGATCGGGCGATGGGATATAGAAGTTGACGTCAATGGCACCCCTGCGCCTTCCTGGCTTGAAGTGAAGTTGTCAGGTTACAAGACTTTAGTAGGCCATTATGTGAGTACTTCGGGGAGTGCACGGCCTGTTTCACAGGTTTTTTATGAAAACGGGAAGTTCAAATTCGCAATTCCACCGCAATGGGAAGGCGGAAAGATGAATTTAAGTGTAGAAGGGGAGATCCTAAATGGCACATTGCAAGGAACCATAACCGAACCAGATGGAAAAACACATCGTTTTAAAGGTGTACGTGCACCTGAATTAAAAAGAACGGCTGCCGTAAAATGGGGTAAGCCGATCCAGCTTTTTAATGGAAAGGATCTGTCGGGATGGAAAGCTACTGGAAAAACCAATCAGTGGGTTGTGAAAAACGGTATTTTAACCAGCCCGCAATCGGGTTCTAACCTAGTTTCGGAACAAAAATTTGAGGATTTTAAGTTACACGTTGAATTTAAAATTCCTTCGGGCAGCAATAGTGGGGTTTATCTTAGAGGGCGCTATGAGGTGCAGATTGAGGATAGTCCAAAAGATGCACATCCCAATGCCGTCCTTTTTGCAGGAGTCTATGGCTTCCTTGCGGCAAATGAGATGGTGAACAAAGGAGCCGGGGAATGGCAGACCTATGATATTACATTGGTAGGACGTCTGGTGACTGTTGTTGCCAATGGTAAAACAGTGATCAGCAATCAGGAGATTCCGGGCATTACCGGCGGAGCACTGGATAGTAAAGAGGCTGAACCTGGTCCGATCTATTTCCAGGGCGATCACGGACCGGTTGAATTCCGTAAAGTGGTTATTACACCGGCCGTTAAATAACCCTAAAAGTTGGACCAAGTTAGAAAGTAATTATTCATATGATGAGCTCGATATTTTATCGGGCTCATTCCTTTTAGATTCCAATGACAACGACCACCACGTCTTCGTTCTGGTAAGAAGTGTAGTACCGATCAATTGAACCACTTTCTTTGTAATCCTGTAGTTCCTTAAATATCATTTTTTTTAAGGTACCTTTTCCCTTCCCATGGATAAATTTGATTTCGTTCATCTCCCAATAAATGGCTGCATCCAGGTTGGATCTGAGGTAATCAATAGATTCGAGCATAAGTTCGTCAGCCGAGTAGTCTTCCCAATCTTCGAGGAAAGCATCTGCGTGTAGATCAACTATAGCGGGTGGTTTGCGCATGATTCAAATATATTACAATGCCGCAAATGTAAAACAAAACAACGACTTAGTAGGCGAGATCGGCGATGAAATCAACAGCTTGGGCGAATTTTTCATGCCATTTTTTTATAATGGCAGCAATTTCATATTCCTCTTTCTCAGCATGATTTAACATCAATAACTCCAGCGATTGCAATAACTGCTTATGATCCAGGAACAAACCGTCGTAATCACGGTAAGCAGAAACTGTTTCTTGAATAAGTTGCAGACAATCGTGTCTGGACACGATTGTCACATGCCGGGAAGAAATGCGGTCTAATAGCCATTCTTTTTGGAAGTCAGAGGCAATGTGTCGATCACATGCCTGGTTAAACAATATTTCAAATTCAACGAGCTGGCTTTTTAAACCATGTATAGCGGACTGGAGCTCCTCAAAAGTGCTGATGATCCTTTCCTGTATTTCCATGTTTTTTGATATAATAGCCATGATATTTTTACTTAAATTTTATATAATATTGGTTATTAGAATTTTAAATAAAAGCATGTAAGGTATATACAAATGGTTTGAATAAATGTTTTTCTTAATTTGAATAATAGTTGACCAACGATAGCCAGGGTCCAGCATAACAGTTATTGGATCTTGAGAGCTTCCAGGAGAAAACAGCGTCGATTACCCTAATTCCTCTGTAACTGAAAAATAGGTAATTTGCTTTTTTTTTGCGTTATTCGCATTGCATAAAAACAGGTTAAAAATAGAATTGAATGAAGGAGCAAACAATCGGAGGCTATCAATTGGAAATATGTTCCAATTCAGTGGCTTCAGCAATCGAGGCGGAGAAAGGCGGTGCGACACGTGTTGAATTTTGTCAGAATCTCGAGAATGGCGGTACAACCCCTTCTTTTGGCCAATTGAAGCTGGTGCGCAAACTTGTTAAAATCGGAATTCACGTGCTGATCAGACCACGTGGAGGCGACTTTCTGTATACGGAAGAAGAAATGCTGGAGATGATTGCCGATATTCAGCTCTGTAAGGAATTGGGGATGGATGGAGTCGTTATCGGTGTGTTAAATGCCGATGGTACCGTGGACAAGGTCAATACGGAGCGTTTGGTTGATGCTGCAAGGCCTATGCATGTAACATTTCACCGTGCTTTTGATCGTGTCAAAGATCCCCTTGCTGCATTGGAAGACGTTATTTCCCTAGGGATTGATCGTATTTTGACTTCGGGTCTACGGAATTCAGCCTTGTCAGGTGCGCCGTTGCTGAAACAATTGATTGAACAGGCTGCCGGACGTATTGTAATTATGCCGGGTGCTGGAGTGGATTCTTCCAATATCAGAACGATCTTAGCAGAAACTGGAGCTATTGCTATACACAGTTCAGCAAAGGAGAGCCAACCATCAAAGATGCAATTTTCGCAGGATCAGGTGAAGGGAATGGATGAAGCCCAGTGGATGAGCTCAAAAGAAAAAGTCCACCAGATGGTAGACTTATTAAAAAGCCTTTAAAGTATAACTTTAAAGGCTGCTAATTTCTTTGTGCTTATTTAGCTTCTGTAGCTAATTGATTTAAGATAGCATCGTTTTTAACGATTTGGTTGTCAGCTTTCATTTTTGATCTTGAACCTAACTCCACGTTAGTTCCCAATTTCAAGAACTGAACTTCAACACGTGAAACAGTTTTATTTCTTCTATCTTTTCTTTTTAAACGTGTAACTCCCATTTTGATAATATTTTTATTGTTTAAAATAAAACGAGGTCGGAAGCGGATTCGAACCGCTGTAGGAGGTTTTGCAGACCTCAGCCTAGCCACTCGGCCATCCGACCCTATTTTTTCCTTTTGAAGGTCTGCAAAAATAAAACTTATAATTGGAATTAAAAAATCTTTGTGATAAAACTTTTGCGTTTTTGAGCATTATCTTGAAAACCAAGGGGGTAGTTTTTGAGTATGTTGCTAATCTCGGCTTTAGGAGTAGAAATGCTAATGTATACGATCGGTTGAAAACGTTGAAATTTCTATAAGCTACTGTATCATTTAGAGGACATTCAAAAAAAATACGGCATGAGTTTTTTCTTTTGTTTTGAAGTGAAAATGAATAGTTTATGCATTTTGGAATAGATATTGCAAATGTCACTGTAATAAATCTCATACAAGAAATATATGAGAGTAAATGATAGAAGAACAAAGTAAATTAAATTAGGAAACATGAAAAAACTATTATTATCTGCAGCAATTTTATTTGGTTCATTAGGAGCTTTTGCACAAGGTGGATTGGGATATGGACTCCGTGCGGGTGTAAATATTCCTAAATATTCAATAGGTGACGGAAGCACGAAATCAAATACGGGTTTCTTTGTGACAGGTTATTTAGATGCACCTGTGTCACCATATTTCTCTATCCAACCTGGGTTATCTCTACAGAATAAGGGTGGTAAATGGGAACCAACTTCGTCAACAGAAACAAAAGAAAGTGTTATGTCTCTTGATATTCCAGTAAACTTAGTGGCTAAATTACCTACAGGAGGTTCAGGAAACTTCTTTGTTGGAGCTGGGCCATATGTAGGTTTTGGTTTAAGTGGTAAACGTAAGGGAGACGTTTTGAATGGAACCGTTCAAGGTGATAGAGATATTAACTTTGGTAGTAATGAAAATGATGATCTTAAGCGTACTGATTTTGGTATCAATTTCTTGGCAGGTTATCAATTAACGAATGGATTTCAGATCAATGCCGGTTATGGACTTGGTTTAACCAATTTAGCTCCCGCACCTGGCGATAAAGCTAAAAATCGCGTATGGTCAATCGGTATCGGTTTTGGACTATAATATAAGAAATATAAGTACTTAAGCTTATTATGAGGAAAGAGTCCCTGCAGGTGTAGGGACTTTTTTATTTGCTAAACTTAAATCAGCCGAAATTGTTATTTTTATTCAAAAGAATATTCAATGAAAAGATTCCTCTCTTTACCCTTTTATGTGAAGTTGGCCTGTGTATTAATCAGTATCCTGCTATTGGGATATCTGGCCAAAATAGGTGACACGATACTTATCCCGATGATTTTGGGCTTACTGTTCTCTCTGCTTTTGATTCCACTGAGCAATTTTATGGAGCGTAAGTTGCGTTTCCCAAGAACATTAGCCGGAATACTCAGTGTGATTCTCTTTTTTGGCGCGTTAGGTTACGGCTTATTTCTTCTGGCTTCACAGCTTACATTGCTCAAAGAAGATTTCCCAGCATTTAAAGAGCAGATTATGGACGGCGCAGGTAAATTGCAAAGCTGGGTCAGTCAACAGTTTGGAATACAGCACAAAGAGCAGATGGAATTTATCAATAAAACAGCATCAAAGTCGGTTGATTCAGGTACGCTATTTTTAGGGACGGCGTTGGTTTCACTTTCCTCGCTGTTTATTTTATTTGTTTTTACATTTCTTTATACCTTCTTTCTACTGATTTATAGAGGTCATATTGTGAAGTTTCTTTTATTTGTCAACCGTGTTGAAGATCGACCTATTGTTGTAGATGTTGTTAGGCAAATTCAATATGTCGTCAAAAAGTATCTGATCGGTTTGTTGATCCAAATGAGTTTGGTTTCGCTTTTGGTTTTTATTTGCCTCTCCTTAATTGGTGTGAAGTACAGTCTACTCTTGGCTTTAATCACAGGCGTATTCAATGTACTGCCATATGTGGGTATTTTCTCATCGATGCTGATTATTTCCATTCTTACCTTTGCTACCTCATCGTTGACGCATGTGGTATTAGTGATCTTAGCATTGATTATTGTACACATGATTGACAGTAATTTTATTGTCCCCAAGATTGTCGGATCAAAGGTAAAGGTCAACTCCCTTTTTGCCATGCTGTCCATTATTATCGGTGAGATGGTCTGGGGTATTTCGGGAATGTTTTTAGCCATTCCTATTTTGGCTATTGTTAAGATTGTAATGGATCGCATTAAAGAGCTGAAACCTTGGGGATTTCTGCTAGGTGAGGAGGATAGCAAGGATGAGGTCTACAAGGAATTATTTGAGACTTTAAATCCGATTGAGAAGAAAATTATTGAAAATGAGGAGAAGGAGTGATTGGTTTTATACTTTAATAGAGTTTTTTTTCTCTAAATATTTTCTTCCATCATTTTTTTTGATAGGAAATTGGTTATTGAGGCGAAAAAAATGCAGCTTGGATTGTATCGTTTTATAAAGGCAAACAGGAGACTCGGAAAGGAGTATCCTGTTGCCTTTTAATCGCTAAAATGCAGAGCAAATTCTCTCAGATAGTTTGGTTATTGAACTCTTCGCGGTTCAATACCAATTGTATACATTCCCGAGCTGTATTCTCTCGTTGTATAGGAAGATCCATCAAAACCTGTTGCAATCTTATCTGCAAAGTTAACAATAACATCTCCTAATTGGTCGCTTTGTTTCGTGACCTTGTAAGATACTGTGGATGATCTATCTTCTTCTAAGCTTGCCCCAAATTTTAATCCAATTTTTACTTTTTCACCAAATCCTGCATCTATTCCAAAGTTGGTAGCAAATTTAACTACTCGAGTCTCTGATCTGCTTTCTTCTGCTGTGTCGTCGACTTCCTCTACGATTATCTTAATAGTTGACGCATATTCGTCAAGATTCCAATTAAATAATGGTATATTAAGGGGTACCTTTTTTGGAGTGATAGACTCCAGCAGCCAAATATCTTGGAAGCGAGAATTAAATGTTCTGTATTTAGCATCATATAAGTCTGAAGGATCTATAGTGATATATTTGTCGAAACTAGCCCCTACGGAATTCTTTGCATTGACTAACACATTTACCTTAAATCTAAAACTCCCTGCTGTCCATGGGCTGTATGGTCCGCCCGACCACCTTGGTCCAAAATATCTATCATTATTAACAGGGTCTCCAGCCTGATCAGAAATAACAGCTAAGCTATTGGCATCATTCATCATGAAAGATGTGATATGTTCCTGATAGTCATAGTTAAATTTCCCTTTTGGTTGCCCAGGCGTAATATCATAATAGATATAATCTCGTTGCCATCCATCTGTACCTTTATAAGTATCATAAGCTGTCTTGATTTTAGAATCAATAGCAGAGGCATTTATCGTTGATGCTCTGAGTTTTGACGATGATTTTTGATTAATGTCATTTAAGCCATTAAATGCTTCGTCTAAAAATTCGAAAGTATATAAACTACTTTTCAATAAATGTTTATCTGAGTTTTTTTCTTTGTTGCCATTAGAGACGGAAGCCTTAGTTGAATTCGCTTCACCGGAGCTTACTTTTACTACTTCGTTCTCTTTTATAACGACAACTGGGAATGATGGGATATATTTTGCTTCCAAAATATATTCTTCGCCCTTCTCATTCACAATGGGGACATTGGATGTCGTATTCAATGTATAGGCCACTTGAGGAATTTCGGTTTGAGTGTTCCATTTTTCAGCTGAAAAACTATTCATCGGTAGCTTAGGGACAAAAATTGTAAGCGTAGGATATAGGCGATCTAATTCATTTAAATTTTCTTTCTTTTCGTATTGTTCTGCAATGATATCTTTAAATTTTTTATCACCAATCACTTCATCTTTCACCATCTGATAAAGAATATCATAATCTTGATCAAATTTTTTAAGAGCCTCTTTTTTTATAAATTCCCTTAATTCCGAGTTGGAAGCTAAAGCCTTAGCAAAAGCTTTGGAAAATTCCTGTTTGTAGACCGATTTGGCGTCTAGCAAATTCTGTTCGGATTGCTGTTGATTGCTCTCAGAAGAGAGGTTGTCCTTCTTACAAGCTATAATGCTTGAAAGTAAAATAGCTGAAAATAAAATTTTTCTCATTCTTGAAATTTATTTATATAATTAGATGTCGTAAATATAAATATTTATTTTTTATATGTTGTTTTTTTATTGATTATTTTGTTTTTATTTCTCTTATTTTTTAATTATAATGACTTTTTGTCATTGTTTCGGATGTTTTTAAAGGAAATAATAACTATTTTTGAAATTTAGTTTCTTTGAATTTTTTGTATATTGTGGTTTTTGATTTCTTTATTTTCAAATGAATGTTATGCTTATGTGTTTTTCTTTGATAATTTAATGTTAAGGTTAAAATGTACAGAGCTTTAAACTTCAAGTGGCTTAGATTTGCGTGATGTAGTTAACTGGGCTACTTTCAATGAAATATTGAAAATGATTAGAAATAAGCAGCCAGATGTGTCCTAAACGATAAAAAAATGGCGGTGTTTTGATATAGCTAGATTGCTATATTTAAATCGCAAAATTTTAAGACACCGCCATGATAAATTTAAACGTTTTTAGCCAGATTTTATCTCTTATCGACCGTGAATTATTCAGAGCTTTGGTTGCAAAGCACAAGAGTGACAAACACCAGAAAGGGATCAACAGCTGGACGCATCTAGTAAGCATGCTTTTCTGTCATTTTTCCTCGGCAGATTCGGTTCGTGATATTAGTAACGGTCTGCGCAGTACAACTGGTAATCTGAACCACTTAGGTGTGGTCAGAGCTCCAAGTAAGTCCAATATTTCTTACATCAACAAGCAACGTACCCATGAACTCTTTAAAGATCTATACTTCTCTCTTTTGGAAAAGCTATGGCAAAAGGATACCCATTTGCGTAAAGATCTTACGCAATTGAAGCGCAAGGTTTATCTAATGGATGCCAGTCTCATCCCGTTGTGCCTATCGTTATTTGACTGGGCGAAGTTTCGCAGCACCAAAGGAGCAGTAAAGTTGCACACTGTTCTGGATTATGATGGCTGCCTGCCTGTTTTTATGCAGATTACCGATGGAAAAGTACATGAGAGCCAGCATGCCGGTAGTTACAGTTTTTCCAAGGGGAGCGTGGTTGTCGTGGATCGTGGCTACGTGGATTACAGCTGGCTTGGGGATTTGGACAGCAGCGGATGTTATTTTGTTACCAGAAGTAAAGTTAATATGAAGTACAAGGTTATCAAGTCCTACCAGAGCGAGGCTCTTAAGGAAAAGGGCATCCTTAAGGATGAGCTCATTGAGCTTTCCGGTACTGTCTGCAATAAATACAATTCCAAACCGTTACGGCTGGTCCACTTTTGGGACAGCACCACTGGCAATGAGTACCACTTTTTGACCAATAATACTGGCTGGAAGGCTTCTTTGATTGCAAACATCTACAAACAACGCTGGCATATCGAAGTCTTCTTCAAGCATCTAAAGCAGCGCTTAAAAATATCGACATTCATAGGGACTTCTGAAAATGCAGTGATGATCCAGATCTGGACTTCACTGATCTGCATATTACTGTTAAAATACCTGCAAAAGAAGGCCAAATATGACTGGAACCTGTCCAATCTGGTAGCGTTCATCAGAATGAATATCTTCGTGAAAATAAATATCTGGAAATGGATAGATGATCCGTTTGCTAGGCTACCTATAAAAGGAAAAAATGGACAGCTAAAGATCTTCTCAGATTGAAAAATAGGGTCAATATCGAAATGATGAAAAAATCAATGGTTGCAACTCAAAAATCGACTCCTAAAATTTATTTAGGACACAAGTGATAAGCAGCTTAGAGTTTTTTTGATTTAGTATTGGAATTCTAAGCACTTAATTGCTATTCACAACGAAAAAATAGTTGGTTTTGCTAGGTTATTTCTTTGGGGTACCCAATCTCGACCTTCGCTGACAGAGGGATTTGATAGAAAGCAAATTAATACCGTGTTATTGCCAAGTTGAACATCTAAGTAGATTCAGTGCACAGTGAGTTCCGTTTTGAGTCCACCTTTTCAGGCTCTTTCATTGTGCCTGCATATTTTGAAAATTATAACCTTGATGTTAAGGCAAATAATTGTAGTTAAGATTGTCTTGAATTACTGCAATACTAAAATGTCGATTTCTGGATAAGACCTGCCTTATTTTTTTACAGAGTAAAATTTGTTTTAAATTTTATTTCCATAGAGCTTCTGATTCCCAATTTTCTTTTAAACCTAATGCATTCGGATCAACATTTGGATATTTCTTTAATAACCCTATTAATTGGATAGTAATTGAGTTTTCCGGTTGAACTATATTTAACTCAATTCTCTATCAAAATTGTATAATGCCAGTACATCACTAAATTTAGCATTTGGCTTGAACTTATGGGCAGTTTTATCTTCTTGCATTGGCCACCAATAACCAGCCAGTCTATAGTAACTGATATGAGATAAATAATGTTGTATATTGTCAGATTCAGAGATAAATAATCCGCGATCTTTTAATTGTTGAATTTGGTCATCTATCGTGAAAGCTTTCTTTTCATACATAGAATGTGGCTTAAAAAGGTTATAAAACAAAAGACACGCCCTGGGACGCTGTTCTTATGGGTAGCGTGGCGTGTACTGTTACTGCAAAGATAAGTATCTGTTTACCTTTTTGCAAATTTAAAATAAAAGTGTAATGAACATAAACCAATATATTAGATGTCAGAAGAATTTTAGGACCATCCTGACAATTGCATCTTCTTAAGGTTGTGGTAAGATTATGTGAGTAAAATTTCAAGAGTTTAAACATCCACTTTATACAATAACCACTTCTCAGCTGTTTTAGGAAGCCTCCTATGTGGTAGTAATTTAGGCTTCTTACGTTTATTGCATAGCTTCGTAATAGCGCGCGAGACCAAGATAGGTCGAAAAGAGTCAGGCAGTTGTATTTCTCCGGATCCTGCTTTGGTTAATAAGTCTTGGTAAAGTTTATAACCAATAACGCCCTCTTTAAAATACCCATCCTTTAGCCAATCTTCAAGTATGCTCAAGACCAAAGCCTGGTCTTCTGAAGAGACATCATAATCTGGATCTACTGGAATGGAATAGGATTCTATCACGGTTGACTTTTTGTTAAAGCTGCCCGTTCCCTTAAATTTAATGGTTTTCTTACCGGTATTCTTCTTTTCTATTTCTGTTTTCGTGGCATATATCTTAATGGTAGCCTCTTCAAATGAATTCTTGAAAAACATATCTTTGGGTAATTTTCCCAAGACCCTTGCATAGAAATTAGTGTGATTGATATCATATGCAGAATCAGTCGTGAGATCCTCATTATCTTCCACCTCCTTGACGTCCTTGCCAATCAAGAACGCAAATTCCTCCTGTGTGTAGCCTTTGGCTTCACGATGCATTCGGACTGTGGTATTAAGCTCGTACGAAAGTGTGGGTATGATAATCGGCATATAATGAGTGATACAAATTCAAATTTAGGAAATAAAGGGTAAAAGACTCAATCTTCTTTCAATTCCATGTTGCGGACAAAGCGAATAAGTTTGCCTTTCTTGTCGTCGGCGTCATTCGATTGAATTTTTAGCATTTTTCCCTCTATGTATAAACTTTCTAAAGATGATGAAATATCTGAATCTGCTTTTTTGTCTTCTTCGGATAAAAAAGAGTTATAATAAGAGGTGATTTCAGCACGTAGACGCGGGGTATCAAAATAGCCATCCTGTATAAGTGAATTAAGTGCAGCTTTAATGCTCATCTTTTTCAGAATGGGTATTCTAGTTTTTTCTATTAGTTGATCATCATTTAGCAGTTCATCTGGTAAAATATCCTGCATAGTTAATCCGAAATGGTTTAAAGCTTTTTTCGTAAGCTCAGGAGAGTATTTCTCATTATTATATTCACTTTCAATACCGCCAACTCTTGTAGGATTTGTTTTGTCTGTAATAATCCGAGAAAACTCTCTTCCTGATATTTCCTCTTCAAGATAGAGAACTCTAAATGTGTCTATAATGTGTTGAGCAAACGCTGTAATTTTCCCTTTTGGTTTCATTACAGCTAATAGCGTTAAAATTTATAAAATCAAATGTTATGTTAAATTTGCATTTTATTAAAAAAGTGTTTATATTTGTTTAAATAATAGAAGATTGAAAGTCTTCATTGGTGTTTAAATCAAAGAGTCTTGTGCCTGTATTTTCTGACGCCACACCGCAAGACAGCAGATTAAACACCCATGTCTATACTTTTATGTTATATTTGCATAACAGATAGATGTGGGTACTGCTGTAAATCCGTGGTGTGTAAGGCGTCAGAAACTTTATTTCAGGTACGGTGTGCAGTCCCACATTTATCATGAGGAGACCTACCGAAAAGACTCGTTACCAATAAACGAGTTATGAACAAAAAACAGCCATTAAAAAACATTATCACGGCCCCCGAGTAGCTCGGTGACCAAAGTCATACGATGACTTTCCTAGCTGCTGAAGACGTATCGAACCAATTATGAATTACTTGAAACTGTCATTTTAACGTCTTGCGCTTCTCGCATTTACAACAATTTTATTATTTGTGACCTAAGCTAGGCTTAGGAGCAATAAGATACGTTTGTAAGTATCAATATCCGAGTCAGCAGGTCACAACCTTCAACTCCTTTAAAAATGAACAGTTTTTACAAGGGTGGGAGTGAACTGCCTACTGGACAAGATTCCTCTTACTCAAACCAAATTAAATCAAAAAAAATCAGGGTTCAATTACCTGAGTTACTAGACAGTTTTCAACTGTATTTTACCCACATATTTCAAGTATGCGTTAAGCACTACTTAAGCACAGATATAGCACTATTTACGCAATCGTTGCGTAGGAAAATTGACAATGGAAAAATGTACTATAAAGGTACTTGTCCAGTGCTACAAAAACGCTTGCAGAGCAGCGATCAAAAAATAACTAAGCAGGAGATTTCTTCGAGCAGCCTTCGGGCTTTATTCGGCTGGCCTTCGGATCTGCTCCGTACCTGCGTCGGCCCTTCTTCGGGAGTGCTTCGGCTGCTGTTCGGCTGTTCTTCGGGACGTTCCCGAAGCGCAGTCGAAGCGGACTCGAAGCCGAGCCGAAGCGTAGCCGAACATGTCTCGAACAAGCCCCGAAGAGGTCCCGAAGCGTTGCCGAAGAGCACTCGAAGGGGAGCCGAAAGGGCATCTTCTTCAGACTTTTGCCTGACCAACTTCGCTCCAACTTCTGCCTTTCATGCAGTGGGCTCTCAATTTTCTTCGAATTTTCCTTTGATTTTACCCGAGGGTGACCCGAAGCCCACCCGAAGAAACTCCGAGCAACGCTGGGAAAAAGGGCGAAGTTGGTCAGGAGTTGGTAGGTACTTAAATGGTCTATTCCTTGGCACGAAAGGTACCGTTAGTTCACCATTAAGCTACCGGGAGTGTACCGAAAGGGTACCAAGAAGGTACTGGGAATGTACTAAAGAGCTACCGGAGATATACCAAAGAGGTATTAAACAGGTACGAGCTGTCAGTAGCTCACTGGTGAATCTTGGGTATAAGTCTGATAGTGCGACAGCACAGTCTGAAAAAGGAGAGGATACCGAATTGGATAATGGAAGAGAGACGTTTTATGAGCGCGTTGCCTCTGCTATCGACTCTTTTGTTGTTGATGGTATTTCAAAGGCTCAGAGAGCTTTAAAATGCTTTGCTTATTTGTCCGATTATAAAAATACTTTTCGCATGTCGCTGACATGCTTGGCTTTAGTTTTTCGATCATCTAATTTTTCTTTTAAGGCATTAAAGAGCATCAGAGCTCTTATGGTACTAGCTCTGATGGTTTCTATGTTTAGTTTATCGGCTCAGACGCCCCGCAAGGACAGCGGGGCGGATGGGCTATCCGATCTTAGGGCGCTAAAGCCGGGAGATAAGATCCCTGATGCGGTTTGGAACCAGTCGCTCGAACTGAACTATTTTAATGGTAAAAAGAAAACGATCAGGTTTTCCGATCTGAAAGGTAAGCTGATCCTGTTGGATTTTTGGTCAACGGGCTGCCCGAGCTGTATCGAAAATATTCCACACATGGAGGAAATCCAAAAGCGGTATCCACAGGAACTAACAATATTATTGGTGAATAGCAAAAGAAACAAGGAAACTCCCCGTCGGATTAAGCTTGTCTTGGATCGCTACAAGAAAAAGTACAATTTTGAAATCAAACTGTTGACCTTATTGGATGATACTTTACTGACCAATCTTTTTTCGCATAATACCATACCCAATATAACCTGGATCAATCAGGAGGGAATCTTTCTGGGTAATACTTTACCCGATGAAGTAGGTATAAAAAACATTGAAACCATTCTCCAAAATAAACATGCAGATTTACAGCTGAGGGGTACATTTCGCAATAAAGATACTGTGATGGAAACACCACCGATCTTTGATACCACAGGTGTTAAATTTCTATCCGCTATAACTGGCTATTTACCCGATTATCTACCAACTTATCCGAATGTCGCCTATAAGGACGGCAAGTCCAACTACCAAATGGTTAATGCAGCCTTAAATTTTATGCTACCAACTGCTTTTAAAAATGAATTAAAAGGTTTTGAAAGTACTGACTATGTGTTTGAAGATGGATTGAAGGATAAGATCCAACAAATGCTGCTGGGCGGTTCGCGTCGCCAGTATCAATACAGCTATCAACTCTTTGTGGCGGATACAATCTCACCCGGCAGGGCTGAGCGCTATTTTCAGCAGTCGTTTAAAGATTACTTCCACCTCACTATTGAAAGGAAGCGCGGCCAGGTATCCTGCTACAAAGTCGAAATTTTGGACAATATTTCATGTTTGACATCCAAAGGGGGTATGCAGCAGGTCAATGTAAACCCCGAAGAAGGGCCAATTTACTTTCAGAACTTTCCCCTGGTTACCTTGCTCAGCCTATTACACCGCTATGTAGACCTTCCCGTCACCTTTAACCAGCCCGATGCCATGCAGATCGATATCAGGATGCCAGCGGGTTTTGAGCGGATGTCTATAGCAGAGAAGTTAACTTTTTTGGACGCCAAGGGCATCCGATTGACCATGCAGCAGCAGGAAAAAGAATATCCCTACATCAGCCGTATTTATTAATCCCAAAGTATTGTTATGAAACCATCATGATTTATTCAATCACACCGGAGAATGAATAAATCTGATAGCTTCATCACAACTAAAAAACAAATTTAAAGAGATGAAAATATACTATTTATTGGTCCTTATACTGTATTGGCCTTTTTTGGTTCATGCCCAGCAAGATAATTTGCTGATCTCAGGTCAGGTCTATTCTGGTGAAAACAAAGAGCCGCTCGTGGGAGTAACGGTCAGGCTGATGGGAAAGGGGACGCTCAGTCGAAGTACCTCAGATGGAACTTTTACGATAAGGGTACAGAGTCTGAAGGATTCTCTAGTATTCTCCAATGTGGGGTTTATGGAAAAAAAGGTAGCGGTAAGCTTCTTTGACCGAGAAACACCTTTGTTTTTGGAGAGGCAGGTAAACTATCTTGATGAGGCGCTGGTCAGTACAGGATATCAGACCGTAAAAGCACGTGATATCACAGGGGCTGTCGAAGTTGTTTCGAATGAATTGCTCAATCAGCAGACTGGATTAAATGTGCTCCAGCGTCTGAATAATGTGACGGCCGGTATCCGCTTTGATAACCAGCCGATCAATAACCCGGATCTTCAAAAGCTAAATTTTTCGGTACGGGGTCTGAGTACAATAAATGGCAATCTCGATCCGCTGGTGGTGTTGGATGGTTTTATCTACGAAGGGACCATCGGAAATATAGACCCAGCTAACATTGAATCGGTTTCGATATTAAAAGATGCGGCAGCAAGCGCCATCTGGGGAGCAAGAGCAGGCAATGGGGTGATTGTGATGACTTCCAAAAAAGGGGGGCTCAGATCGGCTCAAGCGACGAGGATTTCTTTGAGTAATACCTCCATCATTAAACAAAAGCCCGATCTGAATCAGATCTATCAGCTATCTTCCAGAGATTTCATCAACGTGGAGCGCATGTTGTTTGATAATGGTTATTATAATACTTTTTTACAGTATCTGCCGTATTATGCGATGACTCCCGTGATCAATCTGCTTAATAATAGAAAAAACGGATTGATCACCGCGACAGATTCGGCGGGTACGATTGATTGGCTTGCCGGCCAGGATGGTCGTCGCAATTTTGCAGAAAATTTTTATGGTACGGCTTTTTCCAATCAGCTTTCATTAAATATAAATGGGGGGAGCAACTCAAATGCTTATGGATTGGGCGTAGGCTATACGACAGATCGTACAAATCTGGACGAGAGGTCGCGAAAAATAAACCTGCTCCTGTCCAACAGCTATAGACTGATGGAAAAACTCCAATTGGACCTAACGGTCAATTTTACCCAGCAGCATGACCGTTCTGGAAAACCGGATTTTTCTGCTTTTAAAATTGGGGGGAAGTCCGTACCGTATCTTTATTTTAAGAATGCAGCAGGGAACGAAACGCCTTTTGAAAGCATATACAATAAGGCTTACCTCGACCAGCATTATTCAGATGGCTATCTGGACTGGGGATACTATCCTTTACAGGATTACAAACAGGACCGGAACACTAATAATCTGAACGAGTTATTTGCAACAACCAATCTGCGCTATCAATTATTTGACTTTTTGAGTGCCAATGTTGGGTTTCAATGGCAAGATCAGCGTGCGGAAAATGAAGGTCTGCATGAAAAGGATAGTTATTTTACGCGCTTAAAAATCAATCAGTTTATGACTGTTGATCCCGTAAGTGGACAGCGCAAGTATAATGTACCCAAGGGCGCTATCCGTGCGCTGGACCAGCAGCAGGGTAGATCGTACACAGCAAGGACACAGCTGGATTTTAACAAAACCTTTCGCGGGCATCGTCTTCAGGGTATAGTCGGTGCAGAGGCCCGGGAAAATCAGCTGTCGGGAAGTTCAAATACCGCGTATGGCTATAATGAAGTGCCGCTCACTTCAGTGCCTGTGGATTACCTGACAACGTTCCCAACGGTACCTGACAATCTGTATCTAAATATCGTCGGTGCCCCGATGTTTACAAAAACGACAAATCGTTTTGTTTCTATATACAGCAACTGGACTGATCTGTACCGTGATAAATACGGCCTTTCTGCAAGTATTAGAAAAGATGGCGCCAATATCTTTGGAGCAACTACCAATGACAAATGGTCGCCGCTATGGTCTATGGGTGCTTCTTGGCAAATAAACCGTGAGGAGTTTTTTAAAACGAAGTGGCTAGATCAGCTCAAGCTTAGGGTTACGTATGGCTACAGTGGCAATGTTGATCTCCGCAAGACGCCCGAACCGATTGCGGGGAGTGGGACAGATCCATATACTCTGTATCCCATGTTGGGAATTTCAAATCTGAACGATCCGTCACTGCGTTGGGAAAAAGTCGGTATGCTTAATTTTGGTGCCGATTTTTCCATGATAAAAGGCCGCTTATCGGGGTCTATTGACCATTATCGGAAATATGGTAAAGACCTCTACGGGGAGACAGCCTACGATTATACGACATGGGGCATCAGTGGAACGATCGTAAAGAATGTGGCTGAAATGCAGGGCACGGGCTGGGATATCAAACTGAATTCGATAAATACAGCCGGAATATTACGATGGAGTAGTAATCTTTTACTGGGGATCAATAAAAATAAAACGACGGCCTACTATAGTAATCTGAATGAAGGTTTGGTATATTTTCTGGCTGATGGTAATCGGATCAATCCCGTCGTTGGCCTCCCACTGAATGCGCTTGCGGCGTACACCTGGATGGGCCTGAATAATCAGGGCATGCCGCAGGGATTGTTAGACGGCGAGGCAAGTTCAGATTATCCGGCAATATTTAGATCGGCATCCATGAATCCCATGGGCAACGAGACGATCACCTATATCGGCTCTGCCAAGCCAACGCATTTTGGTAACCTGATCAATACCTTTTCGTATCGTGATTTTGATCTTTCGGTCAATCTGAGTTACAAGGGCGGTTATTATTTTAATAAACCCACCACCAGTTATTATACCTTATTCCAGGGTGGAATCGCTTATCCGGATTTTGAGCAGCGCTGGCAAAAACCGGGCGATGAAAAGGTAACGAATGTACCGGCAATGAATTATCCGGTATCGACCGATGCGGATGCTTTTTACGCTAGGACAAGCATCAATGTTTTGAAGGGGGATCACCTGCGGCTGGAATACATCAATCTCAGCTGGAGAAAACTTTATAAGTTCATGACCAGGGAAGTGAATTTTCGCCTTTTTGCTAATGCCAGCAATTTAGGGATGATCTGGTGTGCAAATAAAGAAAAGATTGATCCTGAATTTGCTTATAGACTCCGTCCCTCGAAACAGTTTTCACTGGGAATACAACTGGAATATTAAATCGAATCAATATGAAAAAGATAAATAAAGGGCTTTCAATCGTACTAGTTATCATTGCCATACTCTTACTGCATAGCTCCTGTAGCAAGTATCTGGATATTCAATCCAACGATGCCCTAGTCATCCCCAAAAGCCTGGAAGACCTACAAAAATTGTTGGACAATACTTTGAAGATGAATAGAGGGATTGGCTCCATGGGGGAGATCTCGGCAGACGATTATTTTTTGGAGCAGTCGGTCTTGGCAACAGTGACGGATATAGATAGGTTAAATTATACTTGGCGGAATAATCTGTATAACTTTAGCAACGACTGGTCGGCGGGCTATGTGCCTGTTTATAGCTGTAATTTGGTTTTGGAGCGTTTGGCGAAGATCGAGCGGACAGCTGTTAATGCGTCGGACTACGATCGGATCAAAGGGACGGCCTTCTTTGCAAGATCCAATCAGTATCTATCCTTACTCTGGAATTATGCCAAGGCTTTCCAAAGTACAACAGCTGCGTCGGATTTAGGAATTGTGCTGCGCAACTCTTCGGATATGAACGAAAAGTCAAAACGTTCCTCCGTATTGGAATGTTATAATGCGCTTATCCAGGATTTGCGTGATGCTGCGGAATTTTTACCGCAAACGAGTAGTCACGTAATGCGTCCATCAAAAGCGGCCGCTTATGGTTTATTGGCTCGGGCTTACCTATCGATGGCGAAATATGATTCGGCTTATTATTATGCAGATAAAATGCTTCAGATCAATGATGATCTGATGGACTTCAATAATCCCGATGAGGTCGATTTGACGGGAATAAATCCCTTTTTGCGGTACAATAGGGAGATCGTGGTGTATTATGAACAGACCTCTAACGGAACACCATTGATTCGGATAGCACAAATGGATACGGTATTGTACACTTCTTTTGATGCAAACGATCTCAGGAAGGAAGCCTATTTTAAATCCGGTGTTAACGGTTATAAGACTTTTAAAGGAAATTATGCTGTGGCATCCAATGCATGGGAAACTGTATCCCCTTTTGGAGGTATTGCGATAGATGAAATGTATCTCATCCGTGCGGAATGTCTTGCACGGGCTGGGAAGCTAGCAGAAGCACAGAAGGATCTCAATAAGCTACTAGCTAAACGGTATAAAACTGGAACTTTTGTTCCTTATAAGCTGACTGTTGCAAAGGATGTACTTGAGCTGGTATTAAAAGAAAGGCGAAAAGAATTGCTCTTTAGGGGGGTGAGATGGATAGATATCAAAAGATTGAATCTAGAAGGAGCAAATATTGTTCAAAAGAGGTTTTTGGATGGTAAGGAATATATTTTGCACCCTAACGCAAATCGTTATGCTTTACCATTGCCTGATGATATTATTCGAGTGACGGGGATTGAACAAAATCCACGCTAATAGAACAACCAAAGCCTCTCTTAGGAGGCTTTGGTGTTTTGATAAACTGTTTAATTTCGGTTCACCGGATTGAAAGGTGTCGAACTCGAACCTCCAATTCTTTGTGGTATATAACCCGAAGCGGCGCCAGCTGCACCAGGAATTGCATCCATTGAAATTTTTGCCGGATCTAAAGCCGAGCCGCTCAAGTCGGTATTGTCAACTGGAAGCGAACAAGCTTTATTGTTCGTCGGATTACAACTATGTCCATTTGGCGTAGTCGTCCAACGTGATTCATCAGCAACTTGAGATGCATTCAATGGATCTCCATTGAAATAAACAGTCACAGGAGCTAAACTCTTTCCTGTATAAGCCTCAGCACCTTTAAATGCTGAGAATCCGATAATCATGGCTCCTCCTAATATCATGTAGCCATAATTGTTTAAAAATTTGGTTAGCATGTAGCTACCCTCCTTTCTGTACAGCAAGCCATCTATTGGTTAGTAAAGATGTTGGCTTGCAACTTTTTTTTGTAAATAATTGTCGGTACGGACCTGTGTACCGATCGTATCTGTATGCCAGGCTGCCTACTATAGGCCTACTGACGTCGTTGTGTTCTGGATAATAATATAGACTGTCCGGTGCATACCATACATCCTTTGACTTTGTATAATGGATATTCCTGTAGCTGATGGCTCCCATTGCTATAAAGCAAATCAGAAATAATGCGATGTTTGTCTTGCCCGTGATTACTCGCTCACTATATTTGGCAACTTTGGGATGCAACAGTAATCCCGCGATAGAAAGCCCAAGAATCACGATATTTATCAATAGATGCGCAGTCCAGGAAATACGGCTCAGAAAGCTTGTG